>ERZ795060.35-NODE-35-length-169815-cov-66.700471_pt1 | contig 169815 bp, 170 predicted proteins | sample MGYA00375144_ERZ795060 | MGnify/ENA primary metagenome ERZ795060 (study PRJEB30189, sample SAMN05720157) | activated sludge metagenome | isolation source: anaerobic digester from wastewater treatment plant | place: Japan | collected 2015-05-15 ...
TGTAACCCGCCTGGGCACACACCTGGGCGATACCGCTGCCCATGAGACCGGCCCCCAATACACACACCTCTCTGATCTCCATAAGCACCTCCTTGGCTAGGTTTTTAGGGTATGTTGACGGTCTTCTTCATCTCGGTTATAGGGTGTCGCGTTGATCGTCGAAGGAAAGAGCCCATCGTAGGATGAAAGCGAAACGTAGATAGCACATTTCCCCTGCCGGGGCAATCGAAATGAGGGGCCGGCATGCACATCATCATCGACGGCTACAACCTGATCCGGCGCTCACCGGAACTGCGGAGGCACGAGCGGCACTCCCTCGAGGAGGGGCGGCGGGCCCTGATACGGGCCCTCACGATCTACCGGCGCCTCCGGCCCCACCGGATCACCCTCGTCTTCGACGGCAACGTGGGCGGCGCCCCCCAGATGGGGCGGGACCGGGAAGGGGACATCCTCATCCTCTACTCACCCCGGGGGGTGACGGCCGACGAGGTCATCAGGGACCTGGCCGAAAGGAGGGACGGGGAGACGGTGGTGGTGACCTCCGACCGGGCCGTCGCCTCCTTCGTGGAACGGCGGGGGGCGACGGTCGTCTCGGCCGATCAATTCGCCGAGATACTCCTCGCGCCGGGCCGGGGACCGCGGGAAGGACGGCCGGGAGGGTCAGAAACGCCGGAAAAGGAAGAGGACGACGATGAGCGGGAACGCCCCCGGAAAGGACCCGCGAGGCGCCCGTCGCGGCGGGAGAGGGAACTGAGGAAAAAACTCGAGAAACTATGAAAAACGGATGAGGAACCGCTCGAGGAGGAGGCGGGGGTCGGCGGCGCCGCCCTTCATGGCGGCGTCCATGGCGCAGAGGGCCTCAAGCCTCTGTAGGAGGTCCTCTTTCGTGAAACGGACGGAGTTCCTCAGGGCGTTGTAGATGACGAAGGGGTGCTGGAGGGCGAACTCGAGGGGGGGGCCGCCCGCCCCCTCGGGTGTCCCCAGGGCCTTGATCCGCGGGTAGAGGCGGGCTTGGAAGGCGGCGAAGTCCAGGGCGGGGTTGTAGTCCCCCAGGACCCCGCTCTCGAGGATCAGCTTCCCGTGGAGGAGGAGACGGATCTCCCGGGCGAGCATGGAGAGGATCAAAAGGGGCGCCGTCCCGCGGTCGCAGAGATCGTTCACGACGCGGACGGCCCGATCGAGGTCCCGGGCCGACAGGGCGGCCATCAACGCGAAGACGTGATCCTCCTTCGTCTTCCCCACCACCTCCTCCACGTCCCCCTCGTCGATGAGGGGCCGCCCCTCGGTATAGAGGACGAGTTTCTCGACGGCGGCGAGGGAGGCGGCCAGGTCGAACCCCGTCTTTCGTCCCAGGGCGAGCCAGGCGGCGTCCGTCATGGTCTTGCCGGCCCCTTCCAGGACCCGGCGGGCCTCCTGGGCGAGGCGGGAGCGCTGTCTCTCCTCGCCCTTCGGCCGGGTGTAATTCAAGACGGCCCCGAGTTGGGAGACGGCCTTGAAGAGCCTCTTGCGGCGATCCACGGCCGGGGCGGTGAGGATCAGGACATGGCCCTCGGGGAGGCCCGCAAGGAGGAGGGAGGCCAGGCGGTCTCCCCCGTCACCACCCTGCGTCTCCGTGAGGCCGTGGTCCAGGCAGATCTGGAGGACCCGGGGAAGCCACTTCTCCCTGTCGTCCGCCCCCGACCCCGGGGAGAGACGCCCCCACTCGGCGTCGTCGATCCTCTGCCAGCCCCCGTCCCTCATGTCTTCCAGCCGCCAGCCCATCAGGGCCAGGAGGCTCAAGAAGGCCCGGGCCGCCCGCGGGGGGTCGCTGTCCAGAGACCCCTTGATCCCGGTGATGAGGTCCGCCGCGTTTCCCTTCCCCAGGAGGAAGGGGGTGTTGCTCAGGACGACGACCTTCCGGGAAGGCAGGAGGGGGGAGGTGAGGAGGTCCTCCTGGAGGGCGGCGAAGTCCGTCTTTTCGCCGTCCCTCTCGAAGAGGTTCAACGCGCGGTCTGATTCGTCGAGGAGGGCCGCCACCAGGGCCTCCTTAGCCTTTTTGACGAGGAAGTCCTCATCGCCCCAGATGAGGTAACAGGGCCTCACCCGCCCCCCGGCGATCTCCCCCAGGAGCCGCTCCAGAGACTCCCCGCCTTCTTTGTCGCCCCGGAGCATGAAAACCGGTCAGACGATGACGAATCTCTGGATGTGACGGACGACCTCGTCGGGATCGTCCAGGACGCGGATCAGGTCGAGATCGTCGGCGCTGATCTTGCCGTCCTTGACGAGGGTCCTCTTGATCCAGTCGAGGAGGCCCTTCCAGAACTCGCTCCCCATGAGGACGACGGGGAAGGCCTTGATCCTCTTGGTCTGAATGAGGGTGAGGGCCTCGAAGAGCTCGTCGAGGGTCCCGAAACCGCCGGGCATGATGACGTAGGCCACGGCGTACTTGACGAACATGACCTTGCGGATGAAGAAATACTTGTAGTCTATGTGTATGTTCGCGTAAGGATTGGGCTTCTGCTCATAGGGGAGGCGGATGTTCATCCCCACGGACTTGCCGCCCGCCTCGGCGGCTCCCTTGTTGGCCGCCTCCATGATGCCCGGGCCGCCCCCCGTGATGACGCTGAAGCCCTTTTGGGCCAGCTTGCGGCCCAGCTCCTCCGCCTTCCCGTAATAGGGGTCCTCCGGCCCGACGCGGGCGGAACCGAAGATGGTCACGGCCCTTTCCACGTGGGAGAGGGTCTCGATGGCCTCCACGAACTCCGCCATGATGCGGAAGATGCGCCACGACTCCTCGATGCTGAGGGCATCAACTAGGTACTGCTTCTCCACGCCCTATTTCCCCCTTTCCCCCCGACGGCCGCCTCCCGCGGCAGGGGAAAGACCCGGATAACCCGGCCCCTCAGGAAGAGCGGCGGCGCTGAACCTTGGCGAAACGTCTCCTCGCCTCGATGGCCTTTCTCTTCTTTTTCACCGACGGTTTCTCGTAGGCCCGGCGCAGCTTCAGCTCCTTGAAGAGCCCGCTCTTGGAGAGCTTGTTCTTGAGGATCTTCAGGGCCTTCTCCACGTCGTTCTCAAATACCTTTACCTCCAATGCTGTCCTTCCTTTCTGATTTTAGATGTTTTGCGATTTCTCCCCGCCCGGCGGGGCGACGGCGCAAAAAAAGGGCAGTACGGCGCCTTTCGTTCCCGGATGGTCCGTCGTCCGCCCTTCTGTGTCCCTTATAGAAGAATCACGCTCCTTACGGGTTCAACTCTCCCTGAAATGCATCGATAAACCGCCGGTTTTCCTGCGGGCTCCCGATCGTCACGCGCATGGCGTTCCTGAGGGAAGGCACGGCATGGAAACTCCTGACGAGGACACCTCCCTCGATGAGGCGTCTATATAAGCCATGCGTGTCGAAATCGCAAGTAAAAAAAATGAAATTCGCCTCCGAGGGGAAGGGCCTGACGCCCTTCGTCTGCGCCAGGGCGCCGAACACCTCCCCCCGGGCGGCGACGACGGCCCGGGCCCCCTCCCGGAAGGCGGCCTCGTGATCGAGATAGAAGGCCGCCACGACCTGGGAGAGGGCGTTGACGTTGTAGGGGAGACGCACCTTGTCCAGCTCGCGGACCAGCAACGGCGACCCCATGAGGAAACCGACGCGGGCCGCCGCCAGGCCGAGCTTGGAGAGGGTCCTGAGGATGACGAGGTTCTCGTACCTCCCAAGGAGGGGGATGAAGGTCTTGCCGCAGAAGGGGAAATAGGCCTCGTCCACGACGACGAGACCTTCCGCCGCCTCGATGATCTCGATGATCCGATCCCTGTCGAAGCAGTTCCCCGTGGGGTTGTTGGGGTAGCTCAGAAAGACGAGGGCGGGCCGCTTGCTGACGACGGCGGCCAAAAACGCCTCCCCCAGGTCGTGATCGGGTCCCAGGGGCACCTCGATCACCCGCTGACCGCTGTTTTGGGCGATGATGCGGTACATGACGAAGGTCGGCGCCGGCACGACGACGGAGGACCCGGGGGTGGCCAGGGCGGCGCAGAGGAGGGCGATGAGCTCGTCGGAGCCGTTGCCGATGATCAGGCCCTCGGGGGGGACGCCGAAGAAGGCGGCGTACCTCTCCCTCAGCCTCATCGACCCCGCCTCGGGGTAGCGGTTGAGGGGGACGGCGGCGAGGCGCTCCATCAGGTCGGAGGCCAGCTCCGCCGGCACGCCGTAGGGGCTCTCGTTCGCGTCCAGCTTCACGGGGCAGGAGACGTCCTCGACGTCGTAGGCCCTCTGCCCGATGATCTCCTCCCGGATGAGTCTCTCGATCCTCACAACCTCTTTCCTCCCCCCTGCCTGTTCCACCCCTCGGTGAGGTATTTCCCCGCCAGGAGCCCTTCCTTCATCGCCTCCTCCTCCCGGGTCAGCCCCCCCTCCTCAAGGACGACGCCGAAGACCTCCGCGAAGGCCCGGCGGACGGCCTCGCAGACTTCCTCCCGCGAGACGGGCTCAGGGAGGAGGTCGTTGACACCCGCCGCCGCTTCCCCCAGGTCCCCGGCCCCCATCCTGCCCGCGGGGGCGGCGAGGACCTCCCCCGTCCGTCGGGCATCGAAGCTCAACAGGAGGGACCCGTGCTGGAGGAAGGCCCCCCGCGACCTCACCTGGGCGCTCCCGCACACCTTCCGGCCCCGGACGAGGATCTCGAAGGCCGAGGGGACGGCGAAGCACGAGGCGTCCCTGCCCCCCCCTCGTTCGGGCCGTCCCTCGGGGGCCATCTCCGCCCCCAGGCCGAGGAGGCCGAGGGCGCGGACCAGGCCCTCCCCCACGGCCCGGTAGGTCCCGAGGACGTCGGGGGGAAAGAAACCGGCGTCTTCCCGGCCGACCAGGGCGTAGGTGACCTCCCGATCGTGATAGACCGCCTTGCCCCCCGTCGGCCTCCGCACCACCGCCACACCGAGGCGGCGGCAGGCCTCGTCGTTCACCGTGAGGTCGTAGGTCTGGAAGTACCCGAGGGAGACCGTCGGTCTCGCCCAGGCGTAGAGACGCAGGGTCACCGCCGCGGGGCCTTCACGGGAGAGGCGGAGGAGGGCCTCGTCGACGGCCATGTTCTCGAAGGGGTCGCCCACCCGCCAGGGCAGGACACGCCACCTCGTGTCCCTCGTCAGTCCGCCTCCATCTCGTTGACGATGAACTCCTGATACCCCCGGGCGTCGAGGAGATCGTCCAGCTCGTTCTGGTCCTTCATCTCCACCACGATCATCCAACCCGTGTCGTGGGGATCGCTGTTGATGATGCCGATATCATCCGTGAGGTCCTCGTTGACGCTGATCACCTCGCCCGTGACGGGGCTGATCAACTCGATGGAGGCCTTGGCCGACTCGATGACCCCGAAGGCCTCGTCCCTCTCCACCTCCGTCTCCACCTCGGGGAGCTCGATGGAGAGGATCTCGCCGAGCCTCTCCTGGGCGTAATCGGTGATGCCGATCGTCGCCAGGTCCCCTTCCACTCGCACCCAAACATGTTCGCGGCTGTAAAGCAGATCGTCGGGAAAAACTTTCATATGATGACACCCGTTAAAGAAGTTTTCGCCTTCCTCTCACCCTTTGGGGCTCCTTGTCAATATCCTGGCGCCGTCTTTCCCCACCAGGACCATGTCCTCGATCCTTACGCCCCCCCGGCCGGGGAGATAGACGCCCGGCTCGACGGTGACCACCATGCCCTCCTCGAGGACGGCCTCCGAGAGGGGCCCGAGGCGGGGATACTCGTGGACCTCCAGCCCCACGCCGTGGCCCGTGCCGTGGGTGAAATAGGACCCCCAGCCGCGGCTGACGATGTATTCCCTCACCACGTCGTCCACGTAACGGCACGAAACCCCCGCCTTCACGGCGGCGATCCCCGTCTCCTGGGCCTCCCGGACGACCTCGTAGACGTCCTTAAGTTCCCGGCCCGCGTCCCCCACGAAAAAGGTGCGGGTCTCGTCGGCCCGGTATCCCTTGACGACGGCCCCGTAGTCCACGATCACCGCGTCCCCCTCCCCGATCCTCCTTTCTCCCGGCCGGGCGTGGGGGAGGGCGGCGTTCGGCCCCGAGGCGACGATGGTGGGGAAGGAGACGTCCTCGGCCCCGAGGAGCCGCAGGCGGTACTCCAGTTCCGCCGCCAGGACCCGTTCCTCCGTGCCCGGACGCAGGAGGGGCAGGGTCTGGAGGAGGGCCTCGCGGGAGATCCTCGCCGCCTCCTTAAGGCAGGCGATCTCCTCATCGTCCTTCACGGCCCTCAGCCTCCTGAGGTCGTCCCCCAAAGGCCGCAGGTCCAGCCCCGGGAGGCGCCCCCTCAGCTTCTCGTAGAATTCGAAGGTCATGCCCCAGGACTCGAAGGCGACGCTTCCCCACCCCCCCTCCGACAGGGCGGAGGCGATCCCCTCCACCTTGTCGCGATACTCCCTTACCTCCAGGCCGTCCGCCTGGCCCCGGGCCTGGGTGGTGTAGCGGCCGTCCACGAGGAGGAGGTCCGCCGTCCCGGAGACGACCAGGGCCCCGTCGCTCCCCGAGAAGCCCGTCAGGTAGCGGATGTTGGCCATGTCCAGGAACAGGACGGCCCCCGCGCCCCACCTCTCTAGGTCCTCCCTCAGGGACCTTCTCCCCGCGGCCCCCCTCACGCCTGCCTGATCCTCCCGATGTTGCCGAGCCAGCGGGACAGCTCGGCGATGAGGGCCTCCCGCTCCTCCTCCCCGCCGAGGAGGCGGCGCACCTCCCGCAGGCGGGCGGCGGCCTGGACGTTGCCCGGCTCCCTCGCCAGGACGGCCTCCAGGACCCGCCGGGCCGTCTCCAGGTGTCCCTGGGCGATGTAAAGCTCCGCCATGGTGAGGGTCTGAAAATCCGGCGCGGGCCCTCCCACCTCCTCGTCCTCTTCATTCCCCCCGACGTCCCGTCCCCTCTCGAGGCGGCCGATACGGGCGTCGAGCTGTTCCGACCAGGAGGCGGCCAGGGAGGGATCGGGAAGGAGGGTCATGCTCTTGTGGAAGCAGGACAGGGCCTCGGCCTGGAAACCCCTCTTCAGATAGAGGTCGCCGAGGTCGCGGTAGAGCCTCGCCAGAGAGACCTGGGCCCGCTCCAGCTGGGTGACGGCCTCCCGGGCGTTCGCCAGGTCCCCCATGCCGAGCCAGGCGCGACCGATGACGGCCAGGGCGTCGAGATCGTCGGGGCAGGCGTCGAGACGTTCCTGGGCCAGTCTCAGGGCGAGGGAGTATTTCCCCGCGGCGAGGAGACCCTCCGCCGTGGAAAGGAAGATCTCCCGGACCATGACCTCGTCTCGCTCCATGAAACCTCGTTTTTCGAGTCTTATCGGCAACTTGCGCCACAGGCCGACGAAGAGTCAAGACGCTAACACACCCCACGGGGTGTGTCAAGAATGAAACGAAATCTTCTACTTGAACGACCGCGGCGGGGAACCGCCGTCAGGACCCCATGGAAAGGCTTGATTTTCCGTATCGGAGGTGTTCTACTTCAGAAAAATATATTTATGGGAGGGACAGCGTTGCCAAGCCGCCTCCATCGCCGCCGAAGCCGAAGGGCCGAAGGAGGGTTCTCCCTCGTGGAGCTTTTGATCGTCATCGCCCTGATCGGGATCCTGGGGGGGATCGCCGCCTACTCTTGGCAGCGCTACGTGGACAACACCAACCTCAAGACGGCGGCCCGGGAGCTGGTCCAGGACATCAACAACACCCGCAGCCGGGCCGTTACGGAGACCGCCACCTACCGGATCGTCGTCAGCACGGGCGACAACAATTACCGGATCGAGAAAGAGGCCACCGCGGGATCCTACACGGCCGTGACAACGAGATCCCTCAACGAGTTCGGGGCGGGTTCCGGCCTCGCCGTGGAGGCCGTCAACTTCTCCGGGGGCAACACCATCTCCTTCTTCACCCGCGGGACCATCTCCCCCGGGACCTTGACCCTCAAGAACGGCCGGGGGTCCCGGGCCGTCATCACGGTGAACATGACGGGGAAGAGCCATGTCCAGTTCAGTATGCAGTAACGACAGGGGCATCAGTCTCGTCGAGGTGATGATCGCCGTCTTTCTCACCGTCGTGGCCGTCCTGGCCGTCTTCGCCCTTCAGCCCTCGGGCTGGCGGACGGCGGCGAGGGCCGACTTCCTGGGCCGGGCGGCGGGGATCCTCCACGAGGAGCTCCAGAGAGCGGAACTGTTCATCATGAACCCGTGCAACAGCGTTACGACGGGGACGACGGGCCCCACGACGGTCTATGCCAGCGGCATGACGACGGCGCAGCCGGGTGATATACCCTTCAGCGTGACGACGACGACGACCAGCATCGGCACCAACGTCTGGCGGGTGACCGTCCAGGTCACCTGGCCCGGCAACAACCAGGGTATCAGGGAGAGCATCGTCGTGACCCGCCAGGAGGGTTACCGTTTCCCCGCGGGTTGCGCGGGTTGAGGAGGATGGGGCGGGTCATGAACGAGCGGGGCGTCACCCTGGTGGAGATGATCATCACCCTCGGGGTCACCGTGATCCTCATGGGGGCCGTCTACATGGCCATCAACGCCGTCCAGAGTCACTCGACGGGCATCGAGAGGAAGGTGACGGCCCAGCAGGACGTCAAGCCCGCCCTGGACATCATGGCCCTCGAGATCGGGATGGCCTCCTACAACCCCACGGCCGCCACGGGCCTCTGGAGGAGCCCGACGGCCTGCACCGCCGCGGCGACGAACCAGGAATACAAGGGCATCCAGGAGGCGACGACGACGACCATCGCCGTGGAGATGGACCTCAACGACGACGGGGTCCTGACGGGGGCCAACGAGATCATCCGCTACCGCTACGACACGGCCAATTCCTACGTCACCCGGGAGACGAACTGCGGGGGCCAACAGCCCTTCCTCGGCGACGACCCGGCCTCGGGGAGGCCCAGGACGGTCCTGGTGATCAACAACGCCTTGAACATCCCCGTCTTCAGGTATTTCGACGGCCAGGGGACGGAGATCTTCCCCACCGCCGCCGATCAGACTATGATACCCAACATCAGGAGGATCGACATCACCCTCGCCGTGGAGACGGAGGAGGTCGATCCCACGACCAACCAGCGCCGCCGCCTCATCTACTCGACGAGCGCCCTGGTGAGGAACCATGCCATCGGTCAATAGGAGAACATCGGACGAGAGGGGAGTGGCGCTCGTCATGGCCATTTTGGCCTGCGTCATCCTCTTCGCCCTGGCCATGCTCGTCATCTACCTCTCCACCTCGGACCTGCGGACGAGCCGCCAGTACGTAGGGGACAAGAAGTCCGCCGCCGCCGCCGAGACGGGGATCCACCGCCTCGTCCAGAACTTCGACCCCGCCAACCCCTCGGCCGTCGCCGTCACGGACCAACCCGTTGATGCCGCCACGGACCCCAACACCCTCTATTCCATCACCACCCCCTCCACCCCCTCGGCGGGCCCCACCTTCCTCCCCATGGCCGGCTACTCCATCGGCGGGGGTCAATCCTGGGGGCAGAAGCGCTACGAGGCCCGGGTGACGGGACGCAACACCGCCTACGGCACCCGCACGGAGATCGAAGTCGGCGTCGGCTACGGGCCCATCGAGATCACCACCATCTCCAGATGAAGGGAGGGACAAGGATCATGAGGAAAGGTTCCCGCAAATATCTTCTCTATCTGACGGCCCTCCTGGTCCTGGCCTGGGGGTTGTCCCTGTCCCCGCCCGCCGGGGCCACCCAGCCGCCCGCGGGGGAGGAGGCCCTCTTCACCTCCTCCGTCGCCCCCGACGCCCTCATCGTCCTGGACCTTTCGGGGAGCATGGACTGGAACCCCGCGGGTAAGAGTGAGACCTACGGGGCGTCCAACTGCGCCGCCAACACCACCTACTGTTCCGGCACGGGGTGCAGCGACGGTTTCTGCTCCAGCTCGAAGACCAACTGCGCCACGAACTGCAGCCGCCTCGCCATCGCCAAGCGGTCCCTCTTCAGCCTCCTGGACGACAACAACGACAACACCATCAACAGCGCCGACGAGGGGAGCCTCAACGTCCGGATCGGTTACATGCGCTTCTACAACTGCTCGAGCGACGACACGGGCAACGACTACAACAGCGGCTGCATCTCCCTCAAGCGGGCCATCGGCTCCAAGTACAGTCTCATCTACTGCGCGAGCAACACGAGCTGCACCATCACCAGCGGCTCCAGCTCCTCCAACTGCATCAACGGCGAGAGCGCCTCGGGCGGGACCCCCCTCGCCTCGGCCCTGCGGGAGGCCAAGACCTACCTCGACGCCCACAAGGCGGCGGACTCCGCCGCGGCGTGCCGCAAGAAGTTCGTCATCTTAGTCACGGACGGCGCCGACACCTTCGCCTGTTCGGGGAGCGGCCTGGAGTGTCAGGAGCACATGTACAAGCGCCGCCGCGACGCCGTGGCCCGGGCCAAGGCCCTCGCCGACGCGGGCTACAAGGTCTTCGTCGTCGGTTTCGGGGCCGCCATGCCCGATTACCTGGAGAACACCCTCAACTGGATGGCCTACTACGGCGGCACGGACAACCCCAACGCACCCAACAGCGGCAGCACCTCGGCCGTCACCCCCCCGGCGGCGGGGACCTGCGCCACCGACACGGATGTGGCGAGCGCCACCTGTTACGACTCCTCGGGCTCCCACACCCAATCCAAATTCAAGGCCAACAGCAACGACCCCGGTTACGCCTCCCTCTCGGGTTACGCCTTCCTCGCCGCCGACGCCGACCAGCTCGCCGAGTCCCTCAAGACGGCCATGAACATCATCCGCCAGGCCAACTACGCCTTTTCCCAGGCCTCCGTCCAGTCTTCCCGGACGGCGGACGAGAACTACATCTACGAGGGATCCTTCACCCCCGACGACAGCGATTCCTTCTGGAAGGGCTACCTGAAGAAATACGCCATCAACAGCGACGGCTCCGTGGCCTCCTCGCCCTCGGCCGACGGGGGCCAGGCCCTTCAGAACACGAGCGCCAAGGTCCGGAACATCAAGACCTACAAGGGGGGGAACCTCGTCCACTTCACCCGCTGCGCCCCCCTCGTGGCGAGCTGCACCACCTACCCCCACTGCGACGACTTCTCCAACGCCCTCATCACCGCCACGTGCGTCTACAACATCACCCCCGCCGATCTGGGCATCACCTCCGGCACGGACAGCGAAAAGAACACCTACCGCAACAACGTGGTGGGCTACATCCGCGGCGACCCCGCCTACAACCCCGAGACGACGGGCGCGGGGACCAACCCCTGGAAACTGGGGGACGTCTTCCGCTCCACCCCCATCACCGTGGGGACCCCGTCGGTATTTTACGAGGACATGCGAGACACGAGCTCCTACAGCGTCTCCTGCACGGAGGGCGACAGCTGCGGGCAGACGACGACCCGCACCGTCAACGCCTTCGGTTATCACCGCTGCACCCACTGCCGCGCCTCGGCGAACCTGAAGCGCCTCATCGTGGCCGGGGCCAACGACGGCCAGCTCCACGCCTTCAGGACCGCCGACATGAACGAGGTCTGGAGCTTCATCCCCCCGAACCTGCTGACGAAGCTCAAGAACATGACCCACACCTCCCACCCGACCTCCCAGAGCCACCAGTACTTCGTCGACGGCCCCGTGACGGTGGCCGACGTCTGGCTGGGTTCGGGGACGGGGACCGGCAAGGACGCCGGGTCGTGGAAGACCCTCCTCGTCTTCGGTCTCGGCCGGGGCGGCACAAGCTACTCCTGGAGTTCCTCGGCCTACTGCGACGCGGGGATCAACGCCACCTACTCCTCGACTTACCAGTACTACTGCGGCTATCACGCCCTGGACCTCAGCGACGAGCTCAACCCGACCTACCTGTGGCACCTCAACTTCACGAGCGCGGCGAACCGGGACGCCCAGGCGCCCTACCTCGGCGACCCCTGGAGCAAGATGATGCCCGGGCGGGTCAGGATCAAGGAGGGGGGACAGGAGGTCGAGAAATGGGTCGGCTTCGTGGGGGGCGGCTACAACGCCGCCGACTGCGCCGGCGGCGGCTCCTGCGAACTTCGGGGCAAGGGCTTCTACGTCGTGGACCTGGCCAACGGCAACATCCTCTGGAGCTACAACCGCGGCAACGACACCACCATGGACTACAGCATCGCCGCCCCGCCCGCCATCGTGGACACGGACAACGACGGCTTCATCGACACGGTCTATATCGGGGACCTCGGGGGCAGCATGTGGCGGTTCAAGTTCTGCCTGAGCAGCGAGATGCCCGATTGCGGCATCCCCGGCTCGGGGGCCGGGACGGTCTGGTCCGGCGGGCGCTTCTACAGGGCTTCCTCGGGCAATATCCGCCCCATCTTCACCAGCGCCGCCGTCTCCAAGGACAGCAGCGGCAACCTCTGGGTCTACTGGGGGACGGGGGACAAGACGGACCCCACGGCCGCCAACGCCCAGGAGCGCTTCTTCGGCGTCAAGGACAACGACCGGAGTTCCACCTATACCTTCTCCGACATGGACAACCTCACCTCGGCCAACCAGACCTACAACCCCGCCAGAGGCGTGGGCTGGGCCCTCAACCTCGCCGGCGGCGGCGAGAAGGTCCTGGCGGACCCCACGGTCTTCGGGGGGGTGGTCTACTTCACCACCTACGTACCCGCCGCGGGGAACAACCCCTGCGAGCAGGGGGGTGACGCCTATCTCTACGCCCTGAAGTACACGACGGGCGGCGGCGCCCTCTCGAGCGGCGAGCGCCGCATGGGCGTGGGCTCCGGGATCCCCTCGGCGCCCGTCCTCTCCCTCGGGCCGGGAAGCGGGGGCACCCCCGATCTCTACGTGACCACCAGCGGGGGCGGCGGGGTCTCGGCGAGCACCCAGCGGGTCAACATCACCCCCCCCGGCGTGGCCAACCGGACGAACATGATCTACTGGAAGGACCGGCGCATCCAATAGGAGGGACAGGGTCGTTCATGGCCTCACCACGCCCCCGCTTCGAGATCGGCCCCTTCTTCCACCTCCAGGAGGGGCTCCTGGCGGGTCTCAAGAGGGAGTACCTGCGGAGGGAGCTCTGGCTCCCCCTCAAGAGGGAGGGGGATGTCTTGACGGTCCTCATCGCCGACCCCGACAACCTGCCCAAGAGGGACACGGTGGCCCAGATCCTCAAGGGCAAGGAGATCCGCTTCGTCCGGGCCGCCCCCGAGGAGATCCTCCAGCTCATCGACCGGGCCTTCGACGGCGAGGAGATGGGCAGCGCCATCCGCCAGGAGGCGACCAGGGCGGAGGCGGAGGGGGACGCCCGTCTGCCCACGGAGTCGGACAGCGTCATCGTCCGCCTGGTCAACCGGATCATCAACGACGCCTACGACCGCCGGGCCTCGGACATCCACATCGAGCCGGACGTGAAGGACCGGGACGTGAAGGTGCGCATCCGCGTCGACGGCGAGTGCCTCCCCCTGGACGTCCTGCCCTTCGAGTACCGATCCGCCGTCGTCTCCCGCATCAAGATCATGTCCAATCTGGACATCACGGAGAGGAGGCTGCCCCAGGACGGCAAGATCGCCTTTAGGCGCCCCGACGGGGAGGAGATCGAGCTGCGGGTGGCCACCATCCCCACCCACGGCTACGTGGAGGACGTGGTCCTGAGGATCCTCACCAAGGGGCGGATCATGACCCTCGAGGAGCTGGCCATGGAGCCCGAGACCTACGAGGGCTTCCTCAACATCCTCAAGAAGCCCTACGGCCTCATCCTCATCGTGGGCCCCACGGGCTCGGGCAAGACGACGACGGCCCACGCGGCCCTCCACATCCTCAACCGCCCCAACACGAAGATCTGGACGGCCGAGGACCCCGTGGAGATCGCCCAGCAGGGGATCCGCCAGGTCCAGGTCCACCACAAGATCGGCTACGACTTCAAGCAGGCCATGAGGGCCTTCCTGCGGGCCGACCCGGACATCATCATGGTGGGGGAGATGCGGGACTACGAGACGGCCAAGATGGGGATCGAGGCCTCCCTGACGGGGCACCTCGTCCTGAGCACCCTCCACACCAACAACGCCCCCGAGACGATCGTCCGCCTCCTCGACATGGGCATCGACCCCTTCGCCTTCGCCGATTCCCTCCTCTGCGTCCTGGCCCAGCGTCTCGTCCGCTCCCTCTGCGTCCACTGCCGGGAGGAGTACCACCCCTCCCGGGAGGAATACGACGAGCTGGCGCGCCACTACGACGAAAAATACTTCGCCGCCCTCAACGTGGCCTACGACGAGCGTTTGCGCCTCTTCCGCCCCCGGGGCTGCCCGGAGTGCAACCACACGGGTTACCGGGGACGGATGGGACTCTTCGAGCTCCTCGTCGTGACGGACCAGATCAAGCACCACATCATCAACAAGAAATCCATCCCCTCCCTGCGGAGGACGGCCCTCAACGAGGGGATGCGCACCCTCCTCCAGGACGGGATCCGCAAGATCCTCCAGGGGCGGACGGACCTCATGGAGGTCCTGAGCGTGTGCATGAGGTGAGGCATATAATTCGTAAGTATCGATATCCATAGATAAATTTGCGAACATGAACACGGTGCCGAGGGGCCTCATGACACCTTTTTAGATGGATGGAATCATTGAAATTTTTTATTGCCAAGGACATTTTTTTTCTGTACAGGAATTAAACGTGGTGAAACAAAGGGGATCGCTTTCGTGACCCCGGGAAAGGGGAAGGCAGTCGAGGGCCGAAGAGAAGCATGATCCGCATCAACCTCCTCCCGTACCACGAGCTGGCCGTCAAGGAGACGAAGGTAAAGCAGATCTTCGTCATCGGCGGCGCCTTCGCCCTCTTCTTCGTCCTCCTGGGGGTCGTCCACTTCGTCCTCCTGAGCTCCCTTTCGGGCCTGGAAAAGGACGTCAAGGCCAAGGAGGAGAGGGTCAACACCCTCAACCGCCTCATCGGCGAGGTGGACAACATCAGGAAGGAAAAGGCGATCCTGGAGAAGAAGCTCGCCATCATCAAGAAGCTGGAGGAGGGCCGCCTCTACCCCGTGCGGATGCTCGCCGACGTGGCCGCCCAGGTCCCCGTGAAGGACGTCTGGCTGGACAAGCTCACCCAGCGGGGGACAAGCCTGGCCCTCGAGGGCTCGGCCCGGGACAACTTCGCCGTCGTCCGCCTCATGAAGAACCTGGAGGCCTCGCCGTTCTTCCGGTCCGTGGAGCTCGTCTCCACGAAGGAGTACGAGACCCAGCAGATGAAACTCCACCGTTTCGTCCTCAACTGCACCCTCAAGGGGAGGGAGTGACGCCTTGGCCCTGACCCTCGACGACCTCAAGAAGCTCTCGCCGCGCACCAAGATCATCCTCGTCGTGGCGGCCATGGGTCTTTTAGGTTACTTCTACTGGTTCTTCCTCTTCCAGCCGGCCTGGGACAAACGGTCCGCCCTCCTGGAGAAGAAGGGTCAACTGGAGGGCCAGATCGCGGAGAAGGAACGGATCGTCGCCCAGAAGGGCCGCTATCTCAAGGAGGTGGCCCTCCTGAAAGAGGCCTTCCAGCTCGCCCTCACGAAACTCCCCGACGAGAAGGAGATCCCCGGCCTCCTCCTCTCCGTGGCGACGGCGGGCCGCAGCGCCGGCGTGAACTTCGTCCTCTTCGAGCCCAAGCCGCCGGAAAAGGTGGTGGAAAAGGCCGACAAGGGGGCCGAGGTGAGGGCCGGTCTGAAACCCTCGGACCAGCGGGCGGAACAGAAACAGGAGCAGAAGCCCCCGGAGGGCAAGAAGCCGCCGGCGAAGGCCGAGGCGCCCCAGAGCTTCTACGACGAGATCCCCGTGGCCGTGACGGTGAGCGGCGGTTTCAACAACACCGTCTTCTTCTTCGACAAGGTGGCGAAACTCCCCCGGATCATCAATATCGAGGAGATCTCCATGGGGGACGCCAAGGACGTCAAGGGCAGGGGAAGGGTCATCACGACGAACTGTCTCATCAAGACCTACATGTTCACCGAGAAGAAGACCACCAAAGAGAAGAAGCCATGAAGGCGCGACGGATGGCCATAAGAGTGATCGCCGCGACCGCGGCGGCCCTCCTGGCGGCGCCGGCCCCCCTGGGGGCGGCGGGGGCCGAGACGGCGCCGGCGAAGGAATTCGCCTACAACCCCGTCGGCAAGCCCGATCCCTTCAAGCCCTTCATCGAGGCGGAGATCGCCGCCCGCAAGAGGGCGGAGGAGCTGAGAATAAAGAACCTGCCCCTCTCGCCCCTCCAGCGCTCGGAGGTCGAGACCTTCCGCCTCGAGGGCATCGCCGGTTCGGAGAAGAAGAGGACGGCCCTCCTGAAGGATCCCGTCTCGGGCAAGTACTTCATCGTCGAGGCGGGGACCCCCATCGGCACGAGGAAGGGCCGGGTGGCGACGATCCTCCCCGACCGGGTGATCGTCGCGGAACCGGCGGCCGGCAAGGGTGCCCGCGCCAGGAAGATAGAGATGAAACTCCGTAGGGGAGAAGGGGAAAAGCCATGAAGAGAATCATGACATGGACGGTCTGGCTCTGTTTCCTCGCCGTCGTCCTGGGGACGGGGACGCCGGCGGCCCAGACGGCCCCGGAGGCCGCGGGTCCCGCCCCCCAGGCAGGCTACCTCGAGGATGTCCGCTTCGAGAAGGGACCCGGCTGGGAGCGGGTGATCCTGGTCCTGAGCCGCCAGCCCGGGGCGGAGGTGGACAGCAAGAAAATGCCGCCCCTCGTCATCCGCCTGAGCAACACCTTCATCCCCGAGGAACTGCGCCGCCCCCAGGGGGAGGGTAAGTTGGCGGCCGTCCTGAGGGCGGTCCCCGCCCAGGAGGCCCTGGGGGCCTCGCCCCGGGCGTCGGTCCGCATCGACCTCAAGGAGGCCCTGCCCTTCTCCGTCCGCCAGGAGGCCAACAACCTCCTCGTGGAGTTCAACACGGCCGCCCTGGCCAAGGCCGAGGCGACGCCCGCAGACAAGGAGACCTACACCCCCGTGGCCGTGGCCGCCGGGGGCCTGTCGGAAAAGGAGAAATACCGCGGCGAGAAGATCAGCCTGTCCTTCCAGGAGGCCGATTTCCGCGGCGTCCTCCAGCAGCTGGCCCGCATCGGGGGGAAGAACATCGCCTTCACCTCCGAGGTCCAGGACAAGAAGGGGACCGTCACCATGGACCTGCGGGACGTCCCCTGGGACCAGGCCTTCGACACCATCCTCTACGCCCAGGGCCTGACGAAGAAGGAAGAGGGCAACACCATCATCGTCGCCACCCGCGAGCGTCTGAAGAAGGACGAGGAGGAGAGGATCGCCGCGGAGGACCGGCGGAAGAAGGCGGAGGAGGCGGCCAAGGAGGCGGAGATCAAGAGCCGCCAGGAGAAGGGGAAGCTCCGCCAGATCCTCATCGAGGCCAAGATCCTCGAGGTCTCCGACACCTTCACCCGTGATATCGGCGTCCGGTGGGGCGCCGGTTTCCAGGGGAACCTCTCCAACGACGGGGCCTACTCCCTGGGCCTCGTGGGGGGCACGGGACCCATCACCTACCTCTGGAACCAGTCGGCCACCCAGACGGCCCCGGCCCTCGCCCTGACGAACGGCATCTCCCTGACGAAGAACGCCATGGCCGTCAACCTCTCCACGGCCGCCTTCACCCCGACGGTGGGCGTCATCATGGGGGGGGCCAACGCCGTCCTCAACGCCCAGATCTCCGCCCTGGAGACGACGAACAAGGGCCGGGTCCTCTCCTCGCCCCGCGTCGTCACCCAGGACACCCAGAAGGCCGTCATCGAACAGGGCGAGGAGATCCCCGTGACGACGCCGGGGACCTCCACCACCCCCCCGACGACGACCTACAAGCCGGCGGTGTTGCGCCTCACGGTGACGCCCGAGATCAAGCCGGACAACCGGATCCTTTTGACGGTGGTCGCCCAGAACGACCGGCCCAACCGGGCGGAGAAGGACGTCACCACGGGGAACTACCCCGTATTCACGAGCAAGGTGGATTCCCGCATCCTCGTCAAGGACGGCGACACCCTCGTCATCGGCGGCATCGTCAGGACGGACGACTCGTTGACCCTGTCGGGCGTCCCCTGGCTCTCCAAGATCCCCGTCCTCGGCTGGCTCTTCAAGTACCAGAGCGTCCAAAAGATCAAGCGGGAGCTCCTGGTGGTCATCACCCCCCGGATCATGGATGCCGGCGGCGAGGGCAAGGCGAAGATCTGATCTCCCCCTCCGGGTCGCCCCCGGAGGCGAAGAGGGGAAAAACGGTATTTCACAGGCGGCCCCGGGGTGACCCCCCGGGGTTCGTGTTTCCGCTCACGACGGCCGCCGGGACTGCCCTTGTCCCTTCAGCCCTCCCCGGCGGGGGGGCGCCGCGGCGAAGACACCCGGCCCGGGCAAAGGGGGTAAGGCAATGAACAGAAGGGACCTCTATCTCGTCTGCGCGACCGTGTTCCCCTTCATGGTGTGCACGGGGATGGTCTACTCCGTCATCTCCCTCTACATGGCGGAGCTGGGCCTCACGAAGAGCCAGATCGGCGCCCTCTACACCGCCGGGGCCGTCGCCGGGGCCGTCAGTTCCCCCTTCGTGGGGGCCCTGGCCGACAGGCTGGGCCGCAAGAGGGTCCTTCTGGCGTCCATGACCCTGTTCGCCCTGGTCTTCCTCGGTTACGCCCTGAGCCGGACCCGCCTGTCCCTCCTGGCCGTCCAGGTCTGCGAGGGCCTGGCCTGGGCGTCCATGGGGACCTCGGCGACGGCCCTCATCGCCGACCTCGTCACCGTCGAGGAACGGGGCAAGGCCATGGGGATCTACAACACCACCTGGAACCTCGGCTGGATCGCCGGGCCCACCCTGGGCGGGACCCTCTCCGACGCCTTCGGCTTCACCGCCACCTTCCTCCTCTGCACGGCCCTGACGATCCTGGGCATCGCCCTCGCCGTCCCCCTCATCCCCTCGCGGCCGAAGGGGCCGGGACAATAAAGAGGTCGTAGGGAGAAGATTGGAGGCCAAAACTAATAATTTTTGGAGATTTTCCCCGGAGGGGAGATCAGCGCCGAATATTTAAGAATTGCAAGTGATTTCGATAAGATGCAAAATATCGCAATGATTACCGCACTGTTTCATTTTCCCCAATAATATCGAGGTGATAAGTTTGATTAGTCACTAATAATTGCCGCCTCTCGACAGGCCTCTCCGCACCTGAAGCGAAATATTATATCAGTATTATGTCATATTCCGGAGATAGGCGGACCCCGGGGTGGGCCGCGGGGCGGCGGGGGGAATTGTTTGACAGGCGGCGAGGCCGTCTTCTATACTCGGGCCCGCGGCGGGGAGACCCGTCGCGGCGAGGGAGGGCATGAAGACCATCAGGATCGGTGCCGGGGCGGGTTACGCCGGCGACCGTGTCGAACCCGCCGTCGAGCTGGCCCGGGAGGGGGATCTGGACTATCTCGTCTTCGAGTGCCTCGCCGAGCGGACCATCGCGTTGGCCCAGCAGGCCCGGGCGCGGGACCCCCGGGCGGGATACGACCCCCTCCTGGCGGAGCGGATGGAGGCCTGCCTGGGCATCTGCCTCCGGCGCCACGTGAAGATCATCACCAACATGGGCGCCGCCAACCCCCGGGAGGGTGCCCGGGTCATCGCGGCGACGGCGCGCCGCCTCGGGGTGGGGGGCCTGAAGATCGCCGCCGTCCTCGGCGACGACGTCCTGGACCTCGTCCGCCGGGGCGACTACCCCGTCGCGGAGACGGGGGGACGGGTCTCGGACCTGGGGGACGCGGTGATCGCGGCGAACGCCTACCTCGGGGCGGAGCGGGTCGTGGAGGCCCTGCGAAACGGCGCCGACGTGGTCATCACGGGGCGGGTGGCGGACCCCTCCCTCTTCGTCGCCCCGGCGATCCACGAGTTCGGCTGGCCCTGGGAGGACTGGGACCTCCTGGGTCAGGCCACCGTCATGGGCCACCTCCTGGAGTGCGCCGGGCAGGTCACGGGGGGCTATTTCGCCGACCCCGGTTACAAGGACGTCCCGGGCCTGGAACGCCTGGGCTTCCCCCTGGCGGAGGTGAGGGCCGACGGCTCCTTCGTCGTCACCAAGGTGCCCGAGGCGGGCGGCATGGTCACGGCGGCCACCTGCAAGGAGCAGCTCCTCTACGAGATCCACGACCCAGCCCGGTACGTCACCCCGGATGTCGTGGCGGACTTCACCGCCGTCCGGATCGAGGAGACCGGGAAGGACCGGGTCCTCGTCACGGGCGGCAGGGGCCGGCCGCGGACGGACACCCTCAAGGTCTCCATCGGCTACCGGGACGGTTACATGGGCGAGGGGCAGATCAGCTACGGGGGACCCGGGGCCGAGGCCCGGGGACGCCTGGCCCTCGAGATCGTCATGGCGCGCCTGAGACAGACGGGCATCGCCTTCGCAGACCTCCGCGGGGACCTCATCGGCGTCTCCGCCCTCCACGGCGGGCGCCTGGCCGCGGGGCACGACCCCTACGAGGTCCGGCTGCGGGTGGCGGCACGCGCGCGGACCCTCAAGGACGCCGCGCGCGTCGGGAACGAGGTGGAGGCCCTTTACACCAACGGCCCGGCGGGCGGCGCCGGCGCCGTGAAGGCCGTCCGGGAGGTGCTGTCCGTGGCCTCGACCCTGATCCCACGCGCCTTGGCGCCCGGTGTCGTCCACTACGAGGAGGTGCGGTGAAACTGCGGGAGATCGCCCACGCCCGGGCGGGGGACAAGGGCGACACGGTCAACATCGCCCTCATCGCCTACGACGGGGCCCACTACCCCCTCCTGGAGCGTCACGTGACGGCCGCGCGGGTGAAGGAGTTCTTCGCCGACATCGTCCGGGGGGAGGTGGTCCGCTATACCCTGCCTAACCTCGGCGCCCTCAACTTCGTCATGCACGGGGCCCTCGGCGGCGGCGTGACGCGCACCACCGCCCTGGACATCCACGGCAAGTCCCTGAGCTCCGCCATCCTCGAGATGGAGATCCCCGAGACATAGGACCGCCTCCGAGGTGACGGTCACGTCGTCGTGCCCCTGGGCGGCCCCGGGCCCGGCGCCGGGGGACAGAGATGTCGGGACCCCCATCCGGGTCGGAAAGGCACTGGGAAGGGGGAAGGATAGTCGGCGGGGAAAATTTTTGTCCTTCGCAAATATCTCAATAATTTCGAATAGTTAACCTATGCCGGGGCTCCGGCGTCCCTTTTTGCCCCCACTAAGATCTAATAATATACCCGCATAAGTATCTTAAGAGGGGCCGTTTTTCGCCCCGGAGAAACGGGCGAGAAAGACGCCTGCCACCACGAAAAGGCCCCCCGCGGCCTCGGCGTCATGTGGTGGTTTTGCCCGGTGCGCCAGGTAAATAGCTGATATTGTTGATGGATTGTTTTGGGAAGGCCGGGGCGGTCCCTCCGCCCCCGTATCCCCGGCGTTTGCGGGGGCCGTCCTCGGCCCCGGGTAAGGGGCGGGCCTACTTGTCCCCCGGTCTCCTCATGGCGAGGCCGACGGCCACGGCGGCGGCGGGACCCTGCTGCATGACCGCCTCCGGGTCGATGTTCTTCCCCTTCAGGGCGATCTTCTTGAAGGGATCGACGAGGGTCGTCGGGATCCGGAGGCGGGCGGAGAGATCGTCCCCGAGACCCGGTATCAAGGCGCCCCCCCCGGCCAGGAGGACCTCCTTGATGTCCATGTCCCCGTAGGTGGAGCGGAAATAGTCGATGGAACGGTCGATCTCGGAGCAGACGGGGTCGGCGAAGCCCACGAGGGAGTAGCGGAAACTCTGCCTGGCCATCTCGTCGCCCTCGATCCCGAAGATCTTCATCCGTTCCGCCTCCTCGAAGGAAACGCCGTAGGAGGACTGGATCTGCTCCGTCACCACGTCGCCCCCCATCCCGAAGTCCCGGGTGAAGATGGAGCCGCCGCCCTTCATGACGTTGATGTTGGTGATGCTCGCCCCGATGTTGACGACGGCGACGACGTCCTCCTCGGAGAACTCGTAATTCCGCTCGTACATGGTCTCCAGGGCGAAGGTATCCACGTCCACGACCACCACCGTCAGGCCCGCCGCCGCGATGGCCTCGACGTAGGCGTCGACGATGTCGCGCTTGGCCGCCACGATCATGACGTCGTTCTGGTTGGGGTTGTCCCCGCTGCGGCCCAGGACCTGGAAATCGAAGTAGATCTCGTCCATGGAGTCGAAGGGGAGGTACTTGCCCGCCTCGTCGCGGATCAGCTCCCTGAGCTCCCCCTCCTCCTGCCGCGCGGGGAACTGGGCCTTCTTGACGATGACGGAGTGGCCCGAGAGGGAGGTCACGACCCCCTTCTTCTGACAACCCGAGCCCTTGAAGAGGTCCTTGATCGCCTCCGCCAGGCCGTCGATATCCGTCACCACCCCCTCCACGATCACGCCCCGCTTGAGGGGGACATGGAGGAAGCGGTTGAGGACGAAGCCCTCCTTCGTCTCCAGGATCTCGGCCAGTTTCAGGGAGCTGGAACCGATGTCGAGGCCCACCACCTCTTTGCGCCCCGAAATGAGATTCTTGAGGTCGAACTTGGACAGGAAGGAGAGATCGAGGGCGGCGAAGGCCTTCTTCTTGGGGGGAGGGGGCGCCTTCTCGCCCCCGCCCGGGGGGGTCTTTTCCGAAGGGGCTTTCCTGCGGGTGAGGAGATCCTTGATGGCCATCGGCGTCGCCCTTTCTACCGGACAAACCGGTAAACGATGTCCCCTTTCTTGACCAGGCCCAGCTCGTTCCTGGCCACCTTCTCCACGGCCGCCAGGTCCTCCCTCAGGAGCCGGGCCGTCCGGCGGAGTTCCTCGTTCTCCCTCCGGAGTTCCTCGTTGGCCCTCTTGACGGCCGTCAGCTTGTCGCGCAGGGCGTAGTTGTCCCTCAAACCCCTCTCGCCGAAGACGGTCCCCGTCAGCACGATCAGCACCACGACCAGGAGGATCCTACCGATCTTCACCGCCCACCACTTCCCTTGTTATGTCATGGCGGTAACACAAAAAACCCCGTGCCGCAAGGGGCAAACACCCCCCCGTCCCTCAAGGTGTCGGGCCGGGAAGGGGCATCTGGGGCTCCCCCAGGACAAACTTCCCCTCCTCGATCCATTCCTTGAGGAGATGGGCGATCTCACGGGCCTTGTAGTAACTCGACAGGGGCGCCGTGTAGATCTTCTTCCCGTTGAGGACGATCTGCCCGCTCCTGAGCTCCTTGTAGCTCACCTCCCCCAGGCTCCGCGCGGTGCCCTTGGGATAGTCCATACCGTAATCGTAGATCTGGGTGTAGATGTCCTCGTCCTTCACGGCGGTGTAGCGGGCCATCTCCTCGTCGAGGATGGGTATGGGGATCCCCACCCCCACGTAGAGGGAGACGCCGTAACCGAGCATGCTGGCCCCCACCAGCCACTGGGGGGACATCTCCTTGAGGTTGCCGATGAGGGCCAGGGTGCCCGCCCCCTCCCGGGGCACACCGTTCTTGCCCCTCTTGACGTTGGGGTTGTGCTGCGTCCCCGGCCAGGCCACGAAACCCTGGGCCCCGCCGAGGAAGACCCTCGTGCCCACGCCGATGGTCCGGTAATAGGGGTCGTTGAAGAGGGGGCTCAGCTGGCCGGAGGTGGCGTAGTTGGCGTTGCCCATCCGCGGCCTCAGCATGCCCATGTAGGTGTAGATGGTCTTGTCGGACATGTTCACGGCGCAGCTGTAGTTCTGGTAGCAGTTCCTGGGGTTGAAGAGGACGGCGTCGCGCAGGTCCTGGATGGTGATGTTCTTCTCCACCTTGCGGGCGGGGTAGCAGTCCGTCCCGTAGCCCTCCGCCCGGAGGCGGATGACGTTGCCCGCCACGAGGTCCTCGATGACGTGGCCGCCGCCGTAGTTGAACTCCCCGGGATAGACGCTGTTGAGGGGATCCCCCTCGGCGACCTCCGTGGCCCCGATGTAACAGTCCACGGCCGCGAGGCCCGCGTAGGCGGGGACGTCGTTCAGCCAGACGCGGTGGGCCTTGATCCGGGGGGAGGAGTGTCCGAAGTTGATGAAGGCGCCGGAGGAACACATGGGGCTGAAGGTCCCCGTCGTCACCACGTCGACGCGCCGGGCGGCCTCCACCTCGCCGTGGCGCTCCACGATGTCGATCATCTCCTCCGCCGTGACGACCACCGCCTTGCCCTGGCGGATCCGCTCGTTGATCTCGGCGTAACTCTTGTGGACCTTGTGTCTCTTCATGATCTCACCCCTGCCAATCCGTGGATCCGAAGCCCCCGTCACCCCGCGGGGAGCCGGGCAGTTCCGCCACGGGGTCCCACTGGACCCGCCATGCCCTCTGGACGACCAACTGGGCCACCCTCTCGCCCCGGCGGACCGTGAAGGGACGGGGGCCGAAATTGACGAGGACGACCTTGATCTCCCCCCGGTAGTCGGCGTCCACCGTGCCGGGGGCGTTGAGGATCCCGACACCCTCTCTTGCCGCCAGGCCGCTGCGGGGCCTGACCTGGCCCTCGAAACCCTCGGGGAGGGCGACGGCGATCCCCGTGGGGATGACGCGCCACTCCCCCGGGGGTATCACGACCTCCCCGGCCACGGCGGCACGCAGGTCCATCCCCGCCGCCTGGGGCGTCAGGTAGCGGGGTAGATCCAGGTCCTCGTGGCCCGGCAGTCTCTTGACCTTCACCCGGAGGGGTCCCGGCACGTCGTTTCCCACCCCCTAAACGCTCAGGATGTGGAGGGTCAGCTCCTGCTCCGTCACGGGTCCCAGGGCGGAGACGGAGATGACGCCGGGGTCGAACATCCTCGCCGCCAGGTCCCGGACCCCGTCGGCCGTCACGGCGTCGATCCCCGCGATGACCTCCTCCGTGGGGACCTGGCGCCCGAAACAGATCTCGTTCTTCGCCAGGCGGGTCATGCGGTTGTCCGTGCTCTCCATGCCCAAGAGGAGATGGCCCTTGATCAATTCCTTGGCCGCCGCCAGCTCCCGCTCCCCCAGGGGCTCATGGGTCATGCGGCGCATCTCGTCGAGGATCAGGCCGAGGACCTCCCGGCACTGCCCCCTGCCCACGCCCACGTAGACGCCGAAGAGACCCGCCTCCAGGTAGGGGACGATGAAGGAATGGACATCGTAGGCCAGGCCCCGCCGCTCCCTGATCTCCTGGAAGAGGCGGGAACTCATGCTGCCCCCGAGGACGGAGTTGAGGACGAAACCGGCGTAGCGGTCCTCGTCCACCGCCGAGGGGGCCAGGGTCCCCACGATCATGTGGATCTGTTCCAGGTCCTTCTCCAGGGCCCGGACCCGCGGCGCGGGCCGCGCCGCCTCCCTCTTCACCTCGGCGCCGCCCCCGTTCAAAGAGGCGAAGGCCTCCTGGGCCAGGGCCGCAAAGGTCTCGTGGCGCAGACGGCCCGCCGCCGCCAGGACCGTGTTCGCCCCGTGGTAGTGGCGCCTGAAGAAGGAGACGAGGCCCTCGCGCGTTAGGGCCTCGATGTTGTGACGCCGGCCGAGGACGGGCAGGCCCAGGCAGTGGCCGTCCCAGAAGGCCGCCTCGAAGAGGTCGTGGATGTAGTCGTCCGGGGCGTCCTCGAGCATGCTGATCTCCTGGAGGATGACCTGCTTCTCCTTCTCCATCTCCGCCGGGTCGAAGCGGGAGTGGAGAAAGATATCGCCGAGGAGATCGACGGCCGTCGGCAGGTGGTAATCGGGGACCTTGACGAAAAAGGAGGTCAGCTCCTTGCCCGTGTAGGCGTTCATCACGCCCCCCACGGAATCGATGGCCGAGGCGATGTCGAAGGCCGACCGCCTCTCGGTCCCCTTGAAGAGCATGTGTTCGAGGAAATGGGCGGTGCCGTTGGTCTCCTCGCTCTCGCAGCACGACCCCGCCTTGACCCAGATGCCGATGGACACGGACCGGACGTGGTCCAACTCCTCCGTGACCACCCTCAGGCCGCTGGCCAGGGTGACGGTCTCAATCATTGCCCTCCAGGGCCTCCCGACGGCTCAGCCTGATCTTGCCCTGCTTGTCGATCTCCAGGACCTTCACCATCACCTCGTCACCCTCGTTGAGGACGTCCGTCACCTTGTTGACCCGCTTCTTGGAGAGCTGGGAGATGTGGACGAGACCCTCCGTCCCGGGGAGGATCTCGACGAAGGCGCCGAAATCGACGACCTTCTTGACCGTCCCCTTGTAGATCTTGCCGATCTCCGCCTCCTCCGTGAGCCACCTCACCATGGCCACGGCCCGGGCCGCCGCCTCGGCGTCGCTGGAGGCGATGGTCACCGTCCCGTCGTCTTCGACGTCGATGGTGACGCCCGTCTCGCTGATGATCTGACGGATGTTCTTCCCGCCCGATCCGATGACGTCCCTCACCCTCTCGGGCTTGACCTTGATGGTCGTGATCCGCGGGGCGTAGACGGAGATGTCGGGCCGCGGCTCGCTGATGGTCTCCCGGAGGCGGTCGATGATGAACAGCCGCCCGCGGCGGGCCTGATCGAGGGCCCGGGCCAGGATGTCGGCCGTGAGGCCGTCGATCTTGATATCCATCTGCATGGCCGTGATGCCCTTCTTGGTGCCGCAGACCTTGAAATCCATGTCCCCCGCGTGGTCCTCGTCGCCGAGGATGTCGGAGAGGATCACGACGTCGTCGCCCTCCTTGAGGAGGCCCATGGCGATGCCGGCCACCGTGTCCTTCACGGGGACGCCCCCGTCCATGAGGGAGAGGCTGCCGCCGCAGACCGTCGCCATGGACGACGAGCCGTTGGAGGAAAGGATCTCCGAGACGATGCGGATGGTGTAGGGGAACCGTTCCTGGGACGGGAGGACGGGCAGGAGGGCCCGGCGGGCCAGGTTGCCGTGGCCGATCTCCCTCCGTCCCGGGCTCCTGAGGGGTCTGGCCTCACCGACACAGTAGGGGGGGAAGTTGTAGTGGAGGATGAAGGAACGCATCTCCTCCCCCGTGATGAAGTCTATCCGCTGCTCGTCCGAGGAGGTCCCCAGGGTCAGGGCGACCATGGCCTGGGTCTCCCCCCTCGTGAAGAGGGCCGAACCGTGGGCCCGGGGCAGGAGCCCCACCTCGCAGCTGATGGGCCGGATCTCGTCCGGCGCCCGGCCGTCGCACCTCTTCCCCTCTTTGAGGATCATCTCCCGCAGGGTCTTCCTCTCCAGCTGCTCGAAGATCCCCGCCACCGCCGAGGCCCGCGACGGGTCCTCCGCGGCGAACTCCTGGAGGGTCCGGCGGCGCAGGTCGTCGAGGGCGGCGTAGCGCTCCCTCTTCCCCGGCGTGGAATAGGCGGCCTTGAGGCCTTCCAGGGCGAAACGGCTCACCGCCGCCAGGAGGTCCTCGTCGACGGCCGGCGCCGCCACGGGCCTCTTCTCCTTTCCCACGGCGGCGCGGAGGCGGTCCTGCAGGGCGATGACGGGACGGAGGTGCTCCAGGCCGAACTCGATGGCCCCCAGGATCTGCTCCTCCGAGGCCTCCTTCGCCTCCCCCTCCACCATGACCAGATTGACGCCGAACTCCTCGCCCTCCTTCGTGGGCGGGACCTTCCGCCCCGTGAGGAAGATGTTGATCTCCCCCTCCTCCTGCTCGTCGAGGGAGGGGTTCGCTATGTACCGGCCCTCGAGGAGGCCGACCCGGATGCCCGCGATGGGGCCGTGGAAGGGGATGTCGGATATCCCCAGGGCCGCCGAGGCCCCCAGCATGGCCGCCACGCCCGGGTCGTTGTCGTTGTCCACGGACAGGACCGTGGCGATCACCTGGGTCTCGAAGTGATAACCCTTGGGGATGAGGGGGCGGATGGACCGGTCGATGAGGCGGGAGGTCAGGATCTCCCGCTCGTTGGGACGCCCCTCCCGCTTGAAGAACCCGCCGGGGATCTTACCCGCCGCGAAGGTCATCTCCTGATAATCGACGGTGAGGGGTAGAAAATCGAGCCCCTCCCGGGCGGTCTTCAGGGAGACGGCCGTGACGAGGACCACCGTGTCCCCATAGCGGACAAAAACGGCGCCGTCGGCCTGACCCGCCATGTAGGAGGTCTTCAGGGTCACCTCCCGGCCTGCAAAATCACAAGAATGTACGTTGTTACTCATAGGTTTTTCCTTATACCTTTCTGCTCTCGACGGGCAGAGACACGCCTCCCCGGGTCACCGCCCGGATCGGGACGTCTCTGCCGCAATTAATCCTTGCCGCCATGGGCGCAGGGAAATCTCTCCCGGGCCTTCACTTCCTCAGGCCGAGGCGGTTGATGATGGATCGGTACCGCTCGATATCCTTCTTCTTCAGATAGTCGAGGAGACGGCGCCTCTGGCTGACCAGCTTCAGCAATCCCCGCCGGGAATGGTGGTCCTTCTTGTGCATCTTGAAATGCTCCGTCAGGTACTCGATCCTGGCGCTCAACAGGGCGATCTGGACCTCCGGCGACCCCGTGTCCGTTTCGTGGAGCCGGTAACCGGAGATGATCCCTTTCCTCTTCTCTGCATCCAACACGACCTTATTCCTCCTATCTCTATATCCTTTTCCAATGATGGGTTATGTTCGCAAGGAAAATCAGGGGTCCTTGAAGACCCTCAACAAACGGAAACCGCAGGCCCCCGGGGTCCGCCCGTCCGCGCCTCCCCTCCCCTCCAGGGCGGCGACGGCGGCCAAATGGCCGGTCGGAGTGAGGAATTTTACCATATCCCCCTCGGCAAATAAAGGGCGATCACGGTCCCCCAGGATCTCCGCCCGGGGGGCGACGCCCCTGCGGATCCCCTCCGCCGCCCCCTCGTCGAGGTACAGGGAAGGGACGTGGGAGAGGGCCTCGGCCAGGGGGATCACCCCCGCCCGCAGGGCCTCCCGGTCTTCCGGCCTCACGGCCCTCGCCTCGTCGAAGGGGCCGCTGGCCGTCCGGCGCAGGGCGTACAGACAGGCCCCGCACCCCAGCATCCCTCCCGCCTCGGCGCAGAGGGAACGGACGTACGTGCCGGCGGAACAGGTGACGGAAAAGGTGACGTGGGGCGGCTTCACCTCCTCCACCTCGAGGGAGAAGATCTCCACCTCCCTCGGGGGGGCCTCGACGGCTACACCCTTCCTCGCCCAACTGTAGAGGGCCCGGCCGCGGTGCTTGACCGCCGAGTACAGGGGCGGCCGCTGGCTGATCCGCCCCCGGAAACGGGCCAGGACCTGCCGCACCTCCTCCTCCCGGACCCGCGCCTCCGCCGTCCTCACGACCCGCCCCTCGATGTCGAGGGTGTCCGTCTCGACGCCCAAGAGCATCGTCGCCCGGTAGGTCTTGGCCTGGCCGGAGAGGAAGGGCGACAGCTTCGTCCCCTCGTCGAGGCAGACGACGAGGACCCCCGTCGCCAGGGGATCCAGGGTCCCCACGTGACCCGCCTTCCGCACCTCCAGGGCCCTCTTGACCATCGTCACGACGTCATGGGAGGTGAGACCGGCGGGTTTGTCCACCACGACCACACCGTTCATCGGGCGATGATCTTCCCTATCTCTTCCATCAGCCTCCGCCGGACCTCGGCGAAACCGCCCCCGATCCGGCAGGCCGCCGCGTTCATGTGACCGCCTCCCCCGAACGCCCGGGCCACCCGCTCGACGTTGTAGGCGTTCTTGGAACGGAGGCTGACCTTGAAGACCCCGTCCGGCATCTCCGTGAAAAGGACGGACACGACCACCCCCTTCACGGACCGGGGGATGTCGACGAACCCCTCCGTGTGCTCGGCCAGGGCCTGGGTCTCGGCGAAGTCCCTCTGGAGCACCACCAGGTAGCCGACCCGCCCGTCCCTCTCGAAGGTGAGGCTCTGGATGGCCCGGGCGAGGAGGCGGACCTTGGCGGGGGGGTTGTCCTCATAGACGTGCTGGGAGATCCCCTGGGGGTCCGCCCCGTGCTCCACGAGGCGGCCGGCGGCGACGAGGGCCTCGGGGGTGGTGTTGCTGTAGCGAAACCCGCCCGTGTCGGTGAGGATGGCCGTGTAGAGGGCCGTGGCGATCTCGCCCGTCACGGGGGCCCCCAGGGCCTCGATGAGTCTCAGGACGAGTTCGCCCGTGGAACTCGCCCGGGGGTCCACGAGGGCGAGGGGGGTGAAACCGCCGTTGCTCACGTGGTGATCGATGTTGATGAGGGGTCTGACGGCGGCGATGCGGGCCGCCTGGGAGCCCACACGGTCCAGTTCGCTGCAGTCCAGGACGAAGGCGGCGTCGAAACCGTCCAGGGGGGGAAGGTCCCTGACGATCCTCTCCGCCCCGGGGAGGAAGGCGTAATTGCCGGGGGTCGGGTCCTCGTTGTAGATGGAGGCCTCCTTCCCCATATCCCTCAGGAGATGAAAGAGGGCCAGTTCCGAGCCCAGGGCGTCGCCGTCGAGCTTCAGATGGGAGGTGATGAGAAACCTCCTTTTGTTTTTTATGGCCTCAATGATCTCCTTCATCCCTTTCCCTTTCCTGGGCCTGCAATTCCGTGATGATGCGGTCTATGCGGCTGCCGTACGCGAAGGACCCGTCCACGACGAAGACGATCTCCGGCACGTACCGGAGCCGGAGGCGGCGGCCCAACTCGCGGCGCAGGAAACCCGTCGCCCCCCGGAGGGCCGACTCCGTCTCGGGCCGGCATGTCTCCTGGCCCATTTCCACGAAGTAGATCTTCGCGTGGCGCAGGTCTTCGCTCACCTTCACGCCCGTGACGGTGACCATGGAAACCCGGACGTCCCCCATCTCCCGATGGAGGATCTCCGCCATCTCTTCCCGGATGCGGTCTGCGACCCTATCGGCCCTCTTGAAGGTCGTCATAGGCCTCGTCACCGTACTTTCCCGCCATGTAGCGTCCCGCCTCGCCCGTGACGTCTCCGCCCAGGGCCCCCGTGAGATTGACGATCTCCCGGTGGGCGACCATGACCTCCGCCAGGTGGAGGTCCTCGATGAACCTGAAGACGTGATCCATCTTGGCATCGATCAGGCGGCGGTCGTTACCCACGAGGGAGAAACCGACCTCGGCCTTCCCCCAGAGGTCCTGGTCCCCCACCTCGGCGATGGAGATGTTGAACTCGTTCTGCGTCCTCTTCAGGATCTTCCTGAGGACACCCCTCTTCTCCTTGAGGGACCTCACCTCGGGGATCAAGAGGACGACGATGCCGTGCCCTACCACCATCGGTCACCGCCTAGTCTCACTGGAGCTTCCTCTCCACCCTTTCCTTCACGTACGCCTCGATGACGTCCCCCTCGCGGATATCGTTGAAATTCTCGATCCCGATACCGCACTCGAAACCGGCGGCCACCTCCCGCACGTCGTCCTTGAGGCGCTTGAGGGAGGCGATGCGCCCGTCGTGGACCACCACGCCGTCGCGGACGAGCTTCAGGTTCGCCCCCCGGGGGATCTTGCCGTCCGTGACATAGCAGCCGGCCACGGTCCCCACCTTCGGGACCCTGAAGAGCTGTCTCACCTCCGCCCGGCCCTGGACCACCTCTTTGTACTCCGGCTCGAGGAGACCCTCCATGGCCGCCTTCACGTCGGCGACGACGTTGTAGATGATATCGTAGAGCTTGATCTCCACCCCCTCCTGCTGGGCCAGTTCCACGACCCGCCCCTCGGGGCGGACGTTGAAACCGATGATGATGGCGTTGGCGGACGAGGCCAGCATGACGTCCGTCTCCGTCACCGTCCCCGTGGAGCTGTGGATGATCTTGAGGCGGACGTCGGAGGTGCTGAGCTTGTTCAGGGCCTCCGTGATGGCCTCGATGGAACCCTGGACGTCACCCTTGATGATGACGTTGAAGTCCTTGACCCCCTCCTTGATCCGGGCGTAGAGCTGCTCGAGGGTGATCTTGGAGGTGGCGGACAGCTCCTTCTCCCTCTCCTTCCTCACCCAGTAATCGGCGATGTTCCTCGCCTTTTTCTCGTCCTCGACGGCCAGGAACTCGGCGCTGACCTGGGGCACCCGGGAGAAACCGATGACCTCCACGGGCATGGACGGTCCCGCCGTTTTGACCCTCCGGCCCTTGTCGTCGATCATGGCCCGCACCCGGCCGTATTCCGTCTTGCAGACAAAGGTGTCCCCCTCCTTGAGGGTCCCCTCCTGGATGAGGACCGTCGCCACGGGGCCCCTGCCCTTGTCGAGCTTGGCCTCGATCACCACCCCCCGGGCGGGGCGGTCGGGATCGGCCTTCAGCTCCAAGACGTCGGCCTGGAGGAGGATCAGCTCGAGGAGCTCCTCGATGTTGATCTTCTGCTTCGCCGAGACCTCGCAGAATATCGTGTCGCCCCCCCATTCCTCGGGGACGAGGTTGTATTCCGTCAGGGCCTGCTTGATCCGCTCGGGGTCGGCGTTCGGCTTGTCGATCTTGTTGATCGCCACCATGATGGGCACCCCCGCCGCCCGGGCGTGGTTTATGGCCTCCACGGTCTGGTCCATGACCCCGTCGTCGGCGGCGACGACGAGGACGACGATGTCCGTCACCTGGGCACCCCGGGCCCGCATGGCCGTGAAGGCCTCATGACCGGGCGTGTCCAGAAAGACGATGTCCCGCTCGTTGATCCGTACGTGGTAGGCCCCGATGGCCTGGGTGATGCCCCCCGCCTCGCCGTCTATGACGTTGGTCCGGCGGATGGCGTCGAGGAGGGAGGTCTTGCCGTGATCGACGTGACCCATGACGGTCACGACGGGGGCCCGGGGACGGAGGTTGCGCGGGGCCGTGTCGGCCTGGAGGAGGGTCTCTTCCAGCTCGAAGTCCGCCTGCTCCACCTGATAGCCGAAATCGGCGGCGATGAGGCTCGCCGTGTCGTAGTCCACGGACTGGTTGATGGTGACCATGAGACCCAGGCCCATGAGCTTGTTGATGACCTCGCCGGCCTTCACCCCCATCTTCTTCGCCAGGTCGCCGACCGTGATGGTCTCACCCACCTTTATCCGGCGCTTGATCGCCTTGGGGGTGGTGATGAGGGTCTTGAGCATCTTGGCGGCCTTCTTCTCCTCCCGCCACCGGGAAGGCCTGTCCTCCCGCTCCAGGTCCTCGATCCGGTCCTTCTTCTCGAGGACCTTCTTTACCAGCAGCTTCTTCTTCGCCGGGCCGGGCTCGGCGATGACGACCTCGACGGGTTTCTTCCCCTTGCGTTTCTCCCTCTCGATCTCCCAGCGGGTAGGTTTCTTGGCCGGGGCGGGGGTCACCTCCTTTACCACCTTCAGCTCCGGCGCCTTGGGGGGGCGCTTCGGGGCCGTCACGGGCGCCTCGGCGGCGACCTTCGCCACCGTCTCCTTCCGGGCCGGCGGGGGGGTGACCTCCACGGCCGGCGGGGTGGGGACCTTCTCCTTTGCCGGTTCCTTCTCCCTCACGGGCTCCGGGCCGGCGGCGGTCTCCTCCCGCCGGGGGGGCGCCGCCGGGGGCGGGACCTTCTTTTCCGGCAAGGGCGGCGTCGGTACGATCTTCAATACGGGCTCGATCAGTTTCTGCCGCACGGGCGGCGGGGGTTCCTGGGGGGCGGGTCTGGGAGTCGGCGCGGCCCCCTTGACCGGCGGCGGTGCCTCGGGCACGGCCTTTTTCACCGGCGGCGGCGTTACGGGAGGCTCCGGGACCTTGACCTCGGCCGGCGGCTCTTCCTCGGCCGGCGGCGCGGGGGCCGCCTCCGCGGGGGCCGTCTGGGCCCCGGCGGGTGCCGCCTGTTCTTCGGCGACGCGTACGGCCCGCCGGCGGATCACCGTCGCCTTGACCCTCTTCTCGACGAGCTCGTGGGGCTGGGAGGCCAGGAATTCCCTCTTCACCCTCTCCACCTCGCTGTCCTCGAGGGTACTGGAGTGGGTCTTCACGACGATCCCCATGCCCGCCAAACGGGCGATGAGTTCCTTGTTGTCGATCCCCAGCTCCTTCGCCAGTTCATAGACCCTTTTCTTCGCCGACATGACCGACCTCCCGACCTCCACGGGGCCTCACGACACCCTTTTGCTGTTTTCATCCGCCGTCAATACCGCCGCAGCGGCTATCCAAGCCTCGATCCTGTCCTCCTCGGCGCCCGTGATGTCCGCCAGCACCTCCTTCTGCGTCGCCGCCACCTGGGCCGGGTCTTTGATGCCGCCCTTGACGAGGATCTCGGCGTCTTCCTCCGTCATCCCGGGGATCTTCATGAGGGCCGCCCGGGCGTCCTCTTCCTCCTTCGTGGCCGACTCGCCCTTCACGTCGATCTTCCAACCCGTCAGCCGCACGGCGAGCTGGACGTTCAGGCCGTTCTTCCCGATGGCGAGGGAGAGCTGGTCGTCGGGGACGATCACCTCCATCGCCCTACTCTCCTCGTCGATCAACACCCGGTCGACCTTGGCGGGGGAAAGGGCGGCACAGACATACTTGGCGGGATCTTCGCTATAGGGGACGACATCGATCTTCTCCCCCCGCAGCTCCTGGACGACCCCCTGGACCCGCGATCCCCTCATGCCGACGCAGGCCCCCACGGGATCGATGTCCCGGTCCTTGCTGCGGACGGCGATCTTGGCCCTCTTACCCGGTTCCCTGGCCACGCTGACGATCTCGATGAGCCCCTCCGATATCTCGGGGACCTCCATCTCAAACAGGGCCTTGAGAAACCCCGGATGGGTGCGGGACAGAAGTATCTGGGGCCCCTTGGCGGTCTTGTCCTTCACGTCGAAGATGAAGGCCCTGATCCTTTCGCCCCTCCTGTAACCCTCCCGATGGATCTGCTCCGCCGCGGGGATGACCCCCTCGGCCCGGCCCAGGTTGACGACGATGTTCCCCCCCTCGAACCGCTGGATGAAACCGCTCACCAACGTCCCCTTCCTGTCCTTGTACTCCTCGTAGACCGTGTCCCGTTCCGCGTCCTTGACCTTTTGGATGATGATCTGCTTGGCCGCCTGGACGGCGATCCTCCCGAAGGTGCTGGTGTCCACCTTGATCCCGAGCTCGTCCCCCGGCTCGGCCTCCTCGTCCAACTCGCGGGCCTCGGCGAGGGAGATCTGCACCTCCGGATCCGTCACCTTGACCTCCACCGTCTTGAACTGAAAGACCTCGATCTCCCCGAGCTCGTCGTTATAGTGGGCCTCGATCTCCACCCTGGGACCCAGCTTCTGCCGCGCCGCCCTCAGCATGGCCGCCTCGAGGGCCTCAATGATCACCGCCCGGTCGATCCCCCGATCCTTACCCAGTTGGTCAATCAGTCTCTTGAGTTCCGGAAACATTGACAAACCCTCCCCTATTCCTTCGCGCGGCCCGGGAAGGCGGGGTTTCTCTTACCTCCGGGCCGATGTCGCGGCGATTTCCTCTCGGGTTCCCCCTCGCCGACGTATTCAAGGTTGGCCTTCAGGACCGCCTCGCGGGGGACCTCGTAAGTCCTGTCCCCCACCTGGAGGACCAGGACCATCCCGTCCCCCCCGCTCCGGTAGTCCCTCAATTCCCCACAGAAGTTCCTGGCGCCACCAATGGGCCTGTCCGTCTTCACCCGGACCCTCCGGCCCCGAAAGCGGAGGAAATCCTTATCCCTCGCCAGGGGCCTCTCCAGGCCGGGGGAGGACACCTCCAGGGTATAGGGCCCGGGGGGCAGGTCATGGACGTCGAGGATGTCGCCCACCAGGTCGCTGACGGCGCAACAGTCGTCGAGATCCACTCCCCCTTCCTCCCGGTCGATATAGAGCCTCACGAGCCAGCGGGTCTTCATCCTGAGACATTCCACCAGGATGAGCTCCATCCCCTGGGCCTCCACGACGGGGGCCAGGAGGGCCCCGATCTCTTCTTGGTAACCCTTCACCCCACCTCCCGAAACCCTGCCGGGAAAAAAAAAGTGGGCGGCAGCCCACTTCCTCAGAAACCAGCCCTGACTCGCCCCTGAGCCGTAGCACACGGACAGGGGATTTGCAAGGGGAAATTAGCCTCTACCAGGCAAAAAATGGAGCGGGCGATGGGAATCGAACCCACGACGTCCAGCTTGGGAAGCTGGCATTCTACCGCTGAATTACGCCCGCCCGAAAGCCAAGCTCACGGCCGGATCATATTCAAGCGGGTCTTTTTGTCAAGGTATTTTTCGCCTCCCGGCGCACCCTGACGGCCGCGGCGTGGCCCTCAAGACCCTCGAGGACGGCGAACCTCTCCGCGTCGGGGCCGTGGCGCTCGAAAGAAGCCTCGGAGAAGGACAGGACGCTGATCCTCTTGACGAAGTCGTAGACCCCCAGGGCGGAGAAAAAGCGGGCCGTCCCCGAGGTGGGGAGGATGTGGTTGGGCCCGGCGAGATAGTCACCCAAGGTCTCGGGTGTGTAGGGCCCCAAAAAGACGGCCCCGGCGTTCCTCACGGCGGGCAGGAGGGCCTCCGGCGCGGCGGTTTGCAGCTCCAGGTGTTCCGGGGCGAAGCGATTCGCCAGCTCCACGGCCTCCCTCAGGTCCCGGGTGACGATGACGGCCCCGTAGCTCGCCAGGGAACGGTGGGCGATCTCCCTTCTGGCCATCACACCCAGGAGCCTCTCCACCTCCCCCATGACCGCCCGTCCGTAAGACTCGTCGGGGGTCAGGAGAACGGCGCTGGCCCGCTCGTCGTGTTCCGCCTGGGCCAGGAGATCGGCCGCCGCGAAGACGGGCGGCACCGTCCCGTCACCGATGACGAGGACCTCGCTGGGCCCGGCGACCATGTCGATGGCCGCATGGCCGAAGACGGCCTTTTTCGCCGCCGCCACGTAGGCGTTCCCCGGCCCCACGATCTTGTCCACCCGGGGCACCGATTCCGTCCCGAAGGCCATGGCCGCGACGGCCTGGGCGCCCCCGACCTTGTAAATCCCGTCCACGCCCGCGATCCGGGCCGCCGCCGCCACCAGGGGGTTGAGGCGTCCCTCCCTCAGGGGGGAACAGAGGATGACCTCCCCCACGCCGGCCACCCGGGCCGGGATGGCGGCCATGAGGACCGTCGAGGGGTAGGCGGCGAGGCCGCCGGGCGTGTAGACGCCCACCCGTCCCAGGGGGACGGTGATCTGGCCGAGGATCGTCCCCCCGCCTTCGTCCTCCATCCACCCGCCGGGGACCTGGCGGCGGTGGAAGGCCTCGATGCGACGGGCCGCCCTCTCGAGGAGCGAACGATCCCCCTCCGGCACCTCCGCCGCCGCCTCTTCGATCTCGTCGTCCGTGCAGCGGACGGCCCCGGGCGTCATCTCAACGCCGTCGAAACGGCGGGTGTAGTGGAAGAGGGCCTCGTCGCCCCGGGAGGCCACGGCCCCGACGATCTCCTCCACCAGGCGCCACACCTCGGGGCTGAAGACCTCCCCCCTCTCCAGCAAACCCCGGAAAGAGGCCTCGAAGTTCTCGTCCGTCGTCTTGATGAACCTCAACCTTTGACCCTCTCCATCCTCGCCCCCAGGGCGGCGAATTTCTTCTCGATCTTCTCGTACCCCCGATCGAGGTGATAGACCCGCGACAGGACCGTCTTGCCCTCCGCGGCCAAACCGGCGAGGATGAGGCAGGCCGAGGCCCTCAGGTCCGTGGCCATGACGGGCGCCCCCCGCAGGCGAGGAACCCCGCGCACGACGGCGCTGTTGCCCTGGATCACGATATCGGCCCCCATGCGGATGAGCTCGCCGACGTGCATGAACCGGTTCTCGAAAACCGTCTCGGTGATCACGCTCAGGCCGGGACCCACGGCCATCATGGCCATCATCTGGGCCTGGAGGTCCGTGGGGAAACCGGGATAGGGCAGGGTCTTGACGTCGACGCTGACGATCCTCCCGCCGGCGGCCCTGATGGCCTTATCCCGGATCTCGATGGTCATGCCCGCGTCCCGCAGCTTGGCGATGAGGGCGTCGTGGTGGCCCGGGTCGGCGTCGACGACCGTCACGTCCCCGCCCGTGATCCCGGCGGCGATCATGAAGGTGCCCGCCTCGATACGGTCCGGGATGATCTCCCCCTCCGTCGGGTGGAGGGAGGGGCAACCGTCGATGCGGATCACGTCCGTCCCGTCGCCCGTGATCCTCGCCCCCATCCCCCGCAGGACCTCGGCGAGGTTCGACACCTCCGGTTCCCGGGCGGCGTTCTTGAGGAGGGTGGTGCCGTCGGCGAGGCAGGCGGCCATCATGATGTTCTCCGTCCCCGTGACCGTGGGGAGGTCGAAGTAGATGGTGGCGCCTTTCAGACGTGCCGCCTTGGCCTCGATGTAGCCGTCCTTGAGGTTGACCTCGGCGCCCATCTCCTGGAGGGCCCGGATATGGAGGTTCACGGGGCGGGCGCCGATGGCGCAGCCCCCCGGCAGGGAGACCCGGGCCTCACCCGTCCTGGCCAAGAGGGGGCCCAGGACGAGGATCGACGCCCTCATCGTCCTGACGAGATCGTAGGAGGCCTCGATGCCCGTGAGGTCCGTCGCGTCCACCCCGAGGGCCTCGCCCTCCACGAACCGCACCCCCAGGCCCCCGAGGAGTTTCTTGATCGTCCTGATGTCCACCAGGTCCGGGACGCGGCGGAAGAAGTTACAACCGGAGGTCAGAAGGGACGCCGTCAAGATGGGCAGGGCGGCGTTCTTGGCCCCGCTGTTGTGCACCTCCCCCCGCAGGGGGGTGCCGCCCTCGATCACGATCTTGTCCATGCCTCTTTCCTCCTGGCCGCCACGAGTCTCTCCCGGCCGGCGTAATCCCTTTTCAGATAGGACTCCCCAAAGGCGTCCGCCTCCTCGATGAGGGCCAAGACGGCCTCCCCCTGCCCGTCCCCCACCTCCATGACCAGCCAGCCGCCCTGGGCGAGGATTCCCGGGCACTCCCCTATCAGGAGGCGATGGAAGAACGTCCCGTCCCCCGGGGCGCACAGGGCCACGGGGGGCTCGAAATCCCTGACGCCGGGAGGCAGGGACCGGTACTCCTCATCGCCGATGTAGGGCGGGTTCGAGATCACCAAGTCGAACTCCCCCCCCAGACAACTCAGGAGATCGCCCACGACGAAGGAGACCCGCCCCCCCAGACCGGCCGCGGAGGCGTTGCGGCGGGCCAGCTCCACGGCGGGCGGCGAGATGTCCGTGGCCACGACGAAGGCGTCGGGGCGTTCTTTCGCCAAGGCCAGGGCGATGGCGCCGGAACCCGTGCCGACATCCACGATCCGGGGATGGACGGTAGCAGATCGGGACAGGATCTTCAAGGCCTCCTCCACCAGGAGTTCCGTCTCCGGCCTCGGTATGAGCACCCGGGGGTCGACGGACAGGGAAAAGGTCCAGAAGTCCTTGCGCCCGACGATGTAGGCGACGGGCTCCCCCCGGAGGCGCCTCTCCACCCACGACCAAAGGGAAGCCGCCGTGTCCCCGCCGATGGCCTCGTCACCGTGGGCGAAGAGGTAGGCCCTCTCCCTCCCCAGGCGGCGCGCCAGGAGCACCTCCGCGTCGAGGCGCGGGGAAGGCAGACCCGCCCGGGCTAAGGCGGCGGAGGCCTCTTTGAGGAAAAGGCCGATCGTCGTCCCCCCACCGGGAAAGGAAACCAGCGGCCTTTCAACGACGGGGGACATGCGGAGACAATCCGTCTCAGGCGGCGGCGGACTTCAAGGCCTCGGCCTGAAAGTGGGCGATGAGGGCGTCGATCATCGCCTCGATCTCGCCGTCGAGGAACTGGTCCAGGCTGTAGAGGGTGAGACCGATGCGATGGTCCGTCACCCTACCCTGGGGGAAGTTGTAGGTCCTGATGCGTTCGCTCCGGTCGCCGCTGCCCACCTGGCTTTTCCGGGCCTGGGCGATCTCCTCGTTCTGCTTCCTGACCATCCGGTCGAGGAGGCGGGCCCGCAGGACCTTCATCGCCTTGGCCTTGTTCTTCAATTGGGACTTCTCGTCCTGACAGGAGACGACGAGACCCGTGGGCAGATGGGTTATCCTCACGGCGGAATCCGTCGTGTTGACGCTCTGCCCGCCGTGGCCGCTGGAGTGGAAGACGTCGATGCGCAGGTCGTTGGGGTCGATGTTGACCTCCACCTCCTCCGCCTCGGGCAGGATGGCCACCGTTACGGCGGAGGTGTGTATCCTCCCCTGGGACTCCGTCACGGGGACGCGCTGGACGCGGTGCACGCCGCTTTCGAATTTCAAGCGGCTGTATGCTCCCCGGCCCTCGATGGAGGCGATGATCTCCTTGAAACCGCCCACACCCCCCGCCGGTGAGGAGCTGATCACCTCCACCCGCCAGCCCATCTTCTCGGCGTAGCGGGCGTACATGCGAAAGAGATCGCCGGCGAAGAGACCGGCCTCGTCACCCCCCGTCCCGGCGCGGATCTCCAAGAGGACGTTGCGCTCGTCGTTGGGGTCCTTCGGAAGGAGGAGGATCTTGAGCCTCTTTTCGAGGGCGGCGAGGTCGTCCCTGAGTTCGGAGAGCTCCTCCCGGGCCATCTCCTTCAGTTCCTCGTCGTTCTCCCTCAGGATCCTCTGGGTCTCCTCGATCTGCCGCCGGGTCTTCTCGTAGTCCCGGAAGGTATGGACCAGATCCGTCAGGTCGGCGTGCTCCTTGGCGTAACGCTGGTAAACGGCGGGCCTGGAAACCACCTCGGGATCGCCGAGGAGGTTCTCGAGCTCAGCGTAACGATGTTCTATCTCTTTCAGACGCCCGAACATCGGGTATCAACCTCCTTATGAAGGTATGACGGAAATTTCCTATGACCGGACGGACGGACGGAGGGGGTCCCCCTGCCCGCGGCGGCAGGGGGAGGTGAAAGTACGGAAATCCCAGGGGCGGGGGTAAGTAGTCTTCACGCTTCGCCCTTCTTGGCGTATTTCTTCTTGAAACGCTCCACCCTCCCGGCGGTGTCGATGATCTTCTGCTTTCCCGTCATGAAGGGATGACACTGGGAGCAGATCTCGATCTTGATGTCCTGTTTCGTGGACCTCGTCTCGATGACGTTGCCGCAGACGCAGGTGATGGTCGTCTCCTTGTATTCCGGGTGTATGCCTTTCTTCATGGCCAGATTCGCCTCCTACCGAGCCTCGTTTGTAAATCCCCCGCGGGGGAACAGGGGGAGCATTATAGACACAAAAAGGAGAATTTCAAGGGATTTCTGTCCTCATTGGTTCATGGAGTCGAGGAAGATCTGATTGGTCTCCGTCTTCCTGATCTTGTCGATGATGAACTCCATGGCGTCGATGGGGTTCATCTCCTGGAGGAGCCTCCTGAGGATCCACACCCGATTGAGGTTGGCCTTGGGGATGAGGAGCTCCTCCTTCCGCGTGCCGGAACGGATCAGGTCGAAGGCGGGGAAGATGCGCCGGTCGGCGATGCGGCGGTCGAGGTGGAGTTCCATGTTACCCGTGCCCTTGAACTCCTCGAAGATCACCTCGTCCATGCGGCTGCCCGTGTCGATGAGGGCCGTGGAGACGATGGTGAGGCTGCCGCCGTTCTCGATGTTCCGGGCGGCGCCGAAAAACCGCTTCGGCTTGTGGAGGGCGTTGGAGTCCACGCCGCCGGAGAGGACCTTGCCGCTCGGGGGAACGACGGTGTTGTACGCCCGGGCGAGGCGCGTGATGCTGTCGAGGAGGATGACCACATCCCGCTTGTGCTCCACGAGGCGCTTGGCCTTCTCGATCACCATCTCCGCCACCTGGACGTGGCGCGTCGCCGGTTCGTCGAAGGTGGAGGACACCACCTCCCCCTTGACGCTCCGCTGCATGTCCGTCACCTCCTCGGGACGCTCGTCGATGAGGAGGACGATGAGGATGATCTCGGGATGATTGACGGAGATGCTGCGGGCGATGTCCTGGAGCAGCATGGTCTTGCCCGCCCGGGGGGGGGACACGATCAGGGCCCGCTGCCCCTTGCCGATGGGGGTGAAGAGATCCATGATGCGGGTGGAGAGGTTCTCCGGGTCCGATTCGAGCTTGATCTTCTCCTCCGGGTAGAGGGGGGTCAGGTTGTCGAAGAGGATCTTGTCCCTCGCCACGTCGGGGGGCTCGAAATTCACCGTGTCCACCTTGAGGAGGGCGAAGTACTTCTCCCCCTCTTTCGGGGGTCTCACCTCCCCGGAGATGGTGTCTCCCGTCCGGAGGTTGAAACGGCGGATCTGGGACGGGGAGATGTAGATGTCGTCAGGGCTGGGGAGATAGTTGTAGTCCACCGCCCTGAGAAAACCGAAACCGTCGGGGAGGATCTCCAGGACCCCCGTGGCGGCGATGGCACCGTTCTTCTCCGCCTGGGTCTGGAGGATCGCGTAGATGAGGTCCTGGCGCCTCATGCCCCCGGCGCCGGGGACGTTCAGCTCCTTGGCGAGGTTGGCGAGCTCGCTGATGGGGAGCCTCTTGATCTCCTCGATGTTCAGAAACGGTCTGTTCCCTATGGGGGGAGGTTCCTGCGGGACGGCCCCCGCGTCCTCCGGGGGCATGGGCGGTACTGCCGCTGCTTCTGAGGCCTTCTTTCTCATCGTGTAATTCTCAACGGGGCGATAATTTTTTCCTTAAGATTACCGGCTGAAACGGGATTGCATAAGGGTTGTTCTTACGGGCTGACTGAAAGGTAGGATTTACAATCGCCTTCTATCAGAACGATTCCCAGCTATATCAAAGATCCTCCCGTGTCAAGGAATTTCTTAGCATCAGGATATTGGCCTGCCTCCCCGTCCGTCCCCCGTCGCGGCGGTGGGAAAAAAACAGGTCCCTCCGGCAGGCCGTGCAGAGACGGACGACGGTTACGTTCCTTGCTTCCAGTCCCCCCGCCGTGAGCTGGAGACGATTCGTTTCCGCCAGATCGAGCATCCAGCGACCCTCCCGGGGCGACGGCCTCAGGACGCCGCTATCAAGCCAGGGCCCCATCGCCGCGGCCACATCCTCATCCACCTCGTAGCAGCACCCGCCGATGGCCGGCCCGATGGCCGCCAGGAGGCGGGAAGGACGGCTCCCGAAACGGTCCTCCATGACCGACACGACCCGGCGGGCGATTTCCCGGGCCGTCCCCCGCCACCCGGCGTGGACGTTGGCGATGACGCCGTGATCGGGATCGACGATGAACAGGGGCACACAGTCCGCCGTCCGGATGCAGAGGGCGACACCGAAGACGGCGGTGACGAGGGCGTCCCCCGTCACGGTCGCGGGACCCTTCACGTCCGTGTCCTCGATGACGACGATCCCGTCGCCGTGAACCTGCCGGGGGATGACGAGGGCCTCGCGGTCCACCCGCAGGGAGGAGGCGATGATGTCCCAGTTACGATCGATGTTTTCCCCGCGGTCCCCCTCTTTGGCACTCGTGTTGAGACTCGAAAACGCCCCGGCGCTCACCCCCCCCTCGCGGCAGAGGAAGGCGTGGAGGACGAAGGGGAGAGAGGCGAGGCTTTCCGCCTCCACGAGGGCGACTCCCCCTTTTCTCGAGATCTCAAACCCCCCCGTCACCCTATCCCCCATGGGCGCGGCCCCTCAGAAAGTTAAGGAGGTCCTCTATATCGGCGGGCAGGGGGGCGGTGAAGGTCAAAGGACGCCCGTCCCAGGGGTGGGAAAAGGTCAATGACCAGGCGTGAAGGGCCTGACGGCCCAAGGTCTGGATCAGGCGCCTGAGATCACCCTGGGGCAGGGTCCGCCAAAACCCCTTGCGGCCGTAGACGGCGTCCCCCACGACGGGATGGCCGACGGCGTTGAGATGGACCCTGATCTGATGGGTCCGCCCCGTCTCGATGACGACCTCGAGGAGGGCGAAATCACCGAGGCGTTCCCTGACCCGCCACCGGGTCACGGCCTCCTTGCCCCGGCGGCTGCGGACGGACATCTTCTTTCTCTCCACGGGGTGCCGCCCCACGGGCAGGGATACGATCCCTTCCTCCTGTCGGGGATCGCCGTGGCAGAGGGCCAGATAGACCTTCTTGACCCTCCTGTCCCTGAACTGCCTTGCCAGGCCCTCGTGGGCCTCCTCCGTCTTGGCTGCCACCAGGACCCCCGAGGTGCCCTTGTCGAGGCGATGGACGATCCCCGGCCTGAGGACGGCGCCGATCCCCGTCAGGTCCCCGCAGTGGTGCAGAAGGGCGTTGACGAGGGTCCCGCGGTAGTTCCCCGCCGCCGGGTGGACGACCATCCCCGCCGGTTTGTCGATCACGATCAGGTGGGGGTCCTCGTAGAGGACCCGCAGGGGTATGTCCTCGGGCACGACCTCGCAGGGCGCGGGCCGGGGCTTCCGAAAGACGACCCGGTCCCCTTCCCGCAGGCGGTAGGAGGCCTTCGCCGGGCCGTCGTTGACCGTCACCCCCCCCGCCGTCACGGCCTTGGCGGCCTGACTGCGGGAGATGCCCGCGGCGCGGCTCAAAAAAACGTCGAGACGAGACCCCGCCTCGCCCGCGGCGACCTCCACGGCGACGGCTTCCCCCGCCTCTGGTCGGGGCGCCTCACCGTCGGCCCGCCCGCCCGGGACCCTTTCCTTAACCCTACCGAAGGTCACCGCCCGGACCCCGCCTCCACGAGGGCGTCCCTGACAAGGGCGTACTCATCCTCGACCAGGGTCCTGAGATCGATGATGATATGCTCGTCGGCCACCCGGACGATGACGGGCGTCTCGAGGCGACGGAGGGCCTCGGCGAGTCGGGCGGGCGTCATCTTCAGGGACCGCACAGCGATGACCGTCGTGGGGATCGCCTCGCCCGGCAGGGACCCGCCCCCGGCCATGGAGAAATCCTTCCTGAGGACCATCGTCATCCCCTCCGGTTTCGCCCTCCTGAGGATCCTAAGTAAACGGCGGGCCCTCTTCGCCACCTCCTCCGGGGCCTCGGTGAGGGACCTCAGGACCCTCAGGTCCCTGACGGCCCCCTCGGGATCGAGATAGTGGACGAGGGTGCCCTCCAGGGCGGCGAGGGTCATTTTGTCGATGCGCAGGGCCCGATTCAAGGAATTCTTCTTGACCCGCGCCAGGATCTCCGCCCTGCCCAGGATCACCCCGGCCTGGGGACCACCGAGGAGCTTGTCGCCGCTGAAGGTCACGACGTCCGCGCCCGCCGCCACGACCTCCTGCACGAGGGGCTCCTTCGCGAGGCCGTACCTGCCGAGATCGATCAGGCAACCGCTCCCCAGATCGACCATGACGGAAACGGCGTGCCTCCTCCCGAGCCGGACGAGATCCCCCAGGGCGACCTCCTCCGTGAAGCCGACGATCCGGTAGTTGCTCGTGTGCACCTTCATCAGCAGGGCCGTCTCCGGCCCTATGGCCCCCTCGTAATCGGCGAGGCGGGTCCGGTTGGTGGTCCCCACCTCCCTCAGGCGGGCCCCGCTTTTCGCCATCACGTCGGGGACGCGGAACTCGCCCCCGATTTCCACCAGTTCCCCCCGGGAGACCACCACCTCCCTCCCCCGTGCCAGGGTATCGAGGACGAGGAGGACGGCGGCGGCGTTGTTGTTCACCACCAACGCGTCCTCGGCCCCCGTGAGGGCGCACAGGAGACGGTGGACGTGATCGTACCGGAGGCCCCTGTTTCCCCTCTCCAGATCGTACTCGAGATTGGAATAACCCTCGCTCACCAGGCGGACCCTCGCGACGGCCTCGCGGCAGAGGGGGGCCCGGCCGAGATTCGTGTGGAGGACCACGCCCGTGGCGTTCACGACCTTCCTCAGCCTCAAGCGGTGCAGGTCGGCGATCTTCTGAGCCACGGCGACGGCGGTTAGCTCGGCGAGGCTCTCCGGCGCGGGGTCCACGGTCAGGGAACCCGCCAGGATGTGGCGCCGCAACTCCTCCACCGCCTCCCGGCAGAAGGACTTTACAAGTTCCCGGGGGGCCGGCTTCATTCGCCCCTCCTTGTCCAGTTTCAACAGGAGGGTGTCGATCCCGGGGAGATTGGCCAGCATTGTCCTCTTCAGATCGTCCATAACCTTGCCTCCTCCATCCTCGGGTACCGCGGCGCCGCGGGCTTGGTCAATGGGCCATAGCCCGGCAGAAGTCACGGAAATTGTTCACGGCGATGAAGAACTCCCTCATGAGGATCACCCAGGCGTAGCGGCCCCGGGGGGTCAAAAGCGCCATCGGGGTCCGCCACTTGAGGCACCCCGCCAGGGTGAAGGCCACAAACTCCGGCCAGAGGTAGAGCCAGGGGCTCCGGTGGTACTTTCTCCGGAAATGGGTCAAATCCAGGCGGGTTGCGAAGAGCTTCATGAGAAAATCATAGCGCATCAGGTCCCTCGTGGAAAAGAGGCGGGAGGCCATGAGGGGGAGGTCGCCCCTCTCCACGGCGGCGATGTAGCCTTCGATATGAAAGGTGTTGGCGTAGCAGGAACCGTTGAGGAACCCGATGGAACCGCTCCCCAGACCGGCGTATTCCTCGTAGTCGACGATGTACTCGTCGATCATCGCCTCCCCCCGGGAGAAGCACCAGGCCGAGGAAAACCTGTAGGCGGGCTGGAGCCTTTCGCTGATTATGCGGTAAAAGCCCTCCTCCCGGGCGTAGTCGACTTCCCCCAGGGACCTCTTTACGGCCAGCCGCGTCGAATCGGAGACCATCAGGGGATAATAGGTGATCTGATCGAGATCGAGGGCGGTCAAGGTGTCGAGGTCCCTCCTCAGGATCTCCGCGGTCTGGGAGGGGAAGTTGAAGATCATGTCGGCGTTGAGGGTGGGGAAGAGGCCCCGGACGGAGGACAGACGCGCGGCGATCTCCGTCCCGCGCCCGTACTTCTCGAGGCGGCCCATGTCCCTCAGGAGCCCGTCGTCGAAACTCTGGACACCCACGGAGAGCCGGTCCACCCCCCCATCCCTCAGGGCCGTCAAGACGGCGGGGACGAGGTGGTTCGGGTTCGTCTCCACGGATATCTCCCGGATGGAGAACAGTCTCCTCGCCTCGGCGAGGGTCAGGGCCAGCTCCTCCGCGATCACCGTGGGGGTGCCGCCCCCGACGTAGACGCCCTGGAAATCGTAGCCCCGTTCCCCGTAGAGGGCCATCTCGGCCCGGAGGGACCGGAAGTAACGGCGGCAGAGATCCTCCTGGAAGAGGACGCGGTTGAAGGAGCAGTAGGGACACAGGCGTTCGCAGAAGGGGACGTGGAGATAGAGGAGCCGCTCCTTTTTCGCCCCCACCTCGGGGATCGTGGGTTTCTCGCCGGTAAAGCGGAGGGAACGTTGAAATTCGCGCCGCGCGGCGGCGGCGATGGCGTTGTTGACGAGGGACATGGATCTTTTCTCTCCCACCTGTGGCCTCACCCCGTAGCAGATCCCGCAGGAAGGGGCAAGAGATACCTGCCGGCGTCTTGACATATCCCCCCGGCAATGTTAACGGATCACCGACTAAAGCAAATGGGAACGCGATGAACGAGACCCGTGTCTTGACCCTCTGGAATGACGGCGTCGTCAATGAGGACGATGCCGCCGTCCTCAGGCGGAGATGTGAAGAGCTGCCCATCCCCTTCGACGCGGCCGCCCGGGAGGCCGTGCGGGCCCTGCGGGAGGCCTTCCTCGGCAGGGATGACGCCTCGGGCCTCGCGGCGCCCCAGATCGGCATTTCCAAGCGGATCATAGCCTTCCGCAACCGCGGTTTCACGAGCGACGGCGCCGTGGACGGCACCTGGTCGAAAAAGGACGTCGAGATCCTCGTGAACCCCCGCATCACCCAGACGAGGGGGGACCTGGTGGTCCTCTCCGAAGGCTGTCTCTCCTGTCCCGACGTGAGGGTCCAGATCGCCCGCTTCCCCGAGATCAAGGTCCGGGGCTACGACATGTTCGGCCAGAAGGTCAGCCGCCGCTACTTCGACTACGTGGCCAGGATCGTCCAACACGAGATGGATCACCTCGACGGCAAGCTGATCGTCGACTACGAAGGCGCCGTCCTGGTCCCCAAGAAAAAGCGAAACCTCTTCGAAAGCCTCCTGGCGAGGACGTGACCTACCCTCCTCGGCTCAGGAGGATCGGACCCATCCCGTTGATCCCTTCGCACGTCCCCATCGACGGGTGGACTTTTTGCCTTGCATTATCGGACACCCTATTGTACATTTCAGATTAATTATGGAAAACTTCTACGATTTTTCCTCGGCGACGGGGGGCGGCCCGACGCCCCGGACCCGGGGATAAGCCTTGTCAACGGACCGGCCTTGATGAAAAAAACCCCTCTCTATGAAAGGCATATCGCCCTGGGAGGACGTATCATCGATTTCGGCGGTTGGGCGATGCCGGTCCAGTACGACACCGTCATGGCGGAACATGAGCGCACCAGGCAAGCCGCCGGTCTCTTCGACACCTGCCACATGGGGGAGGTGGAGATCCGGGGGGAGGGCGCGTTCTCCTTTCTCCAAAGGGTCCTCACCCGTGACCTGGCGGACCAGCGGCCCGGCCAGATGAGACTGAGCCTCATGACGAACGAAAGGGGGGGGATCCTCGACGACCTGACGGTCTACATGCTCTCGGGGGACCGCTATTTGATCGTCACCAACGCGGCCACGAAAGACAAAGACCTGCAGTGGCTCCTGAAGATCCGAGACGAGGGAGGCTTCGGGGATGTGGTCATCGAGGACGTGACGGCGACGACGGGCAAGGTCGATCTCCAGGGGCCGAAGGCGGAAGAGATCCTCCAGGTCCTGGTGCCCCATTATCTCCACACCCTTAAATTTTATCATTTCCTGGAGACGACGATCCTGGGGATGCCCGCCCTCGTCTCCCGCAGCGGTTACACCGGAGAGGACGGTTTCGAGATCTACGTGCCCGCCGAGGGGATCGGGAGGGTATGGGACCGACTGCTCCAGGTAGGAGGCGATTACGGTCTCAAGGCGGCCGGTCTCGGGGCCCGGGACACCCTCCGCCTCGAGGCGGGCCTGATGCTCTACGGCAACGAGCTCGACGAGGATGTCATCCCCTTCGAGGTGGTCTACGGATGGATAACGAACCTGGAGAAGGATTTCGTGGGCCGGGACGCCCTGAGGAGACGTTACGAGAAAGGGGTGGAGAGAAAGCTGGCGGGATTCATCTGCCGGGGGAGGGGAATCGCCCGCAAGGGCCACGGGGTCATGAAGGACGGCCGAGAGGTGGGGGTGGTGACCTCCGGGACCTACTCCCCCACCCTGGGAAAGGCCATCGGCCTCGCCTTCGTCCCCCCGGGCCTCGCCGTCGCGGGGACGGTCCTGGATATCGTGGTCCGTCAGAACGTCATACCCGCCCAGGTCGTGGATCTACCCTTCTATCGACGAAAACGGCAGTACTACTTCTTTAATCTTTTCATCTAGGCAGCCAAGGAGACCCTCAAACATGGCCAGGATCACCCCGAAAGACCGATTTTACACGAAGGAACACGAATGGGCCCTCGACAACGGCGACGGGACCGTCACGGTGGGCATCACCGATCACGCCCAGGAGCTCTTGACGGACATCGTCTTCGTCGAGCTCCCCGAGAAGGGCAAGGTGGTGGCCCAGATGGAGACGTTGGCGGTGGTGGAATCGGTGAAATCCGTCTCCGACGTCTACGCCCCCGTGGGTGGGCGGGTCGTCGACGTGAACGGGAGACTGGAGGAACACCCGGAACTGATCAACAACGATCCCTACGGTCAGGGTTGGATAGCGAAGATTGCCATGGAAGACCCCTCGGAACTGGCCTCCCTCATGGACGCCGAGGGATATGAAGCCATGATCGCCCAAGAGTCCCACTAAAAGAGGGTCAGGAAATGGATTACACCCCCCACACGGATCGTGAACGGTCCCTGATGATGGGAGTCGTGGGCGTCGCCTCCATCGACGAACTCTTCGCCGATATCCCCCCCGGGTGCCGCATCAACGGTGATCTCAGGCTGCCCCCACCCCTCTCGGAACAGGAACTGGCCGCCCTCATGGAGGGGATCGCCGCCGAAAACCGTCTCCCCCGCCTCTGCCTTTTGGGGGCCGGGGCCTACCATCACTACATTCCGGCCGTGGTCCGCCACGTCGTCGCCAGGTCGGAATTCTACACCGCCTACACACCCTATCAGGCCGAAATAAGCCAGGGCATCCTCCAGGCCATCTACGAGTATCAAACGATGGTCGCCCGCCTGACGGGGACGGACGTGGCCAACGCCTCCATGTACGACGGGGCCTCTTCCCTGGCGGAAGGGGCGGTCCTCGCCGCCAAGACCCTCAACCGTAGCCGCATCGTCGTCGGCCGTGCCGTTCACCCCCGTTACCGGCGGGTCGTCGCAACCTACGCCTGGGCCAACGGATACGAGACGGTGGAGATACCTTACGACGACACGGGCAGAACGGATCCATCGGCCCTGGGGGAGGCCCTGAACCCGGAGACGGCCGCCGTCCTCATCCAGAGTCCCAACTTCTTCGGCGTCATCGAGGATTTGGAGGCCCTGGCGCCCCCGGTCCACGAGGCAGGCGCCCTTTTGATCTCCTCCTTCACCGAGGCCACCTCCCTCGGCCTGTTGAAACCGCCGGGACAGGCCGGTGCCGACATCGTCACGGGGGAAGGCCAGGCCTTCGGCAACCCCATCGGCTTCGGCGGCCCCCATCTCGGCATCTTCGCCGCCAAGAGCCGCTTCCTCCGGAAGATACCGGGCCGCCTGGCGGGGGCCACGGTGGACAGGGAGGGGAGACGGGGTTTCGTCCTGACCCTCCAGACGAGGGAACAGCACATAAGGAGGGAGCGCGCCACCTCCAACATCTGTTCCAACGAGGCCCTCTGCGCCCTGGCCGCCGCCGTCTACCTCGCCTGCCTCGGGAAGAACCTGCGGCGTCTGGCCGAAATCAACCTCCACAAGGCCCGCTACCTGAGGGATCTCCTGGTGGGACTGCCCGGCTGGGAAGGGCTTTTCCCGGCTCCCTTCTACAACGAGTTCGCCCTCCGCTGTCCCGACCCGGCGGGGGCCAACGCCCTCCTCGAGGAGGAGGGCATCGTGGGAGGATACATCTTGGAAGATGACTATCCCGAACTCAGGGGCGGGATCCTCCTTTGCGTCACCGAGACGGCCACCCGGCAGGATCTGGACAAGGCGGTCTCCATATTGAAGAAACTGTAAAAAAATCGGAGAGGAGATGGAAGTGAACAAGACAGAACTCGCGGCTTGGGCTCCCCTCTACGAGGCGGCCATCAATTTCAAGAACCACCGGCCCTGGGAGTGGATGTACGATCACGAGATCTTCGGGGTCGCAAACCCCCAGACGGGGGAGATAGGCTATTGCTCCGTCCTGGGCCACTTCAAGCAGGTCTATGCCCTCAACGTCAACCGCGGCACGGAGGGCCTCTTCGGTCACTTCGTCATGCAGAGCGTCGGTCAAGAAGAAGGGCCGGAGGCGGAAAACCGGCATGAGGTGCTCTTTTACCAGAATTGCCTCATGGCCTCCTTCGACGATCGGCAGTGGCTCGCCAAGGAGGAGCTGGAGATCATCAAGGCCCTGGGGCTCAGATTCCGCGGGAGAAACGCCTGGCCCAAGTTCCAGGATTATCGGCCGGGATATTTCCCTTGGTTTATCGAGGAGAAGGACATCTACTTCCTCACCGTGGCCCTGGAACAGGCCCTCGACGTGGTCCTGCGGTGCCGGGAGGACAAGTCCCTCATCGAGACGGGAGAGGACGAGGTCTTCCTCGTGAGGAAACCCGTTTTCGAGGAGAGGGGGATAGTATGGCACGACACCTACCAGGAACCCGCCCCTTTCCATTTCACCATCCCCGATGACGGGCCCTTCGATGAGGTCGGCCTGCAACGGATCCTCAAAAAGACCCCCCAGGGGAAAGATGTCTGGGAGGCGGAGATCTTCCATTACCCCAACCCCGTCCGGGAGGGCAAAAATCGCCCCTACTTCCCTCTGACCTTCGCCGTGGTGGAAAAAAAGAAGGGCCTCCTCGTCCGGCTGGAGATCCTGCCCCTCGAGGGTTACGTCAAGGAGGCCCGGGATCTCCTGATCGCCGCCATGGAAGGGGCGGGCGTGAGGCCGCGGGAGATAAGGGTGATGACGGGCAGGGCCCACGACGTCCTCAAACCCGTGACGGACAAGGCGGGAATCACCCTGAAGAGGGTGGAGAGGCTGCCTGACCTGGAGAGGATGCGCAGGCATTTCCTCTCGTCTCTGATAAGCTGAGGCCGTCGAGGGCTTCGGGAAAGGAGGTAGACATGGCCTTCGTCGATCTGGAAACCTTGGAGGAGAGGGAGATCGCCCCCGGTTTCAGGGCCAGGTTCGTCCACACGCCCAACGTCACCATCTCCTTCTGGCGCGTCGCCGCCGGTTCCGTTCTCCCCAGCCACCGCCATGCCCACGAGCAGGTCACGAACGTCCTCTCCGGTCGCTTCGAGATGACCGTGGCGGGGGAGACCCAAACGGCCGTGCCCGGAATGACCGTCGTGATCCCCCAAAACGCCGAACACGGAGGTCGGGCCTTGACGGATTGCTACATCCTCGACGTCTTCTACCCCGTGCGGGACGACTATCGCTGACGCCTTGATCATCAGGTGGGGTGCGAGATGGAATTGATCTTCGAGAAGAGTCGGCCCGGCAGAAGGGCCACGGTGCCACCGAGCTGTGACGTGCCCGAGAGGCCCCCGGAGGAGCTGATCGAGGGCCGGTTGTTGAGATCCGGGATCGACCTGCCCGAGGTGGCGGAGGTGGACATCGTCCGCCACTACACGGCCCTTTCGCGGCGCAACTTCGGTGTGGATGTGGGCTTCTATCCCCTCGGTTCCTGTACGATGAAGTACAACCCGAAGATCAACGAAGAGGCGGCGGGACACCGAGGTTTCACGGATATCCACCCCTTTGCCCCCATGGACCGGATACAGGGCAATCTCCGCCTGATGCACGAGCTGGGTCTGTACCTTGCGGAGATCTTCGGCATGGCGGAATTCTCCCTCCAGCCCGCCGCCGGCGCCCACGGAGAACTGACGGGGGTGATGATCATCAAGAAACATTTCGAAAAACGAGGGGAAAGGAGGGAAAAGATCCTCATCCCCGACGCCGCCCACGGGACGAACCCCGCCTCGGGGGCCCTCTGCGGTTACCGCGTCGTCACCGTCCCCACGGACGGCGAGGGTGGGGTGGACACGGCGGCCCTCGACCGCCTCATGGACACCGCCACGGCGGCCCTCATGCTGACCAACCCCAACACCCTGGGCCTCTTCGAGAAGAACATCCTCACCATCGCCCGGATCGTCCACGAAAGGGGGGGGCTCCTCTACGGAGACGGGGCCAACGCCAACGCCTTCCTGGGCAAGACACGGCCGGGCGACCTGGGATTCGACGTGATCCAGCTAAACCTCCACAAGACCTTTTCGACCCCCCACGGCTGCGGGGGTCCGGGCAGCGGGCCCGTGGGAGTGGGGCCCGAGCTGAGGGGCTATCTGCCCGTGCCCCGGGTCGTCAAGGAAGACACGTCGGGCAGACCCCGGTATCGCCTCTCTTTCGAGGCCCCCGACACCGTCGGGGCGGTCCGGAGTTTCTGGGGGAACTTTCTCGTCCTCGTGAAGGCCTACGCCTACATAAGGGCCCTCGGGGCCGAGGGTCTGACGAGGGTGGCGGAGGATGCCGTCCTGAGCGCCAATTACGTCATGGAGAGACTAAAGGACTACTACGACCGGCCTTACCAAAGGCGCTGCATGCACGAGTGCGTCTTCACCGGCGCCCGGCAGGCGAGGGAGTCGGGGGTCCACACGGCCGACATCGCCAAGAGGCTCCTGGACTACCAATTCCATCCCCCGACGATCTATTTCCCCCTCATCGTCCCCGAGGCGATCATGATCGAGCCCACGGAGACGGAGAGCCTCGAGACCCTCGACGCCTTCTGCGAGGCCATGATCGCCATCGCCCGGGAGGCGAGGGAAGATCCGTCCCTGGTCAAAGAGGCCCCCCACACGACCCCCGTCGGACGTCTCGACGAGGTCCGGGCGGCGCGGGAACCTGATGTCTGCTGGAGGTGAGTAGATAAGGATGAAGAGCGTCATCGCCATGACGAAAGGGGAGCTGGTGGAGAAGCTGTGGCAGGCCGATCCCCAGATCAAGAAGATCCTCAAGAACTCCAAGCACGTGGAGGAGGCGAGGCACCTCCTCTTCGACTATTTCAACTACCTGAACCGCTCCATGTTCAACATGAAGCCCGACACCTACTACTCGAACATGAACATTACCGAGAAGCGCAACGCCCGGGAGTGCATCCGCGTCTTCTCCAACACCGTGCGGACGGAGAACGAGTATCTGACGGGGTTCTCCCCCCTGACCCACCTCTTCGACCTCGCCCAGGGGAAACCGGGGGCCCTCGAGGAGGTCAGCGAGGCCTTCCTGAGCGAATACGTTTTTCTCTTCCAGGGCATCACGGGCAAGGCGGGCAAGCACTCAAAAAGCCAGGACCTGTTCCAGATGACGGAGGGCCGGGAGGCGGCCCTCATCCGTTCCCAACAACTCGACAATTACGCCTCCATGATCCGGCGATACATGAGACGTTACCGGTCCGGCATGGACCGCAGCGCCGTCAAGCAGCACAACGCCCTCAGGGAAAGGATCCTGGCCTACTTCGGGGCCGGCGAAGAGGACTGGAGAAACTACCTCTGGCACCTCAAGCACGTCATCAGGGACCTCAAGGTCCTCAGGGAGCTCGTGACCCTCGAGGCCGACGAGGTGGAGGGCCTGGAGGCGGCCAAGGAATACGGTATCCCCTTCGAGATCACCCCCTATTACCTCTCCCTCTTCAACAGGGAGGGCCGGTGCGACGCCGACCGTCAGATCCGCGCCCAGGTCCTGCCGAGCGTCCGTTACTGCCGGAGGGTGGCGGAGAGCCGAGAAAGGGGGATCGACCTCGATTTCATGGGCGAGAGGTCCACGAGCCCCATCGACGGCATCACCCGGCGCTACCCCGAGATCCTGATCCTCAAGCCCTACAACTCCTGCCCCCAGATCTGCGTCTACTGCCAGCGGAACTGGGAGGTCAAGGCCATGGACGAGAAGGTCCTCATGAGCCGGAAGAAGGTCCGTGAGGCCATCGACTGGATCAGGGAACACGGGGGGATCAACGAGGTCCTGGTGACGGGCGGGGACCCCCTGACGATGCCCAACGACTACATCGATTGGCTCCTGGGCGAGATCGCCAAGATCGACCACGTGGAGAGGATCCGCATCGGCACCAGGACGCCCGTCACCCTCCCCTACCGCTTCAACGACGAATTGATCTCCATCCTCAAGAAATACCACCGCTGGGGCGAGAGGGAGATCGCCCTAGTGACCCACTTCGAGCATGCCGCCGAGATGACCCCCGACGCCCAAGAGGCGGTGCGAAAGATCAAGGATGCCGGGTTAAACATCTATAATCAGCAGGTTTTCACCTATTACAACAGCCGGAGGTTCGAGACCTGTCAGCTCCGCAGGGTCCTGAAGCTGGCGGGGATCGATCCCTATTACTCCTTCAGCACCAAGGGGAAGGAAGAGACGGAAGACTTCCGGGTCCCCATCGCCCGGATCCTCCAGGAGAGGGCGGAAGAGGCCCGTCTCCTGCCGGGACTCGTCCGCACCGACGAACCCGTCTTCAACGTGCCCCGTCTCGGGAAGTCCCAGCTCCAGGCCTGGCAGGATCACGAGGTGATCATGATCACGCCGGACGGCCGGAGGGTCTACAGGTTCTACTCCTGGGAGGTGCGCCTCGTCACCTCCCGGGACTATCTGCACACCGACGTCCCCATCTACGGTTACCTCAAGCGCCTGGCGACAGACGGGGAAAACATCGCCGACTACAGCACCATCTGGTACTACTTCTGAGCCTATGGAAAAACTTTACCTGTCGACGACGGACAAAAAGATCGCCGGCGTCTGCGGCGGCCTGGGCGAGTTCTTCGACAAGGATCCGACCCTCTTCAGGATCCTCTTCATCCTCCTCATCCTCTTCTCTTTCGGTTTCGGCGTTTTGGCCTATCTGGCCATGTGGCTCGTCATCCCTTCCCGTCCCCGGGACTGAAGGATGAAGGAGGCCTCGGGCGGCACGATGAGGAAACCTTCCTGGCTGAAGGTCCGCCCCCCCCTGTCGGAATCATGCCGCGAGGTCAAGGGGGTCCTCGCCCGCCGCCGCCTCCATTCGGTCTGCCAAGAGGCCCTCTGCCCCAACAGGGCCGAATGTTTTCGTGCGAAGACGGCCACCTTCCTCATCCTGGGCAACGTCTGCACCCGGAGGTGCGCCTATTGCAACATAGGAACGGGCATCCCCCAGGAACCGGACGAAACGGAGGCACAACGGTTGGCGGCGGGGGTGAAGGACCTGGGACTTTCCTACGTCGTCATCACCTCCGTCACGAGGGACGACCTCCCCGACGGCGGAGCGGGACACTTCGCAAGGTGCATCGAGGCCGTAAGGACGGCCATCCCGTCCAGTCGCATCGAGGTCCTCATCCCCGATTTTCGCGGCCGTCGCGCCTCTTGGGACGAGGTGATCGCCGCCGACCCCTACCTGATCGGCCACAACATGGAAACCGTCGCGGCCCTCTTCGGGGCCCTTCGTCCCCAGGGCGACTACCAAAGGTCCCTCGCCCTCCTCGCCGCCGTCGCCGACCGTCACGGGCGGCCGCCCAAGTCGGGTTTCATGGTGGGACTCGGGGAGGGGTGGAGAGACATCGAGGGCCTCCTTGTCGATCTGCACCGGGCGGGCTGCCGCCAGGTGACCATCGGCCAGTATCTCCAGCCCTCGCGCCGCCACTGGCCCGTCCGGCGGTACTATACCCCCGAGGAGTTCGCGGGGCTGAAGGAACTGGCCCTGTCTTTGGGCATGGAGCATGTCGAGGCGGGCCCCCTGGTCCGGAGTTCCTACCGGGCGGCCCACCGGTACGGGGGGGACGCGGCCCCCCCTTGACCCCCTGCCGGCCCTTCCGAGGTCTTTTCCCGCCGGGCCAGACTCATCCGCCCCCCCCCGCCGCGGCCTCACCGGCCACCCAGCCCGTCGAGAAGGCGGCCTGGAGGTTGTAGCCCCCCGTGTCGGCGTCGAGGTCCAACACCTCGCCGCAGAGATGAAGTCCCCTTACCAGGCGCGAGGCCATGGTGCGCGGATCGACCTCGTCGAGGGACACCCCCCCCGCCGTGACCATGGCCCTCTCCAGGGGCAAGGTGGCCTTGACGGTGAAACGCAGGGACTTGAGGGTGTGGACGACCCTCTCCCTTTCCCCCCGCGTGATCTCCGACGACCGCTTGGCGAGGGGCACGTCGCAAAGGGCCGCCAGGGGCGATACCATGGCGGCGGGGACGAGACCGGCCAGGACGGTCCTGAAGAGGCGCCTCCCGTAACGGTCGAGGTCGCGCCTCAGGCGTTCGTCGAGGGTGGATGGATCCAGGGCGGGTTTCAGGTCGATGGAGACGCCCACGGGACCATCCCGGAGGGCGTCGGCGACGGCGAGGCTCATGAGGAGCGTCACGGGGCCCCCGATCCCGAAGTGGGTGAAGAGCATCTCCCCGAACCTGCTCTCGATGACGGGGGCCGGCGGCCGGCCCGGGAAGCCGCGGCCGTAATCCCTCCCCGGCGTCAAGAGGGGGTCGAAATCCCCCTTCCGGCCCCGGAAGGAGGTGAGACGGACGTTCTTCAGGCTCAGCCCCTGCATGGCCGCCGCCAGCTGCTGTTCTTCGACGACGAGGGGCACCAGGGCGGGACGGAGGGCCACGATCCGGTGCCCCAGGGCCGCCGCCATGGCGTAGCCGTCGCCCGAAGACCCCGTCCCGGGCCAGGAGGCCCCGCCCGTGGCGATGATGACCCTGTCGGCGGCCACGAATCCCTCGGCGGTCTCCACCCCCGCCACCTCGTCCCCCCGGCGACGTATCCCCTCCACCCGGACGCCCGTCCGGATGATCACGCCGCTCGTCGAGGCGAAGCGCAACAGGGCGGCGAGGACATCGCCGGCGTCATCGGAGACGGGGAAGACCCTCCCGCCCCTCTCCACCTTCGTCGCCACGCCGAAGCGGCCCAAGAGGGCCAGAAGGTCCTCCCGGAAAAAGCGATGGAAGGCCTGCCGCAAAAAGACCCCCTGGGGTCCGTACATGGGCAGAAAGGCCTCGAGATCGCGGATGTTGGTCAGATTGCAACGGGATTTGCCGCTGACGAGGATCTTGAGGCCGCAGGAGGGCATCTTCTCCAAAAGGACGACCCCGCCCCCCCGCTGGGCCGCCCTCGCCGCCGCCAGGAGGCCGCTCGCGCCTCCCCCCACCACGACGATCCTCCTGCGGACGACGGTCATCCCAAACGGGGAACCCTTACGCCGACCCGAAGCGGAAGGGGTTGAAATTCGTCCCTATGTCGTAATGATCGACCCCCTCCGTCCTTTTCAGAAAGGCCACGACGGCGTAAGTCGCCGGGGTCATGACGGCCTCCACGAAGACCTTGAAGAGGTAGTTGGTGACGATGAGGCTGACCATGAGCTCCGGGGGGAAGACACCCCAGAGGGTGGCGATGACGATAAACAGGGCCGTGTCCACCCCTTCGCCGACGAGGGTGCTGCCGACGGTCCGGGTCCACAGCCAGCGGCCGCGGCTCCACACCTTCATCTTCGCCAGGACGTAGGAGTTGGAGAACTCACCGGCCCAGTATGCCGTCAGGCTGGCGAGGACGATCCCCCCCGTGGTCATCCCCCCGAGGACGGCGTCATAGGCCCCCTGCCCCACCGTCTTCTCCCACAGGGGCTCGCCGGGGAGATTCTTGACTGCCCAGAAGAGGAGACTCGAGAAGGCCAGACAGAAGAAGCCGGTCCAGATCACCCGGCGGGAGCGGCGGTACCCGTAGACCTCCGTGAGGATGTCGCCGAAGATGTAGCTGACGGGGAAGAGGAGGGTGCCGGCATCGAAGGCCAGGGGTATTCCCCAGAGGCTCACCCGCCAATCGACGATCTTCGCTGACGAAAGGATGTTGCTCACGATGAGGACCGTCACGAAGACGGCCGTGATGAGATCGTAGTAACGATAAAGGCGATTCTCCATGGGGCGGCGCTATCACACCTCACCCTTCCCGTCAAGGCGGGAGGCGCCGGGCGTCTGATGAATATTTCCTCAAGAGGTGGGAGTATTTTCCCCTTGCCGAGACCTGCCGCACGGAACCCTTGCCAAGGAAGGGGAGATCATTTATCTTGATGTCCCGCCGGGAAGGCGAGACGGGGCCATCGAAGCCTCTGTGGCATAAAATATGCTTTTTGAGGGATGGGGTTAATCGGGGTCCATGAAGCTTCTGCAGGGTATTATCTTCGCCAGCCTGTTTATGTTCCTCACGGCCGCCGTCGGCGGGCCCGCCCCCTCCGACCCGGCGACCCCTAAGGTTCAGCCCGTCCGGCCGTCGGTCCAAAAGCCCGTTGCACCGAAACCCCCGCCCCGGGAGACACGTCTGCGGGTCAGTGGCGTCGTGCGGGAGCTGGAGGGTCCCAAACTCCGCATCGAGAGGAACATCACGGCGGAATCCATGGAGTTCATCCTCGAGAGGCCCGTCACGAACGTCGCCGTGGGAGACCGGGTGGTGATCAGCTATATTATCAAGGAGGGACAGAACATCGCCAAGAGGGTCCGCAAGGAGTCACCGACCCCCAAGCAGGTCAAAACCGCCCCCACCTCTCCCGCTGTCCCCGCGCCGGCCCCGCGCCGGTGACTTCCCCTGATCATGGAAGGCCATGACGGTCAGGACACGTCTCCTCCTCGTCACGACGGCCGCCATGGCCATTACCATGGCCGTCTGGGGCTGGATGCAGTTCGAGGCCCTCGATAACATCCTCCTCCAGCAACAACAGCGGCGCCTCGACGAGCTGGCCGACACGATTCACACCTACTACGAACACTTCCCCACCGTTCGGGGCCTCGGCGCCCTCGATCTGACCCTCAAAGACCATGTCCAGTCGGACACACGCCTCGCCAGGATAGACGTCTTCAGCCTCCAGAGGGGGATCATGGTCTTGGTGGCGGGGGCCGGTCGGACCTCCTTCGAATGGTCGGAAGAGAACGTGACCTCCGTCGCGGAGAGCATGAAACCCCGCTACTTCAATCTCGAAACGGACATCGGACCGGCCCTGGGGCTCCTGTCTCCCAACATCTACGAACGAGACGGGAGCATCCATGTCGTGGGCGTGGTGACCCTATCCCAACCCCGCCTCGAGGTCGTCTCCCGGGCGAAGTTGATCCTTCTGGCCAGCAGCCTCATCCTCCTCTTGATCATCGTCGCCCTCATTTTCTTCGCCTTCGAGAACCTCATCGGACGTCCCCTGGCAGGGATCATGGCGACGATCGGCGAGTTCCGCCGGGGCGACTACTCCCGCCGGATGACCGTTGAGCGACCCGACGAACTGGGACGCCTCGCCGAACACTTCAACGCCATGGCGGCGGCCGTCGAGGAGGCCATGGCCCGGAACCGCGAGTTGACCCTCAGCCTCCAAGAGCGGGTTCAGGAAGAGACCCTCAAGGTGGCGGGTCTCCAACAGGAGGTGAACCAGCTGCAGCGCCTGGCCGCCATGGGTCACCTGACGGCCAACCTGGCCCACGACATCGGGACCCCCATCCACTCCATCAAGGGCTTCGCCAGGCTGCTTCTGGAGAAGGAGGGTTGGCCCCCCGACGTGAAGAGGAAACTGGAGCTGATCGAACAGCAGGCCCAGCGTCTCGACGCGGCCGTCAGGGATATCAAGAGGATGACGAGGCCCCCGGAGCCCCATTTCGAGGTCACGACGGTGGAGGAGATCCTCAGCGAGACCCTCCCCCTCGTGGAACCGCAGCTCCAGAAAGGGGGCGTCAACCTCAAGGTGACGGTGGGGGAGGGCATCCCGCCCCTCTACCTGGACCGGTCGCGGGTCCAGACGGCCCTTTTGAACCTCATCCAGAATTCCGTGGAGGCCCTCGCCGGCAAGGGGGAGATCGTCGTCCAGGCCTCCCTTTCCGAGGGGGGAGATTACGCCGTGATCCGTGTCCGCGACAACGGCCCCGGCATCCCCCCCGAACTCATGGAGAGGATCTGCGAACCCTTTTTCAGCACCCGCGCCGAGACGGGCATCCGTGGTCTCGGACTGGCCATCGTCCGGGACATCATGAAGGTCCACGGGGGTGAGCTCCTTATCGAGAGCTCCCCCAGGGAGGGCACCGAGGTGAAACTCCTCTTCCCTATCCGGCCGCCTCAGACGGCGCCCGTCAACGAAGAAGAAAGATCCCCCCTCGCCAAACCGTAACGCTTGATCTTGGAACGCAGGGTCTTGCGGTCGATCCCCAGGACGGAGGCGGCACGGCTCTGGTTCCACCCTTCGGAATTGAGGACCTCGAGGATCCTGCCCCTCTCCACCACCTCCAGGGGGGTGAGATCTTTCTTCACCCGAAACCGGGGGGGCAGATGCTCGGGGAGGATGAGGTTGTAGGGCGACAGGAGGACGATCTGCTGGAGGACGTTCTGGAGCTCCCGGACGTTCCCGGGCCAGTCGTAGGCCATGAAGAGTTCCATGACCTCGTCGGAGAGGCGGACGGTCGAGTAGCCGAGTTTCTTGAGGAGGGATTCCACCAGTTGGGGCAGGTCGCCCTTGTGCTCCCGCAGGGGCGGTATGTGGAGGCGGACGATGAAACGGTAGAGGAGGTCCGCCCGGAACCGCCCCTTCTGGACCTCCTCGTCCACGTTGCGATTGGCGGCCGCCACCACCCTCACCGCCACGTGGCGCACGGCGTGGCCCCCGAGACGGCGGACCTCGCCGTTCTGCATGAACCTCAGGAGCTTGGCCTGGAGGTTCGTGGACATCTCCGTGACCTCGTCGAGGAAAATGGTCCCCCCCTGGGCGCTCTCGATCAGTCCCTGGTGGGGGTGGTCGGCCCCCGTGAAGGCCCCCTTCTCGTAGCCGAAGAGCTCCGACTCGAGGAGGGTGTCGGGAATGGCGCCGCAGTGGACGACGACGAAGGGTTTGTCCCTCCTGATGCTCAACTGGTGGAGGGAACGGGCCGCCAACTCCTTACCCGTGCCGCTCTCCCCCTCGATGAGGACGCTGGCCTCGGAATCGGCCACCCGGGCCACCTGCTTGTAGAAATTCACCATCACGGCGGAGGAGCCGATAAACTGGCCGTCGTCCCTCACCTTTTCCCGGTCCCCCCGGCGCCGGCGGCGCAGCTCCCGGACGTCGAGGACCTTTTTCACCATCTCCCGGATGGCCTCGGGGGTGAAGGGTTTGCTGATGTAGTCCCAGGCCCCGTAGCGGAGGGCCTCCATGGTCGTTTCGAGGGAACCGTAGGCCGTCATGAGGATCACGGGCAGGTCGGGCCACTTCTCGTGGACCCGCTTGAGGAACTGGAGCCCGTCCATGCCGGGCATGCGGATATCCGACAGGAGGAGATCGAAATGGTCCAGCTCCTCCTTCAGGGCCTCCTCGGCGGAGGTGAAGGTCCGGACCTCGTGGCCCTCTACGGCCAAGGCGTCGTGGAGGAACTCACAGGCCACGGCATCGTCGTCGAGGACGAGAACGCGCGCCGCCATGGAAGCTCAGATCCCCCCCGCGGCCATATGGGCCGCCATGTCCGCCACCCGGCAGGAATAACCCCACTCGTTGTCGTACCAGGCGACGACCTTCGCCATGTTACCCCTCAAGACCTGGGTGAATTCGAGATCGACGATGGAAGAATGGTCGTTGGCCCGGAAATCGGAGGACACGAGACGTTCCTCCTCGCAGGCCATGATCCCCTTCAGGCCGTCGAGGGACGCCTCCTGGAGGGTCTTTCTCAGTTCGTCCGTCGTGGTCTCCCTCTTCAGCTCGGCGACGAAATCGACGATGGAGACCGTCGGGGTCGGCACCCGGAGGGAATAACCGTCGAACCGTCCCCCCAGCTCGGGGATGACCAAGGCCAGGGCCCTGGCCGCCCCCGTCGTCGTGGGGATGATGTTGAGGGCCGCCGCCCGGGCCCGGCGCAGGTCCTTGTGGGGAAGGTCGAGGATCCGCTGGTCGTTGGTGTAGGCATGGACCGTAGTCATCATCCCCTTCTCGATCCCGAAGGCCCCATGGACGACGGAAACGGGCGGGGCCAGGCAATTGGTCGTGCAGGAGGCGCAGGAGACGATGTGGTGACGTGAGGGGTCGTAGGACAGGTGATTCACCCCGACCACCACGGTGAGGTCCTCCCCCTGGGCGGGGGCCGTGATGATGACCTTCCGGGCGCCCGCCTCGAGATGGGCCGCCGCCCTGGAGGAGGAGGTGAAGAGCCCCGTGCTCTCGATGACCAGCTCCACCCCCACGTCGTCCCAGGGGATGGTGGCGGGATCGCGGAAGGAGAGATTCGTGATCATCCTGCCGTCGACGATCATACCGCCCTCGACGACGGACACGGAGCCCCCGTAGCGGCCGTAGCAGGTGTCGTATTTGAAGAGGTGGGCGTTGGTCTCCACGTCGAAGAGGTCGTTGACGGCGACCACCTCCAGGGTTTGGGGATACCTCTCGAGGACGGCCTTGAGGACCTGCCGCCCGATCCGTCCGAATCCGTTGATGCCGAGGCGAACCATGGGCCCTTCCCTCAATTGTCGTCGATGCGGTACTTGTGCTGAGCCATCAATTCACACTTCGTCTTTATCATCTCGTGGAGACGGGCGTTGGCGATGGCGATGGCGCTCAGGTTGGCCGCCGCCTCCAGAAATCTGATCTCCCGGTCCGAGAAGGCCCGGACCTCGTCCGTGTAGATCCGCAGGACCCCGATGGCCGCCTCCTCGACGATGAGGGGGGTCACAAGGACCGATCGGATACCCTCGGCCCGGGCCCTTTCCCCGTACTGGAAATCCCTGTTTTCCGGGGCGTCCTCCACGTAGACCGTCTGCCCCGCCAGGGCCTTCCTGTCGAGGCCGCTCTCATGGACGGAGACGGGACCCTTGTGGAGATAGCCCTCCGAGAGGCCGCAGGAGGCGGCCAGGACCAGCCTTTTCCCCCTCGCGTCGAGGAGGCGGATGGAGGCCGCCTTGACGCCCATGGCCTTCGTGACGCAGGTGACGACCTTTTCCAGGACGACACCCGTCTCCAGGGAGGCGTTCACCACCCGGGCCAGCTCGTAAAGGGCGTTGAAATGATCCTCCCCGCCATTTCTCATGACGAACCTCCTTTCCCCTCCGCTCCCTCCTACCTTCTTTTTCCAGGGATTACAAGACCCGCCGCCGGGCCTCCGGCACGGCATCATCCGCGATGATGCGAAGGAATTCCACCCGGGGTATCATCCTGGCCCCCATGGTCCTCAGATGCTCCGTGTAGATCTGGCAATCGATGACGGCATAACCCCTTTCCCTGAGGCGGCGGGCGAGGTGGATGAGGGCCACCTTGGAGGCGTTGCTGACCCTCGTGAACATGGATTCCCCGAAGAAGCAGCGGCCGAGGGAGACGCCGTACAGGCCTCCCACCAGTTCACCCCCCATCCAGACCTCCACGGAATGGGCCAGACCCAACCGGTGGAGCTCTCCATAGGCCGCCGCCATCTCGTCGGTGATCCAGGTCCCCCTTTGCCCCTCCCGGGGCGCCCGACACCCCTCGACCACCTCCGTGAAGGCCTCGTCCCAAGAGACGCGGAAGAGGTCCTTCTTCAGCAACTGACGCATGCTCCGCGAGATCTTGATCTCTTCCGGGAAAAGGACGAAGCGGGGGTCGGGAGACCACCAGAGGATCGGTTCCCCCTCCTCGTACCAGGGGAAGATACCCATCCGGTAGGCCAGGATCAGGCGCTCCGGCCGCAGGTCACCCCCCACGGCCAAAAGACCGTTTCTCTCGGCCAGGTGGGGAGGCGGGAAGATGAGCTCGTCGATGAGCTGGAAGACGGGCATGGACGCGTCAGGGGAGTACCTTGAGGACGACGTCGTCCCCCTCCAGGTCCGCCAGGACAGACCCCCCGTTCGTCAGGCGCCCGAAGAGCACCTCGTCCACAAAGAAGTTCTTCACCTTGTCCTGGATGAGTCTGGCGACCTCCCGGGCCCCGAACTCCTGGGAGAAACCCCGCTCGGCCAGCCAGGCCACGGCGGCGGGTGTCACCTCGAGAGAGACCCCCTTCTCCCTGAGTCGGGCCTGGAACTCCCCGATATCCTTACGGACGATGTCGATGACGGCCTCCGTGGTGAGGTGGTTGAAGGTCACGACGGCGTCGAGGCGGTTGCGGAACTCGGGGGAGAACATCTTCTTGACCGCCTCGGTCACGGCCTTGCGGCTGATCCGACGATCGCCGAAGCCGATCTCCGTGCGACCGATATGGCGGGCGCCGGCGTTGGAGGTCATGATGAGGATGACGTTGCGGAAGTCCGCCTTCCGGCCGTTGTTGTCCGTCAGGGTGGCGTAGTCCATCACCTGGAGGAGGGTGTTGAAGATATCGGGATGGGCCTTCTCGATCTCGTCGAGGAGTAAAACGGCATGGGGCTTCTTGCGGATCGCCTCCGTGAGGAGCCCCCCTTCCTCGAACCCTACGTAGCCGGGGGGGGCGCCGACCAGGCGGGAGACGGTGTGCTTCTCCTGGTACTCCGACATGTCATAGCGATGGAGGGCGATGCCCAAGGTCTGGGCCAGCTGCCGGGCCAGCTCCGTCTTTCCCACCCCCGTGGGGCCGGCGAAGAGGAGGGACGCCACGGGCCTGTTCGGATCACCGAACCCCGCCCGGGAGCGCCGGATGGCCCGCACGACCAGTTCGACGGCCTGATCCTGGCCGAAGATCCTCGCCTTGAGATCCGCCTCGAGTTCCCTGAGCTTCGTGCTCTCCGAGGAAGAAACGGATTTCTCGGGGATCCGCGCCATCTTCGCCACCACCTTCTCAATGTCGCCGGGGGTGATGGTCACCGTCTCCGTCCCGTCGCCGCGGATGATGCCGGCCCGGGCGCCGGCCTCGTCCATGACGTCGATGGCCTTGTCGGGGAGGTAGCGGTCGTTGATGTGCCGCGCCGCCAGTTCCGCCGCGGCCTTTATGGCCTCGTCGGTGTAGACGACGTTGTGGAAACGCCCGTAGCGATCCTTGAGCCCGTGGAGGATCTCGCAGGTCTCCTCGACCGTCGGCTCGGCGATGTCGATGGGCTGAAACCGCCGGGAGAGGGCCCGATCCTTGTCGAAGAATTTCCGATACTCGTCGTAGGTCGTGGACCCGATGCAGCGGAGGCGCCCGGAGGTCAGGGCGGGCTTGAGGATGTTCGAGGCGTCCATGGACCCCCCCGAAGCGGAGCCGGCACCGACGATGGTGTGGATCTCGTCGATGAAGAGGATGGCGTTCTTGATCCTCTCCAGTTCCGCCAGGATCCTTTTCATCCGCTCCTCGAAATCGCCCCGGAACCTCGTGCCCGCCAGGATGGCCCCCATGTCGAGGGCATAGATCTTCGTGTCCTTCAGGAGCCGGGGGACCCTGCCCTGGGCGATCCGTTGGGCCAGGCCCTCCGTGACGGCCGTCTTGCCGACCCCCGCCTCGCCCACATGGATGGGGTTGTTCTTGTAGCGGCGGCACAGGACCTGGATGGTCCTCTCGATGACGTCCTCACGCCCGATGAGGGGGTCCAGCTCCCCCCTCCGGGCCTTCTCGACGAGCTCCGTGGCGAAGGAGTTGAGGGTCCTCCTGTCCCTCTGGGGCTGCCCCACCCTCTTCTCCCGCTCCTCCGTGTCCGGCCGCTCCCGCGGCGGGGCGGTGATGCCGTGGGAGATGTAATTCAGGAGGTCGAGACGGGTGATGCCCTCCCGCTGGAGGAAGAAGGCGGCGTAAGACTCCCTCTCGTCGTAGATGGAGATGAGGATGTCGCCGATGTCGAGTTCTTCCTTCTGGGCGCTCGTCGTGTGCCAGACGGCCCTTTCGATGACGTTCTGGAAGCTGGCGCTCTGGACGGGCTCCACGTCCTTCTTCGACCGGGGTATCTTGGTGGAGAAGAACTCTTCCAGGCGGTTCTGGAGGCTCTTTATATCCCCGCCGCAGGCCCTGATGATCTCGCTGGACGACTCGAAAAAGAGGGTGGCAAAGAGGATGTGCTCCGGCGTGAGATACTCGTGGGAGCGCATCTTCGCCTCCGTGTAGGCGGCCCGGAATATATGGTCGAGTTCCTGACTGATCCTCATTTTCTTTCCCTCGGCATTATCTTAAATCGCCTCGTAGGAGCATTTCAAGGGGAATCCTCTCCTCCTGGCCATGGCATGGACCTGGTTCACCTTGCTGACGGCGACGTCGTAGATGTAGACGCCGCACTCCCCCCGCCCCCGGCGATGGACGTCGAGCATGATCTTCGTCGCCAGGGCGGCGGGCTTGGCGAAGACCTTCATGAGGACCTCCACGACGAAATCCATCGTCGTGTAGTGGTCGTTGTGGAGGATCACCCGGTAAAGTTTCGGCTCCTCCAGGTCCGTCTCCGCCGTGACATCCGGCAGTATGTCGGTGTATTCCTCGGGGTCCCTCTCCGTCACCCTTCCCCTCCCGCTGCTCCTTGCTTCAATATTTTATGTACGAGGAAGGGAAATGCAAGGGGTTAGTCTTTTGGCCCCCTTTATGGTAAGGGGAGGGGAAAAATCGAAGGGGAGGGACAAGACCCATGAAAATCCTCTGTCTCCTCGGGAGTCCCCGCCCGAAGGGCAACAGTTCCATTTTGGCCCATCGGTTCTGCGAGACCGCCAAGGGGCTGGGGGCCAAGGTACGCATCTTTTCCCTCAACAAGCTGGAATACCGGGGATGTCAGGCCTGCCTGGCCTGCAAGAAAAAACTGGAGCGCTGCGCCCTCAACGACGACCTCGCCAGGGTCCTGGAAGAGGTCAGGACGTGCGACGTCCTCGTCCTTGCCACCCCCATCTACTACGGCGAGGTGTCGAGTCAGATGAAGGCCTTCATCGACCGGACCTTTTCCTTCCTCAAACCCGATTACGTCTCCAACCCCCGCCCGAGCCGCCTCGACCCCGGCAAGAGGCTCGTCTTCATCATCACCCAGGGTCAACCGGACGAGCTCCAGTTCGACGACGTCTTTCCCCGTTACGACGCCTTCTTCCGCTGGTACGGCTTCGAGGCGGGGGAACTGATCCGTGTCTGCGGCGTCATGGACCCGGGGGACGTGGAGGCCCACCGGGAGGCCCTGGAGCTGGCCGAGGCCACGGCCCGCAAGGTCTGCTCAGGAGGCGAGAGATGACGAGCAAGACCTTCGATCTCTCCTACGACACCACCGCCCGCGTGGATGTCCTGGACATCACCCCGGACGTCGCGGGGGTCGTGAAAAAGTCGGGGTTCACGGACGGTTACTGCCTGGTCTTCGTGCCCGGATCCACCGCCTCCGTGACGACCATCGAATACGAAAGCGGCGTCGTCCGCGACCTGATCGACGCCGTGGAGCGTCTCGCCCCCCAGGGGATACCCTACCGTCACGACGCCCGCTGGGGGGACGGCAACGGTTTCGCCCACGTGAGGGCGTCCCTCCTTGGGCCCTCCCTCACCGTGCCCGTCGCCGGGGGGCGCCTCCTCTTGGGGACATGGCAGCAGATCGTCCTCATAGATTTCGACAACCGGCCCCGGAAACGCCGCCTCCTCGTCCAGGTGGGCGGATCCTGAACCGACGGTGGGCGACGCCTTCACCCGTCGCCGTTGACAAGAACCGCCGGTTCGTATCTTATGAAATCGTAAGAAGATGCCGAAGGAGGACGTTTGGCGATGAAGCGGATCACCTTGACGCTGGCGTGTTGTTTAGTACTGTTGGGCGGCACCGCCTGGGCCCAGACGGCCCTGGAGGCCGTCAAGGCCCTCAAGAAGCTCGAGGGCCGCGTCGCCGTGGGTCTTAACTACAAAGAGTACGCCTTCTCCCTGGCGGACGCCAAGGTGGAGACGACGATGTATCTCGAGAGCAGCGCCGCCCGCCAGAATCCCGCCCTGGCCGATCGCATCAGGAAAATAGTTGATCACTATGAGAACGCCAGGATAATCTGGAATATCAAGGTCCAGAAGATGGAGGACTTCGGCACCGCCTTCGGTCACCTCATGTCGATGAAAAAGAACGACAAGGAGGGGGCCCTGGGGTTAAGGATGCTCGAGCTCTACCCCCAGGCGAACCGTTCCGCCGAGAAGGGAGGGGCCCTGACCATGGGGGCCTTCGGCAGTCGGGGCGAGAACGAGATCCTCGTGGACAACCTCATCAACATCATCTGGAAACAGGCCGCCGAGGACCTGCGGGAGGCCGTGCGGACGGTCGTCCATTGAGAGGCCTTGGGTCGGTCGGAGGGGAGATGACCTCCCGCGGCGACGCCGCCCTCCTCGAAAGATCCCTCAGGGAGATCGAAAACCTCCGGAACGCCTCGCCTTACGACGAGGCCTTCCGCCGCTGGCGGGAGGAGACGGAGGGCGTCCTATCCCGCCTCTTCGGGGCCGCCTCACCCCTCCTTGAACACTTCCGGGGCATCCTCTTCACCCCCCTCTTCCTCACCTGCCGTTGCGACGACCGCCTCTTCTCGGAGGCCTATGAAAACGGCCTGCGGGAGGCCCGGGATCTCCTGAGGAGGTGTCTGGAGAGGATCTGCTGATCATCGCCCGAAGTCCGTCCCTTTTTTTCGTTTGACAATTACCGTGGATTTCGGTAGGGATGACGCGGTTTTTTGGTTGCGCCCAGGGGGGCGCGATCCATTTTTTTACCATCACTGCGAAGGAGGAAGGTTTAACATGGGCGATGAGAAGGTATTTGGGATGCCCGCCGAGAAGGGGCGCTGGATGTTCGTTGTCCTCGGCTTCATCATCAACATCTGTCTGGGGAGTGTTTACGCCTACAGCGTCTTTCGGGGGCCCGTTCAGAAGCTGCTGAACATGAACGCCACGGAGGCGGGGATGCCCTTCATGGTGTTTCTGGCCCTGTTCGCCACGATGGTCTTCTTCGGCGGGCAGGTCATGGCCAAGCTCGGCCCCAAGATGCTGGGCATCATCGGCGGCGTCATCGTCGGCGTGGGCTGGATGTTGGCCAGTTTTTCCTCGAACTACATCTTTTTGACCGTCACCTACGGCATCATCGGCGGCGGCGGCGTCGGCCTGGCCTACGGCGTGCCCCTGGCCGTAGTGGGCCGGTGGTTCCCCGACAAGCGCGGCCTCGCCCTGGGCCTCACCCTGGCGGGCTTCGGCGGTTCGCCCTTCGTGTCGGCCAACGTGGCCGCGGCCCTCATCAAAGCCGTCGGTCCCATGTCGACGTTCTTCTACATGGGAGCGGCCTTCCTGGTCATCCTGGCCGTCTGCTTCATTCCCTTCCGCTTCCCCGCCGACGGTTGGAAACCCGCCGGCTGGACACCCCCGGCCACGGCGGCGGCCAGCGCCATCGACCTGAACATGGGTGAGATGGTCAAGACTTCCACCTTCTGGGGCCTCTTCCTCTGCTACACCATCGGCTGCCTCGCCGGCCTGATGGCCATCGGCATCTCCGCCTCCGTCGCCCAGGAGGTGATCCAGATCGCGCCGGCCACGGCGGCGACCCTCGTGGGCGTGTTCGCCATCTTCAACGGCGTGGGCCGACCCCTCTTCGGGACCCTGACGGACAAGCTCTCCCCGAAGACGGCGGCCGTCCTCTCCTTCGCCATCATCCTCGTCTGCTCCCTCGGCATGCTCGCCGCCGGTCCCGGCGCCGTGATGCTCTACACGCTGTGCTTCGTCGGTTTCTGGCTCTGCCTGGGCGGATGGCTGGCCATCGCCCCCACGGCGACGACCATCTTCTTCGGGGTGAAAAACTACGCCAAGAACTACGGTCTCGTCTACTTCGCCTACGGCATCGGGGCCATCCTGGGCGGTATCATCGCCGGTCAGGCGAAGGACACCTTCGGTTCCTTCACCTTTGCCTTCTATCCCACGGCGGGTCTGGCCGTTGTCGGCATGGTCATCGCCTGGTTCATGTTGAAACCCGTCAAAAGGGCATAGCAACACGGTAAAAAAGAAGTGATCGGGGGCGCCGTCCGCGAGGACGGCCGCCCCCTTTCTTTTTTGCGCGACACCCCGGGCGGGTACGACCGGAATCGACGTTTTGCCCTTTTTCTCTCAGGCCGGCTTGTCCTCGGGGAGTTCCTCGCCGAGGGCGAGACGGCAGATGTCGCTGATCATGTAGTTCGCCAAACCCGCCTCCTTGGCCTTCTTCCCCAAGGTCCGGAAGCACATGGGGCAGAGATAGACCATGGCCTGGGCCCCCTGTTTCTTGGCGTCGGCGATGTTCCGCTCCCGGAACGGTTCGAAGTTCTTCCCCCGGGGGAAGAGTTTCAGGTTCGGTCCCGCCACCTCGACGCCGCAGCAGAGGGCGTTTTCCCGGTCGTACTCCCGAGGGACCCTCTCCACCCCGATGAGGGAGAAGACCTCATCCACGTAGTGTTCCTTCTCGGGGGTGTAACGGGAGGCGCAGGGGCGCTGGTAGGCGACCTTCATGTTGAGCTTGATGACGCGGTCCCGGTGCTCATTCAGATAGCCGGCGAGGTATTCCGGCATGGAGACGGGTCGGAAGGGGAGCTTGATGCCGTACTCGGGGGCGATACCCATCAGGAGGGCATAGCAGTCCTCGTGGACGAAGACGATCTCCTTGGCCCCCGACCTGGCGAGGTTGTCGACGAGGGCCTGGAGACGGTCCCGCATGATGGACTCGTCGCCCATGTGGGCGAACAGGACGTTGCAGAAGTAATGCCGCCCTTTGAGGAGGGGCAGGGCGGAGAAGATACTCCCCTGGATAGCCCAGGGCATGCTCCCCTCCATGACGCAGAGGGACATGACCCGTTCCTTCGGTTCCATGGGCCGGGGCTCCCCCTCCGCCTTGAAACGGTCCGCCATCTGGGCCCTCAAGGCCGGGTCGGTGAAATCCCCCAGCTCCTCCATCCTCTTGAGGATCAGGTCGAAGGGCCGGGCGCCTTTCGGACAGTACTCGTTACAGGCGATGCAGGTCACGCAGTCGTAGAGCCAGGGCGATTTCTCTCCCGCCGCGAGGCGCCTTAAGGCCTCGCCGCCCTCTTCCTCGTCGAAGGCGAGATAATGACATTTCGCCAAACAGATGCCGCAATAATCACATTTCTCCTCGTGAAACATGTTCACCTCCTGATTTGTTTATCCCCTGCAACCCGGCGGTCACGCCGCCCGGAAGGTGGTCTTCGTCCCCGCCATGTTCAGCAGGAAGGCCTTCCCCATGGCCCCCTCCATGGCCATGATCGCCTTCCGGCCCGTGCAGTGCATGGGCACGACGTAGTCGGGTTTCATTCTCATGAGCTCTTCCGTGGTCCTTTCGATAATCGGTTCGAAGAGGGGGCCCGACAGGTGGAACCCCCCCATGACGGCGTGTATCTTGTCGATCCCCGTCACCTCCACGGCGTGGCGCACCGTGTTGACGATCCCCGCGTGGGCGCACCCCGAAAGGATGACGAGGCCCCTGTTTCTAACGTTCATGACGATGGAGGTATCGTCCTCGATGGCGTCCCATTTTTCCGTGCCCCCGTCCTCCCAGTAGGCGATGGGGAAGCCGCGCTCGAAGTCCGTCTTCCGGGGGATCTCCCCCAGGAAAAGGACCGTGTCGTCGAGGATGAGGCGCGGCTCGGACGTCGCCACGGGGGTGAAACCCGCCTCCTCGACCATCTCCTTGGTGAGTTTCGGGAAGTTGACCCTCAGGGCGGGCCCCATCTTGAGATAGCGGGGGCTCTTGAAAGCGGCGGGGTGGACGAAGAGGGGGGTCTTTCTCCCGCCGGCGAGGGCGCCGAGGGCCTTCATACCCCCCGTGTGGTCGCTGTGGCCGTGGGAGAGGACGGCCGCCTCGATCTTCGTGAGGTCCACGCCCAGGGTCTTGACGTTCCTGGCCGCCCCGTCCTCGGAGAAACCGAAATCGAACAAAAGACAGCGGGACCGCCCCTGAGACGAAGTCGTCACCAGGGCCGAGAAACCGTGCTCGGCGACGATCGACGCCCTAATCTCGCCTTCCTTCAGGGGAATCGCCCTCGTTACGACCTCCGTGTTGTCCGTCGCGGTGATGTCGATATAATTGTCCTGCAAGGTCAGGATCTCCACCTGATCTACGGCCTTGGGGGTCATGTTCATCGTTCTTTCTCCTTTCTTTCGTCTTTTTTGAGGCCCTCAGTGGTCGCAGGCATTTTCCCCCGTCTCGAGGTTACCGGCGAGGAAGCGGCGGACGAGTTCCTCCGGCGGGGCGGCGGGGGCGCCGGTGATCACCCGGATGCCGTAGGAGGAAAATAAACCCAGGGCCCGCTGACCCATGCCGCCGGCGATGACGGTGTCAACCCCTTCCCCGGCGAGCCATTTCGGCAACAGCCCCGGCTGGTGGGGCGGTGCCGCCAGGTCGTTCCTCCCTCTGATCTCTCCCGTCGCCTCATCGGCCTCGATGACGGCGAAGGACTCGCAGTGACCGAAATGGGCGCAGAGCAGCCCCCGGTAAACAGGTACGGCAAACTTCATGATCTCCTCCGTGTCAATCCTTCTTATCTTTCTCGTCACCGAACAAGGCCGCGAGGATCCCCTGCATGATCTTCCCCGTGGCCGTCGCCCCGTAATGGTAGACGAACACCTTGCCCTTGTCGCCCGCCTCCGCCACGGTGGGATCCATCGGGATCGATCCCAGATAGGGCACCTTCTTGTCCGCGGCGATCTCCCGTCCCCCCTCCCCCGGGAAGATCCGTGTGATCTCGCCGCACTTGGGGCAGACGAAACCGCTCATGTTCTCGATAACCCCCAGGACGGGCACAGAGAGGCGGCGGCAGAAGGAGACGCACTTGCGCACGTCCACGGCGGCCACGCGCTGGGGGGTCGTGACGATCACCGCGCCGTCCAGGGGCTGGATGAGCTGACACAGCGACAGGGGTTCGTCACCCGTCCCCGGGGGGGCGTCGATGATGAGGTAATCCAGGTCACCCCAATCGACATCGGAAAGGAACTGGCGGATGACGCCCATCTTGAGGGGGCCGCGCCAGATGACGGCGTCGTCGGGGTTCTGGAGGAGGAAACCCAGGGACATGACCTTCAGGGACCCCAGCCGCACGGGGTGGATCTCCCCTTCCCGACCCGTGAGGGAGGGGTTTTCCAGACCCAGCATGGTGGGGACGCTGGGGCCGTGGATGTCGATGTCGAGGAGACCGACGGCGTATCCCGCCACGGCCGCCGCCGTCGCCAGATTCACGGCCACGGTGCTCTTCCCCACCCCTCCCTTGCCCGAGAGGACGATGATCTTGTGTCGGATGCGACTCAGGCGGCTCTGTATCTTCTCCCTCTCTACCCCTTCATCCTTCATCTTGTCCGCAACCTCCTAAAAATCCAAATTTTCCCATAGCTTCAGGATATCTTCGGCGCAGGGGGCGTCCGTCTCCACCACGGCCTTTCGGGCCAACTGGGCCCGCGTGACACCCCCGTCATAGCGGATGCGGCCCAGGACAATCGCCCCGGCCTTCACGGCCTCTTCCTCCACGGCCTCGGTCATCCCGGGGTTGAGGTCCCACTTGTTGACGGCGACATAAGCGGGGATGCGGAAATGGGCCGTCAGGGCCAGGACGCGGTCGAGGTCGTGGACCCCGGACACGGTGGGCTCGGTGACGACGAGGGCCGCCGTCGCTCCCGTCAGGGAGGCGATGACGGGGCAACCGATCCCCGGTGGGCCGTCGCAGACGACCCTGTCGATCCCCCTCTCCCCGGCGAGTCTCCTGGCCTCCCTCCTGACGAGGGATACGAGCTTCCCCGAGTTCTCCGCCCCGATACCCAGGCGGGCGTGGACCAGGGGTCCGCACCGGGTCTCGGAGACAAACCATTTCCCGCAGTACCGCTCGGTAAAGGTGACGGCCGCGGCGGGACAGAAACGGACGCACACGCCGCAACCCTCACATGACAGGGGGTCGATCGTAAAGACGCCCCCCTGTCCCATCCTTACGGCATCGAAGCGGCAGAGGTCGGCGCAAACGCCGCAGGACGTGCAGAGATCGGCCTCGATCCGCGCCTCCCGGCCGCTGTAGAAATCGTGGTCCTCCCTGATCTCCGGAGCGAGGACGAGGGGCAGGTCCGAGGCGTCCACGTCGCAGTCGCAGAGGACCGCCCCACCGGCGAGGACGGCGAAAGAGGCGGTGACGCTCGTCTTTCCCGTCCCTCCCTTGCCGCTGATGACGATCAGTTCCTTCACCGCCGCGCCCCGCAGCCGGGGTGTTCGCAGGGGTCAGGGCGCCCGCAGCACGTCGTGCCCGCATCTGCGAAGGAACAGGCCCCGGACCGGTCGGGGTGCCTCCCGGCGGACCCTTTGACGATAAATCCTCCGCCGCCGCTGATCAGCCTCTTCAAAGGTCCCCCGCAATGGGGGCACACCGTGAGGGGAGGGTCCATCATCCCCTGACGGCGTTCGACAGCGGCACCGCACCCCTCGCAAAGGTACTCGTAGGTAGGCATAATCAGGACTCCTTCCTCCCATCGCCCGCGAGGATGATCTTCGCCAGGTCCTCGAAACGGGCCCTATGATCCCCGCCGTGCTCCACGACCAGGCCGCCGCGGGAATAGATCTCGGCGACGCGGCGGTCCTCCGGTATCTCCATCAACACGGGGATCCCTTCCCCCCCACAATAGGCGTGCACCCCCCCGTCACCTCCGCCCGCCCTGTTGATCACGCAGGCGGCCCGAAGGCCCAGGGCCTTCGTCGTCTCCACGGCGATCTCGAGGTCGTGGAGGCCGAAGGGGGTCGGTTCCGCCACCAGCAGGACCAGGTCCGTGTCGCGGACGGCGGCGATGACGGGGCATGAGGCACCGGGGGGGGCGTCGATGACGGCGATCCCGCCGCCGTCGCCGCCCGCCCTGACGGCCCTGACGAGGGGAGGCGCCATGGGGACTCCCACATCCAGGCGTCCGCCCCGAAGCGTTATCCCCCTCGCGTGGATCGTCTCCACGACGCCTATCCTCCTGGGCACCTCCGTGACGGCCCCCCGGGGGCAGACGAGGCGGCAACCGCCGCAGCCGTGGCACAGTTCGGGGAAGACGAGGACCTCCGTCCCCAGAATCACCAAGGCCCCGTAGGCGCAGAAATCGGCGCAGGCCCCGCAGCGGTCGCAGAGCCCCTCGTCGACGACGGGCAGGGGTACGGTCACCACCTCCTCCCCCACCTTCTCTCCCCGGAGGAAGAGATGGGCATTGGGCTCCTCGACGTCGCAGTCGTAGAGGCGGCAACCCGCGCCCATAACGGCGGCGAGGTTGACGGCCACGGTCGTCTTGCCCGTCCCCCCTTTGCCCGAGGCCACGGCGATCCTCACTTTCGCCCCCCGCGCCTTGCCGCCGTCTCCTCGTCGATCCCCTCGTGCCAGCCGCAGCGGGGGTTCCGTACCTCGTCGAACCTCTTGATGTAGGGCTTGATGTCGAGGAGGGGGGTACCGTCGAGGATGTCCACATCCTCCACGTGGAGGGTGCGGCCCTCGATCCCCTTCAGGGCGACGATACTCAGGCCGATGGCGTTGGGCCGCCTCGGCGCCCGGGTGGAGAAGAGCCCCCTCTCGACGACGTCGAGGAACGGCTTGACGAGGAGGCTGAAACCGCAACTGAGGTGAAAATGGTAGAGGAGATAGACGTGGGAGAAACCCTCGAGGTCCTTCAGGCCGGCGGCGTAAGGCGGGAACACCTCTACCACTCCCCGGACGCCCCGGGCGAAGGCCCCCTGGACGGGGGTCGCCTCCGGGTCCGTGTGGGGGCTGTGGATGATGCCGATGGGGCGATAGGTGAAGGCCTCGGCTTCGCTCATGACCAGTGACCGTCCACGTCGGCGGCGGCGGCCTCCCTCAACCGGCCCTCCCGATAGAGGGACAGGGCCTCGCGGACGGTCTTGGCCTCGGTGTTGTAGACCTTGACCCCCGCCGCCGTCAGGACCCGGAAGGCCTTGGGACCGCAATGGCCCGTCACGACGGCCTTGGCCCCCGTCCGGGCGATACGCTGGGCCGCCTGCACCCCCGCCCCCTGGGAGGCGTTCATGTTCTTCTCGTTGTCCACGACCTCATAATTATCCCCAGAGAGGTCATAGACGAGAAACTTGGACGCCCGTCCGAAACGTTCGTCCAGAGGGGCGTCCAGGTTTTCACCGCTGGTGGTAAACGCGATCTTCACCTTTTTCCATCCTTACCGCTTCCCCGGGGGGCCTCGTCACGCGCCCTGGGGCCCGAGTTCCCCCAGGCGCCTCTTCAGGGCGTCGAGCTCCCCCTCGAGGACCTTGATCCTGCCCTCGAGGAGCTCCTTCTCCACGGCCGTGTCAGGGGCGCCGAACCATCGCCAAAAGCGACCCGGCACCCCCGTGGCCCAGAAGCGGTGACGCCTCCCGAAACCACCGCCGCGCCGGAGGGGCAGGGGGTTGTAGCAGCCGGCGACCCCGTAGCCGGCACAGTAGCCGGCGCCGCGACCCGTCATGGGCCCCATTCCCCAGGGACCCGTCCCGTCGCCTGCAGGCATATACCACACCTCCTTTCTCTTGTAATCATTCCCTCACCATCGTCGTGCCGCACTGGGGGCACGTCCTCTCGAAACAGGGGACACCGCGCTCGTGGGGTTCCCGTCGGCCGCATTGGGGGCAGACGCAGAAGCCTCCGGGACCAGCGCCCCGGCCTCCCTTTTGACCGCGCCCGGCTCCCCGACCGGGGCCGCCCCCGGGGACCGACCCAGCGCCGCCGCCCCTGTTTCCCCTACCTTGTCCGTACATCCCTCTCTCCCCTTTCCAGGTTCATGTCGTACCGCCCCTACCCCCGTGACGACGGCACCGGCCGCGGCCGCAGCGGATCATCGTGTTTCTCCCCCTGCAGCCGGGGAGGGCGTACTCGTCCTTCTGCAAATCCCCGTTGACGTAGGCCCTCACCACCTCCCGGACCTCTCCCCTGACAAAGGGGATGACACCGACACCCAAGGCGGCTATGGCCCCCATCTGCTGTCTCGATATGGCGCCGCAGACGAGGGCCTCGACACCGAGATCGGCTATCCGCTTCGCCCGCAGGGTCGGGTCGCCCTCCTGGATGCGGACGGTCCGGGTCCCGATGTTACCGCCCCCGTCCGTCTCCACGATCAGGACCTGGTCCGCCGCGTCGAAGACGGTGGAGATGCGGTCCTTCCATACCGATAAGGCGATCTTCATGGGGCTTTTCCCTGTCATGCCGCCTTTACATACGCAATATCGATGCCAGGGGTGGACATGATAATACTTCAATTAATTCAAGAGATTGCAAAAGGGACGGTTGTCGGTGACGGGCTGCTAAGTCCTAATATGCGACACAGCGTCGCAACAGTGTTGCATTACGCGACATTTGTCGTCTCAGGTTAGAGGCTTCAGACCGAGGGCCTTCATCTTCCTGTAGAGGGTGCTGCGGTGGATGCCGAGCTGCCTGGCCGCCTTCGCCACGTTGCCGCCGCTGGCCGCCAGGGCCTCCCGGAGGCACACGGCCAGGGTGTCGTCGAGGGAACGGCCCGCGGGGACGGTACCGGCCCGACGGCCCGGGGTGAACACGGGGAGGTGTTTTTTCTCGATGAGTCCGCCCTTGCAGAGGATGAAGGCCCCCTCGATGATGTTGGCCAGTTCCCGCACGTTGCCCGGGTAGTCGTGGGACATGAGGACCCTCATCGCCTCTTCGCTCACCCCCGTGACGTTCTTGTCCTGGAGGGTGTTGAAGTGGGCGATGAAACGCTCCACCAGCAGGGGGACGTCCTCCATCCTCTCCCGCAGGGGGGGGAGGGTGATCTTGAAGACGTTGATGCGCCAGTAGAGGTCCTCCCGGAAGAGACCCCGGGCCACGAGGTCGGCCAGGTCCCTGTTGGTGGCGGCTATTACCCGGGCGTTGTGGCGGACGCTCTCGGTGGACCCGAGGGGCTCGAAGGTCTTCTCCTGGAGGACCCTCAGGAGCCTCACCTGCATGGCCGGCGAGATGTCGCCGATCTCGTCGAGGAAGAGGGTGCCGTTCTGCGCCAGCTGGAAACGGCCCGGCTTGTCCCGCTTGGCGTCCGTGAAGGCGCCGGCCTTGTAGCCGAAGAGCTCCGACTCCAGGAGGGTGTCGGGCAGGGCGGCGCAGTTGACGGCGACGAAGGGGAAGCGCCGGCGGGGGCTGAGGCGGTGGATGGCCCGGGCGAAGAGCTCCTTCCCCGTGCCGCTCTCCCCCTCGATGAGAACGGTGCTGGAGGTCTGGGCCACATCGGGCAGGATCTTCATCAAGGCGAGGATCTTCTCGTTCCGCGAGACGATGTCCCCGAAGGTGTAGCGGGCGGAGATGGCCTTCCGGAGGTCCTCTTCCACCGTCACGTCCCGGAAGGTCTCCACACCCCCCAGGATGCGCCCCTCCTCGTCGCGCAGGAGGGCCGTGGAGATCTTGAGGGCGACCCTCCTGCCCCGGGCGTCGATGATGTAGACCCCCTTGTCCACGATGGGTTGACCCGTGTTCATCGTCGTTCTGAGGCAGCAGTGGCGCTCGCACGTGTCGGCCTTGAGGACGTCCCGGCAGAGCTGGCCGACGGCCTCCCGGCGGGAGACGCCCGTTATCCTCTCCGCCGCCCGGTTGAAATAGGTGATCCGCCAATCCCGGTCCACGGTGAAGACCCCGTCGGCGATGGAATCGAGGATGATCTTGAAGACCCCGGCCCGCTCCAGGGTCATGGATCCTTCTTGATCCTTCTTCATCTCCCCTCCTCCGGCGCCTCGAGAAAGGCGATCAGCTCGGCGTTGAAGGCCTCCGGGTCCTGGATGTGCAGGGCGTGGGCGCAGCCGGCAAAGGGGACCACCCTCCCCCGGGGGAGTTCCTTTTCCAAAAAGGCGTAGTTCTTAAGGGGGTAGTAGCCGCCGTCGGCCCCGTAGGCCACGAGGCACGGGACGGTGATCCGTCCCACGACGGACCGGTAGTCCCGGGAGGTCATGGAGACCCACAGGGCCAAGACCACGAGGGGGTCGTTGCGGAGGGCCTCGGCGTAGAGCCAGGGGAGGTCGTCACCGCCCTTGACCTCGCGGGCCCATGCCTCCTCCGACCGGTCGTCCCGGGGGGGTCGCCCCAGGATCCGCTGGACCACGACGCGGCTGTATTCCCCCCAGTCCGTAAGCATGGCCTCCAGCATCTTCAGATTGTCCTCGGGGCCGAAATCACCGGCCTCCTGGCTGAAGAGACCCGGCAGGCCCCCGGACCAGTCGGGGGCCTTCATGAGGCGGGGGGACATGTCGATGATGACCACCTTCCCCAGGCCCTCGCAGCCGAACTGTCGGACGTACTCGAAGATGACGTGGGCCCCCATGGACCAGCCCACCAGGGCGGTCCCCTCCAGGCCGAGGTAGGCCATGAGCTCCCGGAGGTCCCTCGCCAGGCGGGGGATCGTCAGGCCGTGGCGCGGCGCCTCCGAGTCGCCGTGCCCCCTGAGGTCGAGGGTGACCACCCGGAAACGCCCGGCCAAGGCCGGGACCTGTTTCCGGAAGTGGCGGCGGTTGGCCGTCAGACCGTGGATCAGCACCACCGGTCTCCCCTCTCCCCTTTCCTCGTAGTAGAGGCGCACGTGGTCATCCGTCACGAAATAGGGCATGTTCCCTCCCGGATCGTCATCAAAGGGGTCCTCTGTCCTTGTCCTTTCGTCCCCGTCCCGCCGCCAGCCACACCGCCGCCAGGACCAAGTAGCCCGCGGCGAGGGTGAGGTGGGCGGATCCCTCCACCCCCCAGGGAAGGTACACCTCCCCCGTGGCCCGCACGGAGTGGATCAGCCCGAAGGGGGTCATGAGGGCCCCCAAAAGGGCGCACAGGGCCGCCTTCCCCGTCCGGCCCTCGATGAGGAAGGCCGTCATGGTCCCCCACAGGACCCCCGTCACGATGAACCCGTTGGACAGGGTCGTCAGGGACGCCAGGACGACCTTGAGGTGGGCCGGCCATTCCCACCGCCCCGGGGGCAGGGCCCCCAGGAACTGGTTGAGGACGATCATCACGCAGACGGCCGCGGCGGGGAGCATGCTGATGCTCACCGCCTCCGCATGGCCCGGCGGGGCCTCGGCGAAGGCCTGCCTCACGATCTCGAAACCGATGAAGAGGAAGATGGGGGCCAGGGCCGCCTGGGGGATGAGGAGGCACAGGAGGGAGAGGAGGCCCGCCACGGAGGCGAGGCCGATCATGAGGGCCGTCATGGCCGTGTACCAATGGGTCGCCCCCATCCGCTTGTAGGCGGGGTGGCCGATGTAGGGCGTCGTCTGGGCCACGCCGCCGAAAAAGGGGGCGACGAGGGAGGTGAAGGCCTCCGTCAGGAGGATGTCGCGGGTCCGATAGTCGTCGCCGGCGAGACGGGCGCTGTGGGCGTTGTTGATGCCCCCCACGATGGTCATGATCCCGAAGGGCACGGCGAGGGGCAGAAAGGGGAGGCTCCGGTGGAGGTCCCCCAGGAAGGCGACGGAGGGCCAGGGCAGGGAGGCCCTCACCTCCCACCGGGGCGGGTGGAACTCGGGCAACATCCCGGCGTACCCCAAGAGGAGGTGGATCACCGTCCCCGCCAGGACGGCCAGGAGCACGCCGGGCAGGCGCCCCGGCAGACGGACTTTCCCCAAAAGGACGCTGAAGGACAGGCCCAGGGCGACAAGACCGACGATGGGGGAGGCGAAGATCTCCAGGAGGGGCAGGAAGGACAGCATGAGCAGGCCGATGCCCGCCAGGGGACCCAGGAGGCCCGCCGTGGGGACGACCCGCCGGACGGCCTCGCCGCCGAAGGCGGCGACGACCTTGACGACGCCGATGAGAAAGAGGGTCCCCATGCCCACATGCCACGTGAGCCAGGCGTCCCCCGTGGCCATGTAGGTGGGGCCCAGGACGGCCAAGGCGAGGCCGATCGTCGAGGGCGTGTCGATGCCGAGGGGCATGGCCGTGACGTCCGCCCGACCCGTCCGCCTGCGGAGGCGCAGGGCCAAGAAGGTGTAAACCAAATCCCCCAGGAAGACCCCGACGGCCGTTCCGGGGATCATGCGGGTCACGACGATCTCGGCCGGGTAGTTGAAGGTGAAGACGAGCAGGGAGCTCAAAAAGACCAGGGAGCCCACGTTGTCGAAGAAAAGGGCCAGAAACGCCGCCGTCTCCACCCAAAGGCCGCCTGCGCCCTCCCGTGATCCTTCCGCCATCTCCCCGTGCCTCCGTGTTCTCCCCGCCCTGGATAAAGGAAGGCGAAGGCCGTGTCAAGGCGCGCCGTCAACCGGCGAAGGCCGCCAGGGCCTCCCGGACGAGGAGGTCCTCCGACCCCTTGTACTTGGGGGAGAAATGGAAGGGGACCATCCGCTTCGCCCCGCAGAGGCGGGCGATCTCGCCGGCCTGGCGGGCCGTGAGGTGATAGGTCTCCGCCGCCCGCCTCCGGTCCTCGTGGAGGAACACCGTCTCGATGAACAGGATCTCCGCCCCCCCCGCCAGGGCCGTGATCCGCTCCACGTTGTCGGGGCTGTAGAGGGCGTCCGTCACGTAGGCCACGCGGCGACCCGGAGTCACCTTGACGGCCTGCCGGCGTATCTCCCCCAGGGTGACCTCGCGCTCCTTCACCCCCCCCTCGTCCCGCCACCGGGCGAGGATCGGCGTCTCGGGGGGGTACCCCTTCACGATCCCCTCCTTCACCTCGTTGAGCCACGGCCCCGTGTCGAAACCCATCTCCCTCAGGACGTTCTTCTTGATATTGACGTGCTGGCGCTCCTCGAAGGAGAAGGCCAGGGAGGGTATCTTGTGGTCGAGAAACGCGCGGCGGACAAGGAACAGACCCTCGTCCACGAGGACGTCGTCGTCGGCCTCCCACCCCCCCTCGTCCTCCCGCACGAACCCCGTCCGGCACTGGAAGAGGGCCCGGCGGCGGCCCCGGCCGGGGTCCGTCTCCGTGACGGTGAAGACGAAATCGTTGGTGTAATGGAGGACGAGATTCCAGCTGTACGCCCCCAGGCGCCTCTGGACCTGGTCGATGAAACCGGGGGGGCCGAAGAGGGAGATGCGGCGGTCCCGGCCCAGGCAGAGGCGGACGAGGTGGTCGAACCCGATGAAGTGGTCCATGTGGGTGTGGGAGACGAAGACGTAATCGACCTTGAGGATCTTCCGGGCGGGGAGGGGGTGGAGGTCCCCCAGGTCGAAGAGGATGGCCCGGCGCCGGTGCTTGAACTCCAAGAAGACGGCGGGGTCGCCGAAGGGGTCGTTGACGAGGGAGACGCTGAACACGGCCTCACACCTCCTTAAGGAGGCCGAGGACCTCGGCGACGCTGGCCGAAACGGCCCCCGCCACGACATCGCCCTCCCAGGGCGGGGAGGGGAGGCGGAAGAAGACGATCTCGGGCCTCAGACCGAAGACCCTCCCGACGGCCTCCCCCACGGCGCGGCGCCGCCTCGGGACGTCCCGCGGGTCTGCGTAGGCCTCGTTGGCCCCGAAATCGTCCACCACCACGATCCTCCGCACCCCCCCCAGGGGGAGAAAAGAGCGGCACGCCTCCCAGAACCCCTCGCTCTCCTTGGGGAAACCGAGATCGGCGGAATTGGCCACCGCCAGGGGAGGTCCGCCTTTGCGCCCCCAGTCCCTCACCGCCGCCCCCGCGAGCCCGAGGGCCGCAAGGTGGCCCAGGATGGCCCCCGTGGCCTCGGCGTAGTGATCCGTGGCGACGAGGAGGAAGAGGCCCGGCCGCCGCGCCGGTTCCGTCAGGAGGGGGAGCCACGCCTCCTCGATGGTCGAGGCGGCGAGGTATCGACCGACGAAGGTCCCGGCGGCCCGGCGCAGTTCCTCGCCGTCGCCGTCCTCCCCCCCGAGGGCGGCCACGATGGCGCCCCCATAACCGAGGGCGGTGGTGGTGGCCTCCTGCCACGTGGGCCTCACGACCCGGGCGAAGAGGGACGCCCCGTCCTTCACCCCCCGGGCGGCGAGACCGGAGGCCCTCAGCTCCCCCTCGAGACGGTGGGGTAGGGCGAAGAGGGCCGCCGCGCAACTGAGGGTCCCCGAGTAATCGACGATGACGAGGCTCCGGCAGGTCATGGGAGGTCGTGACGAGGTCTATTTGGTCTCCGCGATCCTCTGGAGGGGCTCCACCATCTTCTTCTTGATCTCCTTGAGGAAGCGCCTGCGGAAGGCGGGGATGCGCAGGAGGGTCATCATGACGAGATTGCGCATCCGCGTCCGGTAGCGTCCCTGGGGGAAGTCGTAGAGACGGTTCTTTACGTAGTAACGGTGGTCCGCCTGGAAGACGAAGCGGAGATCCCCGTAGATCTCGTCGCGGAAGATCTTGTGCCCCCCCACGCCGAGGAAGGTCATGGGGGGCCGGTAAGCGGCCGTCCGGGGGTCGACGAGGCGGCGGGCCGTCTCCCCCAGGAGGGCGTCGATGACCTCACCGTCTTGGGCCTCGTCCGTGACGAAACCCACGGGGTTGACCTCCTCGAACTCGGCGTAGGCGCTGAGGATCTCCCTCAGGTTGGGGAGGTGACCCAGGGGGCCGGAGACGAGGTAGGCCAGTCTCTTCCCCGTCAGGGTGGGGACGTGGGTGTTGTAGAAGGAGCGGTCGAAGAAGGCCTTCCAGCGCGCCGACAGATAGCGGTCATGGACGGCCCCGGCCAAGACGAGGGCGTCGGCCTTCTTGACCTTGTGCTCGTAGAAGTCGATGTACCCGTCCCGCCCCAGGTACTGGCAGGTGTTGTCGAGGCCGCAGCGGCAGCAGCCCAGACACCCCCCCTTGATGTCGATCTGGGCCAGGTCGAAGACCTCCGCCCCCCCGCCCAGGTAGGAGACCAGGCCCGCCACCATGGCGTCGACGTTCCCCCCGGGGGGGCGGCCGTCCTTGACGACGAGGACCCTCATCCCCCCCGTGTTCAGGGTCTCGGCGGGGGGTGACGGGCGGTAGGTGAAGGGGGCGCCTTCGGGGAGGGGGGGGTGAACCCGGGCCGTGGGGGCGCGGCGACGGGCGGCGTCGAGGAAAGAGTCGAAGAAGGTCAGCCACCGTTCCCGTTCCCTCCGGCGGGCCAGGTCGTACATGGCCGCCGAGTACCCCCCCACGTAGGCCATGCCCAGGTCGTCGCAGATGCCGTGGATGTAGGCGTGGGCCGTGTGATCGAAGAAATGGACGGACGTCGAGACGGCGGCCGCGTACTTCCCCGCGAAGGCACCCCGGCCGCCGCGTTCGAAGACGAGCTCGATGAAGCGCTTATACTGGGAGCAGACGAGCATGTAGTAGAGGGGGAAGGCCCAGACGACGCCGTCGGCCTTCCCGACGGCGTCCATGACGGCGGCGAAGGCCCCCTCGTCCCTCTCGAGGCGGTGGATGCCCTGGGCGGGGTGGAGGTAACGGAAACGGTGGCCGGGGAATTTCCGCTCGGCGAAACGGAGGTACTGGAGGGTCACGCCCAACTCCCCCTTGGGGCTGCCGTTCAGGACCACGATCTCCATCTCCCGCCTCCCTGCGCGAAGTTCGGGGGGAATCACCCCCGGTCTTGGGCCGTAAACCAATCGCCCCCCTTTGTCAAGGAAGGCAAGACGACGGCCGCCTGCGGACCCAGGGGCCCTCCCCGGGGCAACGGCACCACGGCGGCCTTGACAGGGACACATCGACCCTCTATGTTCTCACGGACGGCGCGCTTCCGGGAAAGGACGGGGATGATAAGAGATCACGGGGCCAGGGGGTGGAACCTTCATTGTGTCTTCGGGCGACCCCTGGGCCTTTTCCTCCTCCTCGCGGTCTGTCTCCTCGTCTCTCCCGGTGAGGCCCTCCCCTCGCCGCCCGACGCCTACCGGGCGACCTTTCTCCCCCAATGGCTCCCCCAGGCCCAGTTCGCCGGTTTCTACGTGGCCCAGGCCAAGGGGTTCTACAAGGCCCGCGGCATCGATCTCACGATCCTCAAGGGGGGACCGGACCTCCCCGCCGGCCCCGCCCTGGCGGCGGGCCGGGCCGACTTCGTCACCCTGTTCCTTGCCGAGGCCCTGAAGCTCCGCGACCGGGGCCTTGACCTCGTCAACATCGCCCAGCTCGTCCAGCGCTCCGGCTTCATCCTCGTGGCGAACCGGCAGCGGGGGATCGTCCGGCCCGAGGACCTCAACGGCAAAAAGGTGAGTCTCTGGACGGATTTCCAGACCCAGCCCCTGGCCTTCTTCAGGCGGTACGGCGTCGAGGTCCGGCCCGTCGTCCAGGGCTCCACGGTGAACCTCTTCCTCCGGGGGGGCGTGGACGCCGCCTGCGCCATGTGGTACAACGAATACCACACCATCCTCAGCGCCGGGATCGACGAGAACGAGCTGACGGTCTTCTTCTTCGACCGCCACGGCCTGAATTTCCCCGAGGACGGGATCTACGCCCGCCGGGAGACGTGCCTCAGGGAGCCGGAGCTCTGCCGCCGTTTCGTCGCGGCGACCCTCGAGGGTTGGGAGTACGCCTTCGGCCACCCCGAGGAGGCCCTTCAGATCGTCATGAAGGCCATGGAGGAGGCGAACGTCATGGGCAACCGGGTACACCAGCGCTGGATGCTGAACCGGATGCGGGACCTTATGGGGGTCGGTGACTCCGGGACCCCCCTGGGCGTCCTCCGGCGGGAGGACTACCGGCGGGTGGCCGAGGAACTGGAGAAAAACGGCCTCATCAAGGCCTCACCCCCCTACGGTGACTTTCATGTCCCCCTCCTTTCGCGGCCTTGAGATCCGCCCCCTGCGGGGCCTGGCCTGGCGCTTTTCCTTCCCCGTCCTCACGGCCGCGGCCTGCATCTTCCTCTTCGCCTTCGGGTACAGCTACTTCTACATCCGGAGTCTCATCCTGAACGACGCGGGCCGGGATGCCGAGAGCGTCACCATGGCCACGGTGAGCCGCGTCGAGGTCATCCTCAAGGGCGTGGAGCGGCCCCCCGCCTTCCTCGCCCGCCGCCTCGAGGGAACGAAACCGCCCCTTAGGGAGATCCAGAGGCAGATCATCGATCTCCTCCAGACGAACCCCGAGATCTTCGGCTCCGCCGTGGCCTACGAACCTTACGGCTACGACGAAAAATCCCTCTATTTCGCCCCCTACGTCTGCCGGAGCCCCTACGGGGGCCTCGCGCCCACCTTCCTCGGCGGGGACGACTACCGGTACTTCTACCTCGACTGGTACCAGATACCGCGGGAACTGGGCCGGCCCGCGTGGAGCGAACCGTACCTCGACGAAGGGGGGGGCAACATCCTCATGGCCACCTACTCCGTCCCCTTCTACACCTGGCGGGAGGGGGAGCGGGCCTTCCTGGGCGTCGTCACCGCCGACATCTCCCTCCAGTGGCTCACCCAGGCCGTCCGGGACCTCACGCCCTCCCAGGCGGGCTTCTCCTTCCTCGTCTCCCGAAACGGCGTCTTCGTCGCCCATCCCCGGGAGGAATACGTGATGCGCCAGAGCATCTTCAGCATCGCCGAGGAACACGGCGACGGGGACCTGCGCCGGATCGGCCGGGAGATGATCGCCGGGGGGAAGGGTTTCGTGGAGCTGAAGGACTACTTCGCCGGGGAGCGGGCCTGGCTCTACTACGCCCCCCTGCCCTCCCTGGGCTGGTCCGTGGGCGTCGTCTTCCCGGCCCACAAGCTCTTCGCGGGCGTCCGCAAGCTGGCGGCCGTCACCCTCTTCCTCGGGGGGGCGGGATTCGTGGCCCTCCTTTTGGTCATCATCAGCGTCACCCGCGGCGTGACGCAACCCCTGGTCTGCCTCGCCGGGAAGGCCCGGGAACTCGCCGGGGGCAACCTGGACACGGAGGTCCCCGTCGTCTCCTCCCGGGACGAGGTGGCGGACCTGGCCCGTTCCTTCCGCGACATGAGGGACTCCCTGAAGGTCTACATCCGCGACCTCACCCGGACGACGGCGGCGAAGGAGCGGATCGAGAGCGAGCTGAAGATCGCCCGGTCGATCCAGATGAGCTTCCTCCCCCGCCGTTTCCCCCCCTTCCCCGAGCGGCGGGAGTTCAGGGTCTTCGCCGTCGTCGAACCGGCCCGGGAGGTGGGGGGGGACCTCTACGACTTCTTTCTCCTGGAAGGGGGACGTCTCTTCTTCGCCGTGGGCGACGTCTCGGGCAAGGGGATGCCGGCGGCCCTCTTCATGGCCGTGACGAAGACCCTCCTCAAGGACGCGGCCTCCCGCTGCGGCACCCCCGAGGGCGCCCTCGGGAACCTCAACGACCGTCTCTGCGAAGACAACGAGGCGACGATGTTCGTCACCATCGGCTGCGGGGTCCTCGCCTACGAAACGGGAGAAATGACCCTGGCCAGCGGGGGCCACAACCCCCCCGTCGTCGTCGCGGGCGGCCGGGCCTCCTTCGTCGACAACCCCCCGGGGATCCTCCTCGGCGTCCAGCCGGGGGCCGCCTACGGGACCGCGCGCCTCCGCCTGAGGCCCGGCGACCTCGTCATCCTCTACAGCGACGGCGTCACGGAGGCCATGAACGAACAGGGTGAGATGTTCTCCGAGGAGAGGCTCCTGGCGACGGTGGCCGCCCGCGCCGGGGGGACCCCCGAGGAGGTGGCGGGCGCCGTCCTGGCCGCCGTCAGGGGATTCGCCGGGGGGGCGCCCCAGTCGGACGACATCACGATCCTGGTCCTGCGCTACGACGGCCCGGGGGGGCCTTGACGACGAGGGTGAGGATGTTCCGCCCCCCCTCGCGGCGATAGGCGACGACGTCCATGAGGCGCTTGATGAGGTAGATGCCGAGGCCCCCGGGCTGCCGCTCGTCGAGGCCCGCCCGGACGTCGGGATCCTCCCGGGCGAGGACGTCGAAGGGGATCCCCTCGTCCTCGATCTCGATGACCAGGTCGCCCTCGGCCGTCTCCCGGCAGGTGACGGTCACCTCGCCGGGACCCTCGGGGTAGGCGTAGGAGGCGATGTTGACGAGGGCCTCCTCCACGCAGAGCCCCACCTCCCCGACCCGGCGCGGTTCATGCCCCCCCTCCTCCAGGCAGGAGGCGACGAAGGCCGAGAGGTCCCCCAGGGAGGACAAACTGGCCGGCGCCCTGAGGCGCCTGTCCCTCTCCATGCCGAAAGCCCCTCAGAGGTTCTTCAGGGCCTCTTCCACGGTATCGTAGGCGCCGAAGATGGTCTCGAAACCCGAGATCTTGAAGACGTTCTTCGGTCCCCCCGTCAGGCCGGCGAAGACGACCCGGCCCTCCCGGGCCTTGAGGGCCTTGGCGAGGGCCAGGATGCTCCTCAGACCGGCGCTGCTGATGTACTCGAGGCCCCCCGTCTCCAGGATGAGGGTCTTTTCCCCCGCCGCCACGATCTCCGCCGCGGCCTGATCGAAATCGGGCGCCGTGACGGCGTCGATCCGCCCCCGCACCGAGGCGATCAGGACGCCCCCCTCCTTCCTTTTCTCTATCTCCATACCCTTACCTCCACGGTCCCCTCCCCCCGCCGGGGGCGACACATCCTCAAGAGAGTTCCCTTACCCTGTCACAATTCCCCTTGCCTTGTCAAAACGAACTTGGCCCACCGGCCGAGGGACAGGCCTTTCCTTTCGCCGCCGGCGGTGTTAGGGTGAGTTATGTATCATAGGCGCCGCCGGGGGAGGTCGGGCACGAGGACCTACTTCCCCCGAGGGGCCGGGCGGGGAGAGGACATGAACGATCCGGGCGGCCGGGCGAGGGAGGGGGTGGTGACGAGGGAGATCGTCGCGAAGTCCGTCCTTTCCCCCTCGCGGGTCTACGACTACGTCGTCAACCCCTACCGGGGCTGCCAATTCGCCTGCGCCTACTGCTACGCCCGTTTCATGAGGCGCTTCACGGGCCACCGCGAGGCCTGGGGGGCCTTCGTGGACGTCAAGGTCAACGCCGCCCAACTCCTGAGGGGGGAACTGGCCAGGAAGAGGAGGGGCGAGGTCTGGGTGAGCGGGGTCTGCGACCCCTACCAGCCCCTCGAGGAGACCTACGGCGTCACCCGGGCCTGCCTCGAGGCCCTCCTGGGGCAAGGCTGGCCCGTGCGGGTCCAGACGAAGTCCGACCTGGTCCTGAGGGATCTGGATCTCCTCCGGGGGGGCGCCGACGTCGAGGTCGGCCTCTCCCTCTCCACGGCCGACGAGACGATCCGGCGGATCTTCGAGCCCCGGGCCCCGGCGACGGCCGTGAGGATCGAGGCCCTCGGGCGGCTACGGGCCGGGGGCGTGGGGACCTACGCCATGATCGCCCCCCTCCTCCCGGGGGCGGAGGGCCTGGTCCCCCTCCTGGCGGGCAAGGTGGATTACATCTACGTGGACCGGATGAACTACCACTACGCCCGCCCCCTCTACGGCCGCCACGGCCTCGAGGGATTCCTGAACGACGCCTACTTCCGGGAGCTGAAGGCCCTCCTGACCCGCCAGGCCCGCGAGGCGGCCATCCCCTGCCGCGTCCTGTTCTGACCGACAGGCGCCGGGGAGAAACGGATCAGACTATAGGTCAATACTGATATTTATTGACGATTTCCTTCGGTAATTTGATTAGGGCGAAATATCTCATAATCACTTTTAATTACCGTTGGTTACAGAATTTGCCAATGATTACCGCACTGTCCGTATTCACCCAATGATTTCAATAATTTAACTTTGATTAGTGACTAATTTTCCGCCGCCGATCGGCGGGCCTGATGGGCAAAATATCGGAAAATAATAGCAGTTTTATTGTGGATTGTGATGGTCCTGCCCGTCCCCGTCGGCGGCCGCAAGGACGGGGCGTAACGGGGGAGGAGCGATGAAGGCAAGGCGGGGCGAGATCTGGGCCTGGGCCCTCTACGACTGGGGGAACTCGGCCTTCGCCACGACGGTCATGGCGGGTTTCTTCCCCCTCTTCTTCAAGACCTACTGGGCCGGCGGGGCCGCCGCCCACGAGAGCACCCTCTACCTCGGCGCCGCCAATTCCCTGGCCGCCGTCCTCGTCGCCGCCGGCGCCCCCTTCCTCGGGGCCGCGGCCGACGGGGGAAGGATGAAGAAGAGGTTCCTCCTCCTCTTCGCGGCCCTCGGCGTCGCCGCCACGGCCGCTTTGGCCCTCGTCGGGGCGGGTCTGTGGCCCCTCGCCGCCGCCCTCTTCATTTTAGCCTCCCTCGGTTTTGCGGGGGGCAACATCTTCTACGACTCCCTCCTCCCCGGCCTCGCCTCCGGCCGGGAGGCCGATTACGCCTCCTCCCTCGGTTTCGCCCTCGGCTACCTCGGCGGCGGGGTCCTCTTCGCCGTCAACGTCCTGATGTACCTCCACCCCGGCCTTTTCGGCCTCCCCGACGAGACGGCGGCCGTCAGGGCCTCCTTCCTCACCGTGGCCCTCTGGTGGGGCCTCTTCTCCCTCCCCCTCTTCCTCCGGGTGAGGGAAAGGGGCGTCGGGGCGGCCCCCGGCCTCGGTGCGGCTTTTCCTCAGGGGTGGGCCCGCCTGCGGAGGACCTGCAGGGAGATCAAGAACCTGCGCGTCGTGGGCCTCTTTCTGGCCGCCTACTGGTTCTACATGGACGGGGTGGACACGGTGATCCGCATGGCCGTGGACTACGGGATGGCCGTCGGCCTGCCCCCGGGGGACCTCATCGCCGCCCTGTTGCTGGTCCAGTTCGTCGCCTTCCCCTGCACCCTCGCCTTCAACGGCCTGGCGGGGAAGACGGGACCCAAGGCCGCCCTCCTGGGGGCCGTCGCCGCCTACGGCCTCATCACCGTCGGCGGGGCCGCCATGACCCGCCCGTGGCACTTCTGGGCCCTGGCGTGCGCCATCGGGGCCTTCCAGGGGGGCATCCAGGCCATCAGCCGGAGCCTCTACGCCCGCCTCATACCCCCCGCCCGGGCAGGCGAGTTCTTCGGTTTCTACAACATGACGGGGAAGTTCGCCGCCGTCGTCGGCCCGGGGATGGTAGGGGCGGCGACGTACGTCACGGCGGACAACCGCCTCGGCATCCTCACCCTCCTCCTCCTCTTCGGGGCCGCCTTCTTCCTCCTCAGGGGGGTGGACGTCGCTGAGGGGGAGCGCCTGGCGAGGGAGGTCCTCTGAGGCCGCGTTCAATCCACGAGGAGGAGACAGAAGAGGTTCTGGGTCTGGGTCTTCTCCCGCAGGGGGTCGATGGGGAAGCCGTTGTTGCGCGCCGTCTGGTAAACGTCGATGCCGCAGGCCTCCATGGAGGGCCGCGTGCGGGCGGGGAAACGGCAGGGGATCCCCTCCGTGAGGCCGCAGTCCTTGCAGAGGACGCAGGGGCCCGCCAGCATGACGAAGGCCTTGTAGTAGCCGTCCTTGAAGGCCTCACCCTCGAGACGGACGAGGGACTCGAGGTAGGCCGTCATGTTCTTCCCCCGCTCCTTCGAGTAGGGGGCGGCGACGTGGAAGAGGATGGCCCGCCGGTAGGAATCGAGGCAGGCCCGGGTCTGCTCCGGCGTGGGGGTATGGGGGGGGCAGCTGTAACGGTGACGGTACTGGCACCCGAAGAGACACTTGAAACGGACCCAGGGTGCCGTCACCACCGTGCGGGGGTCGATGACCTTCGCGGCGGTGGCGCCGAAGCCCTCGGCGGCCCGGCAGTAACGCTCGAGATCCTTCGTCTCCATGGTTAAACCTCCCTCGGTTTTTTCCTTTGACGTAGCAGAAAAGACCCTAAGGGGCCCGAACCACCCCCATGGCCCGCTCCAGGCGGGCGCGGCCGATGAGGTAGTCCCCCAGGGCGGCCCAGTGGTCGCTCTTGGCCTTCGTCAGCAGGGTCAGGGCGTCGAGGACCTCCGTCGAGGAGGTGAGCTGTTCCGCGTACCGCTCCCGGCTGACGCGGAAGTTCTCCTCCCCCTGCTCGACGGCCCGGCGGGTGATCTCCACCTGCCGCTCGGCCTCCCGGAGCATCAGGTAGGCCGCCTTGACCTCCAGGGCCACCCGGTCCCGCTCCTGGTCGAGGAGGTGGGACGCCTGGCGTTGCCGTGCCTTCTCGGCGTCGAGGCGGTACTTCGTCCGCCCCCACTCCCAGAAGTTCCAGTCCGCCCGGGCCATGAGGGACCAGTTCTCCATGCTCCGATACGTGCTGCCGGCGAGGGCCGCCGTGTCCCCGAAGCGCTCGTAGCGCCCCAGGGCGCTGAGGGTGGGGAAGAGCTCCCCCCGGGCGGCCTCGACGAGGTGTCCCGCCGCCTCGGCCTTCAGGGCCGCCGCCCTGACCTCGGGCCTGTTCTCCCGGGCCGTCTTCAGGCACTCCTCGAGGCCCCCCGCGAAGGGGCTATAGACGAGGATGTCCTCCAGGGCCACGGCCTCGGAGACGCCGCGGCCCATGAGGACGTTGAGGCGACTGCGGGCGAGCTCCAGGGCGTTTTCCGCCCTCAGGAGGTCCTGGCGCCCGTTGGCGAGGCGGACCTCCGACAGGAGGAGGTCGTTGCGGGGGATGAGGCCCACGGAGAAGAAGTGGTGGGCGTCCCGGGAGTGGGCCTCGAGGAGTTCCACGGACTTCCGGGCCACCTCGAGGAGGCGCTCGGCCTTGAGGCAGTTCAGATAGGCCGTCTTCACCTCCTCGACGAGGGCCTGGCGGGCCGCCTCGTCCTCGGCCCGGGCCAGGGCCTCCCCCTTCTGCCCCGCCCGGTACTGGGCGACGATGGCCCCGCCGGCGAAGAGGGGCTGGCGGAACTCGAGGTTCCAGGTGTAGTTGTCCTTCGTCCCGATGACCTGGGGTCCCGGGGGAATCACCACGGGGGTGCCGAAGAGGTTCAGGTTGTAGCCCGGGGAATAGACCCAGGGGTCGTCGTTGAGGCGGAGATAGGCCCAGGAGGTGCTCAGGCGGGGGAGAAAGGCCGTGAAGGCCTCCTTCTTGCGGGCCTCGGCCCCGGCGACACCCTCCCCGGCCGCCCGGACGAGGCCGTTGTGCCGGAGGGCCGTCTCCACGGCCTGGGGCAGGGTCAGGGCCCCCGGGGGACCCTCGGCGCCGCGGCCCTCGACGGCCGTCGTCGCCGCCATGATCACAGCTATTACGATTGATATCAGATACTTTGCTAATAAATTACCCATATTATTACACCTCGTCAGTGGACAACCGCAGGCCCCGCCTTGCGGTCTCCCTTCGTCTTCACGAGGAGGACAAACAAAAGGGCGGCGAGAGGGAAGAGGGCCAGGTACTGGTATGCCGCCTCGAAGGCGTAGCTGGCCCCCCGGAGGGAGAGGTAACCCTGCAGGACGGCGGCGGCCCGGGTGTACCGGTCGGGGTCGAAAAGGGTCTCCCCCGTGACCCCCGCTCCCGAGAGGCGCCCCAGTAAATCCGCCACGGCCCCCTTGGCCCACGTCAGGTTCGACCCCAGGGCCTCGGTGAAGGTGTCGCGCTTCACCGACAGGAGGGACGTGGCGTAGGAGGTGCCGATGGAACCGGCGATGAGGCGGGCGATGTTTACCAGCGTCGAGCCGTTGGACACGTCCTCCTCCGCGAGGGTCCCCAGGGACAGGAGGGTGACGGGGGCGAAGGTGGCGCCCACGAAAAAACCCCAGAAGATGTAGTCGCCGTAGAGGATCCCCCGGGGGGTGTCCATGTCCGTGTGGAAGTACCAGGAGGCCGCCGCCGCGCCGATGAGGCTCACGGCCGCCACGGCCTTGGGGTTGACCCGGTCGGAGGCGAATCCCGACAGCAGGGTCGCGACCCCGGCGAAGAGGGCCCCGGGGAGGAGGATCAGGCCGGCATCGAGGGTGGTGTAACCGTGGACCCGCTGGAGATAGATGGGCAGGAGGAAGAAGAACCCATAGGCCGTGACGGAGAAGAGCATCATGGACCAGACACCCAGGCGGAAGGGCTGGTGGGCGATGATCCGCCGGGGGTAGAGGGGGTTCTTACCGAAGGTGACCCACAGCGCCGCCGCCACCCCCGTCACCACGAAGACGATGATGAGATTGACGATGTAGTCGGAGTGGAGCCAGCCGTACTCCTGGCCCTTGCCGAGGAAGACGATGAGGGCCGAGAGGGACACGGAGACCAGGATGAAGCCGACGAAATCGAAGGGCGGGAGTTTCTCCCTCTTCACGTTCCCCATGAGATGCCAGATGAGGACGACGTCGACGATGCCGATGGGGACGTTGATGTAAAAGACCCAGCGCCAGTTGAGGTACTCCGTGAGGAGCCCCCCCAGGGTCGGCCCGAGGGCGGGGGCGAAGGAGGCGGAGATGCCGTAGACCCCCATGGCCAGACCCCGCTCCTCGGGGGGGAAGGCCTCGTAGAGGATGAGGAGGCTGACGGGCATCATGGTCCCCTCGGCGAGCCCCTGGATGAAGCGGACGGTGATCATCATCTCCAGCGATTCGGCCATCCCGGCCAGGGCCGACATGGCGACGAAGAGACTGATCCCGAAGATGTAGGTGTCACGGTGACCCACGGCCTCGGCGACCCAGCCGACGGCCGTCATGGCGATGGCGGCCCCGAGGAAGTAGGTGATGACCACCCACTGGACACCGTAGATATCCGTCTCCAGGGCGGACATCATCTTGGGAAGGACGATGTCCACGATGGTCGTGTCCAAGAGGGCGATGAAGACCCCGATGGAGACCAGGATGGCCGTGGTCCGCTTACCGGCCATCATCGCCTGATGGAGACCTCGCAGGAGAGGCCCGGCAGGAGGTCGGGGCGGTTCTTGAGGTCGTCGACGGCGATGCGGACGGGGACGCGCTGGACGACCTTGGTGAACTCACCGGCGGAGATGTCCCGGGGGATGAGGGCGAACTCGGCGGCGGCGGCGGGGGTCAGATCCACCACCGTACCCGTCAAGGGCCGGTTGGGGAGGTTGTCCACCTTGATGTCGGCCTTCTTGCCCGGCGTGATGTAGCGGATCTTCGTCTCCTCGAAACGGGCCTCGACATACCGCGTCTCGGGGTTATAGAGGTAGACGACGGGCCTCCCCGGCACGGCGTAGTCCCCCTCGCGGACGAGGACCCGGGCCACGACCCCCGCGAAGGGGGCCTTGACCTCGCACCGCGCCCGGTTCAGGGAGGCGATACCGTAGGCCTCCCGGGCCTTGGTGACCCCGTCCTCCACCTGCCTCAGGGCCGCGGCGGCCTTGGCGATGACGGCCCTCGAGGCCTCCGCCTCCCGCAGGCGGGCCTCGGCGAGGGCGACCTGGGCGCGGGCGGCGGCGTGATCCGCCTCGGCGGCCCTGAAGGCCGTCTCCACCTCGTCGAGGCGGGCCTTGCCGATCGTCTTCTTCTCGTAGAGGTTCTGGAAGCGCTCGTTTTGACGGCGCCATTGTTCAAGGTTCGCCAGGGCCTTGGCCTCCTGCCTCAGGGCCACCTCCCGGGCCGCCCTCGCCGCCTCCACCGCCGCGGGCACGGTCTGCCTGGCCTGATCGAGGTCGGCCTTCTGGCGTTCCCTTGTCGCCTCCAGGGAGGCGAGGTCGGCCCGGGCGACGTTCACCTGTCGCTCGAGCTGTTCCGGGTCGATGCGGAAGAGGACCTGGCCCTCCCGGACCGTCTCCCCCTCCCGCACCTCGATCTTCAGGACCCGCCCGGGGACCTCGGGGGCGATGTTGGCCATGTCGGCCTTCACGTAGGCGGCGTCCGTCGTGACGTGGTTGAGACGCCAGTAGAGCCACCTCCCCGACCAGACGAGGGCGGCGGCCCCCACGACGACGAGGACGATGGCGACGACCCTCCGCCCCCTTTCCTTGGCACGAAAAAACTCAATCATCTCCGTATCCTTCTTTCATGATGCCGTAGAGGATGAGGTCCAGGAGCTCGTCCACCTCCCGGGTCATGACCTCCGGCGTCTCCTCGAAGACGAGGGCGAGCTCCTGGCGGTTCAAAACGGACTGGACGGTCCTGGCCAGGCGGTCGGGATCGCCGGGGCGGAAGAGGCCCTCTTCCTGGCCCCTCCTGATGAAGGCGGCGATCAGGGACCGCTCCCGTTCCCGGAAGGTCGTCCCGTGGGCCCCGTAGAGGGCCGCCACCTCTTCGCCCACGTCCCGGGGGACGCACAGGAGCCTCCTCAGCTCTTGGAAGTGGGTGACCTTGGCCAGGAAGAGGGCCCGGAGACCATGCCGGGGATCGGCGACGGAGGCGACGGCCTGCTCCATCTCCCCCAGGACGGCCCCCTCCTCCCGGTCGATGAGGGCGCGGAAGATCTCCTCCTTGCCCCGGGGAAAGTGGTGATAGATGGCCGTCTTGGCCACGCCCAGGGGACGGACGAGGTCCGCCAGGGAGGCCTTGCGATAGCCGTGGCGGCCGAAGACGACCCGGGCGGCCTCGAGGATCTTCTCCCTATCCAGGTGCAAGGTCAGGATTCTCCTTAACGTTTTAACGCAATGTTAACTTGGTACCCCTAACGGGTCCGGCGGTCCCTGTCAAGGGAAAATCACAGGCCCGCGGCGGCCCGGCGACGGGCGAAGAAGGCACTCAGCTCCTGTGTCCCCAGACAGTTGACAAGGTCCTTGGCCTCGAGCCAACCCTTGCGGGCCGTCATGATCCCCCAGCGGAGATAGGAGAACCCCTCGCGGGTGTGGAGATCGGGGTTGACGGCGAAGAGGCAGCCCCGCCTGCGGGCGTAGAGGCAGTGGCGCCAGTCGAGGTCGAGGCGCTGGGGGTGGGCGTTGATCTCCAGGACGACCCCCCGGGCGGCCGCCTCGTCCATGACCCTCCGGATATCCACGGCGTAGGGTTCCCGGGCCAAAAGGAGCCTCCCCGTCGGGTGGGCGAGGATGGTCGTCAGGGGGTGGGAGAGGGCGCGGCAGACGCGCCTCGTCATCTCCTCGGCGGACATGGTGAAGTGGGAGTGGACGGCGGCGATGACGAAGTCGAAGGCGGCCAGGATCTCGTCGTCGTAGTCGAGGCGGCCGTCGGGGAGGATGTCCGCCTCGATACCCTTGAAGACGTGAAAGGCCCCTCCCTCGGCGGCGTTGACGGCGTCGATGAGGTCGTGCTGCCTCTTGATCGCCTCCCGGTCCAGGCCGCCGGCGTAGGCGGCGCTGCGGCTGTGGTCGCTTATGCCCAGGTAGGCGTAGCCCCTCCTCTTGGCCTCGGCGACGAGGGCCTCGATCTCCAGGGCCCCGTCGCTGGCCCGGGTATGGACGTGGAGGAGGCCCCGGACGTCCCCCTCCGTCACCAGGTCGGGCAGACGGCCTTCGGCGGCGGCCTCGATCTCCCCCATGTCCTCCCGGAGCTCCGGGGGGATGAAACGGAGGCCCAAGGCGGCGAAGATCTCCTCTTCCGAGGCGCAGGGGATGAGGCGGTCGCCGGCGAAGAGGCCGTACTCGTTCATGGTGATCCCCAGCCCCTTGGCGCGGCCCCGCAGGGCCGTGTTGTGCCCTTTGCTCCCCGTCAGGTGGTGGAGCATGAAGGGGAACTCGCCGGGGGTGGAGATCCGCAAGTCGGCGTTGATCCCCCCCTGGAGGCGGACGCTCACCTTCGTGTCCCCCCGGCCCGTGACGGCCCGGACGGAGGGTAGAGAGGCGAAGAGGGCCGCCGGGCGGACGGGTTCGTCCGTCGCGACGAGGAGGTCGATGTCCTTCACCGTCTCCCTCCCCCGGCGCAGGGACCCGGCCATCTCGACCCTGTCGGTCAGACCGGCTGCCCGCAGGGCCCCCAGGAGGGCCTCCGCCTCGGCGAGGGCCTCGGGGTAGAGGCGCCGCTCCCGGTAGCCCTTGACGGCCTCGATCCCCTCGAGGATCTTGTCCCTCATCCGCTCCCCGAACCCCGGCAGGTCGAGGAGGAGGTTCTCCCGGGCGGCGTACTCCAGCTCGCCCACCGTCTCGATCCCCATCTTCTCGTACAGGAGGCGGATCTTCTTCGGCCCCAGGCCGGGGATCTTCAGGAGTTCGAAGTGCCCCGGGGGGATCGAGGCCTTGAGGTCCTCGTAATACCTCATGGTCCCCGTGGCGGCCAGCTCCTCGATCTTCTTGGCGATGGCCGGCCCGATGCCCCGGAGGGCGGAGAGGCGCCCCTGGGCGATGACCCCCTCGAGATCCTCCCCCAGGGTCTCGAGGGTCCGGGCGGCGTTGGCGTAGGCCCGGGCCTTGAAGGGGTTCTCCCCCTTCATCTCCACGAGGAGGGAAAGGTCGTCCAGGATCCGAACGACGTCCTCGACGGTGATTCTCTTTGACATGAGGCCCCTTCTGTGTCAGTATCCCCGGGAGCGAAAAAGCGACAAAGGCCTGGGATGCGTCTGATGAGATTCGGCAAGACAACGGCCCTCGTCGCCGTCCTGGCGGCCCTGCCCCTCCTCGGGGGCTGCTGGTACGTCGCGGCGGCCGGGGCGGGGGCTTACGGCGGCTACAAGGCCAAGGAGGCGGGCTACAGCCTCCAGAGCCCCGTCAAGAAGGACGGCGCCAAGAAGGACACGACGAAGAAAGAGGCGGCGAAGAAGCAGGAAGCGGCCAAGGAATGAGGCGCCGGGCCTCCCCTCCCGCGGGCGTCCTCAGTCTTTCTTGAAGACCTTGACGAGGATGCTCCGGCAGCACTCGGCGTTCTTGATGATGAAGCAGTCCGGCCGCTCCATGAGGGTGTACTGGCCGTTCGCCTCGATCTCGAGGTCGTCCTTCGTCACGCCCCCCTCCTTGGGGATGAAGAGCATCCTCCCGATGGGGATTCCCCCTTCCTTCAGCAGGTTCATCATCCAACTCCCGTCATTCCAATAGGATCAAGCCCGTCCAGACGACGGTGTCGCCCATGGGGAAGGGGACACGCAGTCCCACCCTCTCCACCGTCGCCGCCACGTCTATCCCCACGGCCTCCATGGAGGGCCGGGCCCGGAAGGGGTGGCGGCAGGCGACGCTTCCCTCGGCGGCGACACAGGTCTCGCACAGGCGGCAACAGCCGCCGATGAGGCCGGCGGCGAAACGATAACCCCGGTGAAAGGCCTCCCTCTCCCCCAGGTTGACCAGGTCGTGGAGGCGGTTGGCCGGAACGAAGACCTCCTCCCGGGAGGCCCCCGCGGGGGCCCTGACCTGGATGAGGACCCCCTCGCGGTACCTCCTCAGGGCCCGCCGGAATTCGGGGACGGTCATCACGAAGGGGGGGCATGTCAGGTTCCGGCGGAAGGAGTCGCAGATGGGTATCTGGCACTTGAGGCGGACCCGCTCGTCGCAGACGACGTCCGCCGCGGCCATGGGCAGGGCCGCCGAGGCCCCCGCCGCGAGGAGGACCTCCGCGACGGCCGCCGCCCCCCCGCCCGCGCCCGGGGTCTTCATCCCTCAGTACTCCATCCCCGCCCGCTCCTTGAGCCCCTGGGCGTAGTGGTGCTTGACCTCCCCGACCTCGCTCACCGTGTCGGCCAGCTCGATGATCTCCCTCGGGGCGTAGCGGCCCGTGATGATCACGTCAAGGGCGGCGGGCTTGTTCCTCAGCTCCCCCAGGACGTCCTCGAGGGGCACGAGCTTGAAATCCAGCGCCACGTTGAGCTCGTCGAGGATGATCATGTCGTAGGCCCCCGAGGCCATGGCCTCCTTCGCCAGCTTCCAACCCTCCCGGGCCAGTTCCACGTCCACGGGGGCGGGGTTGTCCCGCATGACGAAGCTGTCCAGGCCGCTCTGGCGGATGACGAGGTCCGGGAGGAACTTCTCCGCCGCCAGGACCTCGCCGTACTTCTTCCCCTTCATGAACTGGATCATGAGGACCTTCCTGCCGTGGCCGATGGCGCGCAGGGCCTGACCCATGGCGGCCGTCGTCTTGCCCTTGCCGTTCCCCGTCAGGACGTAGATCACCCCCCGGTTGTGCCTCCTTGTGGCCTCCTCGATGAGCCTGTCCGTCATAGAACCTCCCCCCATGGAAAAGGCCCGGGACCGCCTTCGCCCGCCCCGGGCCTTCCGTCTTTCAAACCCCGAGTCCGCCGGGACTCAGACGCCCTCCTTCAGGAAGCGCCGCGCCACTTCCTCGGCGAGGGTGTAGGGATCCGTCTTCTTGTCCATCAGTTTCTGGATCATCCCCTCGATCTCCCCCTCCGCCACGAGGTGGTTGAGGATGGGCTCGAGGACGCAGGACCTGATGGCCTCGTGGAGCTCCACGGCGGCCTTGCGCCGGATCCGCGAACCCAGCAGGTCCTTGGCGACGAGGTGCTCGTGGTGCTTGGCGATGGTGTCCGTCAACTCCTCCATGCTCTTCCCGAACGAATCGGGCTCGAAGGCGTTCTCCACCCGCACGATGGGCGGCCGCCAGCCCGAGGCGAACGTCTCGGGGGGGGCCATGTCCAGCATGGCCATGATCTCCCGGCGGAGCTTGGACGACCCCTCCCGGTCGGCCTTGTTGATGACGAAGACGTCGGCGATCTCCATGATCCCCGCCTTGATGGCCTGGATCTCGTCGCCCATGCCGGGGATCAGGACGACCAGGACCGTGTGGGAGTGGTTGATGATGTCCACCTCCTGCTGCCCCGTGCCGACGGTCTCCACAAGGATGACGTCCATGCCCATGACGTCCATGACGTGGATGGCGTCACCCACGGCCTTCGCCAGGCCGCCGAGGGCGCCCCGGGTCGCCAGGCTGCGGACGAAGACCCCGGAGTCTTCCGCGTGGCGCTGCATGCGGATCCGGTCGCCGAGGATGGCACCGCCCGTGAAGGGGCTCGTGGGGTCCACGGCCAGGACGCCCACGGTCTTGCCCCGCTTGCGGAACTGTTCCACCAGACCGTCGACGAGGGTGCTCTTCCCCGCCCCCGGCGACCCCGTGATCCCCACGACCTGGGCCTTGCCCGTCAGGGGAAAGAGGTGCTTGATGGTGGAACGGGCCTCCTTGACGCCGTCCTCCAGGTTCCTGATGAGGCGGGAAGCCGTCCTCACGTCCCCAGCCTTGATCTTTTTTACCTTTTCCATGTCCTCGCTCTCATTCTCTGGGTTTGACATTATTGTTTATCCACTCGACGATGCTGTCCAGGGTCGCCCCGGGCGTGAAGATGGCCTTGATGCCGTTGTCGTAGAGGTACTGGAAGTCCTGGTCGGGGATGATGCCGCCCCCGATGACCATGATGTCGTCGGCGCCGCGCTCCACGAGCTGCTTCTTCACCGCCGGGAAGAGGTAGCGGTGGGCGCCCGAGAGACAGCTCAAACCCACGAGGTCCACGTCTTCCTGAATGGCGGCGGCGGCGATCTGCTCCGGCGTCTGGTGACAACCCGTGTAGATCACCTCGAACCCCGCGTCCCTGAAACAGCGGGCCAGAACCCTCGCACCCCGGTCATGACCGTCCAGACCCGGTTTCGCGACCATCACGCGCAGTTTTCTCTCTGCCATAAGCGTCGTTCCCTCCTCATGCACTCGTAATATCAATAGAGACCCGGATCACGGTATTCACCGTAGACTTCCCTGTAGACGTCGCAGATCTCCTGGACGCTGGCCAGGTTCTTGACCGCCTCGATGCAGTAGGGCATGACGTTCTCGCCCTTCTTGCAGGCGTTCTTGAGGTCTTCGAGGCATCTCTTGACGGCCTTGTTGTCCCGCTTGCGGCGGACGGCGTTGAGGCGCTCGATCTGCTCGATCTCCACCCGGTCGTCGATCTCCACGAGGGGAATGGGCTCCTGGACCTCGCTGACGTACTTGTTGACGCCGATCATGATCTTCTCGCCCGCGTCGATCTGGCGCTGGAACTTGTAGGCGGCGTCGGCGATCTCCAGCTGGGGGAAGCCCTTCTCGATGGCCGCGATCATGCCGCCCATCTCGTCGATCTTGTGGATGTACTCCCAGGCCTTCTCCTCCATCTCGTTCGTGAGGGCCTCGACGAAGTAGGAGCCCGCCAGGGGGTCGATGGTGTTGGCCACGCCCGTCTCCTCGGCGATGATCTGCTGGGTCCTGAGGGCGATCTGGACGGCGTGGTCCGAGGGGAGGCAGAGGACCTCGTCGAGGGAGTTGGTGTGGAGGGACTGGGTACCGCCCAGGACGGCCGCCAGGGCCTCCGTGGCCGTGCGGATGACGTTGTTGTAAGGCTGCTGGGCCGTGAGGGAGCAGCCCGCCGTCTGGGTGTGGAAGCGCATCCACCAGGAGCGCGGATCCTTCGCCTTGTAGCGGTCCCTCATGGCCTTGGCCCAGATCCTCCGGGCGGCCCTCATCTTGGCGATCTCCTCGAAGAAGTCGATGTGGGAGTTGAAGAAGAAGGAGAGGCGGGGGGCGAAGGAATCGACGTCGAGGCCCTTGCGGCGGATGACGTCCTCCACGTACTCCATGCCGTCCCTGAGGGTGAAGGCCAGCTCCTGCACCGCCGTGGAGCCCGCCTCCCGGATGTGGTAGCCGCTGATGGAGATGGTGTTCCACTTGGGGACGTACTTCGTGCCGAACTCGACGGTGTCGCTGATGAGCTTGACCGACGGCTCGGGGGGGCACATGAGGGTCTTCTGGGCGATGAACTCCTTGAGCATGTCGTTCTGGATGGTCCCGCCGATCTTCGTCAGGGGGATGCCCTTCAGATCCGCCGCGGCGCAGTACATGGCCCACAGGGCCGTCGCCGGCGGGTTGATCGTCATGGAGGTGGTGACCCTGTCCAGGGGGATGCCGTCGACGAGGGTGAGGAAGTCCTCCAGGGTGTCGATGGCGACGCCGCACTTCCCGCACTCGCCCCTGGCCTTGGGGGAATCGGTGTCGTAACCCATGAGGGTGGGGAAGTCGAAGGCCGTGCTCAGGCCCGTCTGCCCCTCCTTGAGGAGGAGGTGCCAGCGGGCGTTCGTCGTCTTGGCGTCCCCCATGCCGGAGAACATGCGGAAGGTCCAGTACTTCCCCCGGTAGCCCGTCACCTGGTTGCCCCTGAGGAAGGGGAACTGGCCCGGATAGCCGATGTCCCGCTCGAAGTCCATGTCCTTGATGTCCTCGGGACCGTAGAGGCGCTTGATCTTGAGGTCCGAGACGGTGGACCACAGATGGTCCGGCTTCTGGTCCGGGTTCTTGGCGATGACCCGGCGCACCTCATCCTCCCACTTCTGCCTCAGTACGCTGGATTTCTCCAGCACTTCCGCTGCAAAGTACATAACTACACCCTCCTTACACGATAGATTTTAATGCCTACCTCAAAAAACCCCCAAAAACTTATCCGTACCCGATCCAGGACCCCCACGGGCAAGATCTCCCCGCGGACCGATCGAGGCGTAGGCTGAACGGAAGCTGTGATTTGCCATGTACTTTGAAAGGCGAGAGGAAGCATGGCCGAGATACTTTTCTACCCACTGAATTGCTATTACGGTTCGTCAGGTTTGTCAAGGGAAAAGGCACGGGCCGATACGAAGCCGCCCCCGCGTCTCCCGGCCTTGCGGGAGAAGGGGGGCGGTCGAGGGGTCGTCCTGCGGCGTCACGGCGGGCCTGCCGGTTTCGATCCCCGCCGCGGCCCGCCGCGCGTCAATCTTTCAAACCCATGATCTTTTTCGCCATCTTCTTCTTGGCCTCGAAGTCCGTCAGGACGGTGAACATGAACCGCTGGGTCTGGGGGGCCCCGGCGCCGTGCCACGTCCCCGGGCCGTGGAGGCCGGCGGACCAGTGCTGGAGGAACTTGGCGACCTTGAGGCGTTTCTCCGCCGGGGCGACGGCGCCGAAGGCCTTCTTCAGGGCCGGGCCCACCTCGGGGTCCTCGAGGTCCTTGATCCGCGGCATGGTGACGACGAGGCCGCCGCCGATGTCGCCGGCGTTCTTGATGATCTCCCAGAAGCCGTGGGCGATGTTGAGCTTCGCGGCGTTGCCGAAGAGGTCGTCGGGGAGATAGACGCCCGAGCCCTTGGGCTCCTCCCTCCCCCTCATGGCGGCGGCGATGGCGCAGGCGTGGGAGGTCTCGCTGTAGCGCAACATGTCGATGATCTTCTCCTGGATGTGGGGCACCTTGTCCACGCCGATGTACTCGGCGGCCAGGAGGGTCCCGCCGATGATGAGGTCGGCGAAACCGACCTTGCAGGCCCCGCCGCAGTTCATCCGGTGGGCCTTGGCGAAGCGGGTGACCATCCTCCCGCAGTACTTCGTCTCCCCGCAGAGGAAGACCCTCTCCCAGGGGATGAAGACGTTGTCGAAGTACATCGTCGACGTCTCCCGCTGGCCGTAGAGGGGATTGCCGAGTTCGTACTCGTCGTCGCACATCTCCCTCTCCGCCGAGTAGGCGTTGTACTGGCAGATGTACGAAAGGCCGGGGGCGCTGTTCTGGACGGCGAAGGCGAGGGCGAATTTCTCCTCCCCCTCCCGCAGGGCGCCGCCGGGGAGGACGAGGGTCTCGTGGGAACCGATGGCGCCGCTCTGGCTGACCTTGATCCCCCGGACCACGATCCCGTCGTCGCGCTTTTCGACGAGATGGACGAAGGTGTCGATCTCGTCCTGCTGGGAGGGCCGTTTCTTCCGGTCCCCCTTCGCGTCCGTGATGGCCCCCGACACGGCCAGGTCGTTGGCCTGGGCGTAGGCGAGCCACTTGTTGAACCGCTCGTTGTAGTTCGTCCCCAAATCGCGGTCCATCTCCCAGGTCGTCGAGGCGAGGCTGTTGAGGGCGTCGCAGCCCACGCAGCGGTAGTTGCACGTCCCCACGGTCTGGCTGGTGAGGAGGGCCATCTCCTGGCGCATGTCGAGGTCGTGGATGCTGCGGGCCACGTTGAGGTTGCGGTTGATGGGTTCCCCCGTGAGGTGGGAGGAGGCCACCATGACCTCCTTGTGGGCCGGGTCCTCTGCCAGACCGTAGATGGCCGCGTTGGCCAGGACCATGGAGCGGGTCACGGGGTTGTCCAGGAGGTTGTCCACCCACTTGCCCCCGATGTAGACCCGCGGTTTCATCTTCCTGATGGTGTCCAGGTATTCCTTTTCCGTCTTCAGTGCCATAACGCTCCTCCTTTTTATGCTATGAAGACCTTCTCCGTTAACCCGCCGCCGGGCCCGGGCCGTCACGTCTCCGCCGCCGCCTCGATGACGCAGCACGCCTCGCCCTTCCCGCCGGGGAAGGCCACGATGTTGACCAGGGCCTTGTCCATGACGGCGGCCAGCTCCTCCCGCGACCGCCGTCCCCGGATGGTCAAGGTCAGGCGCCTCCCCGCCCGGTCGGCCCCGGCGAGGATATCCTCGGCGGCATACCCCGGGAGGGTGTTCTTGGCGAGGCACGCATAGGCGAAACTGGCGAACGTACCGGCCAAACCCTCGTATAGGCCCCAGAGTTGGCCGTTTACGACCAGGGCGATGACCTCCGTGTCTCCCTCGCCCAGGGGCGAGATGGGCGTCTTTTCCATGGCCTCACAGGCTCCTTGCCAATTCCTGGGCCGCCACGTGGATGGCGTCCCAGGCCCCCCCGAAGGGCGGGGCGTAGGGCAGGTCGAGATAACCCACCTCGTCCACCGTCATGCCGTTCCAGAGGGCCGCGGAGAGGGCGAAGATCCTCTGGACGGCCCCCTTGGCGCCCAGACACTGGGCCCCGATGAGGCGGCCCGTGGTCTTGTCGGCCGTGAGCTTCACGAGGAGCCTCTCGCCCCTCGCTATGGGCCGGCCCACGGGGAGGCCCTGGATGAAGGCGCTTGCGGGGGCGAAGCCGTACTTGACCGCCTCGTTCTCGTTGAGGCCCGCGGCCGCCACCTCGAGGTCGAAGACCTTGAAGGACTGGGCCCCGACGACGCCGGGAAACTCCGCCGGCCGTCCCCCGATGTTCTGACCCGCCACCCGCCCCTGCTTGTTGGCGATGTCCCCCAGGGGTATGTAGACCCAGCGGCGGGCGACCTTGTGGAAGACCTCGCAGCAGTCCCCCACGGCATAGATCCCCGGGACGGAGGTCTGCTGGCGGAAATCCACCTTGATGGCACCGCTTTCCCCCATCTCGACGCCGGCGGCCGCGGCGAGTTCCGTGTTACTCCTCACACCCACGGCCATGAGGACGAGATCGGCCCCCAGGTCGCCGGAGTTGGTTTTCACCACGAGGCCCTCCCCGTTCCTCTCGATGGAGAGGGGGGTGGTACCACCCTGAAAAAGGACACCGTTCTTTTCCAACTCTTCCAGGATGGGGGCGCAGAACTCCTCGTCCCAGCGGGGCACGGGCCGGTGCCGCCTAACGATGACCGTCGTCTCGATGCCCAGGTTGCGCAGGGCCTCGGACATCTCCATGGCGATGAAACCGCCGCCGACGATGACGGCCCGGCGGCAGGCCCTGCCGTTCAGATAGTCCTTGATGCGCAGGGCGTCGGAAAGATCCCGCAGGACAAAGACGCCGTCCAGGTCCACCCCGGGGATGTCGAGGCGGGTCGCCCGGGCCCCCGTGGCGATGGTCAGGCTATCGTAGGGGAGGCGGGAGCCGTCGGCGAGGCGGACCTCACCCCTGGCCGCGTCGATCTCCTCCACCCGCGTCTTCGTGAGGACCTTGATCCCCGTCTTCCCGAACGCCTCGGGAGTCCGGATCACCAGCTTGTTGTAGTCTTTTATTACATCGCCGATGTAATAGGGCATCGGTCAAGCGGCATAGGAGACGAACTCCCCCGCCTCGATCATCGTGACCTCCAGGGACTTGTCCCGCCGCCTCGCCTCCGCCGCCGTGGACGGTCCGGCGGTGCCGCCGCCGACGACAATCAATTTTCGACCCATTTTTACCTCCTTCATTGACGGATTTATTGACGGATCCGGGTTTGCATCGGTATCGACGCCGGGACCCTCGATCCCGGACGAGATCTCAACCCTTCAGGTTCTCCACGTTCTTCCCGAAGGGCCGCGACGCCGCCTCATCCCGGTCGGTATAGATCAGCTCCGCCGCCAGGCCCGCCGCCTCGGTGATCAGCTCCCGGCAGAAGAGGGCGTGATCCCGGCAGAGCCAGCTGTGTTGCCACTGGGCGGTTAAGTCCCGGCAGAGGGTCTTGCCGTGCTTCTCGTAGAAATGGTTGGGGATGACGTTGAACAACCGGTAGAGACCCGGTCTCCCGTAGAGCTGTTCCGTGGCTTTCTTGACCAGCTCCTTGCCTTCCCCCTCGGGGAGGGCGCTCCGGCCGTGGACGGCCCCCACGGCCAAAACGGCCCCCGCGATGGCCCCGCAGGTGTCGCCGAAGAGGCCGATGCCCCCGCCGAAACCCGTGGCGACCTTCTTCACCTCCGGGGGCAGCCCCGTTTCCGCGAGGCTCAAGACCGCCTCGGTCACACACTCCGCACAGTTGTAACCCAGGGAGAAATTCTTCCGGGCCCGCTGGCGGATCGCCTCGATCTTCTCTTCCCGCGTCATGCCGTGCACCTCCTTGTTTTTTCAGTAATACCCCGCCTTTTACCCCGACAGCGGGGATGGTGACACCGCCGTCAAACAAATGCAACGCCTAAAGTATGCTTATAAATTACCGAGGCAAAATAAGATGCCATCTACAAAGCCATGAGGTACGAACGGAGGTTGGCCTTACGGTGTTTCAGGCCCACCTTCCTACGGATGTTGTTCCGGTGGACGTCGACAGTCCGGGGGGAAATGCCGAGGAGTTCCGCCATTTCCTTCGTCGCGCGGCCCTCCTTGATGAAGGTGACGATCTTCAGCTCCATGGGTGTGAGGTCGGGGTGGCGGGAGTAGAGGGTCCTGAGGAAGGGAGAGGTGATCTCGTTGAGGTGCCGCTCCAGGATGGCGAGCTGGTTGGCCTGGTGGGCGTTGAGGGGCGAGGCCTTGAGGTTCTCCACGTAGGGGAGGATTAGCTCCCGGATGTTGTGGACGACCTTCTCCTCCAGCTCCGCCCGGTCCTCGTCCCGGCGCCTGAGGAGGACCTTGAGGGCCGTGTTGGCGTCTTCGAGGTTCCGGGACTTCTCCTCCAGCTCCCGCTCCCGCCTCCTGAGGGCCTCCTCCATCTTCTTCCGCTCCGTGATGTTCCGGGCGATGCCGTGAATGGCCGTCGGCTGTCCCTCCGCCGCCACGATGCGGGCGTTGACCTCCAGCCAGACCGTCTCCCCCTCCCTGGTGAGGGTGCGAAACTCCTGGGTCGCCTCGTCGTCGCCCCGGACGAGGCGTTGCTGGAGGAACTCCCGGGCGAGGGGCAGATCCTCGGGATGGACGAGATCGGCGATCGAGAGGCGCCGGAACTCCTCGGCACTGTAGCCGTAGGTCCGGGAGGCGGCGGCGTTGCACGACCGGATCCGGCCCTCCAGGTCGAGGATGAAGATGACGTCGTTGGCGTTCTCGAAGAGTTCCCGGTACTGACGCTCCGACTGCCTCAGGGCCGCCTCGGCCCGGCGGCGGTCCGTGATGTCCGTGACGATCTCCACGACCCCCGTGACGGCGCTGCCCCCGTCCCGGACGGGGTAACTGCGCAGGACCCAGTTCTTGCCGTAGGAGGAGAGATCGAAGACCTCGTGGGGCCTGCCGGTGCGGAGGGTCTTGGCGGCGGGACAGACCCGGCAGATCCGGTCCCGGCCGTGGAGGGTGCGGTAGCAGTGGGAGCCGTCGAGGCTCCCGGGGGGTAGGTTGAAGGCCTCGTGCATGGCCTTGTTGGCCCAGATGACCCGCATGTCCCGATCGAGGTAGAGGACCAGCTCCGTCATGGCGTCGAGGATGACGGCCTTTTCCCGTTCCGAGCGGGAGGTCCGACGGACGGGACCCGATCCTCCCCTCCCCTTTTCCGCCCTTTCCGGCATGGATGAGCGCCCCCTGGTGAGGATTGGATAATGGATTGATCCGCCGTCTTTGTCAAGACCGGGGATGATTTGTATAGAGAAGGCGGCAAGGCCGTGTTATAGAAGGCCCGATATCGATACGGGGGGATCAGGGATGAAGGAACCGCTCTTGATGAACATAAAGAACACCGTCTATCTCGACGGACCCGACGCCCTCATGATCGTCGACCGCCGCCGCCTCCCCGAGAAGGTGGTGGGGGTCTATCTGACGGATCACATCGAGGTGGCGAGGGCCATCGAGGAGATGATGGTCCAGGGGGCGGGCGATATCGCCATCACCGCCGCCTACGGCCTCTACCTCGCCGCCCGGGACCGGGAGAACAGGGGTTACGAGGCCGATATGGCCTATCTCGAAGAGGCGGCCGCCCTCCTCAAGGCGACGCGCCCGACGGGCTTCCACCTCGCGGCCCTCGTGGATAGGATCCTGGCGCGGGTGCGGGAAACCCCCGAGAGGCCGCCGTCGGAGGTGATCCTCGCCGCCGTGGAGCGGGCCGTCAAGAGGCAGGGGGAGATCTCGGAGGCGACGGGGAGGGAGGCCGCGTCCCTCGTCAAAGACGGGGACACGATCCTGACCCATTGTTTCGCCGGGGCGGGTCTCCTCCACCTCTTCGCCGAGGCCGCCAGGGGAGGCAAGACCCTCAAGGCCCTCTGCACGGAGACGAGACCCTATCTCCAGGGGGCCCGGCTGACGGCCTGGTCCCTCTCGGAGATGGGGGTGGAGACGACCCTCATCACGGACAACATGGCCGCCTGGTTCATGGCCCGCCGGGAGGTGCAGGCCGTCTTCACGGCGGCGGACCGCATCGCCCTCGACGGGAGCGCCGCCAACAAGATCGGGACCCTCCAGCTCGCCGTCTGCGCGAACCACTTCGGGATCCCCTTTTACATCCTCGGCTACGGGGGGCCGGACCGCCATACCCCCCGGGGGACAGACATCCCCATCGAGGAGCGCCCCGCCGCCGAGGTCCTGACCTTCCAGGACGCGCCCATCACGGGCCCCTTGGTAAAGGCCCGCTACCCGGCCTTCGACGTCACCCCCCCGGGGCTCATCACGGCCGTCGTCACCATGCGGGGGGTCTTCCCGCCGGAGGCCATGGCCACCTTCCACGAAGGCCGCCAGGGGTCTCTCTGAAGGGGTAACGAAAGGCCCCTCTCCCCCCGGTCTCCGGGGGGAGAGGGGGATACCGGTCACTTCACCTTACGGTTGAGGAAGTAGCCGTCGGGGTCGCACACCTCGCGCAGCAGGCGCAGGTCCTCGGCCGTCGGCTCGGCCATCTCCTTCAGGTCCGGGGAGACGAGGAGGTCGAAGCTCACCAGGTCCTGGATGTCCTTGGCCGTCTTGCCCGGCAGGACCTCGAGGAGGACCATCCGCTTCGTCTCCTCGTCGAAACCGAAGAGGGCCTGGTTGGTGATGACCCGGTAGGGTCCCTGACCCATGACCCCCGCCTTCTCGCGATAGTCGGGGGAGCCGTCGCCGTAGCCGATGCTCGTCAAGAACTCCACCTTCTCCACGAAACGCCGCTTCTCGAGGGCCATGATGATGATGGACCGCTCGCAGTTGGCCGCCATGGCCCCGGCGCCGCCGCTCCCGGGGAAGCGGGTCTGGGGGCGGTCGTAGGTCCCCCCCTCGAAGGTGGAACAGACGTTCCCGTACATGTCGATCTGGGCCCCGCCGATGAAGGCGTAGTCGGAGTAACCCCGCTGGGTCAGTTCGAAGACGGCGCAGAGGCCCTTGAGGTAGCAGGCCTTGCGGCACGCCCTCGTGTCGCCCACGGAGAGGGGCATCCCCATCTCGAGGATGGGGCTCAGGGGACCCGACTCGAAGATCATGGCCAAGTTGGGGGCATGGGTCAACTGGGCGTGCATGGAGGCGATGATGGGCAGTCCCGTCCCGACGAAGACGATCTTTTCGTCCTCGAGGACGCGGGAACCCGTGTAGGCAATCATCTCAAAGGGTGTATATTCAGGCATGTGTCTTGACCTCCTTGTGCTTTTCTATGAAAGGATGATGGGCTGGCCGCCGTCCATGTCCTTGATCTTCCTCAGGGTCTTGTAGGGGAGACGGCCGAGGAAATCGTCGAAGGTGTCGCAGCCGAAGATGTACTCGTCGTAGTACCTCTTGAGGTTGTCCTTGTTGCCCGTCCGGCGGAACTCCTCGCAGAGGGAGCGGAACTTGAGGATGTGTTCCATGTCGAACCAGTAGAAACCGTAGGAGGCGCCGGGATAGGCGCCGAAGGGCTGTTCCACGAGGGCGTCCACGGCGGCGTAGGGGATCTCCGTGAGGTTCGGGTAGGTGCGGACGTTCTCGTTGGGGATGATCCGCTCCGTCGTGACGATGCTGTACGTGGCGGCCATGGTGATCTCGGGGCAGGTGCAGTGGGCCCCGAAGATGCGGCAGTTGCCGTACATGTCCGCCGCCGTCACGTGGACGATGGCCACGTCGGGGTGACAGGCCGGGACGAGATAGACGTTCTTGCCGCTGAACGGGCAAACGACCATTTTTCCCCGGTTCACGAGCTCCATGTCCGAGCCGCCGTGGTCCCGCGTGGGGATGAAGGGGACGCCCATGGCCGCGGCCTTGAAGCGGGCGGACATGCCGTAGTTGGTGTAATCGTCCAGGCGGATCATCCCCCGGGAGGTGAGGTACCTCAAGAGGGGGGCGATACCGATGACCTCGTAGCCCCACCAGGCCAGCTCCACCCTCTTGATGGAGACGTGGTCGGGGTCCAGGATCATGGCCCCCGCCAGGAGCTCCGCGCAGATGGAGTTGGACTGGAAGGAGAGGGTGAGGTCCTTCGCCCCCTTGCGGATGATCTCATGGACGATGGCCACGGGGACGCGGGTGTTCACGAAACCCCCGATCCCGATATTGATACCGTCCTTGACGTACTTGGCGACGGCCTCTTTCAGGGTCGTGCGCTTGTCGTGCATACCCTTGCTCTTGGCCGACATGACCCTGCGGGCCTCTTCCGGGCTGGGCCCCCACCACTCGAAGGGTTCCTCCGCCAGGGCGGCGTCGTACTTCAGATTGGAAACCTTCTTGATCTTCGATGCCACTTTGTCGTTCATAACGGACTCTCTACCTCCACCTTGTTATTTTTGACCTTCCACCGCCCGGCGGCGGACGGCAAAAAAAGAGAGGCGCCGCCCCCCCGGGCGGCGCCTCCATAGGCGAAAAAAGGCAAAAAGTCAACGCCAAAGACGCAGAGGACCACATCAGGAGCCCCCGCGGGGCGCCTCTTTACGGATCTCGCGTCATTTAGGACCTTGCAAGCCTCTCACTGCAGGCGGTGGCTGTAGGCGTCCACGGCCAGGGAGGGGTTCTCGTGGAGGCAGAGCATGGACTGGGGGATGAGAAAACTCCTCATGTTGGCCGGGACGTAGATGAGGAACCAGGGGTCGCCTTCGGCGTACAGGCCTCTCCTGCCGATGATCTTGCCCACCTTCCCGTAGAAGGGATGCTTCGGGTGGTCCACCACCACCACGTCTCCCAGATCCATCGCCGTACCTCCTTTCCTTCATAAGGGTTGCAGGAGGCTGAAACCGGAGGCGGCCTCCCGCCTCCTAAGCGACCGGCTACCCGTGAGCTCCAACACAATGACCTCCAGGACGTGCCACGTCCTGACACCGGTGCGGCAGCAACCCGCCCGGGCCTCCCCTCCCCTGCCGAAGGCCCCGTGGAGGTGCAGGACCACCTCCCCTTTCTCGTCGGGGAAGACGGTACCCACGCCGACCATCTCGTGGACCCCCGCCAGGGCCGTCATCACGGGGACGACGGGCACGGTCCTATCCTCCTCCGGGCCGACGACGATGCGGCTCCCGTCGTCGGCACCCCCCAGGCAGAAGACGACGGCCGAGGTGACACCCCGCTGTCGGGCGAAGGCCTCGACGGTCTCGTGGAGGACCTCCCCGTCCTCGAGGCGGAGGATGAACACCCTCCCCAAGGACGCCTCGGCGTACCTCATCAGAGCCTCCTCAGCTCCACGGACCAGGAGGAGACCTTCGTCCCCCCCGAGGTGAGGGTCCCCCGGTTCCAGTAGAGGTCGTCATCGATGAGGCGGAAATACTCTCCCCCCCGCATCCTCCCGTCCTCGGTCTCGAAGAGGGAGATGACGGAGTCGTCCACGAGGACGAAGCATCCCTCCATCCGGCCGAGGGCGGGGTTGTAGGAACGCCAGGTCGTCACATCCGCCCCCTCCCCCAGGGGGGTCACCTCGTAGCGGTTGGTGAACTCGATGCCCTCGTCCCCCACGATCCTCATCGTCGCCTCGATGATCCAGAGGCCCTCCTGGTGAAAGACCCGGGTCTCCCCCTCCACGGGGTAGATCCTCGTCCGGGGGTCGATGTAGATCCCCGAGGCCCGCCAGTTCCACTCGTCGAGGAGGAAGGTGTGATAGATCGCCCTCGTCATCTCTTCCCCCCTTTTATCACCCCCCGGGAGGCGGCGCCAGTCTTTTATCGTCCCTGTCCCGCGCCGAAGAGGGTCAAGAGTTCCCGGGGGTTATCCACCACGAGGTCGGGGCCCGCCGCCAGGAGGCGCTCCCGGGTGTGCCAACCCCACGTCGCCGCCACCGTGACCACGCCCGCCTCCTTCCCCTCCCGGATGTCGCCGGCGGTGTCGCCGATATAGTAGGTCTCCCCGGGGGGAAAGGCGAATCGTTTCCTGGCCCTGTCGATCTTTTCCCGCTTGCTGAAGGCGTCCTCCGAGCCGAGGATCGCCCGGAAGGAACCGTTCCAGGTGAAGCGGGCGATGATGCGCCCGATGGCCCGGGCGGAATTGGAAGAGATGATCAGCAGGGTGTGGTCGCGCCCGAGGGCCTCGACGACGGGTGATATCCCCGCCACGGCCTTCACGTCCCCGTAGTAGTTGACCCGCGCCGAGTATTCCTTCAGGGCGGCGGCGAAGGCGTCCAGGTCCACCCCCCTCTCCCGGAGGGCCTCGTAGAAGTTGCCCTCGAAGAGCTCGAGATAGTCCTCCACCGTCACGACGATGGGCATGCCGACGCGCTTGAGGCACCACTCGACGGCCCGGGTGTAGATCTCCAGGGAATCCACGAGGACGCCGTCGAAATCGAAGAGGAGGAGCTTGCCCACGGCCCGGTCTTCAGAGGCGGCGGAGGTTCTCCCCTAAGGGGGGGGAGACGATCCCGTCCTCGGTGATGATGGCACTGACGAGATCGGCCGGCGTGACGTCGAAGGCGGGGTTGAAGCAGGGGAAGCCCTCGGGTGCCCAGCGGAGGCCGCCGAACCCCCTGACCTCCTCGGCGTCCCGTTCCTCGATGGGGATGGCCGTGCCGTCGGGAAGGGAAAGATCGATGGTGGAGCGGGGGGCGGCGATGTAGAGGGGTATCCCGTGGTGGCGGGCGAGGACGGCCAGGGAGTAGGTGCCGATCTTGTTCGCCGTGTCACCGTTGGCGGCGACACGGTCCGCCCCGGTGACGACCTTCCGGACCCGACCCAACTTCATCAGCCAGCCCGCCATGTTGTCCGTGACGAGGCAGGCCTCGATCCCCTCCCTCGCCAGTTCCCACGCCGTCAGGCGCGCCCCCTGGAGGACGGGCCGGGTCTCGTCCACGTAGACGACGAACCTCTTGCCCTCCTCCCGGGCCGCCCTCAGGACCCCCAGGGCCGTGCCGTAACCCGCCGTGGCCAGGGCACCGGCGTTGCAGTGGGTGAGGACGGCGTCGCCGTCGTCGATGAGGGTCCGGCCGTGGAGGCCGATGCGGCGGTTGACCTCGATGTCCTCCTCGAGGATCGAGAGGGCCTCCGCTAGGAGGAGATCCCCCGCCCGCGCCGGGTCCGGCGGCAGGGTCGCAAGGCGCCGTTTCATCCGCTCGATGGCCCAGAAGAGGTTCCTCGCCGTGGGCCTCGTCCGGGCGAAGTCGTCGCAGATCCGCAGGGTCTCGAGGCGGAATTCCTCCCATGAACTGTTCCCGAACGACCTGGCCCCGAGGGCGATGCCCAGGGCGGCGGCCACGCCGATGGCGGGGGCCCCCCGAACGGTGAGATCGGAGATGGCCGCCATGACCCGGCGGTAATCGTCGCAGCGGACGTAGCGTTCCTCGCCGGGGAGGGCCCGCTGGTCCACCATGACGACGGCCTCGTTCTCCCAGAAGACGGTGCGGATCGGTGCCGTCACGTTTTCTCCTAAGGGGCCAGCATCCTCTTCAGGAGGTCGTTGAGGAGGCGGGGGTTGGCCTTGCCGCCCGTGGCCTTCATGGCCTGGCCGACGAAGAACCCGAAGACCTTCTCCTTGCCCGCCCGGTACTGGGCCACCTGGGCGGGATTGGCGGCGAGGATCTCCTCGATGACGGCCTTCAGGGCCCCCTCGTCGGTGATCTGGACGAGGCCCCGCTCGGCGATGATCTCCTCCGGTTCCTTCCCCGCGGCGTACATCTCCTGGAGGAGCTCCTTGGCGATCTTGCCGCTGATGGTCCCGTCCTCGATGAGGCGGATCATCCGCGCCAGGGAGGCGGCCCCGACGGGGCAGGCGTCGAAGGTCTTACCCTCCTCGTTGAGGAGTTTCAGGAGATCCCCCATGACCCAGTTGGCGGCGATCTTGGGGGCGCCGCAGAGGCGGGCCGCCTCCTCGTAATAGTCGGCCAGGGCCCGGCTCGACGTCAAGACGCCGGCGTCGTAGGCGGGGAGGCCGTATTCCTTCTGGAGGCGCTCCCTCCTGGCCATGGGCAGCTCGGGGAGGGTCTTGCGTATCTCCTCGATCCAGGTCTCGTCGATATGGACGGTCACCAGGTCGGGGTCGGGGAAGTAACGGTAATCGTGGGCCTCCTCCTTGCCCCGCATGGGGTTGGTCACTCCCTGGCTGTCGTCCCACAGGCGGGTCTCCTGGACGATCTCCCCGCCGCCCTCCAGGATGTACTCCTGGCGCTTGATCTCGTACTCCAGGGCCCGCTGGACGTTGCGGAAGGAGTTCATGTTCTTGAGCTCCGTCCGCGTGCCGAAGGCCTCCTGACCCTTCGGCCTCAGGGAGACGTTGGCGTCGCAGCGGAAGCTCCCCTCCTCCATGTTCCCGTCGCAGATCCCCAGGTAAACGAGGATCTCGTGGAGGGCCCGCAGGTACGCCGCCGCCTCCTCGGCGCTGTGGATGTCCGGTTCGCTGACGATCTCGATGAGGGGGACGCCCGTGCGGTTGAGATCGACGTAGCTGTAGGGGTTATGCTCGTCGTGGATGAGCTTCCCCGCGTCCTCCTCCATGTGGATCCTCGTGATGCCGATCCTCTTCTTCCCCGCCGCCGTCTCGACGATGAGGTGACCGTCCTCGGCCAGGGGCAGGGCGTACTGGGAGATCTGGTAGCCCTTGGGGAGGTCGGGGTAGAAGTAGTTCTTCCGGGCGAAGCGGTTGTAGGTGTTGATGCGGCAATTGGTGGCCAGGGCCATCTTGACGGCGAACTCCACCACCTTCCTGTTAAGGACGGGCAGGACCCCCGGCATCCCCAGGCAGACGGGGCAGGTGTTGGTGTTGGGGGGGGCGCCGAAGGCGGTGGAACAGGCGCAGAAGATCTTGGAGGACGTCAGGAGCTGGGCGTGGACCTCCAGGCCGATGACGGGTTCGTATTCCATCACAGTCTCGGTCTCCTTACCTCGCGGGGCATGAGGGTCGAAAGGGCCGACCCGATCTGGATGAGCCTCCCCTCCTCGAAATGGGGGGCCAGGAACTGGACGCCGACGGGCAGCCCCTCGCCGGTGAAGCCGCAGGGGACGGAGATGCCCGGGATGCCCGCCAGGTTGGCCGAGATGGTGAAGATGTCGGAGAGGTACATCTGTATGGGGTCGTCGAGCTTTTCCCCGAGGCGGAAGGCCGCCGTGGGTGTCGTCGGGGTGAGGATCACGTCGCAGAGGGCGAAGACCCGGTCGAAATCCTCCCGGATGAGGGCCCGGACCTGGGAGGCCTTCTTGTAGTAGGCCTCGTAGTAGCCCGAGGAGAGGACGTAGGTGCCGATGATGATGCGACGCTTCACCTCGGCCCCGAACCCGGCGGAACGGGTCTTCTTATACATCTCCAAAAGATCCCGGGGATCCTCGGCGCGGAAACCGTAACGGACGCCGTCGTACCGCGCCAGGTTCGAGCTGGCCTCGGCGGGGGCGATGATGTAGTAGACGGCCACGCAGTACTTCGTGTGGGGGAGGGAGACCTCGATCAGCTTCGCCCCGCTCCCCTCCAGGGCCCGCGCGGCCCCCTCCACGGCCGCCCTCACCTCGGGGTCTATCCCCTCCATGAAGTACTCCCGGGGGATACCGATCTTCCAGCCCTCCACGGACCGGTCGAGAAAGGCCCGGTAGTCCGGGATCTCCACGGGCACGGAGGTCGATTCCCGGGGATCGTGCCCGGCGATGACGTTCATGAGGATGGCGCAGTCCCGAACGTCCTTCGTGAAGGGCCCGATCTGATCCAGGGACGAGGCGAAGGCCACGAGGCCGAACCGGGACACGCGGCCGTAAGTCGGTTTCATGCCGACGACGCCGCAGAGGGCGGCTGGCTGCCTGATGGAGCCCCCCGTGTCGGAGCCGATGGCGGCGGCGCACTCGTCGGCGGCCACGGCGGCGGCGGATCCGCCGCTCGATCCCCCCGGTATCCGCTCGAGGTCCCAGGGGTTGCGGGTGACGCCGAAGTAGGACGTCTCCGTCGAAGAGCCCATGGCGAATTCGTCCATGTTCGTCTTACCCGTGAAAACGGCCCCCGCGGCCCTAAGCCTCGCCACGACCGTGGCGTCGTAGGGGGGGCGGAAGTTCTCCAGGATGCGGGAGGCGCAGGTGGTGGGGAAGCCCCGGGTGCAGCAGATGTCCTTGAGGGCGATGGGGACCCCCGTCAGGGGCCCGATGCGCCCCTCCCTGATGGACCGGTCCGCCTCCTCGGCCTGGGCGTAGGCCGTCTCCTTCATGAGGGAGATGTAGGCGTGGACCCGGTCTTCCACGGCCTCGATGCGCCGGTAATAGGCGTCGAGGACCTCGCGGGCCGTCGTCTCGCCGGAGACGAGCTTCTCGTGGAGCTCGTGGACCGTCAGTTCGTAAAGTTCCATGACAACCCCGTCACTCGATCACCCGCGGGACGCGGAAGAACTGTCCCCGGGGATCCGGGGCGTTGGCCAGGGACTCCCCCTCCCCGAGGGACGGTTTGACCTCGTCGTCCCGGAAGGCGTTGTAGAGGACCGTGGCGTGGGTCATGGGCTCCACGCCCTTCGTGTCCAGGGCGTTGAGCATCTCCATGTACATGAGGATGTCGTTGAGCTGGATGGTGAACTTACCGATCTGATCCTCGGGGAACTCGAGGCGCGCCAGGTGGGCGACGTGCCGGACCTCTTCCTGGGTAATCTTCAAATCCTCACCTCCTAAAAGACCCGCCAGAGGGGCGTGATCTCCTCCCGGACCCGCCGGATGACGGCCTCCTTCTCCCCCGCCGCCTCCCCTTCCAGGCGGGCGATCTCGGCGGACGGAAAGGTCTGGAGGCCCGCCATCTCCCTCAGGACCGCCCGGACCGACGAGGTGACGCCCCCCTTGTGGTAGCCGCCCTCGAGGACGCCCACGAGGCGCCCCCGGCAGGAAGCGTCGGCGATGTCGAGGAGGATGCGCGTCATGGCCGCGTAACCGTCCTCCGTGACCCGCATGTCCCCCAGGGGATCCATGTGATAGCTGTCGAACCCGGCGGAGAGGAGGATCAACTCCGGCCGGAAGGACAGGGCCACGGGCTTGAGGAGACCGGTGAAGGCCCTCACGTACACGGCGTCGTCGCTCCTCGCCTTGAGGGGCACGTTGATGGTGTAACCCTTGCCCTCGCCCGACCCGAGCTCCCTCACCCCCCCCGTGCCGGGGTAGGCCGGGTACTGGTGCACAGAGAAATACAGGACCCTGTTGTCGCCGTAGAAGATTTCCTGGGTGCCGTCGCCGTGGTGGAGATCCCAGTCGACGATGAGGATCCTCTTCAGGCCGTGCCTGGACAGGGCGTAACGGGCGGCGATGGCGATATTGTTGAAGATGCAGAAGCCGGCGGCGCGGTGGCGGCTCGCGTGGTGTCCCGGGGGACGGACCAGGGCCATGGCGTTGTCCACCTCCGCCGCCATCACGGCGTCCAGGGCGTTCAGGAGACCGCCCACGGCCAGTTTCGCCGTGTCGTAGGACTCGGGGGTGGTCTGGGTATCCGGGTCGAGGGAATAGTAGTTCATCTTCGCCGTGGAGGCGATGAAGTCGATGTAGGTACGGTCATGGACGAGGGCGATCTCGTCGTGGTCGGCGTGGCGCGCCGGCAGGGGGACGAACCGCCCCTTCATGTCGGGGCCGTCCAGCATGGCGTAGATGGCCTCGAGACGCTCGGGGGACTCGGGGTGGTAAAACCCCTCCCCGTGGCGCAGGTATCTATCGTCCCTGACGATGCCCGTCCTTCTTTCCATTTCCGCCTCCCTCGCGACGACGTGGAGGCTTCTACCACAAAAGGAGGCGCCGATGCAAAGGGAAAGGGCCCGCGAATTTTGTTGACACCCCCTTGGGGCTCCATATAAGATTCCGCCCTGATTCTTTTGGAGACATTCGGACCATGTTCGGTATCGGCCTTCCGGAATTGATCGTCATCGCCATCGTGGCCCTCTTGGTCGTGGGACCCAAGAGGCTCCCGGACCTGGCCAAGTCCCTAGGCCAGGGGCTGAGCGAGTTTCGCCGGGCCGCCGACGGGTTGACGACGTCCGTGAAGGAGACCCTCAAGGAGGAGGACGGGGAAGAGACGGGGAAAGAGGGGAAAGAAGGGAAGACCGCCCCGGCGGCGGACGACGCCCCCCCCAAGACCTGAGCCCCTTGACCTCCCCTCACCCCATGGCAGAGAGACCAGAAGAGGAAAAACAGCCCCTCACGGCCCACCTGGCGGAGCTGAGGCAGCGCCTCATCAACTGCCTCGTCGCCATCGGCGTGGGCTTCCTCGCCTGTTACTATCTCAAGGAGGAGCTCTTCAAGATCATCACCCGACCCCTGGCCCAGGTCCTGCCCAAGGACAGCCACATGATCTTCACCGGCCTCCCCGAGGCCTTTTTCATCTACATGAAGATCGCCTTCTTCGCCTCCCTCTTCCTCACGAGCCCCTACACCCTCTATCAGGTCTGGCGCTTCATCTCCCCGGGCCTCTACCCCTCGGAGAAACGTTACGTCGTCCCCTTCGTCGTCTCCTCGACCCTCCTCTTCGTCGGGGGGGTCCTCTTTTGCTACTTCCTGGCCCTGCCCCCGGCCTTCGCCTTCTTCATCGAATTCTCGACGGATTTTCTCAGACCGATGATCTCCTTCCGGGAGTACCTCTCCTTTTCCCTCAAGATGCTTTTGGCCTTCGGACTCTGTTTCGAGCTCCCCGTCTTCATCTTCTTCATGGCGAAGATCGGCATCGTCTCCTCCCGGGGCCTGGTCAAACAGAGGCGTTACGCCATCCTCGTGATCTTCATCGTGGCGGCGGTCCTCACCCCCTCACCCGACGCCTTCAGCCAGATCCTCCTCGCCGTCCCCTTGATGGTCCTCTACGAGATCAGCGTCCTTTTGGCCCGCTTCGCCGAACGTAAAAAAGAAGGAGCCTCCGAGGTCGGTTCATGAAACATCATTCAAGAAACAGGGGCTTTGCGACCATCGTCATCATCGCCGCCGTGGCCGTGGTCTCCCTGATCCTCATCGGGGCGGCCCTGCTCGTCTATCTCCTCGTGGTGGATCTTCCTTCCGTCGCCACCCTGAAGGACTACCGTCCCAGCATCGCCACCCGCGTCTACGCCGACAACAACGAGCTCGTGGACGAGTTCTTCCTCGAGGACCGCAAGATCATCCGGGTCGCCGACCTGCCCAAGTTCGTCATCCACGCCTTCGTGGCCGCCGAGGACAGCCGCTTCTTCGAGCACCGGGGCATAGACCCCCAGAGTATCTCCCGGGCCTTTCTCAAGAACCTGGGGGCGGGGCGGATCGTCCAGGGGGGGAGCACCATCACCCAGCAGGTGGCCAAGAGCCTCTTCCTGACGCCCGAGCGGAGCTACACCCGCAAGTTGAAGGAGGCGATCCTGGCCTACAAGATCGACCACTACCTGACGAAGGAGGAGATCCTCAACCTCTACCTCAACCAGATCTACCTCGGCCACGGCACTTACGGGATCGAGGCCGCCGCCCAGGGTTACTTCGGCAAGAGCGCCCGCCAGCTGACCCTCCCCGAGGCGGCCATGCTCGCCGGCCTCCCCAAGGCCCCCAGCACCTACTCACCCTTCACGAACCCCGAGAGGGCCCGCCAGCGCCAGGCCTACGTCCTGGAGAGGATGTACGAGGACGGCTACATCACCCAGCAGGAGAGGGAGCGGGCCCTCAACACACCCCTCGTCCTCAGGTCCGTGCGGCCCAAGGAGAAGATCGCCCCCTACTTCGTCGAGGAGGTCCGCCGTTACATCCTGAGCCGCTACGGGAGCGACGTCCTCTACAAGGAAGGCCTCGAGGTCTACACGACCCTGAACATCTCCATGCAGAAGGCGGCCCGTGACGCCGTCGAGCGGGGTCTTAGGGAACTAGAGGACCGCCAGAAATACGAACGGGGCCTCGTCCAGGGGGCCCTTTTGGCCATGGACGCCCGGACGGGGGCCATCAAGGCCATGGTGGGGGGGAGGGACTTCACCAAGAGCGAGTTCAACCGCGCCACCCAGTCCCGGAGGCAGCCGGGGTCGGCCTTCAAGCCCTTCATCTACACCGCCGCCTTCGACAAGGGACTGACGCCCGTGACGACCGTCATGGACGAGCCCATCGAATTCCCCGACCCCTCGAGTCCCGACGGGATGTGGCGGCCGAAAAACTTCGACGGCAAGTACAACGGTCCCACCACCCTGAGGACCGCCATCGTCCAATCCCGGAACGTCGTGACCGTCAAGGTCCTCAGGGAGATCGGCGTGGACTACGCCGCCGCCTACGCGGCGAACATGGGGATCACCTCCCCCCTGACGAAGAACCTCTCCCTGGCCCTCGGTTCCTCGGGGGTCACCCTCCTGGAGATGGTGAGGGCCTACGGGGTCCTGGCCAACCAGGGCAGAAGAGTCACACCCTTCTTCATCACCAGGATCGTCGACCGGACGGGCCACATCTTCGAGGAGAACCAGGTCAAGGTGGAACAGGTGATCGACCCCCGCATCGCCTTCATCTCCACCTACATCATGCAGGACGTGGTGGAGAGCGGCACGGGGCGCCGCGTCAGGGGTATCGGCCGCCCCGTGGCGGGCAAGACGGGCACGACGAACGACGTGCGGGACGCCTGGTTCATCGGCTTCACCCCCTCCCTCGTGGCGGGGGTCTGGGTCGGCTTCGACCAGGAGCGGCCCCTGGGGCACCAGGAGGTAGGCGGCCGGGCGGCGGCGCCCATCTGGCTGTATTTCATGGAGAAGGCCCTGGCGGGCACCCCCGTCGAGACCTTCCCCGTGCCGGAGGGCATCGTCTTCGCCCGCGTCGGCGCCAGGGGGGACCCCGAAGGCGGGGCCAGGGGCTACATCTACGAGTGTTTCCTCGAGGGGACGGTGCCGGAGAACCTGACCCCCATCAGCCCAAGGGACGTCGGCCCGGCGAGGAGGGAAGAGGAGGAGGAATAACCCCCCTAAGGGCGGCCCTCCATGAGGGCCTTGATCTCCTCCCCGTCCACCTTTTCCTTCTCCAGGAGGAGACGGGCCCCCGCCTCGAGAACGGCCCGTTTCTCCGAGAGGATGGCCAGGGCGCGGGCGTACTGTTCGTCGATGATCCGCCGGACCTCGGCGTCGACGGCCTGGGCCGTCGCCTCGCTGAACTCCCCTGCCTGCCGCGGCCCGATCTCGAGGAAGCGGTTCTGCCTTTCCCGGGCTAGATAGACCTGGCCGAGGGCATCGCTCATGCCGTATTCCATGATCATGCTCCGGGCCGTCTCCGTGGCCCGGGCCAGGTCGTTGTGGGCCCCCGTGGATATGTCCCCGAAGACGAGGGCCTCCGCCGCCCGTCCCCCGAGGAGGGTGGCGATCTTGTTGAGGAGTTCCGTCTTCTTCATGAGGAAACGGTCCTCCGTGGGGACCTGCATGGTGTAGCCCAAGGCGGCGATGCCCCGGGGGATGATGGAGATCTTCTGGACCGGATCCGTCCCCGGGAGGGACAGGGCCACCAGGGCGTGACCCATCTCATGGAAGGCGACGATCTCCCGTTCCTGGGCGTTGATGAGGCGGTTTTTCTTCTCGAGGCCGGCGATGATCCTCTCCACCGCCTCCTCGAACTCGGCCATACCCACGGCCTGCTTGTTGTGGCGCACCGCCAGGAGGGCCGCCTCGTTCACCATGTTGGCCAGGTCGGCCCCCACCATCCCCGGGGTCATGTTGGCCAGCTTCTCCACGTCCACGTCGGGGGCCAGGCGGACCTTCTTCAGGTGGACCCGCAGGATCTCCTCGCGGCCCTTCTTGTCCGGCCTGTCCACCAGGACGTGGCGATCGAAGCGGCCCGCCCTCAGGAGGGCGGGATCGAGGATCTCCGGGCGGTTCGTGGCCGCCATGAGGATCACCCCCACCTTGGGGTCGAAACCGTCCATCTCCACCAAGAGCTGGTTCAGGGTCTGCTCCCGCTCGTCATGCCCCCCGATCCCTCCGAACCCCCGGGCCTTGCCCAGGGCGTCGAGCTCGTCGATGAAGATGATGCACGGGGCCTTCTGCTTGGCCTGGACGAAGAGATCCCTGACCCGGGCGGCCCCCATGCCGACGAACATCTCCACGAACTCGGAGCCGCTGATGCTGAAGAAGGGGACCCCGCTCTCGCCCGCCACGGCCTTGGCCAGGAGGGTCTTGCCCGTCCCCGGGGGGCCGACGAGGAGGATCCCCTTGGGGATCCGCCCCCCCAACTCGGTGAACCTCCCCGGGTTCTTGAGGAAATCGATGATCTCCATCAGCTCCTGCTTGGCCTCGTCGACGCCGGCGACGTCCTTGAAGGTGACGTTCAGGTCCCCCTCCATGTAGATCTTGGCCTTCTTACCCAGGGTCATGAATCCCGCCTGCTGGCTACCGATGCGCCTCATCATCAGGTACCAGACGCCGACGAACAGAAGAATCGGGAACACCCAGGAAAAGAGATCCCGCAGGAAGGTGGATTCGATCTCCCCCTTGAAGACGACGGGATACTTCTCCAGCATCGCCGACAGCTCGGGGTCGACGCGGATGGTCCTGAACAGGACCGTCTCGTCCGGTTTACCCCCCTCGACCCTCATCTTCCCCTGGATCTGATTGGCCGAGACGGCGATCTCTGTTATGCGGCCGCTCTTGAGGAGATTGAGAAACTGGCTGTAGGGGATGGTCTTGATGGCGAGGAGCGAGGCCAGGTAACCCTGGATGATGAATACCAGCCAGATGCCGAGAAGGACGTACCAAAGGGAGAAACGATGCCTCTTTTCCATGGGTTTTTATTAACAGACCTCCGAGGGATAGACAAGGGGTTTGTGCCCCCGCCCAAAAAAAGCTTGACAAAAGGGATAAACAGTCGTAAACGCCCTGCATTCTGAAAATTGGTCCAAAAGATGACTTTCACGGCAAAGAAGATAGACGTACCGCGGGGTGTCGTAGTCGTTATCGTAGGCGGGGGGACCGCTGCTCGGTGCGTCTGAGGGCGTAAGATCGAGCCGCGGGCCCCTGAACCCCGCGGCTTTTTTAACAGTCGAAAAAGCCGCATTCGGAAAGATTGCGGCTTTTTTTATTGAGGCGAAAAAACAATCCCAAGGAGGTGTCAACATTGCAGCGTAAGGGAGCCGAGATACTTATCCAGGTCCTGAAGGAGGAGGGGGTCCATACCATCTTCGGGTATCCCGGGGGTGTCCTTTTGGACATCTACGACGAGATCCACAAGGGCCACATCCGTCACATCCTCGTCCGCCACGAGCAGGGGGCCGTGCACGCGGCGGACGGTTTCGCCCGGGCCTCGGGACAGGTGGGCGTGGTCCTCGTCACCTCCGGTCCCGGTGCCTCCAACACCGTCACGGGCATCGCCAACGCCTACATGGATTCCATACCCATCGTGGTCCTCACGGGTCAGGTGCCCACCCATCTCATCGGGACGGACGCCTTCCAGGAGGTCGACATCGTGGGCATCACCAGGCCCTGCACCAAACACAACTTCCTGGTGAAACGGGTCGAGGAACTGGCCAAGACCCTTCACGAGGCCTTCCACATCGCCCGCTCCGGCAGGCCCGGGCCCGTCCTCGTCGACCTGCCCAAGGACGTCATGGCGGCCCAGACGGAATATACGCCCCGGCCGCCCGTCCGGGAGGAGGAGACGCCCCCCAGACCGGCCTCCAAGAAGGCCTTCTACGTCATGGACCTCATCGCCGAGTCTTCCCGCCCCCTGATCCTCTCGGGCGGAGGCGTCATCCTGGGAAGGGCCTCCGAGGAGCTCAGGAAACTGGCCTGGCGGACCAAGATACCCGTCTCCTCGACCCTCATGGGCCTCGGGGCCTTCCCGGGAACCGATCCCCTCTGGCTGGGGATGCCGGGGATGCACGGGACCTACTACGCCAACATGGCCATCAGCCACTGTGACCTCATGATCGCCATCGGCATGCGCTTCGACGACCGGGTGACGGGCAAGATCGACCACTTCGCCCCCCATGCCAAGATCGTCCATGTCGACGTGGACCCGTCCTCCATCAATAAAAACGTCATGGTCCACGTCCCCATCGTCAGCGATTGCAAGAGCGCCCTCCAGAGCTTCAACGCCCTGTTGGAGCAGCAGAACTTCACGGTGGAGGACGACCAGCGGAAGGAGTGGTTCGACCAGATCGAGGCCTGGAAAAGGGAAAACCCCCTCTCCTATTGCCCGAGCGACACGGAGATCAAACCCCAGTTCGTCATCGAGACCCTCTACAAGCTCACGAAGGGGAAAGCCATCATCACCACCGAGGTCGGCCAGAACCAGATGTGGGCCGCCCAGTTCTACAAATTCGAGGAACCCAACACCTTCCTGTCTTCCGGGGGCCTGGGGACCATGGGTTACGGATTCCCCGCCGCCATCGGGGCCCAGATCGCCTTCCCCGACAAGCTCGTCGTCGACATCGCCGGCGACGGGAGCATCCAGATGAACATCCAGGAGATGGCGACGGCCGTCCAGTACGACATCCCCGTGAAGATCGTCCTCATCAACAACGGCTACCTCGGCATGGTCCGCCAGTGGCAGCAGCTCTTCTACGAGAAGCGATACTCCCAGACGGACATGACCTTCCAGCCCGATTTTCTGAAGCTGGCCGAGGCCTACGGCTGGACGGGCCTGAGGGCGACGCGGCCCGACGAGGTGGAGGAGGTCCTCAAGCGGGGTCTCAGCGCCAAGGGGCCGGTCATCATGGACTTCCGCGTCTCCCGTGAGGAGTGCGTCTATCCCATGGTGAGGCCGGGGGGACCCATCAGCGAGATGACCCTGGGCCGAGAGATGGCCAACTGACTTAACGGGATATGACCCGGTGAATGAGGAAAGATACAGAACGGGAGGAGGCAACGAGAGGCAATGGAAAAAAAGGCACACACCCTGGCGTTGACGGTGAGCAACAAACCGGACGTCCTGGCCCGGGTGGCCGGGGTCCTCGGCGGCCGGGGGTACAACATCGAGACCCTATGCGTGGACGCGACGATCGACCCGGCGTACTCGAAGATCATCCTGACGACCATCCAGGACAAGACGACGATGACCAAGATCGAAAAGCAGCTCATCAAACTCATCGACGTCCACAAGGTCACGGACCTCACCAAGGTCGAGTCCGTGTCCCGGGAAATGATGCTCGTGCGGATGAAACTGACGGACAAGAACAAGGCCGACATCGCCCTCATCATCGACACCTTCAACGGGCGCGTGGTGACCATGAACGGCGATCACTGCGTCCTCGAGATCACGGGCGAGAAGGAGGTCATTGAGAGGGCCCTGGCGAGTCTGAAACCCCTGGGGATCGACGACATGGCCAGGACAGGGATCGTGGCCCTGGAGAGGCAGGCCTGAAAAAAAGGAGGAGGAGGGAGTTATGGCGAAATTGAATATCGGCGGTGTGATCGAGGACGTGATCACGGCGGAAGAGTTCACCCTCGACAAGGCCCGGGAGGTCCTCAAGGACGAGATCGTGGCCGTCGTGGGCTACGGGGTCCAGGGACGGGGCCAGGCCCTGAACATGAGGGACAACGGCATAAGGGTAATCGTGGGCGAAGGCCCCTACAACTGGCAGAAGGCCATCGACGAAGGCTTCGTCCCCGGCCAGACCCTCTTTCCCCCCATGGAGGCGGCCGAGCGGGGCACCATCGTCCAGTACCTCCTTTCCGACGCCCAGCAGAAGGCCATGTGGCCGGAGTTGAAGAAGACCCTGACGAAGGGGAAGGCCCTCTACTTCTCCCATGGTTTCTCCATAGTTTACAAGGACCAGACGGGTGTCATCCCCCCACCGGACATCGACGTGATCCTCGTTGCCCCCAAGGGGGCCGGACGGACCGTGCGGGACAATTTCCTTGCCGGCAGCGGGATCAATTCCAGCTATGCCGTTTTCCAGGACGCCACGGGCCGGGCCCTGGAGCGGACCCTGGCCGTGGGCGTGGCCATCGGTTCAGGCTACCTCTTCCCCACGACCTTCGAGATGGAGGTGTACAGCGACCTCACGGGCGAGCGGGGGGTCCTGATGGGCTGTCTCGCCGGCGTCCTCGAGGCCCAGTACAACGAGCTGCGCCGCCGGGGCCACAGCCCCAGCGAGGCCTTCAACGAGACCGTGGAGGAGCTCACCCAGAGTCTCATGCCCCTCGTCGCCGAGAACGGTATGGACTGGATGTACGCCAACTGCAGCACCACGGCCCAGCGCGGGGCCCTGGACTGGAAGAACCGTTTCCGGGACGCCGTGGCGCCCCTGTTTAAGGAGCTTTACGATCGCGTGGCGGCGGGCAAGGAGACGGAGATCGTCCTCAAGGCCGGGGCGGCCGAGGATTACCGCGACACCCTCCAGAAAGAGTTGGACGAGATGCGAAACAGCGAGATGTGGCAGGCCGGGGCCGTTCTCAGGTCCCTGCGGCCCGAGCGGCGCAAGAAGGGATAGACTCCGGAAGATCTTGAATTGAAGGACCTTTTTGTGTTACCGAGGAGCAATCGTTCCTTAAGGAGGGAGAGATGCGCAGCGATTTGATCATCAAGGGTCTGGAACGGGCACCCCACCGTTCTCTCTTCAAGGCCATGGGTTACACGGACGAGGAGTTGAGCCGACCCCTCGTGGGGGTATGTAACTCCTTCAACGAGATCATCCCCGGTCATGTCCATCTGCGGACCATCACGGAAGACGTCAAGGCGGGGGTGAGGATGGCGGGGGGCACACCCGTCGAGTTCCCCGTCATCGGGATCTGCGACGGTATCGCCATGGGCCACGTGGGGATGAAGTACTCCCTGGCGAGCCGGGAACTCATCGCCGACTCCATCGAGTCCATGGTCATGGCCCACCCCTTCGACGCCCTCGTCATGGTGACGAACTGCGACAAGATCGTCCCCGGGATGCTCATGGCGATTCTGCGCCTGAACATCCCCGCCGTCGTCGTCAGTGGCGGGCCCATGATGGCGGGGCGACACAAGGGCCAGCCCGTGGATCTCATCAGCGTCTTCGAGGGGGTGGGGAAGGTCAAGGCCAAGAAGATCTCCATGCGGGAACTCAAGGCCATCGAGGACTGCGCCTGTCCGGGTTGCGGTTCCTGCTCGGGGATGTACACGGCCAATTCCATGAACTGCGTCACCGAGGCCCTGGGGCTGGGCCTGCCCGGTAACGGCACCATCCCCGCCGTGACCGCCGCCCGGCGGCGCCTGGCGAAAGAGGCGGGAATGGCCGTCATGAACCTCCTGAAGAAGGGCATCAGACCCCGCGACATCGCCACCCTCCAGGCCTTCCGCAACGCCGTGGCCGTGGACATGGCCCTGGGCTGTTCCACCAACACGGTCCTCCACATCCCCGCCGTCGCCCACGAGGCCGGGATCACCATCGACCTGGAGATCTTCAACGAGATCAGCAAGAAGACCCCCAACCTCTGCAAGCTGAGTCCCGCCAGCACCCATCACCTCGAGGACCTCGACGCGGCGGGGGGCGTCCCGGCGGTCATGAAGAGGATCTCCGCCCTCGGCGTCATCGACGGGACCTGCATGACAGTCACGGGCCGGACGGTGGGGGAAAACATCAAGAATGCCTCCGTCCTGGACGAGACGGTCATCAGGCCCCTCGAAGACCCGTACCTGAAGGAAGGGGGCCTGGCCATCCTCCGGGGCAACCTGGCCCCGGACGGCTGCGTGGTCAAACAATCCGCCGTGGCGGAGAATATGCTCGTCAACGAGGGCCCGGCCCGGGTCTTCGACTCGGAGGACGAGGCCATCGAGGCCATCCTGGGCGGCCGGATCAAGGCGGGGGACGTCGTCGTCATCCGTTACGAGGGGCCGAAGGGCGGTCCCGGGATGAGGGAGATGCTCGCCCCCACCTCGGCCATCGCCGGCATGGGTCTCGACACGACGGTGGCCCTCCTCACGGACGGCCGGTTCAGCGGCGGCACCCGCGGCGCCGCAATCGGTCACATCTCCCCAGAGGCGGCGGAGGGCGGTCCCATCGCCCTGGTGAGGGAGGGAGATCTGATCGCCATCGACATCCCCGCCCAGACCATCACCCTGAAGGTCTCGGAGGGGGAGCTGAAGAAGAGGAAGAAGGAACTCAAACCCTTCAAGCCCTCCATCTCCAACGGCTACTTGGCCAGGTACGCCCGCCTGGTGACCTCGGCGAGCACGGGGGCCGTGTTCAAGGACTGAAGGGCCGGTTCCGCGATGGCAAGGGACGTGAAGGCCGTCGTCGCCGAGACCGTTTCCCTCTACCACAGGGCCTTCTCATCCCTCCCGACGCCCTGGGAGGCGGCCCTGGAGGAGGTCCGGCCGGAGCTCTCACAGACCTGTGCCATCATGGATAAACTCCTGCGTCTACCCCTCGAATCCCTTTACGAAGGGGATCGGGCGGATCTCCTCGCCGCCCTCGGTGAACTACAGGGGCTTTTGGGGAGGATCGAGGGTCGCGACGGGGGAGGCGCGCCCACGGTCCCCGGCGAAGAACTCATGGGGGCGATCAGGGATACGACGGGCCGTCTCCGCCGGACCACGGGGAAATGGGGCCCCGTCCTGAGTTTTATGTACGGGGAGGTTTAGACCGGGGGGAGATATGGCCTCTCAGAAGAGGTTGCCGGTGACGCCGGCAATCCGCATGCTGAGGGAGAGGGGCGAGGACTTCATCCTCCGTCCCTACCGCTACGAGGAGCGGGGCGGGACGAAGGCGTCGGCCCGGGAACTGGGCGTGGACGAACACATCGTCGTCAAGACCCTGGTGATGGAGGACGATCAAGGCCGGCCCCTCATCGTCCTCATGCACGGGGACCGTCAGGTCTCGACGAAGAACCTGGCCCGTATCCTGGGCGTGAAGGCCGTAAATCCCTGCGACCCAAAAGTGGCGGAGAAGCACACGGGCTACAAGGTGGGCGGCACCTCACCCTTCGGCACCCGGCGGGCCATGCCGGTCTATGTCGAAGAGACCATCCTCTCCCTCCCCGTCATCCTCATCAACGCGGGGGGGAGGGGCCTCCTCATGGAGATCCCGCCCGCGGCCCTGGTGCGGCTCTTGAACCCGACGCCCGTGAACGTGGCCGTTTAGGAGCCAGACATGGACAAGGATCACCTCATCGTCCGTTGCGCCCACTGCGGGACAAAGAACCGTATCCCCAAAGAGCGCATCAACGACCGCCCCACCTGCGGCAAGTGCGGCGCCGCCCTCGACGAGATCATCATCCGTTGCCTCCACTGCGGCACGAAAAACCGCGTCCCCGAGAAACGCCCCCACGACCGGCCCCTCTGCGGCAAGTGCGGCTCCCCCCTCGTCGTCACGGGCGACAAAGGGGAGCCCCTGGAAGTGACGGACGCCTCCTTCCTCCGGGAGGTCCTCCAGGAACCGGGGGCCGTTCTGGTGGATTTCTGGGCCCCCTGGTGCGCCCCCTGCCGGACCGTGGCCCCCGTCATCGAGGAACTGGCGGCCCGCTACGTCGGGGGGGTGAAATTCGTCAAGATCAACGTGGACGAAAACCCCGTTACGGCGTCCCGTTACGACATTAGGAGCATCCCGACGATGCTCCTCTTCCGCGGCGGGGAACTGAGGGACCGCCTCGTGGGGGCCCTCCCGGCGGAGGAGATCGAGGAACACCTCCTGACCCTCATCAAGACAAACTGAAAGGAATCCCCCGGTGGCCCAAAACCGCACCCCCGTCTATACCTGCCGTATCTTCAAGGTCTTCGAAGAGGACGTTGACCTCCCCAACGGCCGGGTGAGCCGCCAAAGCTGGATCGATCACCGCCCCTGCATTGCCGTCGTTCCCGTGGCCCCCGACGGGAGGATCATCCTCATCCGCCAGTACCGGCACCCCACCGGGGGGGCCCTTATCGAGATCCCCGCGGGGAGCATCGACGTGGGAGAAACCTCCGTCGAGGCCTGCGTCCAGAGGGAACTGGCGGAAGAGACGGGATACCAGGCCGGGAGGCTGGAGAAGCTCTTCGAGGGCTACCTCCTGCCCGGTTACGGCAACGAATACATGTATTTCTACCTGGCCACGGACTTGGTCAGGGCGCCCCTCCCCCCCGACGAGGACGAGGACATCGCCTGCTGCAGCGTCACGGCGGCGGAGGCGCGGGCCATGCTCAGGGCCGGTGAGATCCGGGACGTCAAGACCGCCCTGGGCCTGACCCTCGCCCTGGCGAGACTGGAGGGGAACACGCCCTGGGGAGAGTGACCTCCCCTATCAGCGCAGGAGCCTCTCCCTCCTCTGGAGCTCGATCTCCAGCCTCTTGAGCTGTTCGATATTCCTCCTCAGCTCCTCGTTCTCGACCCGCAGCCTCTCCAGCTCGGCGGCGTTGTTGCGTTTTCTTTCCTCCTCGGCGAGGCGGCCCCTGAGGTTCCCCGCCTCCTTCCGGGCCTCCGCGGCGGCCTCCCTTGCCGCCCCCAGGGCCGCCTCCAAATCCGCCGCCTGCCGCCGGGACCGTTCAACCTCGTCGATGAGGCGCACGAAGGCCTCGGCAAAAGGGCGCCACTTGCTCTGCGGGTAGCGTTCCACAAGGGTGGTGAAGGCCTGACGGGCCTGGGCGTAGTCCCTGACGTTCCCCTTCATCCCGAGCCAATCGCACCCGGTTTCGAAAAGGGCCGCATCGGAACGGAGGACGATCTCCAGGGAGCCGGGCGGCGGGGGGGGCGGCTTGGGTCCCGAGGCGCAGGAGGAGAGGGCGAGGGCGAACAGGACGGCCGCGCCTATGACGGAGAGTTTTCTCACGATGCCCCGTCCATCTCTTCCTTCGTGACCACGTTGCTCCCCGCCAGGGTCTTTCCGTAATTCTTCACCTCCGCCGCCATCTTCGCCATCTCCAGGGGATTGGCGTACGTCAGGCCGTCCCCCGTGACGACGGAAACGGTAACGGACAGAAGGGGGAAGGAGCGCTCGTTGCCCTGACGGTCCCGGGAGACGATGCAACCTCTCCGGCGGTCCTCCTCGTTGAGGAAGGCGGGGATGCGGCGGTCGAATTCCCTGACGAGCCTTTCGCCGACGGCCCGGCCCCGTTCGGGGTCGCCGATGATAATGAAGTCGTCACCCCCGATATGGCCGATGAACATGTCCTCCCCCCCCAGTTCCGCCGCCGCCTCGGTCATGATCTTGGCCACCTCCTTTATCACCTCGCTCCCCCAGGCGTAGCCGTAGTTGTCGGCGAAGGCCTTAAAATTGTCGAGATCGACGTGGCACAAGGCGAAGACCCGTCCCGAGGCGAGCCTCTTGTCGATCTCCTCCTCGATGGCCCGGTTGCCCGGGAGGCCCGTGAGGGGACTCGCGTCGAGGCGGAGGGCCTCCAGTTCCTTGAGGCGCTTCATCATGACGTTGAAGGATTGGCCGAGGCTCCCGATCTCGTCCCCCCGCTCCAGGGTAACCGTCTCGTCGAAACGGCCCTCGGCGACGAGACCCGTGGCCTTCTCCAGGCGTCTCAATGGGACGGAGATGTCGAGGGTGATGAGGACCGCCAAGAGGACGCCGACGGCGAGGGCGGCGGCCGTCAGGGCCATGGTCACCCGGGCGGCGCGCAGTGTCTCCGCGTTGATCTCGCCGAGGCGGGCGTCGATGGTCCTCTCCATCTTTCTCTGGACGGCCCGCACACCGGAGGTCATGGCCTCCAGGATCTTCCGGCCCTCTTCCGAGGAGGCACGCGCCGCCTCCTCCGGCCGTCCTTGGGCGATCATTTCCTGTTCCATCGCGAAGAGGCCGTCGTAGCGCCTCTTCGCGTCCCTGACGGGTCTCAGGAGGGAGGCCAAGGCGGGGGAGGCCGTGGAGAGCTGTTCGAGCTGACCCTCCAGCTCGGCGCTCCGGCTCCGGAAGAGCTGGGCGATGGCCTCGTCCTTGAGGATGAGGTATCTCTTCTCCGCCCCCTCCATGGCCAAGAGGGTGTCGCCGGCCTTGCGGGCCGTCTCGAGGGCGGTGAAGTCGTCGTTGATAATCCGGTGGGCGAGGCTGTTGAGATTGTTGAGGCGAAAGATGGCGTAGGAAGAGGCCAGCATGGTCAGCAAAGCCATGGCCAGGTAACTGGCCAACATCTTACGGCCGATGGTCCATTTCATGGCCCAGTGCCTACCACAACACGGATCGGTAAGGAAGGGGGGAATTGAAAAGTCTTGATAGACCCGCAAGAAGTGATAAAGAGGCCTGGATCCGCGGGAGGTCAGATGGGCGATCTACGGGAAACGGCGTCTTCACCGGCGGGCTCCCTCAGGGTGGGCCTCACCAACGGCCTCTCCAAGGGGTGGAGCGGTTTCGTCTGGATGATGAAGATCGTCCTGCCCGTCTCCTTCCTGACGACCCTCTTCGTCTGGACGGGGTGGCTCTTTTACCTCGACGCCCTGATCCGCCCCTTCACCTCCCTGATGGGTCTGCCCCCGGAGGCGGCCCTTCCCCTCCTCATCGGCATGCTGGCCAACATCTACGGGGCTATTGCCGCCATGGTCGTCCTCCCCCTCGACCGGGGCCAGATGACCCTCATCGCCATCTTCCTCCTCATGGCCCACAACCTCATCCAGGAGGGTATCATCCAGGGCCAGTCGGGCATCCACCCCTTCAAGGCGACCCTGTTCCGCATCATCGCCGCCGGCGTCACGACGGCCGTCGCCGCCCTTTGGCTGGGGAATCCGGGACCCGTGGGGGGCGCGGTCCCCCTCGTCCCTCCCCCCTCACCCCCCTTGACAGCGGTCCTGGGGGAATGGGTCGAGACGACCTTTTGGCTCTGCGTGAAGATCTTCTTCATCATCATGGCCATCATGATCGTCCTGGAGGTCCTCAAGGAAAAGGGCTGGATCGTCCACCTCGTGAGGCTCTTCAGCCCCCTGTTGACCGTCATGGGTCTCGACAGAAAGGTGGGTTTCCTCTGGATGACGGCCATCGTCTTCGGCCTGGCCTACGGGGGGGCCGTGATCGTGGAGGAGGCCAAGGCGGAGCACCTCTCCAGGGACGAGCTGGAGATGCTCCACCTCTCCATCGGGATCAACCACTCCATGGTGGAGGACCCCCTCCTCTTCCTCTCCCTGGGCCTCAACCCCCTGTGGCTCTACCTCCCCCGCCTCGTGGCGGCGGTGGTCTCCATCCACGCCATCAGGTTCTGGATGGGCCTCAGGCGCCCCGGATCAAGCCCTGAGGCCGGCCGGTAGGGGCAGGGGCACGTCCACGGCCCGGACGTAACGCCCCAGGAGATCCTTCGTCCCCGCCATGTTCAGCTTCCGGAAGAGGAAGGCGAACTTATCCTCCAGCTCCCGCCCCAGGGCGAGGCGGTTTTGAGCCGGCAGGTGCCAGAGGTCGTACTTGAAGGGCCCGAAGCCCTTCTTGCGGGTCTTGTAGAGGAACTGCTCCTCCGTGTCCTTCTCCTTACGCTCCTGGGCGCACTCCCTCCGCAGGTGGTCGTAGATCCGCTCCCTCAGGTCGGCGGGGAGGTGGGGGCTCTCATAGACGATGTTCTGGAAGCCCGTGGCGAGGTGCACCTCCGCCGTCCCCACGGCGGGGAAGCGGTCGAAGGCCTCGTCGGGAAGGGTGGAGGCCCCGTGCTGGACCGCCCCGGCCAGGCCGTAGCGGGTCCGGGCGGCCTCGGAGAGGTTCTTCAGGGTCTCGAAATCGAGCTTCACCTGGGCCACCGTGCCGTCGGGGAGGGGGACGCCGCCGTGGGTCGTCCCCGTCTGGACGCTGATCTTGCTGATCCCCTTCAGGCCGGGGCCGAATTTCTCCAACTCCTCGCCGTAACCCTCCATGAAGGCGTCCAGCTCCTCGACGGTGCTGTTCTTGCCCCCCACCTCGCCGATCTCACCGCCCACGGACACGGTGACGCCCTCGGGTTCCAGGTCCCGGATCATGGCCGTCAGTTCCGCCGCCAGGGAGTAGTTCAGGCGTTGCTGCTCCTTGACCGTCCCCTGGGAGAGGTCGACGAGGGTCGAGGTGTCGACGTCGATGTTGTAGAAAGAGGCCTCCAGGGCCTCCCAGATCAGGTCCTTGACGGCCTTCACCTCCTTTTCCGGGTCCTTGGCCCAGCGGCCCGCGTTGACCTGGAAGTGGTCCCCCTGGAGGAAGAGGGGACCCCGGTAACCCGTCTTGACGGCCGCCGCCGTCACGGCGCAGGTGTACTCCTCGGGCCGCTGGCGGGTGTAGTCGATTTCCGAACGGGCGATCTCGAAGATCACGGGTCCCACGGAGAGGGTCATGGCGGCCCGGAACACGGCCTGGGCCGTGTCGTAGGTGAGGGCCCGGATGTTGATGGCGGGGACGGTGAATCCCCCCGCCTCGCCGCGTCCCATGGCCTCGTACAGGCCCTGGATGGAGGCGGGGATGACGCCCAGGGCGGCACCCGCGCGGCGGACCAGCCAGCGGGCGGCATCCCGAGTCGCCTCGTCGGGGCCGAATACGGCCGTGTAGACCAGGTCGTCGATCAGGGACTCCCGCAGGACCTTCTCGTCCAAAACCTCGAGCCCCCCGTCGGTGATGCGGAGGGTACCTGCCACGCCCTCGCGGAGGGCGCCCAAACCGGCGAAGATCATCCTTGCACCTCCTGTTTTTCGTTCAGAAAGGCCCGGGCCGTCTCCACCTCGAAACGACTGCCGATGTAGATGGGGCTCCTCTGGCCCAGTTTCTCCACGGGGATATCGAGGATGGGGTTGTTGCCGTCCGTGGCCACGCCCCCGGCCTGCTCCACGAGGAAGGCCATGGGCTGGAGTTCGAAGAGAAGACGCAGCTTCCCCTCCGGGCTCTTGCGGAGGGCGGGATAGGTGAAGATCCCCCCGCCCTTGATGACGATCTGATTGATGTCGGGTACGAAACCGCCGCTGTAGCGGAGCTTGTAACCCTCCCGCTCGAGGTATTCCACGAACTTGAGGTGGGCCTCCGTCCAGTCGCGCCTCAGGCCCCCGAGGCTGTAGATGTCCCCCTTGTCCCGCAGGCGGATGTTCTCCTGGGAAAGGACGTACTCCCCCTCCCGGTTCAGGACGAACTCGTGGGTCCCCTTGCCCGCCGAGTAGACCATGGTGATGAGGGGGCCGTAGGTGATGTAGAGGGCCGCCACCATCGTGTCCCGCCCCTTGCCGAGGATGGTCCCGTTATGGATGCCGATGATGGTGCCGATGGCGAGGTTGGTGTCCACCAGGGAGGACCCGTCCAGGGGATCGGCGGTCACGAAATACTTCTCCTGCCCCTGGCCGATGGTGATGACCTGGTCCCGTTCCTCCGAGGCGTATTCCCTGACGAAACCGGAGAACTGGAGCTGGTTCTTCAGGATCTCGTCGGAACTCTTGTCGAGGGCGAGTTGCTCCTCGCCGTAGATGTTCTTGAATCCTGCCAGCTTGCGGTTTGACTCATGGATCTTGGCGGAGATGTACTTGCCCGTCACGGCGATCTGCCAGATGAGGCGCCTAAGATCCAGCTCCACCCCGGCCATCCACATGTGGCGCCTGAGATCCACACAGAATTTCGTGTAATCCGATATCCCTTCTCCCATGGTTGACCTCGCGAAAAACAATATGGATTGGGGGGTTTCATAACAGCAAATCGCCGGACTGGCAAGGTGGATTTTGACGTCTCCGGCCGCGGTGGGGCGTCTTTCGGCGAAAAAACCCTCAGGGGAGGGGCAGGGCGTGGTGGAGGACAATGACGACCAGGGCCAGGGAGGCGACGGCGGCGAGGAAACGCCGGTCCGGGGATCCCATCTCCCCGCCCCGCAGGGACGAAGGGGCCCGGTGTCCGTAACCGCGCGCCTCCACGGCCACGGCGAGGTCGTCGGCCCGGCGGAAGGCGCCGAGGAGGAGGGGGATGACGAGACCGACGGCGAGGCCCAGGCGTTTTGCGACCCCCCCCTCCCAGTCGGCCCCCCGCGCCGCCCGGGCCGCCCGCAGGCGCTCGTATTCCCCGAGGAGGAGGGGGATGAAGCGGAGGGAGACGGCGACCATGAAGGAGATGTCCCCCACGGGGACCCCCCAGCGTTCGAGGGGTCTCAGGAGGCGGCCGAGACCGGCGACGAGTTCCGAGGGGGGAGTCGTCGCCGTCAGGAATATCCCCACGGCCACGAGGGCCAGGTACTGCCAGGCCGTGTAGAGGCCCGCCAGGACGCCCGCCCCGGTGACGTCGATCAGGGGCCGCCCCTCGTGGAAGAAGGCGTGCATGGTGAAGAGGAGGAAGGCGAAGAACAACAGGGGTTTCATCGCGCCTAGGACCTCCTTAAAGGAAAGACCGGCGCCGCGCAGGGAGAGGGCCCCGGCGATGGTCAGGGCCGCCAGGCCCGACCAGCCGCCCGTAAGGGCGACGACGCTCAAGATGGCCGAGGCCGCGATCTTGACCCGGGCGTCGAGGCCGTGGAGGAGGGAGTCCCGGGGGGTGTAGTCGCCGAAGCGCAGCATCCTCAACGACCCCCCAAGAGGGCGCCGATGGTCAGACGGGCCCCGTCGACGGTGAGAACGTCCGTCCGGACGGGGAAGCCGTCCCTTTTCAGGCCCCAAAGGAGCCTGGCGAGGGGTGGGGGGGCCAGGGGGCCCTCTCCCTCCATGAGGGCCCCAAAGACCTCCGGAGGCGGCCCCTGGAGGGTGACGGTCCCCGCCTCCATGACGACGAGGCGATCGGCCGCGACCAGGTCCGCCAGATCGTGGGTGATGTGGACGATGGTGATCCCTTCACGGTGGAGGCGGTTCATCACCCCCAGGACGAGGGCCCTCCCCGCCTGGTCCAGGAAGGCCGCCGGTTCGTCGAAGACGATGTAGCGGGGCCTCATGGCCAGGACGCCGGCCACGGCGACGAGGCGTTTCTCCCCCCCCGAGAGGGTGTGGGGGGACCTCCGGCGCAGATGGGCGATCCCCACCTGCTCGAGGCTCTCCTCCAGGCGGCGGCGCACCTCCCGGGGCGGCAGGCCGAGGTTGAGGGGCCCGAAGGCCACGTCCTCCTCCACCGTCATCCCCACGATCTGGGAATCGGGGTCCTGGAAGACCATCCCCACGAGGGCCCGGATCTTCCGGAGGGAGGAGGGGTCCGCGACGGAGAGGCCGTCCACGGTCACGGTCCCCGCCCGGGGCCGCAGGAGGCCGTTGAGGTGCCTCGCCAGGGTCGTCTTCCCGCAGCCGTTGGGCCCCGCCAGGCCCAGGTACTCCCCCTCGCCGACGGAGAGGTCCACGTCCTTCAACACGGGAGGACCGCCGTCGTAGGAAAAGGTGACGCCCTCAAGAACGATCATGTCTTGAAATACCCCCGCACTTTCCTGACGACAAGGGCCGCCAGGACGATCTTCACGACGCCGCCCGGTATCGTCGGTACCAGCCCCACCGCCACGGCCCGGCCCAGGTCGAGGTTCGCCACGGCCATGAGCTGGAGGAGACCGGGGACGTAGATGAAGACGTAGCCCGCCAGCATGGCCCCCATGAGCCACCAGAGACCCGCCTCCTTCCTCATGGCCGTCAGGCGCCCCGTGACGTAGGCCCCGAGGATGAAACCGAAGAGATACCCCCCCGTCGGTCCCAGCAGGACGCCGAAGCCCGCCTTCCCACCGGCGAAGACGGGGAGGCCGATGACCCCCATCAGGAGATAGACGACCTGGCTCATGGCCCCGAGGACGCCCCCCAAAAGGGCGCCGGCCAGAGAGACGAAGAAGGTCTGCATGGTGATGGGGACGGGGGGCATGGGGATGGCGATGTAGGCCCCGACGGCCGTGAGGGCGCCGAAGAGGGCGGCGTAGACAAGACCCCTGAGGTTGCCCTCCCCTTTCATCCCTCGGCCCCCACGGTCAGATCCCCCGACGAGAGGCGCCGGATCCGCCCCTCGTCGTCCCTGAGAAGGAGAAAGCCGTTGGCGTCGAGATCCACGGCCGTCCCCGACCAGGTCCGGCCGATCCCCTCCACCGTGACCCTCCTGCCGAGGCAGTTGGTCCTCCTCCGCCATTGCTCCATGACGGGGCCGAAATTGCCGGCCAGGAGGGCCTCATAGCCCTCCTCGAAAACGTCGAGGAAGCGGCAGAGGAGGGCGAGACGGGAGACGGGGGCGCCCCTCTCGGCGAGGACGCTCGTGGCGCCGCCGGCCAGCCCGGCGGGGAAGAGGTGAGGCGGGACGGCCACGTTCAGGCCCAAGCCGACGACGGCGTAACGGATCTCCTCACCCCCCGTCGCCAGCTCCGTGAGCACACCCCCCAGCTTCCGCCCGCCCGTCAGGAGGTCGTTGGGCCACTTGATCGACACCCCGAGGCCCGAGACATCCTCCACGGCCGTCGCCGCCGCCGTCGCCGCGAGGATGGACAGGCGTGGGGCCTCGCCGGGATCGATGGGCGGGCGCAGGATCAGGGAGACGTAGATGCCCAGGCGGGGAGGGGAAAACCACGAGCGGCCCCTCCTGCCCCGCCCCGCGGTCTGTCCCTCCGCCACGACGACGGTCCCTTCCTGCGCCCCCTCCCGGGCCAGGGAGTCGGCCAGGCGGTTGGTCGAGTCCACGATCTCTTCATGGAAGATCTCGCCCCGGCCGAGGGTCCTCGTCCTCAATCCCGAACGGATCTCGGCGGGCAGGAGGAGGTCGGGCGTCTCCCGGAGGCGGTAGCCCCTGCGGCGGCAGGCCTCGATGACGTAACCCTCCCGCCTTAGGGCGGCGGCCTGTTTCCAGATGGCGGCCCGGCTGAGGGTCAGGGACGCGCCCAGGTCCGTCCCCGAGACCCATTCCCCGGGGCGGCCCCTGAGGCGATCCAAGAGGTGACGCCTACTCTCCGGCGATCCTGAGACAGTCTTTCCCATGGCGCCGCCTCATAGGTCAGGGGGCGGGAATTGTCAACCACTTTTTTTCGCCGGGTCGACAAAAACGTGCCCTAAGGCCGGAACTCCCTCTCGATGCGGGCCATGGCCTCGGCGAGGCGTTCGTCGGGGACCGTGAGGGAGATGCGGATATAGCCCTCACCGTATTTACCGTAGGCCGTCCCCGCGGCCACGACGATGGCCGTCTTGTCGAAGAGACGGTTGGTGAACTCCAGGGAGGTCATCCCCCCCGGCACGGGGACCCAGAGGTAGAAGGTCCCCTTGGGGGGCTCAAAATCGATGCCGATCTTTCTCAGGGTGGCGAGGACCAGCTCCCGCCGCCGCGTGTAGATCTCGATCATCCGGTCGATGTAGGCGGCTTCCCTCCGGAGGGCGACGATGGCGGCGTACTGGATGGGGTTGAAGATCCCCGAGTCGGTGTTCTCCTTGACCTTGCTGATGGCGGCGATGAGGTCGGCGTTGCCGCAGGCCATCCCGATGCGCCAGCCGCACATGTTGAAGGGCTTGGAGAGGGAGTTGAGCTCCACCCCCACCTCCTTGGCACCCTCGGCTTGGAGGAAACTGATCCGCTCCTGGCCCGCAAAGAGGATCTCGCTGTAGGGGTTGTCGTAGCAGACGGCGATGTCGTAGTCCCGGGCGAAGCGCACGAGGTCGGCGAGGAAGGGCCGGGTGGCGCAGGCCCCCGTGGGGTTGTTGGGATAGTTGAGGAACATGGCCGTCGCCTTCTTCGCCACCTCCGTGGGGATAGCGGCGAAGTCGGGCAGGTAGTCGTTCTTGGCGAGGATGGGGACGTTGTAGGGCTCCCCCTCCCCCATAAGGATGCTCGCCCGGTAGGCGGGGTAGCCGGGGTCCGTCATGAGGACCGTGTCGCCGGGGTTGACCCGGGCGAGGACGAAGTGGTGGCACCCCTCCTTGGAGCCGATGAGGCCCAGGACCTCCGTCGCCGGGTCCAGGGTGACGCCGTAGCGGTCGGCGTACCAGCGGGCGACCTCCCGGCGGAAGGCGAGCATACCCTTCTCCTCGTCGATGGGGTAACGGTGGTTGACGGGGTCGTAGGCCGTCCGGCACAGCTCGTCGATGACGGACCGGGGGGTCTCCTCCACGGGGTCGCCGATGGCGAGGCTGATGACGTCCACACCGTCGGCCTTGGCCTGGGCGATCTTCTTCCGCAGTTCCATGAACAGGTATGGTGGTATCCTCGTCAAACGTTCCGCCGTTCTCACCTTTGTCCTCCTCCCGTCTTTGTAATTATGGACCTCAGGGCCGGCCGAAGAGCCACCCCTCCTCCTTGAGACAGCCCTCGCAGACGAGGGCCGTCTTGCCCTCCAGATAAACCTTCTCGAATCCCCCCGCCCCCGCCGCGAAATGGATCCGCAGGGTCTCGCCGCTCTTCACCCTCACGGCGACGGGGGACCGGACGAGGCCCTTGGCGGCGGCGACGAGGGCGCTCGCCACGGAGCCGGTGCCGCAGGCGAGGGTCTCGTCCTCGACGCCCCGCTCGTAGGTCCTAACGGCGATGGTCCCATCGTCGACGACGCGGATGAAGTTGGCGTTCGTCCCCGCGGGCCGGAAGCGCTCGTGGTACCTCAGGGCCCGGCCGAGGCGGAAGACGTCGCAACCCTCGAGGTCCTTAGCGAAGACCACGGCGTGGGGGACGCCGGTGTTGACGCTGTGGACGACGAGGTCCTCCCCTTCGACGGGCAGAACCTCGTCGAGGCTGAGGCCGAAGGGATCCGTCAGGCGCAGCTTGACCACGGGACCCGTGACCTCGGCGTCGATGAGACCCGCCGCCGTCTCGAAGGTCATCCGGGTAGGGGCGATGCCCTTGAGGAGGGCGAAACGGGCGGCGCAGCGCCCGCCGTTACCGCACATCTCCACCTCGCTCCCGTCGGCGTTGAAGAAGCGCCAGGAGAAATCGGCCCGGGCAGATTCCTGGATCAGGATCAGGCCGTCGGCCCCGACGGAGAGCTTGGGGGTGCAGACGGCCCGGACGAAGTCCTTCACGTCCAAGGCGCCGATGGCGGCCTCCACGGGCCGGGCGCGGTTGTCGATGAGGATGAAGTCGTTGCCGCTGCCGTTCATCTTGGCAAAGGGGATCATGGACCTGTCAACTGCCTCCCTTTGGGGTTAGGGGCCTCCATACCCCAAATCACGTCGGAGGTGAAGAAAAAAGAAAGGGATTGACAGGGGGCGCACGGTCCGGCTATGAGCCGGGGCGAATACCAGACAGGAGGTTGTCTATCATGCTGAGTCACGAGGCGGCAAAGGTGAAGGCGATCATCGAGAAGGCCATGGAGGATCACAAGATCACCACGACGGAATACGAGAAGATCCTCGCCGTGGTCAACGCCGACATGGTCGTCGACTCCCAGGAGAAGCAGCTCCTCGCCCAGCTCCACGAGCTGATCGCCTCCGGTGCCGTGGAACGCGTACCGGGATGAGGGCCCCAGGAGCGCCCCGAAGGTCGTCAAGACCGCCGGCAATGACGGGGAGAAGGGGGCCTGACCCCTCTCCCCACATCCTTCGACGCCCCCGGCGGGTCCTTTCCCTCGTCCTCCTGATCCTGTTTTTCATGCCGGCGGGAGGCCGCGGGGGCGAGGCGCCCCCCGGCGAAGACCCCCTCGCCTTACTGCGCAGGGACCCCACGATCACCCATCGCCAGGAGCTCCCCCTCGCCGTCCCCGCCGGTGCCCTCGCCTTCCTCCTGGACAACCCGGCGGTCCTGGGGCGCCTCTGGAAGGCCTACAACCTCCAGCCCGCCTACGAGATCACCACCAGAGACGCCTCCATCCACCTCCACGATCCCTCGGGCATCACCGTGGACCTGACGGCGCAGGAGAGGACGGGAAACGCCCGCACCTTCTTCGGCCGGGGCAGGGTCAACCACTGGGCCGTCCCTTCCTTCTTCACGGCCGACGCCCTGGCGACGATCAGCCACCGCCGGGGCCCCGAAGGTCAAAAGGTGGAGGTGAGGATAGTCATGAGGGGCCGCAACGCCCCGTCCCGCCTGGCGATGAGGATATTCTCGGGTCTCTTGGAACGCCTCATGGAGGGCCGCATCAGGAACAACCTGGCGGACCTGGAAAGGATGGTCCAGGACCTGCGCGCCCACCCCCAGGAGGCGCGGCAACGTCTCCGGGGCGAGGACCTCTCCGCCGCCGAGGCCCTCCTCAAGGCCGCGGAATAGAGATCGCCATGGGGCCGCCCAAGGCTTTTTCCGTCTTGCCGCAAGGCTATCGAAGCTTCTGATAGACGGCGTATTGCAGGAAGGTGCTCGTCACCCTGCTTAGATATTGGTAATTAGTCCCGTTTTGGTCATCGAAAAATGACCCCATCTGTTCATGCCTGTTCGATCTCCGGTTCCCGGATGAGGCCGGCCTTGACCTTTTCCTTGAGCCGGTAAGAGTTTCCCTTGATGTTGATCGTCGTCGAGTGGTGAAGTATCCGGCCGAGGACGACCGGACCCCCCTCGGGTATGGGGGGACACCCTGGTGTGTTAGGCTTTTAGGGGCTTCTCCCCGGCGGAGCTTTTGGTGAGGGAAGAAAAATTCGGGGGGGAAAATTTTTTGTCGATCGCCGATTCCTCAATGATTTCAGGTAGTCTACCTACGTCGGCGCGCCGACATCCCCCCGCGGTCGGCCGTTTTTGTTCTAATATAGCGCCCATATTATACTAACAAAATCGGTCGAAATTTCCCTCAAAAACGGCCGCTTTCGGCCCGTTTTGGGAGGCGGGAAATTTTTTGGGCCAAAAAGGCCCGTTTTTTTCCCCCCGAGAGGTAAAACGGGGCAAAACGGACCGTTTTGCCCGTGCCGATCACCCCTTGGTCCCATTACGGCGATCACAGAATGGCTCTATAGCGGCGATCATCGACAACAAGGAAAATGCAGATAAACAACCTTTTTAAGGACTACACCTTGCAAGAAGTTCTTGATGATCTCGACATGATCGAATGTTTTGAAGCCCCCGGCCAAAAACTTCAGGTCGGCGAAATAACCAAACACCAGGTAGATCTCTTTCACAAACCGGGGTTACTCCACCAGCCTCGTTGCAATAAAACGGGAATTCAGGTTTATCCATCGCCGTCGCCAACCCCGACTTCCGGACCCTCCCGGAGGGGAGTATCGGAGTTCCAATGCAGGTTAGCTAAATGATATCATGAGGAATCGGCAACGTTAAAAAATTCCTGTCGTGGCGGGCCTTCCGGGTTTTCGAAAGCCGGAAAAGCCAGCTAGACCAGGATTTGCGGACCACCCACCGGCGGTGTCATGACTAATAAACCCCCTTATCTTTCTGAGAATATTCTTGACTCGACAATAACAGGCCCCTATACTCCAAACCGTCAGAAGCGCTGTCTCATAAGACCGGGGTCCGGTGGCCGACCACACAGAAAGGAGGGATCGAACGGGGAGTGCATGACGGGGGTCCTCGGCGTCCTCGAGATAGGAGGTGAAGTCCGCCGATCCGTAAACGCCGGCCTGCTGTATGGGCGGAGAGGTTGACGTCGCAAACCGATTGCAGATTTGTTTCCCAGAAAAGGAGAAGAGGAGATGTCGATCGATGTACCGACTCGAGAATACGGTGAATACAGGATCCGTTTGATGAAGGCCGAGGAAGCGCCGGCCGTGGTCGATCTCTATCGGGCCGTTTACGGTGATCATTTCCCGATCCGGGAGATGTATGACCCGGAGTTCATCGTCAAACAGCAGGAAGCAGGCCTCATGTACCGGGTGGTGGCGGTGGACGCCGATGATAAGATCCTGGCCCATCATGCCATGTACCGCCTGGCGGAAACCTACCGTGGTTTGTACGAAGCGGGACAGGGCATGGTCTATCCGGAGCACCGCGGCAAGGGCTTCAGCAATGTGCTGCAGGAATATATCGGCACGACCCTGGCCCAGGCGGTCGGGGTGGAGGAGTTTTGGGGCGAGTCGGTAACCAATCACGTGATGATGCAGAAATCGGCCCTCTACGTGGGGGTGAAAGAGTCGGGAATCGAACTCGAGGTCATGCCCGCCGAATCCTATACGGCGGAAAAATCGGCGCCGGGCCGGGTGGGTGCCGTGGTGTGCTTTATGGCGGTCAAGGAAAAGCCGCGCAGGGTCTTTTTGCCCGCCCCTTACGCGGAGCTGCTCCAGCGGATCTATGCCAACGGGAAGCGGGACCGGGAGTTTGCCGCAGGTGACCAGGCGCTGCCGGAAGATGGGCACAGCCGCTATGTCGATACCTACATCTCCTCTGCCGGGGTGCTTAGGGTTTCTCTCTTTGAGGCGGGGCCCGACCTGGCGGCGGTGATGGCCGGCCTGGTGGAAAAATACACCGCCGCCGGGGCGGTGGTGCTGCAGGTGTTTTTACCCCTCGACAAGCCCTGGAGCGGCGCGGCGACCGAGGTCTTGAACCGTCAGGGGTTCTTCTTCTCCGCCCTCGTCCCCCGCTGGTTCGACGCCGATGGTCTGCTGCTGCAAAAACTCGCCCATCCCACGAACTACGAGGAGATGAAGATCTATTCGGATTTTGCCCGGCAGATGCTGGAGCTCATCATCGCCGACCGCGTTCGCGTCGAGACATGAGGTTTCCACGGCTGTGATTGGGGGCTTCGGTCCGGGTGATCGATAGTGATGATGGGACCATAACAAAAGGTCCTTGATCCCCTTCCGGTACCGGTGGTTTGCGGGCCGGGCGGCGGGCCTTCCGGGTTTTCGAAAGCCGGAAAAGTCTGCCAGACAAGGATTTACTGACCATCCTCCGGCGGGATTCTGCCGAAGGCGGGGAGAAATCCGGGAGCTACGAACCAGGTATTATGTCCCCTATTTTGCACCATGACTTGACGTTGTCGATTTTCCCCTTGAGGTCATAGTTGCGGAACACCTCGACGCGGTTCGTCTCGGGTGTCCCCCCGGCGCAGATGGCGCTTGCGACGAGGTAGCCGCCGAATCTCGATGCCGTGATGTCCTGGATGAAGTACAGTAGCCGCAAGCGATCCTCGGCCGAGACGCCCTCCCGCCCCTTGAGGTATTTTTCCATGTCCTTTCTCGTTTCCCCGTTGAGATATTCCCCTTCGCCGGGCATGGTGGTGACGATGCCGCCGGCAATCTCTTGCAGGGTGCCGAGGAATTCGATGAAGCGGAGACGGTTGTGATACAAACCGGCGTTGGATATGGAGACATCGGGGACGGGGATGCCGCTGGGATGCATATAGGAATTCGCCACCGCCCCCAGCGCGCAGCCCCAGCCGATCTCCGAGGCCATAATCATGTCGGTGATCTTCTCCCTGATGTGACCGGCCCGACCGACGCCGTTGTAATCGGCGATCAAGGCGGCGGCGCCGATGAGGATGTCCGTCCGGGCGGAGGTGCAGGCCCCCTTGCAGATGCGCACATAGGGAGAAAAATAACCGATCAGGTTTTTCGTGAATTCCCATTCACCGCACATAAAGACCCTTTCCCAGGGGACGAAGACATCATCGAACACGGAAAGGGATTCGACGAAACCGATCCGGGAGCTTACGGGGCTTTCCATCTCCCTGGCCGCCAACGGACCCGGGGCGGGACGGGTGATGAACCTCAACCCCTTCGTGTCGGTGGGGATGGCAAAGGAAACGGCGTAATCCCTGTCGGCCTCCTGGAGGACCCCCGACGGGCTCGTGAAAATGAAATGGGTTACGGGGGCGTTGGAGGTGTGGATCTTGGCCCCCCGGACGACAATGCCGTCTTTGTTCCTGTCCACGACCCTCAGATACAGATCGGGATCCTGTTGGCGATGGGGGGGAAGGGACCTGTCCCCCTTGGGATCCATGACCCCCATGCAGTAGCGCAGATCGTTTCGCTGCAATTCCCGGAAAAAGTCCTGAAGACGCCGATGGTACTGGGTGCCCCGCGCCTGATCGATGTCGTAGGTAACGGCCCACAGGACGTTGAGGCCCGTGATCATGCACATGGAGCAGAAGTGACGGGCGTTGTTTTTTTTGAGGGTTTCGATGAGTTTTCTCACTTCTTCAGGCGTCCGGCGCAGATGGGTCCAAAAGCTGACCCTCTCCTCCACCAGGGGCGACCAGAAAACGAAGTCTTTTTCTTTTTCCGGATCGTGGGCCCAATCGTAAAACTTAGCCATCTCCCTCAGGGAGATCTGGAAATACTTGTTCTCCACGACATTGTTTATTTTTTCCCCCCCGATGTAGACTTCCGGCGACATCCTTTTAAGACTGTCTAGGTATTCTGCCCCTGTTTTTATACCCATATTAGATCCTCCCTTATTTTTGTCCTACGTACGGCCTTCTTTCCGCCGCCCCAATTCCTCCCGGTACCAGTCCCTCAGGGTCACCAGGAGGTGCAGGGCCGTGCGGTAGGCGAACTTGCCGTCCCGATCGGCCTTCTCTTCGACCCGTTCCTCCATCGCCTCAAGATCGTCGATCTGTTCCTGGAGCGAGCAAATTTCCTTCTCGAATTCATTGATAATCTGCTCTTGGGTCAAATGGCGGAAAAAGAGGACCCTCACCAGAAAAGGGAGGACATAATCGAAGGGGACCGGCGGCGCCGTGATGCGGTGGAGAAAATGCTCCTTCCCCGCCTCCGTGATGGTATAGACGTTTTTGTTCGGGCGACCTGTCTGGATGACCACCTCCTTTTTAACAAAGCCTTTTTCTTCCAATTTCCGCAGGGTTGGATAGACCTGATTGAGGCTGAGGTTGTAATTGAGCATCATCTTTCCCGCGATCTCCTGCATCCGGTAACCCGTCTTCGGCCCCGAGAGGAGATAACCGAGGGTCATCAACTCGAAATCCATGTCATGCCTCCTTTCTCATATTATTAAACGAGTTTTTAATTAAAATATAAATATTCTGTTTCTTAATATTATTGATCTTTTTATTTGTCAAGAAAATTTTGGCCCCGCGGCCACCTTTCGGGATGATTGTCAAAAGACTGGAGGTTGATGAAGGGGCGGGTCGGCGCACCGAGCTCGGGACCTCAACAGCCCGTCGGGGACGGGCCGACGCTACGCCTGAACCAGAGAGCGAATAAAGTGGTGGATGTAACGCCTACGTCGGGGGACCCCGCAAGGTCCTCCGCCGTGTCGGGGTCCTCGTTGTAGGGGGCCGTTACGGCCCCCCGGTCCGTGCCTGTACTGTCTAAAACTTGAAATTCCCGAAGTTCGACTCCTTGATGGGTTGGAGGAGCGACACCTCGAAGGCCAGGGCGAGGGCGTCCCGGCAGTCCTTGAGGGGGAGGGTACCGTCGTTGAAGAGGCGGGCCTCCATGTAGAAGGGGTGGGCCTCGCGGTTGTACTTGTCGATCATCATCTGTCGAAAGGCCTGCGCTGCCTCCTCGTCCATCGGCTCGCCCCGTTTCTTGCGGTTGATCCGCTCCAGGGTCGTGAGGATGAACCCCGCCGTCTCCCCCGACATGACGGAGGTCCGGGCCCGCATGGTGGCGAAGATGAACAGGGGGTCGAAGGTGCGGCCGCACATGCCGAAGTTCGCCGCCCCGTGGTCCGGGCCGATGACCCACTGGATCCGGGGGACCTCGGCGCAGGCGCAGGCCCGCACCATGCCGGAGCCGTACTTGCCGATGCCGGCGTACTCCTCCGCCGTGCCCACCATGTAACCCGGCGAGTTCTGGATATAGAGGATGGGGATCTTCATGGTGCAGCACCGGATCACCCACTCGATGGCCTTACGGGCCGCGTCGACGAAGATGACACCGTTGTTGTTGCTGGCGATGACGCCCACGGGGATGCCCTTGAGGAAGATCTTGCCGCAGACGATGTTGTCCCCCCGTCCCATGTTGTAATACCGCTTGTACTCGCTGAAATAGCTGTCGTCGGCGATGCAGGCGATGACGTCGCGGACGTTGATCCCCCGGGAGACCTCCTTCGGCAGGACCTCGTAGAGGTGTTCCACAGGGACCCGGGGCGGTACGGTCTTTCTCCTCTCGATATGGAGGGTCTGGCTGGGGTCGAAGGACAGCAGCTCCCGGAGCTTCTCGATCCCCTCGTCCTGGGTCTTGACGAAATGATCGGCGCCGCCGGAGATGTGGGTGTGGACCCGGGCGCCGCCGAGGTCCTCCATCGTGACCTTCTCGCCGATGGCCGACTCCACCATGGGGGGGCCGCCGAGGAAGGAGTAGGACATCCCGTCGATCATGATGGACTCGCAGGCCAGGTACACGATATAGGCGCCGCCGGCCGTGTTGCCCCCCGTGCTCAAGGTGTACTGCTTCAGCCCCTTGGCCGACATGCGGCACATGTTGTAGAAGAAGTGGCCGAACTGGTTACGCCCGGGGAAGATCCGGTCCTGGAGGGGGAGATAGGCGCCCGCCGAATCGGCGATGTAGACGAAGTTCAGCCCGCACCGATCGGCGATCTCCTGGGCCCTCAAGTGCTTCTTGCAGCTGATGGGATAGTAGGCACCGGCCGTGACGCGGCTGTCGTTGGCGAGGATCATGACCCAGTTGCCGTGGACCTTGCCGATCCCCGTGACCAGGCCCGCCGAAGGCACGTCCTCGACCCCCTCGTACCCGATCCCGAAACCCGCCCCCCGGCTCAGTTCGAAAAACTCCGTCCCCGGATCGATGAGCTGCCGGATCAGCTGCCGCGGCGGTTTCTTTCCCTGCTTGGCCAGCCTCTCGTTCTGGGCCTCCCCCCCGGGGTTGTAGGCCCTCTCCCAGAGGGCGTAGATCTTCTCCTCCTCCGCCAGCCAGTGCCGCCGGTTCTCGGCCCACTCCAACTCCCTCTTCTGAGACCTCGTCAATCTCTTGTCGGATTGCTCACCCATCCCCGCTTCCTCCTTTTCGATCGACACGGATTCGTTCCCCTTCCGGACAGGGCACGAAAGGTAATTTTTCTCCATTCCCGCAATACTCGAGCCCCACCTTATCGTTTCTTTTAATCGCCGCCGCCCGGTTCCGGATGAACAAATTTCTCCATTAAGCCCTTTAAACCTTCTTGTACTGAAGTGATTTCTTCCTGTCAATATCGGACGGACGGTGGCCGATCGCGGAAAGCCAATTATTACGTTATGTTGTACTGCCTGACGAGGAATTTTCACCCGATCGCGGTGATTTATTTGTAATTTCAATGCAATATCTCTCTGACCTTCCCGGCGCGGCCGGGTGGGCCGGTCCCCGTCTGACCCTGGTTTGCGACCCCCGGCCGGGGGGGTTCGCGAAGGTCAACTCCCCCCGGATGAGGAGGGCCTCCCCCTCCACGGCGAGGGTGACGGCCCTCAGGCGGCCCTCGATCTCCCGGTCCTGGACGCGGAGGGGAAAGGGGTTGAAGAGGGGGAAGCGGACGGGACGGAAGAGGTTGGTCAGGCGCAGGAGGATGGCGGGGCTCGGCCGCAGCTCGACCTCCGTGAAGGACAAAACGAGGTGGGTGCCCTCGGGGGAGACGGAACAGGCCAGGAGGCCCTCCATCCGTCCCTTGGTGGAGGCGACGAGGGGGGAGTCGGCCCGGATCTCGTAATCCGCCGCCACTTTCAGGGTCGGCGGCGCGCCGTCTCGACCGGGGACGAGGGTGACGGGGCCGGGGTGGGACAGGGTCACCCTCAGGGGGACCTCGAAGAACATCAGCACCCGGAGCCGGTGCTCGACGGTCAGGGGAAAGGCGGCGGACAGGAAGGAATCGAGGGCGGCCCTGCCGACCCGGATCTCCACGGGTCCCCCCCGGACGGGGCCGGGCATGGTCAGGACGAGAAGGGTCCCGAGGAGGAGCAAGAGGGACCGGCGGCGAGGAGGCGGGGCCACGGCGATCTTCACCGCTGGCAGCGGGGGCAGTGATAGGAACCACGGCCGCAGACCTTCTCCCGCACGATTTCCCCCCCGCAGCGGGGGCAGGGGCCGCCGCGGCGGTCATAGACCTTGAGGCGGTGCTGGTACTCCCCCGGGCGGCCGAAGAGGTCACGCCAGTCCGAGACCGTCGTCCCCCGCGCCCGGACGGCCTCCCTCAGGATGGCCCTGGCCGCCCTCGCGATCCGTTCCCATTCCTCCTGGGTGACGTCCCGGGCGGGCCGCCGAGGGTCCACGGCGGCGGCGAAGAGGATCTCGCCGGCGTAGATGTTGCCGATCCCCGGGAAGAGGCGCTGGTCGAGGAGGAAGGCCTTGACGGGGAGACGGCGGCGGGCGGCCTCCCTGCGGAGGCCCGCCGGGTCCTCCGCGGCGAAGGGGTCGGGGGGGCCGGAGGGGCCGGCTTCGTCGTCGAAGTCGACGGTGGCGAACCGGCGCGGGTCGATGAGGAGGAGACGACCGCCGTCGAAGTGGCAGATGAGGCGCAAATGGTCCACGGGCAGGCCGTAATCCGTCTCCCAGAGGAGGCGGCCCGTCATACGGAGATGGATCTTCCAGGCGACCCCGCCGTGGAAGAGGAGCGCCACGGCCTTGCCCCGGCGCACCACCTGCCTGACCGCCAGGCCGGCGACGGCGGGGGGAGGCCCCAGCCTCTCGTCCAGGACCTCGACGGACAAGAGCCGCCGTCCCAGGATCACCTGCCGCAGTTGCCGGCAGAGGGTCTCCACCTCGGGAAGCTCCGGCACCTCTCTTACCTCCTTTCCCGGCAGATCGCCACGGGCCGCCTGCCCGCCGATCCCCGTCTATGAACGCTTCGGCGGTTGCTTGTCAAGACCTCACCGCGCCTTTACATTTCCCCCGAATCCCGCTATGTTTTCCCTCCATGAAATAAAGGGGGCCGGGATTTGCTGCCTGGGGAAACGAAGCGGAAATTCGAAGCTCTTAAGTCCTTCCTCGCCTCTTTGGGGAGGGCGGCCGTCGCCTTCTCCGGCGGTGCCGACAGCCTGCTCCTCCTCCACGCCCTGGCCTGTAACCGGCCCGGGGAGACCGTGGCCGTCACCGCCGCCACCCCCTTCCTCCCCCGCCGGGAGGTGGAGGCGGCGCGTCGTCTCACGGCTCAGTTGGGGGTGGAACACCTCTTGGTGGAGCGGGCCTCCTTCGTCGGCGAGGGGATCCTCGCCAACACCTCCGAGCGCTGCTACCTCTGCAAGCGGGAGATCCTCGGCGCCCTGGGGGAGGCCGCGCGGGAGCGTTACGGGATCGACATCCTCCTCGACGGGACGAACGCCGACGACCGAGCCGAGGACCGTCCCGGGACGCGGGCCGCGGAAGAACTCGGCGTCATTTCGCCCCTCAGGGAGGCGGGCCTCGGCAAAGGGGAGATCCGCCTGATCCTGAGGGCCCTCGGATCGCCTTCCTACGACAAACCACCGGAGTCGTGCCTCGCCACCCGCATCCCCCCCGGGCGCCCCATCACGGCCGGCGACCTGGCCATGGTCGCGGCGGCGGAGGAGGCCATGCGGGACCTGGGCTTCCGCCTCGTACGGGTCAGGCACCACGGCGATCTGGCCCGGATCGAGGTGGGTCGGGGGGAGAGGGCCCGTTTCCTGGCGGGGGACGTCATGGACGAGGCGGCGCGGCGGGTGCGGGAGACGGGTTTCACCTTCGTCACCCTGGACCTCGCCGGCTACGGGGGGAACGACGGGTGAACCGCCGGCGCCTCCTGACCATCCTCACGGACGTGAGGGAGGGGCGCCTCGGTGTCGAGGAGGCCGCCGAGGTCTTCAAGACCCTCCCCTTCGAGGATCTGGGTTTCGCCAAGGTGGACCACCACCGGTCCCTCCGGCGCGGTTTCCCGGAGATGGTCCTCTGCCAGGGGAAGACGGCCGCCCAGGTCCTCGCCATCGCAAGGGCCATCGGCGAGAGGGGCAACCCCGTCATCGCCACGCGCTGCGGCGCCGATGTCTATGACGCCGTCAAGGACCGCCTGGAGGGGGCGCGCTACTTCCCCGAGGCGCGGATCCTCTTCGTCCCCCGGGGGGAGAGGCAACGCCCCCGGGAGAAGATCGCCGTCGTCACGGCGGGGACGGCGGACCTGCCCGTGGCGGAGGAGGCGGCCGTCACCGCCGAGTGCCTCGGCGTGACGGCGGAGAGGTTCTACGACCTCGGCGTCGCCGGGCTCCATCGCCTCCTGGCCTGTCTCCCCGCCCTGGGCGAGACGGCGGTCATCGTCTGCGTGGCGGGCATGGAAGGCGCCCTGCCCGGCATCGTGGCGGGCCTCGTGGACCGGCCCGTCATCGCCGTCCCCACCAGCGTCGGTTACGGCACCGGCCTCGGGGGTCTCGCCGCCCTTTTGACCATGCTCAACTCCTGCTCCGGCGGCGTGGGGGTGGTGAACATCGACAACGGTTTCGGGGCGGCCTACCTGGCGGTTTTGATCGTCGAGCAGATGGAGCGGGCCCGACGCGGGGGGAAGGACGATGACGCCTGAGGGGGAAGGAATCCTCTATTTCGACTGCTTCTCGGGCATCAGCGGCGACATGGCCGTGGCGGCCCTCCTCGATTTGGGGATCGACGAGGAGGCCCTCCGGGGGGACCTCAAGGGCCTCCCCATCGGGGCCTACGAGCTAAAGATCGCCCCGACGAAACGGGGGGGGATCCGCTGCCGGGAGTTCCGCGTCGTCGTGACGGACCAGGGCCGACAGAGGCGCCGCCTGGGCCTGATCCGGGAGATCATCGAAAAGAGCGGCCTCGATAAGGCCGTCATCTCCCTCGCCTCCTCCATCTTCACCCTCCTCGCCGAGGCGGAGGCGAAGGTCCACGGGATCGACCTCGAGGAGGTCCACTTCCACGAGATCGGCGCCGTGGACTCCATCGTGGACATCGTCGCCTTCTCCTGGGCCTTCGCGAGGCTCAACCCCTCCCGCGTGGTCTCCTCCCCCGTGAACCTCGGCCGGGGCCTGGTCCGCTGCGCCCACGGGACCCTCCCCGTCCCGGCCCCGGCCGTGGCGGAGCTGGCCCGGGGCGTCCCGTGCTACGCCACGGACGAGCCCCAACGGGAGCTGACGACCCCCACGGGGATGGCGATCCTCAAGGCCGTCTGCCGGGAGTTCGGCCCCCTCCCTCCCCTGACGCCCCTGGCGACGGGCCACGGGGCGGGGCGGGCCGACGACGGTTGGCCCAACTTCCTGAGGGTCGTCCACGGCCGGCCCGTCGAAGACGGTTCGAGAGACGAGGAGATCACAATCTTAGAGACGAACATCGACGACATGAACCCCCAGTTCTGGGGTCACCTCTGGGACCGCCTCCTCGCCGCCGGCGCCCTCGACTGCTATCTGACCCCCGTGATGATGAAGAAGAACCGGCCGGGCCAGCTCCTGACGGTCCTCTGCCGCGAGGGGGACCGCAGGGTCGTCGAAGACGTCATCTTCGGCGAGACCACCACCCTCGGCGTGCGTCGCTCTACGGCCCGGCGGCGGGTCCTGGCGCGGGAGGTCAGGACCGTCGAGACCCCCTACGGCCCCATCAGGGTCAAGGCGGCCCTCCAGGGGGGCCGGGTCGTCAAGTGGAGCCCCGAGTACGAGGACTGTCTGAGCGCCGCCGCCCGGAGCGGGAGACCCCTGAGGGAGATCCACGCCGAGGTCCAGCGTCGGGCGGCGGGCCTCTTCGCCCCCGAAGACCCCTGAGGCGGCCCTTTTCCTTTCCCCCACGTATCTCACGGCCGGGATTGCAGGACGGACCCCTCTGTGGTACAGGGGCGGCGCGTACACCTTTGACGCGGAGGCTCGGAAGATGAACGTTCTCGATGTGATCGCCAAGGCGAAGGGGGAGGGCAGGGGGGTCCTGAACGAGGCGGAGTCCAAGGAGGTCCTGAGGGCCTACGGGATCCCCGTCGTGGATGAGCTGATCATCGAAACCGTCCAGGAGACCATGGCCTACGCCGACTCCTTCGGCTTCCCCGCCTGTCTCAAGGCCCTCGGTTCACACCTGACCCACAAGACGGAGAGGAACCTCGTCCGGCTCGGCCTCAAGAGCCCCGAGGAGGTCTTCCTGGCCGCCAAGACCCTGGCCGCGGCGGCGGGGTCCGACCTGGAGGGCTTCCTCCTCCAGCCCATGGTCCGGGGGCGGAGGGAGCTCGTGGCGGGCATGTTCTGCGACCCCCAGTTCGGACCGGCGATCATGCTCGGCCTGGGGGGGATCTTCACGGAGGCCCTGCGGGACGTCGCCTTCCGCGTGGCCCCCGTGGGGGAAGGGCAGGCCGCCGCCATGATGGACGAGCTCCGCGGTCGGGCCCTCCTCGGCCCCTTCCGCGGCGAGGAGGCCTGCCGGCGCGATCATCTCCTGGCCTGTCTCACCGGCCTGTCCCGCCTGGCTTTGGAACAGGAGGACATCGTCGAGGTGGACATCAACCCCCTGATCATCGGGCCCGACGGGGCAGTGACGGCCGTGGACGCCCTCGTCGTCCTGGGGGAGCGGCCCCGGCGGCCCCGCCAGCTCCCGGCCGTGGCGCCGAAAGACCTCGCCCGGATCTTCCACCCCCGTTCCCTGGCCTTCGTCGGCGCCTCGGGGAGGCCGGGCAAGTGGGGCCACCTCCTGTTGACGGCGGTCCTGACGGGGGGGTTCGAGGGACCCGTCTACCTCGTCAACCCCAAGGGGGGAACCATCGCGGGCCGTCCCGTTCACCGCTCCCTGGAGGAGATAGAGGAACCCGTGGATCTGGGGATCGTCACCGTCCCCGCCGCCCAGGTCTTCGACCTCATCCCCCAGTTCCGGAGGAAGGGCATCCGGTACATGCTCCTCGTCACCTCGGGCTTCAGCGAGACGGGGGCGGAGGGCCGCCTCCTCGAGGAACGCCTCGCCCGGGAGGCGGCGGAGGCGGGCATCCTCGTCCTCGGCCCCAACACCATGGGGATCATGAACCCCCACGCCCGTTTCTACTGCACGGGGACGCCCGTCTGGCCCCAGGCGGGGCCCGTCGGCCTCGTGGCCCAATCGGGCAACCTGGGGACCCAGCTCCTCACCTTCGCCGAGTCGGAGGGCATCGGGATCCGGGCCTTCAGTGGCTCGGGCAACGAGGCGATGATCACCATCGAGGACTACATGCGGGCCCTGGAGGAGGACGACCTGACGAAGACGGTCCTCCTCTACGTGGAGAGCATCAAGGACGGGCGGCGCTTCCTCGAGGCGGCCCGCAACATCTCCCTGAAGAAACCCGTCGTCCTCCTCAAGGGGGGGCGCACCGACGTGGGGAACAGGGCCGCGGCGAGTCACACGGGGGCCATGGCCTCGAACATGGCCGTCTTCAACGCCGCCTGCCGCCAGGCGGGCGTCGTCATGGCCAACCAGCCCACGGAGCTCCTCGACCTCTCCGTCGCCTTTTCCTTTCTCCCCCTGCCGAAGGGCGACCGTGTGGGGATCGTGACCCTGGGCGGGGGCTGGGGCGTCGTGGCCGCCGATCTCTGCGCCGAGTCGGGACTTAAGGTACCCTCCCTGCCCCCGGAGCTCGTCTCCGAGATCGACACCCTCCTCCCCCCCTTCTGGAGCCGCTCCAACCCCGTGGACGTCGTGGGCCAGTTCGACCCCTCCATCCCCCTCAAGGTGGTGGAGGCCCTCGTCCGCTGGGACGGCTGCGACGCCATCCTCCACCTGGGGGCCGTGGGGAGGCTGTACTTCCTGAGCAACATGGCCCGGGCCGTGAGGACCGCCGACCCCGGCCTCGACCCCACCCTGATCGAGGCGAGCCTCGAGGTGGAGAGACAGGGGGAGAGGGAATTCTACCGGCAGGCCTGCGCCCTCATGGAGAAATACGGGAAGCCCATCATCGGCGTCTGCCTCGTGAAGGACGACCAGACGAAACAGATCAACGACGTGCCGGGGAGCCCCTACAAGGGGGTGTCCTTCTCCACGCCCGAGCGGGCCGTCGTCGCCCTGGCCAAGATGGTCTCCTACAGCCGGTGGCTCGCCGCGGAGCAGGGCAAGGCCTGAGATGGGCACCCTGATCATGGTCCGCCACGGCCAGGCCTCCTTCGGGTCGGACAACTACGACCGCCTCTCGGAGCGGGGGGTCCTCCAGTCCCGCCTCCTGGCGGCCTACCTCCTCAAGACGGGACGGAAACCGGACCTGGTGTGCTCGGGAGAGATGGAACGCCAACGCCACACGGCCCGGGAGATCGTGGCCGCCTACCGCGGCGCCGGGGTGGGGCTGCCCGACCCGGAGGTCCTGCCCGCCTTCAACGAGTACAATTCCCGGGCCCTCGTCATGGCCGCCCTGAAGGCCCAGGGGTATCCGTCCGGCAAGGGGGGGCTCCAGGCCCTCTTCGCCGACCCGGCGGCCTTCCAGGACCTCTTCGCCCGGACCGTCCAGGCCTGGATCAACGGGGAGGTGACCGTCCCGGGGGCCGTCTCCTGGGGGGAGTTCAGACAGAGGGTGGAGGGGGGCCTGGGGGCCCTCACGGCAGGGGGGTTCAAGGGCCGGACCGTCGTCTGTGTGACCTCGGGCGGACCCATCTCCGTGGCCTTTCAGAGGGCGACGGGCCTGGCGGACAGGGACACGGTGAGGGTCGTCTGGCAGATCGTCAACACCTCCCTCACGACCTTTCTCTTCGCCGCCGAACGGTTCTCCCTGGTCTCGTTCAACAACTACGCCCACCTGGAGCTGGAGGGGGACCCGTCCCTCATCACCTACCGCTGACCTTCCACCTCCGCCCGCGGGCGGGGAAGGGGCGACATATTTTTAGAGGAGGACGCCATGGATTTCTCCGTATCGGATAAGATGAAGGCCGTCTTGGACCTCATCCGCGAGTTCGTGGAGAGGGAGCTGATACCCCTGGAGGGGGAGTTCCTCCGCCGGGACTTCCGGGACCTCCTCCCCCTCCTCAACGAGAAGAGGGAGGAGGTGAAGCGGATGGAGCTCTGGGCCCCCAACCAGCCCGCCTCCCTGGGGGGCATGGGCCTGGACCTCGTGGAGCACGGCCTCGTCTCCGAGGAGCTGGGCCGGACGCCCCTGGGCCACTACGTCTTCAACTGCCAGGCCCCCGACGCGGGGAACATGGAGATCCTCCACAAGTACGGCACGGAGGAACAGAAGGAGAGATACCTCAAGCCCCTCGTCGAGGGGCGGATCCGGAGCTGCTTCTCCATGACCGAGGTGGACCGGCCGGGCTCGAACCCCGTCCTCCTGGACACGACGGCCGTGAGGGACAAAGACGAGTGGGTCATCAACGGCCGGAAGTGGTACACCACCGCCGCCGACGGGTCGGCCTTCGCCATCGTCATGGCCGTCACGGACCCCGACGCGCCCCCCCACCTCAGGGCGAGCATGATCATCGTCCCCACGGACGCGGAAGGCTTTCACCTCGTCCGGAACATCCCCGTCATGGGCCACACGGGGAGCGACTACTTCAGCCACGCCGAGATCCTCTACCAGAACTGCCGGGTCCCCGCGGGGAACCTCCTGGGCCCCCAGGGGTGGGGGTTCGTCATCGCCCAGGAGCGCCTCGGCCCCGGACGGATACACCACTGCATGCGCTGGCTCGGCATCTGCAGGCGGGCCTTCGAGGTCATGTGCCGGCGGGCGGCCGAGCGGGTGGTGACGGCCGACGGCCGGACCCTGGCGACCCGCCAGATCATCCAGTCCTGGATCGCCGAGGGCGCCGCCGAGATCCAGGCGGCCCGCCTCATGACCCTCCACACGGCCTGGAAGATCGAGCACCTCGGGGTGAAGGAGGCGAGGGAGGAGATATCCCTCATCAAGTTCTTCGTGGCCGACGTCATGCAGAGGGTCGTGGACCGGGCCCTCCAGGTCCACGGCGGCCTGGGGATGACGGACGACACGATCATCGCCTTCTTCTACCGCCACGAGCGGGGCTCACGGATCTACGACGGGGCCGACGAGGTCCACAAGGTGGCCGCGGCGAGGCGCATCATCAGGGAGGGGGCACAAAAGAGATGGCTATGAAGGGAGGCGAATGATCATGGACTACATCGACGGCGCGGGACCGGTAAGAAGGGGTGAGGACCTCGACCGGGTGAGACTGGAGGCGTACCTCAAGGAGAACCTCCCGGGTCTCGGCGGGGAGATGAGGGTCTCCCAGTTCCCGGGCGGCCACTCCAACCTGACGTACCTCATCGCCCTGGGGGAGAGGGAGTTCGTCCTGCGCCGGCCCCCCCACGGGCGGAAGGCGAAGACGGCCCACGACATGGGGCGGGAATACCGCGTCCTCAAGGCCCTGCGGCCCCAGTTCCCCTACTGCCCCGAGGCCCTCTGCTACTGCGAGGACGAGGGCGTCCTCGGGGCCCCCTTCTTCGTCATGGAGCGCCTCAGGGGCGTCATCCTCCGCAAGGACCTCCCCCCCGGCCTGCACCTCACGGAGGCCCAGGCCGAGAGGCTCTGCGGCCGCCTCGCCGAGGTCCTCGCGGAGCTCCACCGGGTGGACTGGACCAGGGACGGCCTGCGGGACCTGGGGAGACCCGAGGGTTACGTCCGGCGCCAGGTGGAGGGGTGGACGAGGCGGTACGAGCAGGCCCGGACCCCCGACGCCCCCGACCTCGGGGACGTGACCCGCTGGCTCGCCGAGCGGATGCCCCCCGAGTCGCCCGTCGTCTCCGTCATCCACAACGACTACCGCTTCGACAACGTCGTCCTCGACCCGGCGGACCCCCTGCGGATCATCGGGATCCTCGACTGGGAGATGGCCACGGTGGGAGACCCCCTCATGGACCTAGGCGGCGGCCTCGCCTACTGGGTCGACCGGGACGACCCGCCGGAGATGCAGGCCATCCGCCTCGTCCCCACCAACATCCCGGGGATGATGAGGCGCCGGGAGTTCGTGGACCGCTACGCCTCCCTCATGGGGATCGCGGTGGAGCGTATCGATTTCTACTATGTCTTCGGCCTCTTCCGCCTGGCCGTCATCGCCCAGCAGATCTACAACCGCTACTACCACGGCGAGACGGCGGACGAGAGGTTCAAGACCCTCATCTTCGCCGTCCACATCCTGGGTCAGGCGGCCCGGCGGACGATGGAACAGTCGGACCTATAGAGACAACGCAAGGAGGAGAGGATGAAAAAGAACCCATTCGATCTGAGCGGAAAGATCGCCCTCGTCACGGGGGCGAGCCGGGGCATCGGCGAGGCCATAGCGGACACCCTGGCCGCCAACGGCGCCCACGTGATCCTCGCCAGCCGTAAACTCGATGGTCTCAAGAAGGTCGAGGAGAGGCTCCGCGCCCGGGGCGACCAGGCGGCGGCCTTTGCCTGCCACATCGGGGAGATGGATCAGATAAAGGCCCTCTTTACCATGATCAGGGAGCGTTACGGGCGCCTGGATATCCTCGTCAACAACGCCGGGACGAACCCCTTCTTCGGCGACGTCCTGAGCGCCGACGAGGGGGTCTGGGACAAGACGGTGGACGTCAACCTCAAGGGCTACTTCTTCATGAGCCAGTACGCGGCGATGATCATGAGGGAGAAGGGCGGCGGGTCCATCGTGAACGTCTCCTCCGTCAACGGCGTGAGGCCGGCCCCCTTCCAGGGGATCTACTCCATCGCGAAGGCGGGGATCATCGCCATGACCCGTTCCTTCGCCAAGGAGCTGGCCGGTTTCAACATCCGCGTCAACGCCATCCTCCCGGGCCTCACGGACACGAGGTTCTCGGCCGTCATGATCAACAGCCCGGAGATCATGAACGTCATCCTCCCCATGATCCCCCTCCGACGGGCGGCGCAGCCGGAGGAGATGACGGGCCTCGTCCTCTACCTCGTTTCCGACGCGGCCTCCTACACGACGGGCGCCTGCATCCCCGTCGACGGGGGGATGCTCGCCTGAGCCTTCAGGGCGGCCGCGGGGGTCAGATGAGGTCTTTCCACCCCCAGGCGGCGTCGTCGCGCCGCTGGTTCTCGAGCATCCGTCTTTCGATGGCGGCGCGGTAGGCCTCGAAGTCCTCGGGGGAGAGCCGGGCGGGGATGGCGATGGGTTCGTCGAAACGGGTCACGACGGTGCTGAAGGGCTTGGGGACCAGGAAACGGTCCCAGCTGTTCAGGACCCAGGCCCGGCTGACGGAGACGTAGACGGGGAAGACGGGGACGGCGGAGAGCTGGGCGATGCGGATCAGGCCCGGCTTGATGACGCCCCGGGGCCCCCGGGGGCCGTCGAGGATGTGGACGGCCAGGGGATGGGTCTCGAGGTCCCCGACGATGGCCTGGAGGCCCTCCTTGCCCCCCCGGGAGCTCGATCCCCGGACGGGGCGGAAGCGGAGGCGGGAGTAGACGTCGGCGATCATGTCCCCGTCGCGGCTCTTGCTGATCATCACCGAGGGGGCGTAGGAGGAGAAGCGCATCGCCACGGGCATGACGATGAGGATCCGCTGGTGCCAAAGGGCGGCGAGGTTCTTCCCCCCCCTTTCGAGGTGGCCGCGGAACACCTCCTCGTTCACCGTCTTGACCTTCAGGAGGGAGACGTAACCCTTCACCAGGGCGGCGGCGGCGGGGATGAGGCCCATCTTGATGGCCCAGGCGGAGAGACGCTTGATCACCCCCCTACCTCCCCCCCGTCTGTTTCACGTGAAACACGCCCCTCACCGGGGGTGCTCCTCCTTGGAGGTCACGTGGGCCTTGATGGTCTCCACGGCCTCCCTGAGGGCGGCGAAGCAGTTCTCCCTGTAGTCCCCCGCCACGACGACGTACATGACATCCTCCCCCACGGCGAGGTAACCCTCGCGGACGTGGGCCATCACCTCCACGATCCCCGGGAGGGCCTTCACCCGTTTCACCGTCTCCTCGAGACGCCCCCGATCCACGGTGACGGTCACCCCCCGGACGGGGACGCCGCTCCGGGAATGGCCCCTGACCACCCCCTGGTGACAGAGGATCATCCCGACCCTCGCGAAATCGGGGTGTCTCTTGACGGCAGAGATCATCTCCTCGAGGCCCATTTCAACCTCCTTTCGTTCCTTTTCTTTCCCCCGCCTTGACGGACGCCCCGCCCTGTGTCATGGTCGGGCCATGGGCAAGAGGACCGCCAAACCGAGACTGCAGCCCCTGGGGGAGGTGTTGCACGGGTTCCTCAAGAAGAAGGGCCTGCCCCAGGTCGTGGGCGACCGCCGCCTGAAGGAGGTCTGGGACCAGGCCGTGGGCCCCCAGGTGGCGGCCCAGACCTTCCCCGACCGCGTCCGGGGGGACACCCTCTTCGTGCGCGTCTCCTCCTCCGTCTGGCTGCACCAGTTGCAGTTCCTTAAAGATGAAATAAGGGAAAAGTTCAACCAATTTTGGGGTGCCGGGCCCGTCCAAAACATCCGCCTCCACGTCGGCGAGATGCCGCCCTCGGGGGCCAAGAAAAAACGACCCGAGGGGGGTCCCGAACCCCCGCCCGCAGTGCCCCTGGGCGCGCGGGACCGGGAGAGGATCGCCGAGGCCGTGTCCCCCGTCAAGGACGAAGAGCTGCGCCGGGTCATACAGAGGGCCATGGAGGCGGAACTCAGGCGTCGTCGCTCCCTGGACGGGACAGGTCGTTGAAGATCCCCTCCATCTCCTCCGAGTAGACCCCCCGACTCCGATAGAGGAAGAGGGGCGGCAGGACCTTAAGCTCCTCCCGGCCCCCCAGGCGGCCTTCCAGGAGGACGAACTCCCCCCTCTCTCCGGGAAAGGAGTGGCAGACCCTAATCGTCTTGGGTTCCAGCCTCACCTCCCGCATGCGACAGAAAAGCTCCACCGCCCGCCGGGCCGGGTAGATCACAAAGGCCCGGCCCCCTTCCCGCAGGCACCAGGCGGCGGCCCTCATGAAGTCCCCGACCCGGCCGGCGATCTCGTGCCTCGCCAGGGCCTTGTCCTCCCGGGGGTTGACGCGGCCCGAGAGGAGTCGCCGATAGGGGGGGTTGGTGACGACGACGTCGAATCCCCCCCGGGGGAGGTGTTCCTCGATCCGCCGACAGTCGCCGGATACGAAGGTCACGCCCTCGCCGATGCCGTTGAGGGCGAGGGTCCGGTTGGCCATCTCCACCGCCCCGGGGTCTATCTCCAGGCCCACGATCCTGGCCCGGGGGATACGGAGATGAAGAAGGAGGGAGATGATCCCCGCCCCCGACCCGAGGTCGACGATCCTGTCACCCCGCCGGGCCCGGACGAAGTGGGCCAGCAGGAGGGCGTCGAGGGAAAAGCGGTATCCCCGCCGTTTCTGGATCACCCTGAGGCGGCCGCCCGCGATGAGGTCCGCCGTCTCGTCTTCCCTGATCAGGGGCCGGTCCGTCATGGCAGGGCGGCGCGTCCCGCGGCGGCCTCAATCCAGGAGATGGACGAAGAGGCCGCTGCGGAGCTTGGGTTCGAACCAGGTGGACTTGGGGGGCATGATCCGGCCGGCGTCGGCCACGGCCATGAGCTCCTCCAGGGAGGTGGGGAAGAGGGAGAAGGCCGCGGCGAAGCCCCCCGCATCGACGAGGCGCTCCAGTTCCCTGAAGCCCCTGATGCCCCCCACGAAATCGATCCTTTCGTCCGTCCGGGGATCGCCGATCCCGAGGATCGGTCGCAGGAGGCGCTCCTGGAGGATCGTGACGTCGAGGGATTGGACGGGGTCGTCCGGGTCCCCCCCCGCCGAGGCGAGGAGGCGATACCAGCGCCCCCCCACGTAGAGGCCGAACTCGTGGGGCCGCCGGGGCGTATGGGCCTCCGCGTCGGGGGAGACCAGGAAGCCCTCGCCCACCCGCCGCAGGAACCCCTCGACCGTCAGGCCGTGGAGGTCCCTCACCACCCGGTTGTAGGCGAGGATGCGGAGCTGGTCGTGGGGGAAGAGGACGGCCAGGAAAAACTCCCCCCCCTCCGGCGCCGGGGCCCCTGCGCCGCGCCGTTTCCGGGCCGCGGCGACGGCGGCCGCCGCCCGGTGGTGCCCGTCGGCGATGTAGAGGTCCCCCACCCTGCCGAGGAGGGCCTGGAGATCCGCCTTCTCCTGCTCGTCGTCGACGACCCACACCGTGTGGGCCACCCCGTCGTCGGCCGTGAAGTCGTATTGGGGCGTCTTCGCCGTCAGGCGGGCCACGGCGGCGTCGAGGTCCCCCCGGCGGCGGTAGGCGATGAATACGGGGCCCGTGTGGGCGTTGACGGCCTCGACGTGGAGGGTCCGCTCTCTCTCCTTGTCCGCCCTGGTCAGCTCGTGGATCTTGACGATCCCCTCCTCGTAGGCCTTGACGGCGACGGTGCAGACGATACCGTACTGGGCGTGACCTCCCATGGTCTCCCGGTAGATGTAGAAGCACTCCCTCTCGTCCCTGACGAGGACCCCGTCCCGCACGAGGCCCAGGAGGTTTTCCCGGGCGAGGCGGTAGATTTCCCCCTCGTCGGCGGGGGGGTAGGGGTCCAGGTCGATCTCCGATTTCTCCACGTGGAGGAAGCTCAGGGGGTTTCCGGCGGCGAGGGCCTTGGCCTCCTCGCGGCTCAAGACGTCGTAGGGGGGGGCGGCGACGGCCCCGGCGAACTCGGGACGGGGCCTCAGGGCCCGGAAGGGTCGGATGACGGTCATGGGACTCCTGTCTCTTGCTTTTCGTGGGGCCTAACACAGAGGAACGCTCAAAATCAACCCGTCTCTCGACAGGAGGTCGCAGATAGGCTATAGGAGGCGGCGGGAGAAATGGCGACACGGGTTTTCATACACGGCCTCGAGAGCTCCGCCCGGGGCAACAAGGGGGCCTTCTTCCGGGAGCGCTTCCCGGACATGATCATCGAGGATTACTCGGGAGGTCTCGAGGCCCGGATGGAGAAGCTCGAGGCCGATCTGGAAGACAAGGACGACCTCATCATGGTGGGATCCAGCTACGGGGGCCTCATGGCGGCCCTTTTCGCCTGCCGCCACCCGGAGAGGGTGAGGCGCCTGATCCTCCTGGCCCCGGCCATCAACCTCCCCGAATTCGCCCCCTACCGACGCCTTCGTCTCCCCGTCCCGACGTTTCTCTATCACGGGACGGGCGACGACGTCGTCCCCCCCGGGGAGGTCCGCGCCATCGCCGCCGAGGCCTTCGCCGATCTCCACTACTTCGCCGTGGACGACGACCACTCCCTCCATGGGACCTTCACCCTCATGCCCTGGGACGACCTCCTGAGGCCCTGAGGGGGCCCCCGGCAAGTCCCCCCAGACCCTCTTCATCCCGTCGGTGCGCCCCCCGGGGACGGCGATGGCGCTCAAAGCCGGAGGGTATTCTCGCCCCCGTCCCCCGGGGAGGGAAAAATTTTTGTCGATTGAATTTTCATCAATGGTTTCAGATACTTTACCTATGCCGGAGCTCCGGCATCCCCCGGCGGCGTCCATTTTGATCTAATATAACACGTATAATATGCTCATAATACGGCCGCCTGCGGCCCGATTTTCGAGAGGAAATTTTTGGGGCCAAAACAACACGTTTTTTTGAAAAACGCCTCCCGCAAGGGGAAACATCTCACTTACATTGGCCCAGGGGGCGACATTAAAACCCTCCCCCAGAAAATCTTTCACCAAATCGGCGGCTCCATTGCGGCGATCCTTGACTGGAATGGAGCGGTTGCGTATATCTTTGTCTGGTTTGGTTGGTATACATAGGCAGTGATTCTGGCAACTGACGAAAGGATTGAAATGGTGGCTTCCGAACGCTGGGTTGGCGTCCTCGATGTGGCCGCCCACCTTGGGGTGGCCAAGGACTCGGTCTATAGATGGATCGATGAAAGGGGGCTCCCCGCTCACCGTGTGGGACGGCTCTTCCGTTTCAAGCTATCCGAAATAGACGAGTGGGTGTGCCAAGACAACGAGCGAGAGAAGACTCCAAGTTCCGTACAAAGCCGACCCTCCTCGAAAGCCCAGACGAATCGATCAACACCAAAGAAACGTTCACGGAAGAGGGGCGGGAATGAGTAGCAGTCTGCTCACATCTCAGATCGGGCAGCGGATATTCCTACCCGGGCACTTCGATGTGCCCGTGGTCCTGGAGGATGCACGACCGCTCGGTTCTGATGATTCGGCAGGCTATGAGTGTCGCGTTCGTCTTCCCGACGGCTCATTGGAAGAGGCCGTCATTTCCGCGGAAGAGGTTGTGGCTGTCCTTGGAAAGGGGCCTGACGAAGTCAAAGCAGAGACTCCGGTGGACGCCGAGAAACTGAGGCTTCTAATCGAGTCCGCCCGAATTAGATTGGCTTATGCGCATGACCAACAGTTCGCCGTGAGTCTTTCGGGCATCCGCACCCTGCCGCATCAGATCGAAGCGGTGTACCAAGCGATGCTTCCACAGCCCAGGTTGCGGTTTCTACTGGCGGATGATCCTGGGGCCGGCAAGACGATCATGGCCGGCCTCTTAGTAAAGGAGCTGAAACTTCGCGAGGTGATTGAGCGCATTCTTATCCTGTGCCCCGCCCCGCTCACCATCCAATGGCAGGACGAGATGCTCCACTGGTTCGGCGAGTCTTTCGACATCATCTTTTCCGCTGTTGACCAACAGCAATTGACGAATCCATGGCAGAGGTCTTCACAGATCATCGCTTCCATTGACTATGCCAAGCAGGAAGACGTTCGCGAGCGTGTCTGGCAACAGCGGTGGGACCTCGTCATCATCGACGAAGCCCACAAGTGTTCGGCCAGGACGGCCTCAGGCGGACAGAATCGAGAATCCAAGGTTGCGACAACGAAGCGCTATGATCTGGCGTTGCGTCTCACATCTAAGGCGGACCATGTCCTCCTCCTGACTGCCACGCCCCACCATGGGGATGAAGACAAGTTCGCTCATTTCCTTCGGCTCATCGATCCCGACTTATTCCCTGAGCCGCACCGACTTGGCAAACAGGCGGCGGAAATCCGGCAAAATGTTTTTCGGCTGGGTAAAGATTCCCCCTGGTGCCTGCGACGCCTCAAAGAGGATCTGAGGGATGCAAACGGCAAAAGACTATTTCCTGATCGTCATGCAAGAACCGTCACCTTTTGCCTGAACAACGACGAGTACACCCTTTACAAGAGCGTTACCGCTTACATCAACGAGTTTATCCCGCAGCAGACCGGGCAAAGGCGTTCCTCTGCAGCGTTGACCCGAACGGTCCTGCAACGAAGATTGGTGAGCTCCACATGCGCCATTCACGAGTCTCTCAAGCGGCGATTGAAAAAGCAGGAAGATCTCCTGGAAGAGCTTGAGGGGCTCACTCCGGCCCAGCGCGCCAAACGGCTGGCCGCTTTGCAGGGTCGCCTACCTGACGCCGAGCAGGACGAAGACGATCTCGACGATGCGGTACGTGATCAATTGGTCGATGAATATACGGCTGCGGTGGAGCTTGAGCAACTCCGAGCAGAGATCTCCGCCCTCAAAGAACTGGTGGAGCAGGCGCGAAGGGTTCGGGAAAACGCGAACGATTCCAAACTGGCCGCCTTGAAGAAATGCCTCGGCGAGGCGCAGTTTAAGGAACTTAAGGATGGCCGGGGAAAGCTCCTGATCTTCACGGAGCACAGGGATACGCTCGGCTACGTGCGCGATCATCTTGAAAGATGGGGTTTCAGCACCTGCGAAATCCACGGCGGCATGAATCCCCATGAACGTAAACGAGCTCAGGAGGTTTTCAGAACCGGGGCGCAGATATGCGTCGCAACGGAGGCTGCCGGCGAAGGGATCAACCTCCAGTTCTGCCACCTGATGATCAACTACGACATGCCCTGGAATCCGACTCGGCTGGAGCAGCGTCTGGGCCGCATCCACCGCATCGGTCAGGACCGGGATGTCTATGTTTTCAACTTTGTTGCCACTGACTCCGAAGACGGCCAACCCATCGTTGAAGGCCGCATTCTCCACCGCCTTCTGGAAAAGCTGGACCAGATGAACGAGGCCCTCGAAGGCCGCGTTTTCGATGTAATCGGCGAAGTGCTGTCCTTAAACGACGTAAACCTCCCGGACATGCTCCGTGACGCCGCCTATGATCCGAGGCGGCTCGATGAGTACCTCGACCAGATCGACCGCATTGATCCGGCCAAGCTCAAAGAATACGAGGAAGCCACGGGCATTGCGCTCGCTCGCAGCCACGTGGATTTTTCAGCATTCCAGCGCCGAAACCTCGAGGTCGAAGAGCGTCGGCTCATGCCCCGGTATGTGGAAGCGCAGTTCGTCGCTGCTGCTCGGGAAGTGGGCCTTCGGATCGAGCCGAGAGCCGACGGGTTGTGGCGCGTCGAGCATGTTCTTGCGGATCTTCGCTCTGAACGTCTCCGCTCCGTCCAGAAGATCGGAAAAGCCGAATCGTCCTACCGAAAGATCACCTTCCACAAACACCACCTGGAACAGGATGCTCATGTTGACGCTGTGCTGATGGGGCCGGGACATCCGCTCTATGCGGCGGTGGACGAGAAACTCAACGAACGGCTGGCGGGGATGATCTCCGGCGTCGGTCTCTTCGTCGATCCCTTGTGCAGAGAGCCCTACTGTATCCATTTCTTTGAGATATCGATCCGTGGCAAAGACTCGAAAGGGAACGATGTGCCGCTCTATGGCGAGCTCGTGGCCGTTCGGGAAGAGCGCGGGCATCACGAAATCATCCCGAGCGACATCCTCCTCAACCTTGCAGCGCACCCGCATCCGCCGCAAAAGATCGAAACGACTCCCACGCAGGCGGCTACCGATTTTCTTAAAGCGACCTACCAGCTCGAGTGCCGCGCCCGTTGTCAGAAAGAGCGGCAGCATTTCGCTCAGGTTTGCCGGGAATACCTGGAAAAGTCGTTCAAGGCCCGGATCGACCGCGCCCAGGAGCGGGCCATGCTGCTTGCCGCCGAGGCGGTTTCCAAGCGGGAGTTCCAACTGGCAGCCGACGAGGCCAGGAAATATGTGGATGAGCTTCAGCGCGCACGCCAGGAACGCCTCGACGGTCTAAAACGGCTTGAGATTGCCAGAACTGGACCGGTCAAGCACGTAGGAACGGCCTTTGTGCTCGCTCCCGCTGCCGACACGCAGGTCCAGCTCGCGGGTCTTTCCGACGAACTAGATCCGAATATCCGCAGGCAGAGCGAGATCGCTGCAGAAGAAAAAGTCATTGAAGCGCTGGTCGCGGAAGGCTTCCCCAAGGAGCGAATCGAGCGGGTCGGCCATCTGAAATTGGGGTTCGACATCCGCGCCCACAGGATCGCCGACGAAGCCACCGGCGAGGTCTTCGTCAAGAGAGTCGAGGTCAAGGGCCGCCTGCGGGGACAGCCGGTAAGGCTGACTACCAATGAGTGGTACAAGGCGGCGCAACTGGCAGAGACTTACTGGCTCTATGTGGTCTGGGACCCCTTGGGTGATTCGCCCGAAGTTGTGAGCATCCATAATCCCGTCGCCAAGCTTGACCACGCCAAGAGGGAGATCGTGGCGGCGAGGTTCTACGAGATTCCGGCGGAGGCAGTGATGAGCGCTGCAACAGAGCAGATGGGATAGGCGAATGGAGCGTCATGAATTAACAGAACTGCACTACATTACTCACATCGCCAATGTGCCTTCAACCCTCAATCTGGGTATATTGTCTCATAATCGGGCCAAGCGTGTGGATCATCAAACCGTGGCGATGCAAGAGATTCAAGATCGAAGGGCAAAAGTGACGATTCCTGGTGGTAGAAAGCTTCATGACTATGTTAATCTATATATTTGCGCCAGAAACCCGATGATGTACAAACGTCAGGCGCAATACAGGGAAATTTGCGTTTTGAGAATCAGTCCTGATGTTATTGATCTTCCTGGAGTGGTGGTTTGCGATAGAAATGCCTCAAGTGAGTATGCAATTTTCGGAGCCGCACCTGATGGCTTGAAGATTGTCAATAAGGAATGGACGTTTGCAGAGTATTGGACAGATTCAGATCAAATAATTGAATGGC
>ERZ795060.37-NODE-37-length-163408-cov-7.459300_pt1 | contig 163408 bp, 133 predicted proteins | sample MGYA00375144_ERZ795060 | MGnify/ENA primary metagenome ERZ795060 (study PRJEB30189, sample SAMN05720157) | activated sludge metagenome | isolation source: anaerobic digester from wastewater treatment plant | place: Japan | collected 2015-05-15 ...
CTACCAGGGTATCTAATCCTGTTTGCTCCCCACGCTTTCGTGCCTCAGCGTCAGGGCAAGCCCAGTGCGCTGTCTTCACCTTCGGCGTTCCTCTTGATATCTACGCATTCCACCGCTCCACCAAGAGTTCCACACACCCCTGCTTGCCTCAAGAAACGCAGTTTGCCAAGCCATTCCTCAGTTAAGCTGAGGGATTTCACAAGACACTTGCGTTCCCGCCTACGCGCCCTTTAAGCCCAGTGATTTCGAATAACGCTTGCCACCTTCGTCTTACCGCGGCTGCTGGCACGAAGTTAGCCGTGACTTCCTCTGGGGCTGATCAACCTTTCGGCTTTCTAACCCCTGACAGCAGTTTACACCCCGAGGGGCTTCCTCCTGCACGCGGCGTCGCTGGGTCAGGCTTTCGCCCATTGCCCAAGATTCGTTACTGCAGCCCTCCGTGGAGGTCCGGGCAGTGTCTCAGTCCCGATGTGGCGGGTCAACCTCTCAGTCCCGCTACCCGTCGTCGCCTTGGTGAGCCGTTACCTCACCAACTAGCTGATAGGAGATAGGCCGCTCCCGAACCGATAAATCTTTGGTCAACTGTCTTGTGACAGCCGACATTATTCGGTATTACTGCCCCTTTCGGTAGTCTTGATTGCTCAAGACGACACTATCCCGAAGTTCGGGGTACGTTACCTATCTATTCCTCACCCTTGCGCCACTGACCGCTCTCTCGGTTACCCAATTGAACGGCCCGTTCGACTTGCATGTCTTAGCCACGCCGCCAGCGTTCGTTCTGAGCCAGGATCAAACTCTTCAATTTGTATCGCTGACTCCCGTCTCCGAAGAGACGGTTATCTTCAGCTAAACTCAACTCAAAACTCGCTCACGCAACGAGAACCGGTTGATTCCCGCAGGGTCTTTCGACCCCGCAAAGGTTTTTCAACACACCAATTTTGGAGGGCCTCGAACCGGATTCGTGAGGGTCCGAGGTCCTGCGGTCTCGCTGCTTAGGATGGTATCAACTGTTCACTTGCCAAAGAGCTTCTCAGTTTTGTTTCGATTTCTTCCAGCCGAAACAATAAGCGGCCAAGCAATTCTCATTAAGAACTTACTTGTCCGCTCGTTCATCTGAGATGAGTTAATATAACTCCAAAAGTTTTCCCGTCAATAGCATTTTTAAAAAATTTTTTATTTTTTTCGTCGTTCGCCGGAAAGGACTTTATTGCAATAATAGGATATGTCCCATCTGTTATCTGAACAAGTTTTTTCTCTTGTCAAAACCGCCGTTCTTTACGTATTGTTTTCCAGAAAGGTTCTTCTCGATGACGCCGAACGAAAAATATCAACACCTTCAAACAAAGCTTCGGGCCCTGCAGAAGCTTGCCGTGGCTTTTTCCGGCGGTGTGGACAGCACTTTCCTTCTGGCCGCCGCCGCCCAAACGCTCGGCCCTCAAAATGTCCTGGCCTGCATAGGCGTAAGCCCTTCTCTTCCGCAATCGCAGCTGAACCAAGCCCGACGGATTGCGGAACAATTACAAGTTCGTCTGCTGGAAATCCTCTTGACCGAACTGAACGACCCTAATTACACCGCCAACAGGCAGGACCGCTGTTTTCACTGCAAAAGCCATCAAATGCTCACCATTCGCCGCCGCGCCGAACAGGAAGGTTTTTCCCATTTGGCCTGCGGCAGCAACTGGGATGACCAAAACGACTACAGGCCGGGCTCGCGGGCTGTTGCGGCTCTGAATATTTTAACTCCGCTGATGGATGCACAATTGACCAAAGAAGACATCCGAACCCTAAGCCGTCAAATGAATCTGCCGACCGCAGACCTGCCTGCCTCGCCCTGTCTGGCTTCGCGGATTGCCTATGGGGTTGAAATCACCGAACAAAAACTTCACCAGGTCGAACAGGCGGAAGAGTTTCTCCGCTCTCTGGGGCTTTCGGAGCTGCGAGTCCGACATCACGGCCTTCTGGCTCGAATCGAGGTCCCTTCCAATCAAATCCGGATGCTCACCGAGGAATCCTGCCGAAACAAAATTGTCGAAAAACTCAAATCCCTCGGTTTTCAATACATCACCCTCGACCTGCAGGGCTTCCGCTCCGGCTCGTTGAACGAAATGCTCGGCCGGCCGAATCAGCACTGAAAAAACTTCCTTTTACAAAATTTGAATTATCGGACGCTTTTATCAGCTCCCATCTCTGCAATTCCCTCTTCAGAAACAAATTAAGTAGTTTTCCCTATTTGCCGACAAATCCCCCTATGAATACATAAGAAATATCCCTGAAAAAAGAAAAGGACGCTTTTTGTTTCAAAACACATAAAACATGCAGCCTTTTCAAGATAAGTTGTTTGTTTTCCGCAAAGGGAAGGAGTTCCTTTTTCAAAACCAGTACGAAAATCCCCCAAAACACATCAGACGGAAACTTTTCCGTTTGAGAGCATTTTTTTCAGCACTTCTTTGTTTTTTGCCGTTCGCCGTCCAAGCAGACACGCTGCCAAATAAAGAACTATTCGAGATGTCCCTCGAAGAATTAATGAATGTCTCCGTTTCAGCATCCCGAACAGAACAGAAACTGGATGAGACCGCAGTTCCTGTTACGGTGATTACCGCGGAAGAGATTCGTGCCAGCGGCCTGACCAATATCCCGGAAATCCTGCAGTTTTATACCGGCATGGATGTCGCAAGACTGGACCGCACACGCTGGATTGTCGGCGTCCACGGCATGCACAGTGAATTTTCCGACCGTACTCTCGTCCTGCTTGACGGCCGGAGCATTATGAATCCGGTTTTTGGGGCTCCAAACTGGCTGAATCTGCCGATTTTCCTCGAAGACATAGAACGAATCGAAATCGTTCGGGGGCCGGCCGGAGCCGTCTGGGGAGCCAACGCCTTTACAGGTGTCATTAACATCATTACGAAAAAACCTGACAATACAAGCAACTTGTTGAGTACGGCAATTACAGAATACGGAGACAATTTCTCCCATCTTCGTCTGGCCGATTCCAAAGACAAATGGGCATGGAAAATCTCCGCCGGATTCGAAACAATCCAAGATTCCGATGCAGCCGGCGCCGGAGACTATCAGCTCGGCTATCCGGCTATGGCCCCGCTGATTCCGGTACAAACCTATCCCGCACGCGATTTTCTGCGCATCTGGAAAACAGACTCCGTCGTTTCCTATCAGATAGACCCTTCCACAAAATGGACCTTCGGGGCAGCCGCTTCCGCCAACGAATCCGGTGACCGGGAAATGTGCGGCCGTTTTCCCCAAAAAGACGTTCACATTGAAATGCTCCGTTTGTTTTCCCGCGCCGAGTTCGGCATCGATGAAGATGTCAGCGGGCATCTGCAATGGTACGGAAATTACGCCGCCTATCAGACCCCCTTTGTGATAGACCGATATGACTACTTTGAGAACGACTTCGAAGGCCAAATAACCCTGACCCCCAACGAAAAGCATACCATCACGATGGGCGGCAGCGCCCGTTGGACGCAAATCAGAAACCGAAATCAAACCGTCTTTGGGGAAATCCTGTTCAGCCAAAGACGCTTCGAAGAATACTGGACGGGCTTTTTCCTGATGGACCAATTCAAACTGACCGACCGGCTGACCCTCGAAGCACAGGGCCGTATCGACCGGTACAGCGAAAGCGGAACAGACGGTTCCCTTCGCCTGTCTTCCTTATATGCCCTCGATGAAGTCCACAATCATATCTTACGGGCCGGTGTTGCCAGGGCTTTCCGAGCCCCCTCTATTATGCTGCGGGAAACCACACTGAACGGACTGATGGGGCTGGTGAATATCGTTCCAACTCCTGAACGACTCAAAAACGAATCCGTCTCGTCCATCGAAGCCGGATACAGCGGCCGGCTGACCGAACATCTTCTGCTCCGTGCCGATGTGTATTATCAGCGAATGGACAACCTGATTGGAAGCGCTGTCGTCAGCGAATTCGGCCCCGTTCAAAACAGCGCCTTTTTCAATATAGACGGGGCTGACGCCTGGGGAACGGACTGTGAACTGACCTTCCGATACCACTCTTTCACAGCCGCCGCCTTTTACAGTTTCAATCATTTGAGAACAGATTTCAGCAACCAGAATATCCGCGCTTTCTTTCCCTCCGAGCACAAAACAGGACTGCGTGTCCGCTGGAAACTGGATGAGAAATGGGCGATGAACCTCAACTATGTGTATAACAACCTGATTCCAACGACCCCCACCGGCAGCCCGCCGGATGATATAGAAGTAAAAAATCGGATGGATATCACCATCAGCCGTCAAATCTTTCAGGGCAAAGGGGAATGGATGCTCGGTGTGACAGATATTTTCAATCAAACCGTGCCGCCGGTTCACGATATCAGCTATTTTACGGCGCATGAAACCCCCGGCCGCACCTTCTTTACTCGTCTTCAGCTTTCCTTCTGAAATCCAAAAAAAAGGCCGAACCAAGTTCGGCCTTTGCAATTCAGCTCCCAAAAAATCTACCCGTTTATTTCTCTCGGGTCTTTCCCTTCCTCAATGGCCTGGATTTTTCGAACCCGCCTCAGATGACGCCCCCCCTCGAAATCGGTCGTCAGCCAGACTTCAACCATCTTGCGAAGCATCGTCGGCCCCAGCAAATCTCCGGACAGACACAGCACATTGGCATCATTATGCTGTCGGGAAACCTTTGCAGCCAACTCATCATAACAAAGAGCCGCACGAATCCCTTTGACCTTATTGGCGGCAATGCACATCCCTATGCCGGTCCCGCAAACCAAAATAGCACGCTGCGCTTTTCCAGTCGCCACTGCCATAGCGGCTTCATAAGCATAATCCGGATAATCCACCGCCTGATCATCCTTATGGGTTAAATCCAGACATTCATGCCCTAATTGAGCAACAATCGCCCGAATCTGTTCACCGGAGCGTACCCCACGATGGTCATTGGACACAGCAACAATCATAAGATTTCATTAATCCTTTCCCGCAGGGCCCTCTCAATCTGCTCTGCGCACTTTCTGTAAGCGGCCACATCCTGTCCTACCGGATCCGGAACTTCTCCATTTTTATCTAAAAGGCAAATCTCATTCTTTGCCGTCGTCATTCTTTTCAAGTCATCCAAATGACTTTGAGCCATAGCAAAAATGACGTCGCTTTCCTCAAGCAACTGCTTCGTCAAAAGCCGGCTCTTGTGGTTTTCCAAAGATGCCCCATACTCCCGACAAATAATGTCGGCTTCTTTGCTCGCGCTAATACCTTCTGCAGCAAAGACTCCGGCCGATTCAACCTTATAACCAAACCGCTCCAGAGAGTCAATAGAACAACCTAATTTATCCGAAAGAATCTTTTTACAGATGGATTCAGCCATTGGACTTCGGCATGTATTTCCTGTGCAGACAAACAATATCTTGAATATGGCATTTTTTGTTATCAAATCACTTGCCAAAACCCCTTCTCTCAGAATCTCTATCCCATTTGCTCCATATTTCACAACCGATGAACTCTTCTTATATCGACATTCTTGAGAATCTGCATCAACAACCAACTCTATTTGTCCATCATAATACTCCAAAACTTCCCGAATAGATATTGCCGGTTTGCAAGAAGTGGGATTCGCACTCGGAATCATTATAGGGAGAATCGAAGTAGATAAAATCTCTCTACATATAATCGAATCCGGGCAGCGAATTCCTATAGAACCATCTAAGTACAAGACTTCATAAATCTCTTTTGAGAATATAGATTGCGGCGTTTGAAGACTCGTCTGGTCCAGTTCAAACACAATTGTCAGAGGACCGGGCCAGAATCGATTTGCAAGCTTCATCATCGGAGGCGGTACTTTGGGAACATACTTCGTCAACTCTTCTTTCATGCCGATGTGAAGGGTATAGCGTTTATCTGAGGTCCGTCCCTTCAAGACATCCAGACGCTTTATGGTGTCCGGCAAAGCACGACCAGCCAAGCCATAGACGGTTTCCGTAGGGACAGCCGCAATCCCCCCCTTTTCAATCACACGAACGATTTTTCTGACCTGTTCCCTGTCTAAAGGAGTATCCAGTTTGACGACTTCTGTTTTCATTCCTTTCCTTGAACCAATTGCCTCCGTTCCGGCTAAAGAATATAATTTTTCCCCAAAAGAAAAGCAAACCGAAAAGGATTGACTTTTCTCAACAACCTGCATATAGTATTCCCCCAATTATCAGCAATGTCAGTAAAACTGATTTAAGGAAGAAACTTATGCCCATTCTGGTTCAAAAATTCGGCGGTACATCCGTAGCCAATGCCGAAAAAATCCATCGAGCCGCCAAACGGGCCATCGAAGCCCACAAAAACGGCTATCAGGTCGTTGTAGTCGCTTCCGCTCGCGGAAAACAGACCGACGAGCTGATTGCGGATGCGATGGAAATCAATCCCAATCCTCCCAAACGCGAAATGGACATGCTGCTGAGCACCGGCGAACAGCAAACGGTTTCACTGTTTGCAATGGCCTGCTATGCGATGGGGCAAAAGGCTATCAGCTTTACCGGCTCCCAAATCAGCATGCTCACCGATGATACCCACACCAAAGCCCGCATTCAAAGCATCGGCACGGAAAAGATTCGAAAAAAACTGGATGAAGGATATATCGTTGTCGTTGCCGGCTTTCAGGGCGTCGATGCGGAAGGCAACATTACCACGCTCGGACGAGGCGGCTCTGATACCAGCGCCGTCGCTTTGGCCGCCGCACTCGGTGCCAGTTTTTGCGAAATTTACACCGATGTCGATGGAATCTACACCACCGACCCCAGAATCTACCCCAAAGCCGTTAAGATGGAACAAATCAGCTATGATGAAATGCTCGAACTGGCCAGTTTAGGCGCCGGTGTCATGCACAGCCGTTCCATTGAATTCGGCAAAAAATACAACGTGACCATTCACGTCCGAAGCAGTATGAACAATAACCCCGGAACATTAATCACTCACGAGGTCCCGAAAATGGAAGGTATATTGGTTTCTGGTGCAACCATTCAGAAAGAACTGGCCAAAATCAGTCTGATCGGTGTCGACAACAAACCCGGCAATGCCGCAAAAATCTTTTCTCATCTGGCCAAGGCACGCGTCAGCGTCAATGACATCATCCAGACCGAAGTGAGCCCCGAAAAGGCCAACATCCTCTTTACGGTCAACAAATCCGACCTGGATGCCGCCCGCCAGGCCATCGAAGAAATCCGAGAGTCCGTTCACTGCCAGAATGTCTTCGTTCGGGAGGACGTCGCGGGGGTCTCGATTGTCGGTGTGGGAATGCGGTCCCATTACGGCGTAGCCGACCGGATGTTCCAGGCCCTGGCCGATGCGAAAATCAATATCGACTCCATCACAACCAGCGAAATCCGCATCAGCTGTCTGGTCAATGTGGAAGACGGCGACAAGGCCCTGATTGCCGTGTGCGACGCGTTCCAGCTGGACAGACCCGCCAATCAGCGGAAATAATCAAGGTTTTGAATAACTCCTCAAAATAAACGTGTCGGCGGTCTCCGGTCAGGAAGACCGCCGACACGGGTCATCGGCCTCGCATTCAGGCACAGCATACAAGGCACACGGACGATACCGAAAACAGGCAAATACGCTGTTTCGGTTCTGCGGCAGCGGGTTAGATTCCGCTCTCGGCTTGTTTTTTGGCCGCTTCCTGCCGCATATATTCAGCCAGTTGAGCAGACTTTTCCTCGGCGAAACTAATCAGTTGATTCATCCCCAGACGTATCTTGCACGACAACGCAAGTAAATCCTCTCGCATCTGCTGTCTTTCCCGCAGTCGTTCCGTCATCGCCTGCTCACACATCGCCTGGCTGTCATCGACAGGGGCTACCAAATACAAAGCCGTAGCAAATCCTGCCCCAAATACCATCAAGAGAAATAACAATCGACCCATCTTGAGTTTTCTCCCGCGGAAAACATCTTTTCCGGTTTTCCATTTGCCTTACCATTCGGCCTCGTCTATTAAAACCTAAAAAATAGAAGCAGACGGGTCAACCGGAATGAAGGGAAAAAGAAAGGTTTTAGGACACGTTAACAAATTGAAATACAAGGACTTACAAAAACCCGACCCTCGCGGATTCCGCACAATAAAGTCCCTTTTTATCAGACAAAGATCTCGTTCGCCGGTCAGCCCAACGTATCCAAAATATCCTGCAATTCTGAACAGACCAGCTCGACCTCCTGCCGGCTCAGATTGTTATGGAACGGCAGGGCTATGGTGCGGGCACTGACATGATCCGTTACGGGGAAATCCCCGCTCTTGTGCCCGAGGGCTTTGGCAAGAAACGGCTGCAAATACACCGGCGGAAAATAATTGCTCACCTGAATTCCCCGCTCCATCAGACGGTTCAGCACTTCGTTGCGCTGCTCAGGTCGGTAGGAATCCGCCAGACGAATCACAAAAACAAACCAGCTCATCCGAGCTTCCTTCGGCACCTGCGGAAGGATAATCCGTTTCTCACCAGCCAGCCGCTTTAGGTACATGTCCGCCACCTGTTGTCGCTTGCGGACAAACTCCTCAACCCGTCTGAACTGAGAGATGCCTAAAGCACAATTAATATCGCTGAGGCGGTAATTGTACCCGAGCCGTTCGTGAGCCAGCCAGCCGCCTCCGCTTCCCCGACCCTGATTGCGAAGCGAAATGCACAAGCGGGCGACTTCTTCATCATCCGTTACAATCATCCCCCCCTCTCCGGTAGTCATCTGTTTATTGGGATAAAACGCAAAGACCCCCACTCGCCCGAAGGTCCCTGCCTTCCGGCCGTTCAATTCCGAGCCGAGGGCCTCGCAGCAGTCCTCCACAACTTCGAGTCGATACGATTTTGCCAATTCGCAAATCTTATCCATCCCCGCCGGATTGCCGAAAACCTCCACCGGAACAACGGCCTTGGTTCGTTTGGTTATCTTCTTTTCAACCTCCTTTATATCCAGATTCAGGGTGACCGGGTCAATATCGGCAAAGACCGGCGTTGCACCGGTCATCAGAATCGTCGTCACTGTGGCGATAAAGGTAAATGGCGTGGTAATCACCTCATCCCCCGGCCCTAATCCCATCGCCTTCATACCCAAAAATAAACCGCTGGTGCCGCTGTTAACCGCCACCGCATACCGCCGCCCGATATACCGCTCAAAACACGCCTCGAACTCACGCACCTTCGGCCCCAGCGACAAAAAAGGGCTGCGTAAAACATCCACAACCGCTTGAATATCCGTTTCGTTGACATCCGGACGCGAAAGAGGAACCCGAAACTCCATATTGCATATCCTTTATCTAAAATTAGCAAATGAAAGAAATAATATAACAGATTCTTTCCTGATTTTCAATTGATTTCCAAAAGCCCTCCTGAGGGCGATTCCCGAATTTGCCGTTGACGCCGACCCTATTCTTCGGTAAGGTAGAATCATAGATGTTGACTCCAGTCTTCCAATCTGAGGTTCTATGACTCAAATAAAAGAAGAATGCGGGATATTCGGTATTTTCGGAGATCCCGAGGCCGTTCAAAAAACGTATTTCGGATTACACAGTCTTCAGCATCGAGGCCAGGAATCCGCAGGGATTGCCTCCAGCAATGGAGAGTTTATCCACTGTTATACAGGAATGGGGCATGTCAGTCGGGTCTTCCGGTCCGGACGAGGTATTCTCGAGCGGCTGAACAATCCAATGGCGATTGGGCATGTCCGCTATTCAACCACCGGCTCAACAACTCCGATGAACTCCCAACCCTTCCTCAGCGAATATTCCCGCGGACAAGTGGCCGTAGCCCACAACGGCAATCTGATTAATGCTTCTCTGCTTCGGGATGAATATGAGGCCTACGGTCATATCTTCAAATCCTCCAACGATACCGAAATTATCGTCCATCTGATGGCCAAACCATCCCATATCACCAAACCGGACCCGCTCGGACATGTCCTCAATCATCTGCAGGGGTCTTATTCGCTGCTGTTTCTCTTTCCGGACCGCATCGAAGCCGCCCGCGACCCCTACGGGATCCGTCCGCTGTGCCTCGGAAAAACCAAAAACGGCGCCTACTGTGTAGCCAGTGAAACCTGTGCTTTTGACGCCATTGAGGCCGATTACATCCGTGAAATTGAACCCGGGGAAATCGTCACCCTCGATGCCGAGGGCATCCACAGCCGCTTCTTCGTCACCCCCGGAACCGTCACGCCGGCCCACTGCATCTTCGAGCACGTCTACTTCGCCAAGCAAAGCAGCATTGTCTTCGGGGAAAATGTCCACGAAGTTCGCAAACGGTGCGGGCGGCGATTGGCCCAGGAACACCCCGTTGCCGCCGATGTCGTCATTCCCGTTCCGGACTCCGGGACCTCCGCCGCCATCGGCTACTCCCTCGAGAGCGGCATCCCCTTCGATATGGGATTTGTCCGCAGCCACTATGTTGGACGCACCTTTATCTCGCCCAGCCAGGCCCTCCGGGATTTGGAAGTAAAACTCAAGCTGACGGTTGTCAAAGAAGCTGTGCGCGGCAAACGGGTCATTGTGATTGACGATTCCGTTGTCCGCGGCACCACCACCAAAGGGAAAATCCGTTCGCTTCGGCAGGCCGGCGCCAAAGAAATCCATCTGCGAGTGGCCTGTCCGCCGGTTCGGTTCCCCTGCTTTTACGGGGTGGATTTCCCGACACGAGAAGAACTGCTGGCCAACCAGGTCCCCCTCTCTGAAATCAGCCGTGCGCTCGAAGCGGACAGCGTGGAATATTTGTCTCTCGAAGGGCTGCTGAGCAGCGTTTCTCTTCCCGCAGACCATTACTGCACGGCCTGCTGGAGCGGGCAGTACCGAATCCCCGTCAGCACACAAGTCAACAAGTTTTCTCTGGAACGTCACCAAATGCAATTGTTTGATGAGACGGAACTCTAAATGAATCCATCCAAAAAAATCACTTACCAGGAGGCAGGTGTCAGCATTGATGCCAACGACGAAATGGTCCGAAGAATCAGCCGTTCCCTGGCCTCCACGTTCGGCCCGCGTGTTATCCCGCTCGAAAACGGCTTTGCAGGACTCGTTCGGCTCGACTACGATGAAAAACTGTTCAAGAAAAACTACAAAAACCCGGTCCTGGTTGCCTGTACAGACGGCGTAGGAACCAAAATCCTCATTGCCCGCCAGATGAACCGGATGGATTCCATCGGAATCGACCTGGTGGCTATGAATGTCAATGATATGCTTGTCCAGGGCGCTGAACCCCTCTTTTTCCTCGATTATCTGGCCGTCCATAAACTTATCCCGGAACAGATTGCCGAGATGGTCGAAGGAATCGCCGCCGGCTGCCGGATGGCCGACTGTGCTCTCATCGGCGGAGAAACCGCGGAAATGCCCGACTTATATGCGGAAGACGAATGCGATATGGCCGGTTTTGCCGTCGGCGTCGTGGAACGAAACCGCATCATCACCGGCCGAAATGTTGCCCCGGGTGATGTCGTTCTCGGTCTGGCCTCCACCGGCCTGCACAGCAACGGATACACCCTCGTCCGCCATATCTGCTTCAAACAGGAAAAACTCCAGCTCGAAGACCGGCTGGACGAATTAGACGGCGCCCCGTTAGGTCAAATCCTCCTGACTCCCACACGGATTTACGTCCGTTCCGTCATCTCCGTCCTGTCCTCCTACAAGACCAAAAAGGTCATTCACGGAATGGCCCATATCACCGGCGGCGGACTGGTCGGAAATATCCCGCGAGTCCTTCCCCCCAGCTGCAATGCCGTCCTGAAAAAGAAATCCTGGCCGATTCCCCCTATTTTCCACTTCCTCCAGAAACGAGGCCCTGTCGAGGAGCAGGAAATGTACCGCGTCTTTAATATGGGAATCGGATATGTCCTGATTGTCGCCCCGGATTTTGCAGATGCGGTGAAAACCAAACTGGAAAAAGCCGGTGAAGAAGTCTATAAAATAGGGATGATCACACCCGGAACAGGAAAAGTCGTCCTCAAGTAGGAAAAACAAAAATGTGTCCCGAAAAGAGGCAAGCAGGCCTTCTTATGCAGTTTTTGTATCCCGGCCTGCCGGCAGGAATTTTTTTCCTGGCACTGTCTGCATTTCTCTTTTGGCCTCTTCCGACTCGCTGGAATCTCTGGAAATCCCTTTTGTTGGCCAACAGTTTCATCGGAGCGTTGGGGTGCTTCACCCTGAGCCGACGATGGCTCGTTTCGTTCTGGGCATCCGCCCTGGCCGGAACGGCCTACGGTTTCGGCCCGTTCCTGCTGAGTTTCCGGCTTTATCATCCATTAGCCGGCTTCAGTGCGGCTGTTTTGCCCTGGCTTTTCTGCCCAGCTGCCTTCTGGAACCGTTATGCCAAACCCTCCTGGTCCCTCTCCCTGCGACGCCTTCCTCTTTTGGCAATTCCCTTTATCTTTCTGTTCCTTTTTTACTGGCTGATTTCCCACCCCTGGCTGGGCCCTTATAATCTGATGCCCGCTACACAGCAGCTCAGCAAAAAAGATATTTTCTCCATCCTCGAATTTCCTTCCGCTCACGCAGGCAAAATCATCATCGGTTTCTATGCCAACACCTTCATTCTGGCTGTAATGGGATTGTTTGTATACTCCTTCCTGCTTCGAGTCCTTGTCCTGCTGCCGCCCTTGCTGGGAATCGTTTTGGCTTTTTCTCAGCCGATTCTGAATGTTCCCCCCATTATTTGGATAGCTCTGCCGATGCTGTTTTTGTCTGTTCTGGCCGGATTGGGAGCCCAAGCGATGGCGGTGGCCGGCCCCGCCGACCGAAAATGGATTCTGGCTTGTTTGCTGTTAGCTGCTTCCCTGGCCGTCTTCTGTCTCTTTTCCGCCCTCATTCGACCGGAAGCACAAGGATATTGGGCCCCTGCTGTTATGTATGGGCTTTCTTTCGCAAGCACAGGCGCTGTGTACGCGCTCTGCACAAGACAAATTCGCCTGCATTCTCTTCGATGGCTCCTGCTCGGAGCAGCCCTCGGAGCAGACCTCGTTTATACAAGCCGAATCCTTCTTTCCGCTCTGTAAAAACTCAAGACGGCTCCGGCTGTCTTGAGCCCTTCGGCAGCTGCAGCCCGAGAGCATCTGCAACTTTCTGCAAATCCTCCCACACCCGCTGGCGATTTTCGTATGAATAGTTCCGAAGCAGGTACGCCGGATGATACGTCGGCATCACTTTTGCCGGACGGTCTGCATCAGAAAATCGGTATTCGTGAAAATGTCCTCGCAGTTTGCCGATGGCCGTATCGGTCTCCAGCAGCGTGCGAGCGGCATGCGAACCCAGCGCCACAATCACTTCCGGCCGCAGAATCGCCAGCTGCCGCTTCAGATAAGGAAGACAATTCCAGATTTCGTCAGGCCGCGGGTCGCGGTTTTCCGGCGGACGACACTTGAGCGTGTTGCAGATAAACACATCCTCACGGCGAAGTCCGATAGCGGCAATCATCCGGGTCAGCAGTTGCCCGGCTCGCCCCACAAAAGGCCGGCCCTGCTGGTCTTCGTCGGCCCCCGGTGCCTCTCCTACAAAAACCAGCCGCGCCTTCGGATTGCCCTCCCCGGGCACAGCGTTCAGTCGTGTGCTTCCGATTTCACACTTGCGGCAGGCCCGAACTTCTTCGGCAATTTCCTCCAAAAGCCGCTGAGGTTCCCCCGACGGTTCGACTTTCGCCGAAACCGGACGGCTTCGCAGGGTGAAATCACCCGCAAAAAAAGACTCCATCTCTTTGTGCTGCCGCAGCAGTCTGGATACATCTCGTGGTTCAGCCATGCCGGACAATATATAAAATCAGCTGAAATCTTCCAATAAAAAAGGGCCCGCCCCTTTCAGACGGACCCTTTCAAGTACTCATAAGATGCTTTTTCCAGGATACTTACACAAGACCCTGATCAATCATCGCATCGGCCACTTTGACAAACCCGGCAATGTTGGCGCCAACAACGTAGTTGCCCGGCATTCCATACTCTTCCGCCGTTGTCTTCACCTGAGTATGAATGGCATCCATAATCTCTTTCAGACGCCGCTCGACTTCCTCACGGGTCCAGTTGGTGTGCTGGGCGTTCTGAGCCATTTCCAGACCCGAAACCGCCACACCGCCTGCGTTGGCCGCCTTGCCCGGTCCGTACAGAATCTTGCTCTGCAGGAAGACTTCGACTCCGCCCGGTTCGGTCGGCATATTGGCGCCTTCGCTGACCAGCTTGCAGCCGTTCTTGACCAGCGTCTTGGCATCTTCTTCAGAAATTTCATTCTGGGTCGCAGACGGAAATGCACAATCGCACTTGATGCCCCACGGACGCTTGCCGTCCAGATACTGGGAACCCTTGAACTTATCGGCGTATTCCCGAATCCGACCGCGGCGGACATTCTTCAGTTCCATCACCCACGCCAGTTTTTCAGCATCGATTCCGGCCGGGTCATAAATCGTTCCGGACGAATCGGACAGGGTCACACACTTGCCGCCCAGCTGATTGATTTTTTCCACGGTATATTGTGCCACGTTTCCGGAACCGGACACCGTGCAGATTTTGCCTTTGATGCTGTCGCCGCGGGTGGCCAGCATATTCTGTGCAAAGAACACACAGCCGTAACCGGTGGCTTCCGGCCGAATCAGAGAGCCGCCCCACTTGACCGCCTTGCCAGTCAGAACACCGGTAAACTCATTGATAATCCGCTTGTACTGGCCGAACAGATAGCCGATTTCCCGTCCGCCCACACCAATATCGCCGGCCGGCACATCCGTGTTGGCTCCAATGTGCTTGCACAACTCCGTCATAAACGACTGACAGAACCGCATCACTTCGTTGTCCGATTTGCCCTTCGGGTCAAAATCGGAACCGCCTTTGCCGCCGCCCATCGGCAGAGTCGTCAGAGAGTTTTTGAACACTTGTTCGAACGCCAGGAACTTCAAAATCCCTACGTTCACGCTCGGATGAAACCGCAGACCGCCCTTGTAGGGCCCAATCGCACTGTTCATCTGAACACGAAAACCGCGGTTGATCTGAATCTGCCCCTTATCATCCAGCCACGGCACACGGAACATAATCACCCGTTCCGGCTCCGTAATCCGCTCAAGAATCTTCTGGTCCTGATATTTCGGATGACGTTCGAGCACCGGCTCCAAAGACTCCAGCACTTCCTGCACCGCCTGGAAAAATTCCTTCTCTCCGGGGTTTCGGCTCTTGACAATGTCCAGAACCGATTGGATGTAAGTTTTTACTTTTGACATGTCCTAATTCCTTAAAAAGTGTTTGATTTCATTTCATTCTATCTTCTTCCTGGACCCGTCCAGGAATGTTTTTCAAAAAAACCTGAAAATATGCTTTACATAAAATAAAGTTGCCTTATAGTAATATTAATAAAACCAAATAACAAATAAACTTTTTGAATACCTATAATAAGCAGGATTGATACATCCAATGAACATTGAGACGGCCAAAATCTTTTGCGACCTAGTAGAAATGAAGAATTTCTCGCGGACCGCTGAGGTACACGGCATCAGCCAATCCGCCGTTTCTCAGCAGCTGGCCCAGCTGGAAATGGACCACAAAGTCCAACTGATTAACCGCAAAAAAAGGCCGATTGAATTAACCGCAGCCGGACAAATCTTCTACCAGGCCTGCAAAGACATCCTTGAACGCTACGATCGGCTCAACAGCGAATTGGCCGCCCTCAAGCAGTCCACATGCAAAATCCACTTGGCGGCCATTTTCAGCATCGGAATGCACACCCTCCAGCCCTATATCCAGAAATTTATGTCTGTCTATCCGGATGTAAATCTGGCCGTAGAGTACAACAGTGCCAAGGATATCTACGAAAAACTCCTTCGCGGAGTGATTGACATCGGGGTCGTTGCCATTCCCCGTCGAGACCGCAATCTCGAAATCTTTCCGTTCGAAAACGAACCTCTCGTGCTGGCTTGCGCCCCTTCTCATCCATTGGCCAACCGAAAAACGGTGGATATCCATGAAATTCAGGGCGAAAAGTTTATCGCCTTTTCCGAAGGCGTTCCTACCCGCCGCTTTATTGACGACATCCTCAATCGCTATCATATTACAGTCCGCTATGTTATGGAGTTTGACAATACGGAAACCATCAAAAGGGCCGTCGAAATCAACGCGGGTATCAGCATTCTGCCCTCCCCCACCCTTCGAAATGAATTAGCCAATGGAACCCTGCGGGCTCTCGAATTCTCCAACGAACCCCTCTTTCGACCGACAGGGATTATCGTTCGCAAAGACAAAAGCCGTTCCAAGGCCGCCCAATACCTCATCGAACTGCTTCGAAAAGAATAAATATGTCAGTGCAGTCGGTCCTGTTTGATTTAGACGGCACGCTCACGGTGCCGCTGCTGGATTTTGATTTGATTCGACGCCAAATCGGCCTTCCGCCGGACTGCCCTTCTATTCTCGCAGCCATTGAAAATCTGCCGGAAACTCAGCGTCGGCAGGCATGGGAAATCCTCTGCCGACACGAAGAAGTTGCCGCCCTGCATTCCACACTTCAGCCGTCCGCCAAATCCCTGCTGGACTACCTTCGGCAAAAAAATATCAAAACAGGTATTTTGACCCGCAATTCCCGAGCATCCGCACAAACCGTCCTCACCAAACACCGGATAACCGTCGATGGAATGATCACCCGGGAAGACGGACCGCCGAAACCGGACCCCTTCGGGGTTCTGGCTCTGTGCCGTCTATTCCAGACTATCCCATCCAGAACCCTCGTCGTCGGGGATTTTCTTCACGACCTTCAATCCGCCAAAAACGCCGGCGCCGTCGCTGTCCTCTTCAAAAGCCACCACCGAGCCGATGAATTTGTTCCTTGGGCGGATTTTGTCATTCATTCCCTTGACGAAATCCGGCTCATCATAGACAATCTCTCCGGATAACTCAAAGGAATCCTTTCATGAAAAACCTGTGCTTTCAGCTATGGATATTCGGAATTCTCCTGCCGATTGGGACGGTTCTTGCCGCCGCAGGAACCGATTGTCCCTCCTCTGCAGACCCGAACAATGCATCTTTCCGCACCGTTGAGAAAATCCTCAGCCAAATGCATCAAACCGCCCAAACCATCCAAACCCTTCGGGCGGATCTGACCTACCTGTTCGTTCAGGACCCTGAATTGCTCGATTCCAAAACTCTTCGACGCGGCACCCTGTTTTACACCAAAGGAACCGGCAGCTCTCGCTCCCGTCTGAGACTGTCTTTTGACACCCTTCAGCAGGATGAAGAACCCCCTCAGCCCCGTCCCGAACATTATCTGTTTGACGGAGTCTGGCTGACCAAAATTGATTGGGCTCTCGAAACCATCGACCGCTACCAAAAGGCCCCGGCCGACAAACCGGTCGGCGTTTTCGAATTCATCAGCCATAATTTCCCCATGGTCGGCTTCACGGACCCCAGGGACCTTGAAAATGAATTCGAAATCACAGCGTCTCCGGCTCCGGAAGACCCCAATCAGCCGCAGCACTTAGCGCTCAAAGTCCGAAACACCTCCCGCTACAAAGAAGACTACACCCAGATGGAGGTCTGGATTGACCGAAAAAACTGGCTTCCAATCCGATTGACCGCCGTGTCGGTCCAGGGTGATTTCTACGATTTAAAGTGGAACAATCTCCGTATTAACGAAACTATCGCAGACACCGTTTTTCAGATTGAAACCCCGCCCAACTTCCGTCAAAATACCCATCCGTTAGAGCAAAAATCAAATTAGCAAAGGAGATCTGTATGGCCACTGGATTGGTAATTTATTACTCGCGAAGCGGCAATACCAAAATCATGGCAAAAACCATCGCGGATGCTATGACCGCCGCAGGTGTTCCAACCGCCTGCAAAAGCGTGAGCGAAGTAAAACCGGATGACCTTCTGAAAGTCGATGCGATTGTCGTCGGCTCACCGACGTACTACGGCCGGGCCGCCGCCCCCATCGCCCAGCTGTTTGATGAAACCGTCAGCAAACATGGAAAACTGGACGGCAAGGTCGGCGGGGCCTTCAGCAGCTCGGCCAACATCGGCGGCGGAAACGAAACAACAATCTGTGAAATCAACAACATGATGCTCATTCACGGAATGATTATTCAGGGCGACCATTATGGACCGGTCTCCATCGGAAAACCCGACAACAGGGTGCTCGAACAGTGCGCAAGAAGGGGGCAGCGGATTGCCGCTCTTACAAAACGGTTATTCGGTTAACTCAGAGAAAACCCTTTTTTTCGCAAAAAACTTTGACAGCCAAAGATTCCATTGATAGACTTTGGAATCGAAACAAAAAAGATATTAACTGTCTTCTTAGGAGGTTCGTTAATGCAGGAATATGAAACACTGAAAGCTCTGGTGGCTGAAATTGAGGCCGATATTAACAAAGCCGAAGGGGGAAACAAAGCGGCAGGAACAAGAGTCCGTAAACAAATGCAGGCAATTAAGCAGGCCGCTCAGAGTGTTCGAAATAAAATCCTCGAACTTCGCGTGGAAGAATAACGGAAAGAACCCGCCGTTCGATTGATTCTTTCAAGCTCCAAAAAGGCGGTTGAATAATTCAAGTTTCCTGAAAAAGGAAAAAGGGAAATTATGCCTCCGCAATTTCTGTTTCCATACAAAGAATTGGACTTAAATCACATTGAATTCGACCGTGCCGCTATCGCACAGGTAAACCCGCAATCCTATGAAATGGCCCAACTGGACGCAATTGTATGGTATGATTTGTCCAAAATGATGGCTCTCGGATACAAGGATGTCACCCCGAACGAATTCTGGGTCCGGGGACATATTCCCGGCCGCCCGATTATGCCGGGGGTCATTATGGTCGAAGCCGCCGCTCAGCTTTGCAGTTTCTTTATGAAAAAAATCTACGGACTGGAGGGCTTCATCGGCTTTTCCGGAATCGAACAGACCAAATTCCGAGAAACCGTTGTTCCGGGCAGCCGACTGTATCTGCTCGGCCATATCACACGAGTCCGAAGCCGCCAGTTTGAGGGGATTGTTCAGGGTGTGGTAAACGATAAAATGGTTTTTGATACGGTCATCAGCGGGATGAGAGTATAGGTGGACAACCGTTTTGAACACCTCTTTGAATACAAGCAAATCCTGACCAATGAAACACCCCGTTCTTTGCCCAATGAACGGGGTGTTCTTCTTTTTACAGATTCAAACAATCGGCCCATCCAGCTCCTTTTCACAGCGAGCATCCGACGCACGGTGCTTTCAAAATGGGCCGGGCCTTTTGACGAGACTTCTCGCAAGGCCTCTCTCCGCACGGAGGCAGCGGCGGTCTTCTACACCCTTCTTGCCTGCGAATATCACGGCCATTGGTTTTATAACCGCCTGACTCATCTTCTCTTCCCCCAGAAAGAAAAAGAGATGTTGTCCTTGCCGCCGGCTCATTGTGTCCGCCTCAGCCCCCGGGAGCAATGGGCTGCTTTCACGGTCTCTTCGCAGCCATTCAAGGACGGCGCCGCCCATTACTGGGGACCTTTTCCGACCCGCGAGGCAGCTGATTTTTTCGCACGAACCTGGAACGATATTTTCTGCCTGTGCCGAAACCGCGCCCTGGCTTTAGGAGGAGGCGGCTCCAAATGCACCTATTTCCAAATGAATCTCTGCCCAGCCGACTGCATAAAAAAAGTCTCGGAGAATCCCTATCCGGAACGACTAAAACAGGCCCTCCGTGCTGCTCAATCTTCCCCAAATTCTCTGATGCCGGAACTGACGGAACAAATGAAAACACTGGCCGCTCAATTACAATTTGAGCGAGCCCAGATCATTAAAAAACAGCTCGAATCGCTCGAAAAACTCCAAACCGTCCCCTACCGCTGGACAACGGACCTAAACAGACTCAAAATCCTTCACATTTCACAAGGCCGTTCTATCCGTTTCCAAAAACATCCCGTCCCGATTTATCAGGCGTTCCTGATTACAGGGCGAACCGCGGAGAAACTGCCCCCTTTTACGCTCGACTCTATAGAAAGATTGCTCGAAGCCGTACAAACCCCGCCCGGCCGGTGTTTCCTGGAACCCTCCACTCCATCCGAACACCTTTCCCTCCTCTCTTTGTTTCTTTACAAAACTCGTCCGCCCGGACTTTGGCTGAATCTAAACGAACCCCTCAAACCGCAGCAGCTCAGAAACCAAATTGTCGAATCTTTCGAGAAAACCCCCGCTGAAAACCAATAAAAAAGGACGCCTTTTTCAGGCGTCCTTATCGATTTAGCCCCAAGGGGATTCGAACCCCTGTTGCCGGGTTGAAAACCCGGTGTCCTAGGCCTGCCTAGACGATGGGGCCGCATCATTTTCTTTATTGCATACTAATGGCCTCGACAGGGCATTCACTCACACACAAGCCGCAGTCTACGCACTTTTCCGGATCCACAACGGCCTTGCCCTCTATCATCTCAATCGCTTCGCTCGGGCAGGCATCTACACATGTCCCGCATCCGGTACAAACTTCTTTATCAACTTTTGCCGGCATTGTATTCTCCTTTCCACGTATCCGGTTTTCTTACAGCATTTGCAGGTGCAAAAGAGTACATAAAAAACGTATCCGACTCAAGATTTTTTTCTGATTTTTCAACCAAAAAATTGTTAAACCACTTATTCACCTAATTATATATAGATTTTAACCGATTCAAGGGTTCGTCTGTTCTGTCTGACTTTCGGCAGCCGCATCCGGAACCGATGCACCGAGGGCCTTCGCCATCTGTCGAACATAAGGATTTCTATCATACCGGCCCGCCCAATTCAAAACAGCATCGAAATTCTTCGAATCAAGACTGCTCAGCAGATACAGGGTCATCATCCGAACGGGCCACCGATCATGGGACAAATTTTCTGAAATGGAACTGATCAGCGAAGAATCCAGCGTCAGCGATACATCTGTAAACGTCGAAAGGGTCTGCAGTCGAATAATCCAGTCTTCATCCGCCAGCATCCGGCGGACCGCATCCACCAGCAGCGTAGGTTCCGCCCGCACGAAACGATACCCTACGCGATTCGCCAAAGCTGCCTGCTGTTCCGCCAGAAGGCCTGTAAACAATTCCGCCGACCGAAACTTCTGACCTTCCTTCCCTTTGGCCAGTCCGCTGAGCCGCTGTATCAGAAAATCATAGGTCAAAACGGTTCCCTGCCGGCGTATCGTCTGACGAACCGGCGCCGGATGGAGCAGAAGGTCCTGCCCGCCCATTTCCTCAGCGTCCGTTCCGTCCAGACGCAGAACAAAGTCAATCTCAACAGAGGCCTGCGGATACGTACGGAGCAGCCGACGCAGCGGCCCCGTCATCAGATCGACCGTAACAGCTGCATGCTGTCCGGGCCGTATCGGCAGACTTGGACGCAAAGGAAAACGCACCAGCGAGGGAAAAGACTGAACCAAATCTCCCTTCACCTCGGCATCAATTCGAATGTCCCCTCGGAGCATCCCCATCGGTCCGAGCACCAGCAGCCGCGGACCAATATTGTCAATCACAACCGTTGCCGGCATATCACTTCCATAGGGATACTCCGAACCGCTCATCCGCAGCTTCACCCGCACCATCTTCGAGAGCGGAAGAAACTTCGGAGTCACCTCATCCCCGAACTCGGCCTTCAGATGCTGGAAGATTTCCGCCGGCGAAAATGCCGGCAGATACTCGGAACCGTTTGCCTTCAGGACCTCCTGAGCCCTCCAGGCCACAATGGTTTCCGGTCCCATCTGAACAATCTTTTTCAGAGGAACCAAAGCCGCTTCTTTGTTGTTTTCCTTCAGCAGAAAAACGGCCTGAGTAAATAAAACCACAGGGTCATTTTCGTCCGCCTGTTCCAGATACTGTCGGGCCAGTTCATCCTGTCCGTTTTGAGCCAAGGCATAGGCAAAAAGAACACGCGCCTGCGGACTGTCCGGCCGTCGGGAAATAGCTTCGTGTCCCCACGCCAGGGCCTGCTCCGAGTCCGGCAGCACAAAACTGTAAAACCAGCTCAATTGCTCCGGCTGCACCCCGGCTGATTCACCTCCGGACTGGATTTGTCCGGCGGCCCTGCGGCCGGCAGCTTCCAGCCGCACACGCCCTTTCTCCGTTTGCCCCATCCGCATCAAAGCCAGCCCTGCCGCCGCCTCCAGCATCAAGTCCTCTCGGCCCTCCGTACGGGCCTGTTCCGCCAGCACTACACATTGGTTCGCAGTCTTTTCCGATTGCAGGGCACAGAGCGACCAGGGAAGAAGAAGTTCCCCCGGCAGCAGCTGACCCGGAGACAGGTATCCGTGCAGGTCCGCACAATATTGATAGGCCTGACAGGCCGATTCGTACAGCTGAACCTGCCGCAGAATATCTGCATAAGCCCGCGCTGCCCGAACATCCAGCGGATTCATCTCCAGGGTACGGCGAAGCTGAATCGTCAAAAGCCCCTGAGGCACAGCATCCTGGCTCATTTCGGCCATTTTTGAAAAGGCCAGCATATTATACGGATTCAGACTATAGGCATACTGCAAACGCTGAAAAGCCGTAGCCGTATCCGCCCGCTCCATTTCCAGCAACGCCAAATGGGTGGACAGTTCCGAGACAACCGCCGGATTTTTATTGCCGTATGTCCCGATCAGCCGTCCCAGCAGCATCTCCCGTTCCAGCCGTGTCTGAAGCCGTCCCAGCAAATATTCCACCCCTCCGGTGACAATCGCCAGATTCGCACGTTCATCAATATATTGCCGAAGTGCATCGCGAACTGAACGGGAATAATCGTTCGGATTCGCACCGGCCGAGGCGGCCACCTTCAGCAGCATCTCCTGCGCGGAAGTCAGCTGGGGGTCCAGGGCCGTCGCCGCCTCCAGAAACGTCATCGTAATCTCGATGGTTCGGGAGGAAAACGGGTCACTCGCATAAGCATCCATCGCTGCTTTCGCCAGAATCGCAGCCGCTGCCGGCGATGTAAACGCATCCTCTCCAGACGGAGCCGCTTTCACAAATCCCAAAACGCTGAACAAATATAAAAAAACCAGCCGTTGCTTCATTCCATTCTCCCTTTGGCCGTAGAAAAACAGTTGTCTGCTTCCGTTACCACTTCAGCCGCCCGGATGCATTCGCAGAACTTTTCTTTACACCTCCGCATTATAAAAGAAAGCAATGGAAGCGTCAAACTTTCCCGACATAACTTCCCCTCTATTCTTCTGTTCCGCAAGAATCCCTGGTTTTCTTCCCAAGAACCGCTTTCCTTCCTGACAAGAGCGTAAGCATTTCATTGCCGCTCAGCCATGACCCAACAAGAAAAACCCCTCCGCAAATCCCTACCACCGCTCCGATTCGTATCAATTCATATCCAGTCCCCTTCGGCCAATCCCCCATCAGCCGCAAAACGAGCAATCCTGTCAGCGTCATCAGAATCGTACAGGCAATCGTTTTCCAAAGAGTGCCCATCCATCCTTCAAACACATTTCCGCCCAGTTGTTTTCGAAGCGAAACCAGCAAAATCCCCACCTGAAGATAGGAACACAGTGCGGTAGAAAGCGCCAGCCCCGCCGCCCCCAGCGGCCAAATCAGCAGAAGATTCAAACAAATATTTACCCCCACCGCAGCGGCAGCCGTCATCGCCGGACGCTTGGACTGCCCGATGGCATAGTACACCCGCGTGACAATCTGCTGACAGAAATACCCGCACAGTCCCAGACTGTAGGCGTACAAAATCCACGCCGTCGCCTTTGTATCCGCCGCTGTAAATGCCCCTCGCTCAAATAGAACCGCCACCAACGGCCGTCCAATGAGAATCATCCCCGCTGTGGCCGGCAATGCAATAAAAAAGGCCCCGCAGATTCCCCGGCGAATCGTCTCCAGCAGCTCCGTTTTGTCCTCCCGGGCGGCCGTGCGGCTCAGAACCGGATAAATCGCCGTAGCCAGCGAAACCCCCAGAACTCCCAGCGGAAACTGGTAAAGCCGCTGCGCATAAAACAGCCCCGAAACCGTCCCGGCCCAGACCGGATAACGAATCGTTTGTCCGAAAAGAAGGAAACTGTCCCCTTTCTCCGCCGAACCGGACAGAGACTTGGCGATAATATCATCCGCCAGCGTATTAATCTGCGTGGCGGTCAGTCCCAATATCATCGGCCCCATCAGCATCAGAATCGACCGAACCCCCTCCGAGCGAAACTCCCACGCAGGCCGCAGCTGAACACCGTAGCGTTTCATCGGCGCCGCTACCAGAAGCAGCTGACCGATGCCGACGGCAACGACGGCCCAGGCCGTAAAATAGACCATCTTTTCTTTCGGCCAGCCCAACCCTTTCCCGGAAATCACCAACGCCCCTATCAAAAAGATATTGAGCACCACAGGTGCCAGCGCCGGAGCGGCAAAATGCCGGTGACTGTTGAGAATCCCTCCCATCACCGCCGCCAGACAAATCATCACCATATACGGCATCATAATCGCCGTCAGTTTCAGCATCCTCCGCGTGCCCTCCAGCTCCGCCCCCACCTGCATATACCCCCAAATCCCCGCCCAAACCAGAAGAACAACAGCCGTCAGAATCAGAAAAACCGCCGTCAAAACCGTATTGGCCAGCCGATTGGCCTCTTTGGGGTCTTTTTCCAGATACCGGCTGTACACCGGGATAAAAGAGGTGGTTGCCGCACCCTCGCCGAATATCCGACGCGAGAGATTGGGAATCTTAAACGCAATCGTCCAGGCATCAAATAAGTCGCTGCGGCCGAAAAAATACGCAAACGCCATATCCCGGACCATTCCCAAAATCCGGCTGATGACGGTCAAAAACGCAATCTGTCGAAATCCCTTTACCATCCTAAGTTTATCCGCAAAAAAGAGTTAACAGTCTTTTCGGCCAAAATCCCCTCGCATCCCCAATAAATCCGGACAGGTCAGACAGCCCCCCCTTGAGTTTCGCGGTCTGTCAATCGAATTCCGCCGTGTCCGCCACAGCGGCCACCAGTGCATAAACCTTTTGTGCACCAGCCCTTTTGAGCACCCGGGCACATTCATTCAGCGTGGCCCGGCTGGTTGTAATATCATCCAGAAGGCAAACAGACGCCCCCTTAAACGGATGCCTTTTTCGGACGGCAAATGCCCCTTTGACATTTCTTCGCCTTTGGGCACTCGTCAGGTTCCACTGCCTTCGGGTGTACCGAACACGAACCAAATCCCGGCAAATAGGAACTTCGAGCCCCTTGAGCGCCTTTGCCAACAAATACGACTGATTGAATCCTCTTTGCAGACGCCGCAGCCAGTGCAGCGGAACCGGTACCAGGTAATCGACTTGCCCCCAGGAACGACTCTCAAATACAGCCTTTAAAAACGGACCGAAAAAGTCCGCCAGCTCTGTTCTTTTCCTGAAATTTCAGCCGCAGCAGCATATCACGCAAGACGGAATCATACTGCCCCACCCGCAGAATACCGTCCGTCAAAATCCGCTGCCCCTCGCATCGTCCGCACCCATCCGGCAGATGTCCGTAAGGACCAACCGTCAGACCGCACCGGCGACAGTAATCCTGTCCGGTTGTGCGGGAGAAATCCTGCCAGCAGCGTCTGCATAGAAAGGTCCCCTCCTCCGGAAAGGCCCCGCACAAGAGGCACTGTCGAGGCCAAAGCATCGCCGCCGCCCCCTGCCCCCAGGGCAGCAGCCGCTTTCGAAAAAACAACCCAAGATGCTCAAAAACCTGCATTTCCTCCCGATACCATACCCGCCGAATACAGGCAACTGTTTTTTCGCATCATGGCCTCCCCACATCCACCCCACTCCCATTATGATTGCGCCGCCCCCTGTTATTCTTTTGCCCCTGTCATTCTTTTGGTCTCGCCATTTCCTTGCTGCCCGCGTTCCTTTGTCCCACGCCACCCCCTTCCTTGCCCGCCGTCATTCCCTTGTCCTCCGTCATTCCCGCGCAGGCGGGAATCCAGTCATATCCTTCCCGCGACTTGTTCTCCGAAGCTTCAGCGAAGGAAAAAGGCGGGATTTGAATCGACCGGTGGGGACATTAACCCCGGACGCAAACCCGTGGGAAATGGGATGGGATTTTCGTTTTCTTTTTCCCAGCCCTTACGGGCGGGGCTATCCTCTGTCGCCCAGCAGCCAGCGGAAAAGGTGGGGGCCAGAATCTCCTCTTTGCACAGTTTTGTTTGCTGCTGTTAATTCAAATCATACAGACGATTATCCGGCGACAGAAAGCCCGTTCCTTCCGCAATCATCTTCTTGTCCTCCGGATAAGTCTCCGTGTATCGGTCCGCCAGCGTGTCTGCGTGTCCGTCGCAAAAAGCCACATTGGTTTTTCGGCGATGCCGAAATCCCTGCGTCCCTGCATATCGGCCGCTGAAACTCCAATCCCCCGGATTGGCCCACGGCGCCCGCATAAACTTATTGGCCCCCTCCCCATACTGGCCGTCCCCGAACAAAGCCGTCTGGGCCGGATTGCGAACCTGATAATACTTAGCCGGTTCCGAAATGCTCTCGGCGCTGCCGTGCCCGATATAACTGGTGTTGTAATTGTAGCCCGTAAACGGCTCGCCGCCCGCATTGTCCGGCCCTCGAAAACCGGGGCACTGCTGAATCTCCATCGAATCGCCGCTTTGCCACAAAATCCCGGGCTCATATGTATAAATCCGCCGCCCGTCGACCCAGCTCTGCGTCGTAATATAATCCCACGCAATCGTCCGGATTTGACTCCAGTCGGAAGAGGCCGCCGTTCGATAGGCCATCGGATAGAATCCGTCATAGCAGCCCGTATAAGCCGACGCCGCCAGGACACACTGCCGCAGCTTGCTCAGACACAGCACGGACTGCCCCTGCGCCCGCGCCTGCCGAAGCGCCGGCAGCAAAAGACCGACCAAAAGCACCAGGCAGACCAAAACCGCCAGCACTTCCGCCAGCGTAAAGCCCCGGCTTTTTCTACTCAATGCCACCTTCCGTTCCTTCCAGCCAATCGGCACTCAGCTGAACCAAATCCTCCAAATCGACGCGGCCGTCTTCGGTAATATCCGCCGCCGGAAAGCGTTCTGAACGGCCCCGAACCCGTGCGACCGCATCAATCTCCGGCGTAGCGCCGCTCGTTCGCGGATTGTCAAAGCGAATGTACTGAATCCATTTCCGCCCGGTCTGCGGGTCAACCGGCAGCGGAAACTGCGAAATATCCAGCGCCGTCCCGCCGGCCGACTTTCCGTACATCAAAGCAATCTGAGCCAGCGTGGTGTTGCGAAAATCCGTTTCCAGCACCGCCGGGTCCAGCGGCAGCGTCGGGTCCGTCTCTTGCCCCCACCATCCGGCAAGGCCCGGCTCGTACACCCGTCCGAGCGTCGGGGCAAACGCATCCGCAAAAAAATCCCCCAAAAAACCGTAGCGGCCCGGAAAGTTGGGGTCTGAAAAATCCGGATTGACCCGATACGCCTCATCCATCGTAAAAGTAAACCAGTTCAGTCCATCCTGACTGACACTAATCACCGCCGGCTCCTTCGTGCAGGGTTTATTCAGAGTCGTCAGCAGCACCGGATTCCCCATCAGCCAATACTGGCTGCCGTTGATGTTTTGAAAAGAGTTGCCGAAGACAATCAAATCTTTCCCGAAGGGATTATCCGGTGCATCATAAACCCGTCTGCCGAATCGCAGGACCAGATGCCCTCCAAAGCCGATGCTGACGACCTCACTCGGCAGCCAGGCCGGATACACCGGCACCACCGGTACCGTCTGCCCGGGGGGTGCGGCTGCTCCGTCCCCGACGGTGTCCACCGTCGGCCTGCCCAAAACCGCCTGCGGATTGTTGTACGGCTGGCTCGTCCAGTAATGAATCGGAATCCCTCCGCCCGGCACGTATTCCACCACCTCTACGGCAAAATCATTCGCATCATACCCAGCCGCTTCAGCCAGGGCACCAAGCAGAATCCATCCGACTGCTGCAACTAATTTTTTCTTCATATCTTTTCGAAAAAGGGAGGCCGGACGTGAGAATCCGGCCTCCGCTGGACACTATTGTTGTTTCCTGAACACAAACAAGCTCACCAGACCCAGCATCCCCAAACTGGCCGGTTCCGGAATCGGTGTCCTGGCCGAACCGGTAAAGGCCCAGTCCCAGTCGCTCGGGCCGACCCACACCCAGTCGCCGCTGGCCCAGCCGTCCCAGGCTCCGTCTGAAAGAACCCGGTCCGATGCACCGACCCAGCTGGGCGACCAGTTCACGCCGTCATCGGATGTAAAGAAACTCCACGAGCCACCTCGTTTGGAGGCCCCCAGATAACTCAAATCCGCAATAAACCAGCCGCCGACGCTGTCCACCCAGTATGAGCTCATCGTAAAGTCATCCGAATACGCATCAATTGCCAGCAAAGCATCATAACTGGTCTTTGCACCATCCCACAGATACCCGAAGGCGAAGCTGGTGCTGTCATCGAAATCCACCACAATCATGGCCCGATTGGAGCCCTGACCGGCCCAGTATTCCACATTCACCTGCTCAAAACTGAAGCCCGCTAATGCGGCGGACGACAGACTAACCATTACACAAACACCTGCAAAAAGATAACGTTTCATTCTTTCCTCCGAAAACTACTCTGAAAAATAGTTCTTTGCATTCACGTCAAAACCAACACAACAGAATCCTTCTTTTCAGTTACTTTTTGTTCCACCTCCGTTTCCTGCGTTTCTTTGGCCCTAACCGCGAGGGCCCCGGCGGACAAAACAAAAAAAGCCGCTGCCTCCGCCACGGAAGCAACGGCTTTCAATATCTGATTCCATTGAAGCCCGAACGGTCTATCCGTCAGGACAGACTCCGCATTCTGCGGCTTCAACGTGCACAGCGTTCCATCCGCGGGAAACATCTTATGCGTTCCGAACTGCAGGCAGGTTTTCTGACTTGCATCGATTCTCCGCAGGCACCTTCCCATCTTTTCAGACAGTGGCTTTTGCCCGCAAAACGCCGAACTTCCGTTCAGCCGATGCTCACAGCGGCGCGACCGTCACGGTTTTTCACCGTGTTCCCGTTTGACTATCCGAAAACCCATCTTCGGGCTTTCGGACCTGCAATCCATCTTTCACTGGTAAAGAACAAAAGGAAATATACAACCGTGTTTTTAAAAATCAAGAGAAAAAACAAACTCAAAAATTATTATTCAAAATCCTCCGGCATAAACTGAGTCGGAAATTTCGTTCCGCCCAGCCGCAGTGCCTCCAGTTCCGCCTCGCTCACCTTGCCCTGAATAAACTGCTGGACAATCGCATTGGGATGTGTCCGAATGTGTTCGGCATCTCCGTCCGCAACAATGCGCCCGTGATGGAGCATCACAATCCGGTCTGCTATCTTATAAGCACTTCTCATATCGTGCGTAACCACCACGCTGGTCACCTTCAGTTCCCGCTGAAGTTTCAGAATCAGCTCATTAATCACATCCGAGGTAATCGGGTCCAGACCGGTCGTCGGCTCATCATAAAGAATGATTTCCGGATTGAGTGCAATCGCCCGGGCCAGGGCCACCCGCTTGCGCTGACCGCCGGACAAATTCGCCGGATAATAATGCTGGTAGCCGTCCATCCCAACCAAAGCCAGTTTCTGCTTGACCATTTCATCGACGGCCTTCCAGTCGGTAATCTTGTAGTGCTGACGCAGCGGGAAAATAATATTCTCATAAACCGTAATGCTGTCAAACAAAGCCCCCATCTGAAAACAAAAGCCGAATTTCCGGCGAATCGGAACCAGTTCCCGCTCGCTGAGACGATCAATTCGCCTGCCACGGTAATAGACTTCCCCGGAATCCGGTCGCTCCAGCACAATCAGGTGCTTCATAAAGACGGTCTTGCCGCAGCCGCTCGGCCCGATGATGACCGTCGTCTTGCCCTCTTCAATAGCCATCGAGACGTTATCCAGGACCAGCTTCTGGCCGTACCGTTTTATCAAATCACGGACGACAAGAATTCCATCTTCCGGCTGAATCTGTTTTTGACTCAACGAACCTCCGTCACCATTAAATCAGCGGCCGCAGCGGCCAGAAGGTTTTATACACCGCACTGAGAACAACAGCAAATACATAATTCAGCGCCAGGATCGAAATAAAACACCCGACAAACGCCTCCGTACAGGCCTCCCCGACGCCCCGCGCCCCCTCTCGGCAGGTAAATCCCTTATAACAGCTGATTAGGGCGATCGCCCCACCGAAAAAGAATCCCTTCAGAGCTCCGGTCGATACGTCCCATAATTCCACCCCCATCGCGCTGTAGTTCCAATAAGCACCGGGATTGATGCCCAGCTGTTTGACACTCACAAAAAAGCCGCCCAGAATACCCAGCAAGTCCGCGTAAATAATCAAAAGCGGTGTCAGCAGAAGGCACGCTAAAACCCGCGGAGCCACCAGATACCGGATGGGACTGACTCCAAAACTCTGCACGGCTGCAATCTGCTCGGTTACATTCATCGTGCCCAGCTCCGCCGTCAGGGCCCCTCCGACCCGTCCGGCCAGCATCACCGCCGCCAGAACGGGCCCTAATTCTTTCACAACCGCTATGTTAATTAACACACCCAAGCGCTCTTCCAGGCCCATCGATGCCAGCTGTCCATAGGCCTGAATGGCCAAAATCATTCCGACAAAAGCCCCCGTGGCCATCACGACGGGAACACTTTTCACCCCGATTACATTCATCTGATTCAGAACCAAAGGATAGGAACGGGGATGAAAAAAAGTATGAATCATCGCCCGAAATGACTCGCCCGAAAATCGTCCAAAACGGCCGAATCCTTCTATACAGGCAATCGTTCGCTCTCCGAGAATCTCTATCATTTCAATTTCCTTTCACAATCAATACTTATATTCCAAACTATCGGTCTTTTCTTATCCTCCTTTGCAAAAAACAACCTTCCGAAAAAAATTGCCTCTTTTGTCTATTTTAACACAAAAAATCCTATCTTTTATAGGTCTCAAAGACCGGAAAAAGGACATAACTTCTTGTAATATAAATAGTTATTAACAATCTTAGAAGAACCGAGACTTGCAATATTTTGCCTATTTTAACTAAAGATTTTTCAGGCCGACTTCCGATTAAAACCCCAGATTGACCAGTTTTCCCATTTTAACGCCCAATTAAATGTGAAAGGGAGAGGTTTATGGTTGATGAACACATTCTCGAAAAGTACCTTCGCTCACTTCTTTCCGGGGACCGTATCTCTTGTCGGCTTGTCATTGAGGATGTCCTCAAAAACGGAGTACCGGCCCATCAAGTGTACCTGGACGTTATTTGGCCGATTATGGTCGAAATCGAACGGCTCTACCGAGAAGGACGAATCGACTCCGCCCAGGAGGCCTTCGCCTCCCGAATCAACCGAACTTTAGTCAACCAACTCCAAAACAAACTCCCCAGAAAACCTGAAAAGCAAAAGAAAGTTGTTATATGCACTGCGGATAATGAACAAGCAGAACTCGGCGGTCAAATGCTTACAGACTTGTTCGAAAGCGACGGATGGGAAACCCGCTTCCTTGGGGGGAGTGTTTGTACAGACGATATTCTTGCTTTTATCCATACATATTCTCCTGATATCCTCCTCCTTTATGGAATGAACGGCTCGGACGCACCCGGTATTCGCCGGCTGATCGACAGAATCCGAGAAATTAACGCATGGCCTAACATGCGTATTATGCTTTCCGGGGGCGTATTTGGACGCGCAGAGGGACTCTGGGAGGAAATAGGAGCCGACTTATATGCCCCCGACCCCCAGCAGGCCGTCCAACTGGCCAATATGGATCGGGCGACAGCCCCTGTACCGCAGAAAACCATTAAGCAAAAGATAAAAAACACCGCCAGACAAACCGCCTCTGCGGCAAACCGCTGAGAGGGTTTCGGTTCGTCTGTTGTTCTTTTACCAGAAAAAACATTGCTCTTTTCGGAACAGGGTGGTATAAAGTTGTGCTTGTTTTTCTGAGGAAACGAAATGTTGAATAAGACTCGGTCAACAGGAATCAGGTATGATTTTGACGCAAATTCTGCAGCCGACCTGCATTAAAGCGCCGCTGGAAAGTCGGGATAAAACCAGCGCTATTGAAGAGTTGATAAACCTGCTCGCCAAAGCAGGACAGATTACCGATCCCGTTGGTGCCCTTGAAGCTGTAATGGAACGGGAACAGCAAAGAAGCACAGGCATCGGCTCAGGGATTGCTATTCCTCACGGAAAAACCGCCTCCGCCAAAGAGCTGGTTATGGCCTTCGGAATCGCAAAAAATCCGATTGACTTCGACAGCATTGATAAAAAACCCGTGAAAATCATCGTCCTGCTGTTGTCCCCGCCTGACTGCACCGGGCCCCATATCCAGGCCCTGGCCCGCATCAGCCGGCTGATGCTGGACGAAACCCTCAAGGCCAAACTCGAAAAGGCCTCCTCTCCGGAAGAGGTTTACGAACTCATCAGCAGCAAAGAAACGGAATAATTCCCGACTGACCAGGCACGCAGGGCTGCTCATCCTCGGGATGCTTCCCACAGCACCATTCCCGGCTCATACGGCTCTACCAAATCCTGATGACGAGGAACGATTCGCAAACAGAATCCCTGTTTGCCGGAACTGCGGCATTCTATGTTCCCTTTGAAACGGGCAATCCTGTCTGGATTCAGAGAACCCTCTTCGTACTGCATCTCGGCAATTTTCCCGTCTTCAATGACACCGGAAGAATTGACGTGACCGTAGTAAATCTGTACGGAAATATCGGAAGGATTCAACCGTCCCAATTTCACTTCAGCCGTTATGGCCAGATTTGAGCCGACCTCAAGTTCCGGCACACGGCCGTTCCAGGCCACGTACTGCTCGCCCTTGCCGGACTGGACGGACACATTCAGAATCGCCAAATCGTCCCAGGCCATGCGCGTCCGCACCTTCCATTCTGAAAGCGCCCGCACCCTTGCCTCGCCGTTTTCCGTCAGTTCAGCCCACTTGACCGCCGCCGGTCGGTAATACCGGCGCGTATATTCCGCCACCATTCGGCTGGTATTAAATCGAGGCGCACACCATTTGATGGTATTCTTCATCCGTCGAATCCACTGACGCGGCAGCCGGTCCTTGGTGCGCATATAAAACAGCGGCACAACCTCCTGCTCGAGCAGATTGAAAATCGCCTGCGATTCCACCTGGTCCTGGTAGCTGAGGTCTTCGTACTCCTCGCCGGCTCCGATAATCCACCCGCTTTCCGGCACATACCCTTCGCACCACCAGCCGTCCAGCGTGCTCATATTCAGCACCCCGTTGATGGCTGCCTTCATTCCGCTGGTTCCGCTGGCCTCCATCGGACGCCGCGGGTTGTTCAGCCACACATCCACTCCCTGAACCAGATACCGCGCAATATCCATATCATAATCTTCCAGGAAAATCAGCCGACGCCGAATCTCCGGATTCTGAGAGGCAAAATGCACAATCTGCCGAATCAGTTCCTTGCCGGCCGTATCCCGCGGATGGGCCTTGCCGGCAAAAATAAACTGAACCGGCGTCTGCGTATTCGTCAGCAGTTTCATCAGACGCTGCGGTTCCCGAAGCAGCAAAGTACCTCGTTTATAGGTAGCAAAACGCCGGGCAAAACCGATGGTCAGGGCCTCCGGGTCCAGTACTTCGTCAGCCCATCTTAATTCTGAATGGAAAGTCCCGCGACGCTCCAATTGACGTTTCAGACGCGCGCGAGCAAACGCAATCAGCCGTTCTTTGCATCGCTGATGTGTCCGCCAGAACTCCTCATCCGGAATCTGGTCAATCACCTGCCAGAGCGACTTGTCCACAATCTCATCGGCCCAGCGGACGCCCAGGTACCGCTCATAAAGCTGATTCATCTCGGAGCTGAGCCAGGTTTTGGCATGAATCCCGTTTGTGATGGAACCAATCGGCACCTCATGCACCGGAAGCTCCGGCCACAGATTCCGCCAAATCTGACGAGAAACCTGCCCATGCAGCTCGCTGACACCGTTGCGGAACGCACTGCAGCGCAATGCCAAAACCGGCATCTTGAACGATTCCGAACCATCCTGCGGGCGAATGCGCCCCAGACCGAGGAACCGCTCGCGGTTGATGCCCAGCTTGCCGTAATAATGGCCGAAATATTTATCCATCAGCTCCACCGGAAACTCATCGCTTCCGGCAGCCACCGGCGTATGGACTGTAAACACGTTGCTGGCCTTGGCCGCTTCAAATGCTTCATCAAATGACATATTCCGAAGGCTGCGGAGCTTCGAAATCCGTTCAATCGCCAGAAAGGCCGCATGGCCTTCATTCATATGGCAGACCGTCGGCTCCAGCCCCATCGCATACAGCGCTTTCAAGCCCCCGATGCCCAACACAATTTCCTGACAGATTCGGGTTTCCAAATCTCCGCCGTACAGTGCCTGGGTAATCATCCGATCCTGCGGCGAATTGTCAGGCACATTTGTATCCAGCAGATACAGAGGAGTGCGCCCCACCTGCGCCTTCCAGATTTGAGCCGATACCGTACGTCCCGGAAACTGAATCGTCACCAGCAGCGGATGCCCTCCTTCTTTCCGTACCAGCTCCAAAGGCATCGTGTGAAAATCATTATCAATATAGTGTTCCTGCTGCCATCCGTCCGTATTCAGATATTGACGGAAATAGCCCTTCTGATACAGCAGCCCCACTCCCACCAGCGGAATTCCAAGGTCAGACGCACTCTTCAGATGATCACCCGCCAGGATTCCCAAACCGCCGGAGTAGATCGGGATACTCTCATGCACCCCAAACTCAGCGCAAAAATAAGCAATCAGAGGACGCGGCTGCTGGCCGTATATCTTGTCATACCAGCTCGGCGCATTCAGCGTCTGCTCCAGTTTCAGCTTGGCCTGCTGAAGCTGATACAAGAACCCTTCATTTCTCGCCAAATCCTCCAGACGCGCCTGCGAAATCATCCCGAGCATCCGGACGGGATTGTGCATGCACTGCTTCCACAAATCGTAGTCCGCCCGCCGGAAGATGTCTGTAATCTCATAATTCCAAGACCAATACATGTTGCTTGTAATCAGCTGCAGGTCCTTCAGCGGTTCCGGCAGCGACGGCTTGACGGTAAATGTTCTGACATTTTGCATAGGTCTTCCCTGATTCAGATTTTTTAGCGCACTCTTTTCCGCTCGATGAGAGAGTGCCGCTTTTGTCATCGGTTATACACACTATATCCTTAATCGGAAAACACGCTCCGTTCTCTTTGGCTTTCTTGATTTCTACGATTATCGGACGGAAAAGATAAGAACAAAAAGAAAATGGGGCATTCAGGAGTCCTATTTACCTGTACCTCCGAAATTGCCTGTGCTCCCAGAATCCATTTCCCCCAGAATTCCAAAAGAGGTTAACTCTCCAATATCATAGATTTTGGGACGCATCCTCATCACGGCAAATTGTGGGCTGACCACGAGCAGCAGGTCTCCTTCGCGAAGCAGCACCGGCCGCTGACTTGACGAACCTGACGAGGAAAGAACCAACTCAAGGGCCACTCCAAGAGGGGCTTTCCCCTTTATCTCAAAACCAATCGGGCGTTCAGGGTCAACCGCCAAATTACGGCTCAAATCGTTCCACATCACCAGAAGCGGAAGAGGAGGTTCCACTGAAGTTCGGACAATCTCCAATGCATCTCTCAGCGTCACATCTTCTCGAAGGCCCGATAAATCCGCTTCTTTCTGCAGGATTTTATCAATTTCAATCCCACCAGCTCTTTGTTTATTCTCCTGAACAACCAAAGAAATGCCTTGCAGGTCTCTTTTTTTGAACATCTCGGGGTCCAGGTTTTCAGGAGACGTCTTTCTGTGTTCTCCTTTTTTCTCTTCCTGCAAAAGGTGTATTTGTGCCGAGATAATTTCCGCAAGATTTATTTTGCCTGCATAAACATCCGCCAAAACATAAAAATATCCCTTGTCCTCAATATTCCTGAGGAAAAACTCTTTTTTGCTCTTGAACAATTCTTCAAGGAGTTTTTGGCCCGTTTCGCCCCCCTCTATCTTCTCTAAACCGCGCACTTTTACCCGCAATCTGAGATTTTTCACTTGTTTCCATTCATCAATACGGCAGGTAAATTCACTGGCGGAATGAACTTGCAGAACAGTAAGAATATAAATCCTTTGTCGGTCCATTTCCTCTTCGAGTGAAATGGCATCCCCACAAAGGATTATCAGCCAAATGAGAACCCAAATGTTTTTCTTCATCGAAACCCTGTACCATATTATATGCTGTTTTACTCTAAGGTCAATAAAACCGAAATCCAAGGCAGATTAAAGTCTATTTGGATACACAATAAAAGATATTATCGATTATCGAACGCTCTTTTCCGCATATTTAAGACTTGTAGAAGAAACATTTTCCCTGTACAATCACGATTTTTACGCAAAAGACGAAAAAAGTTTAAGTTTGGAGGTTGACAAGCGTGGCAGCAATCAAAGATTTTCGCAATGTGGTTCTTTTAGGACACGGCGGAGCCGGCAAAACTTCGCTGGCGGAAGCCATTCTTCATAAAGCCGGTGTTATCAACCGCTTAGGGAGTGTTGATGAAAAAAATACCGTGTCCGATTTCGATGAGGAGGAAAAAAACCGCGGCCATTCCATCTACTCATCACTCCTCTACTTCACCCACGCAGGGAAAACCGTCAACCTGATTGACACCCCCGGTTATCCGGATTTTATCGGGGCGGCCTTGATGTCCATCCCTGCCGCCGATACGGCCGTAATCGTCATCAGTGCCTCCGCCGGTATCGAAATCAACACCCGAAAACTGTTTGCAGCAGCTTCCGCCGCCGGCAAGGCACGAATTATCGTCATCAATAAAATCGATGCAGAAAATGCTGACCTGAAAGAATTGCTCGGGCAAATCCAGGAATCTTTTGGACCGCAATGCAGGCCGGCCAACCTGCCTTCTCAGGACAAAAATTCCGTGATTGACTGCATCCGAAACAAATCCGGCCAGTCTCCCGTGATGGATGTCGCCAAAGCCCATACGGAATTACTCGAAAGCATCATTGAGGCCGACGACCAGTTAATGGAAAGTTACTTATCCGGCGAAACCATTTCGGATGAAAAAATTTCGGAAGTCTTCGTCAAGGCCCTTGTGTCCGGAACGGTCATCCCCATCCTGTTTACCAATGCCAAAACCGAAGTGGGCATCCCGGAACTGATGAACATGCTGGCGCTCTATGCTCCCTCTCCCGCGGATGTAAAACCCCCGGTCCTCACAGACGGCGAGAAAAAAATCGAAATCACCCCGGACCCAAACGGTCCGTTCGCCGGACTGGTTTTCCGCGTCGGCTACGAAGCCCGCTCCAATATGAAGTATGCCTCCATCCGGATTTTCAGCGGAAAACTCGATTCCTCCACGCAGCTGTTTGTCGGGGATGCACGAAAACCCATTCGACCGGGCCATCCGCTCAAAATGCTCGGCGGAGAAATCAAAGAGGTCGAAGGAGGAACGTGCGGCGACATCATCACGCTGACCAAAATTGATGAGCTCTCGCACGGCCTCCTTGTACACGACGGCAAATTCTCCGGCAAATTCGAGCTGCCCGCTATTCCCAAACCTATGTTTTCTCTGGCACTCGAGCCGATTTCACGAAACGATGAAAACCGGCTCAGCAGCGCGCTGGAAAAACTGTGCGAGGAAGACGTCTGCTTTAAGGTCAACCGAGACCCGCAGACCAAAGAGCTGGTCATCAGCGGTCTGGGAGACCTGCACCTGCGGATTATGCTGGCCAAAATGGAAAACCGTTACAAAGTTTCCGTGCATACCAAGCCGCCCAAGATTCCCTACCGCGAAACCATCACCGCCAAGGCGGAAGGACACTATCGTCACAAAAAGCAGACCGGCGGTGCCGGCCAGTTCGGCGAAGTGTATCTGCGTGTCGAGCCCGCCCCGCGGGATTCCGACCCGCCGCTGATTTTCAGCTGGGACATTTACGGCGGCACCATTCCCGGCCAGTTCGAGCCGGCCATTCTTAAAGGCATCCAGGATGTGATGGAAAGCGGCATCGTCGCCGGCTTCCCGATGCAGGATATCAAGGTCTCCGTCTATGACGGCAAGCACCATCCGGTCGATTCCAAAGAAGTGGCCTTCCGCACGGCCGGCAAAGGGGCTTTTATTGACGCCCTCGAAAAAGCCAAACCGGTCCTGCTGGAACCCATCGTGAATATGGAAATCACCGTTCCGGCCGAGAATATGGGCGACATCACCGGCGATATGGCCTCCCGACGCGGACGCGTCACCGGCCAGGAAATGCTTCCGGGCGGGATGGTTCTGATTCGGGCCCAGGTGCCGCTGTCCGAAGTAGCCAACTACAACAGCCAGCTCAAAAGCGTCACCGGCGGTCAGGGCAGCTACTCGATGGAGCTGAGCCACTACGAACCGACTCCGCCGAATATCCAGCAGCAGGTAGTCGCCCAATATAAGAAAGAAAAACAAGCGGAATAAAAAAACCAAAACAAACAGAAAGCCCGCTCTTCGAAGCGGGCTTTTTTCTTTTTATCGGGCTGCCCCCTGCGGAGAAAGACTGGACGGCGAAGGACTCAATTTGGTCTTCATTTGTCCCGTCAGGGGGTGGTACTGAATCATCGGAACATTCACCCCGTTCACCTTGCACGGACGTTCCGGACTGCCTTCAATCACTACCCAGCCGTTTTGTTTTTCATAGGTCAGAACATCTCCCTGCAGATACCGTCCGTCCTGTTTTTGCTCCCGGTATTCCACCCCCCCATCCGCCCGCAGAAAGTCCAGTTCATTTTTCCCGCCGCCTTTGTTCGAAAAACCGGCTTGCACCCGTACACACTGAACAATAATCTGATCCGCCAGCTGACCGTTCTCAAACGGCCAGTAATTCAGATAAATCCCCTCCGTACCCTCGCCGGAAAACTCATTGGCGGATACACGCCAGCTGAGCCGGTCAAACCCTTCCATATATGCAAAACAGGGCCGCTGAAGACTGAAGGCCTGCCCGCCGGATTCCGCCGATGCCGGCACCTGCTGGTTATTCAGCTCCATCTTCCCGGGGCCGACCGCCACAATCCTGTTTTCATCCCCCAAATAGTCAAACTGCCGACACGTCAGGCGCAGATGATTGACTTTTTTGCGGTCCGCAAAATGAAGCGATTCAAACAAAACCTGCTTGTCCTGCATCGTCACACGGCGTATCCGCTGACCCGTCTGCGAATTCCGGTCCAGGTCCACTGTCAGACGATCACCGTAAAAACGCCGTATCATCTCTTCCCGTTCCGTCTTGGCCTTCCATTGGGCCGACACTTTGCCCCGAAAAACTACCTGTTCAATCGTCCCCCGTCCATCGGTTAAAAACTCTGCAGAATCCTCTGCGGTAATCTCCACGGGGATCGGCTCCGTCAAAAAGGAAACCGTCGAATCCGCCGGCGTATAGAAGACAAAAAGCACAGGGCCTGCGGCAACGGCTGTACCCCGGAGGTAATCATAATCAATCCGAAGGGCTTCAAACCGTGCCGGCGGAAGAGATTCTCCCGACCGGCTTTGAATCTGGGAACGGCCTTTCAGAAGAACCTGTGCAGGAACAAGCCGGCCCTCCTGCGTCTGCTCAAATGCAATGTCCGCCGAATCGGATTCGACTGTCTGCTCTTCAGAAACCATCCGCACACGCCCGTTCAGACTCGCCGTCTTGACCTGTCCTGATGAATCAAAATGAAAGACCGTCCGATTGGCTTCCACCCGGGAAGACCGCCCGTCCGAACGAGTCTCAAACTGGACATCCCCGCTCAAGTCCAGCACCTGCGGTTTGCTCGTGCGAGGTTCAAAAACCAGAAAGGCCTGACGGGAACGGCTGCGTATCCCTTCCTTTTCCCACACGGCCTCCACACCCCCCGCCAGATTTGCCGTCTTCAGCGACAACAGAGAATCGGAAGGCAGCTGCGCAAACTCCAAATCCATCGGCCCCTGGAAAAGAACCTCCCGGCGTCCCTCGCCGGTCTTCTCCGCATCGCCATCGAGAAAAACCTGGCCGGGCCCGTCCACACGTGCCAGGTGATTCCGGCGGTCCCAGAAAACGCGGCCCAGCGTTCGAATCTTGTCTCCGGAACGGTCCAGATACAGCCAAATCGGCTTTTCTCCTGAATCCGAAAACAACTCCAGAACATCCTCGGCCAGCACATACCGCAAGGCCGAACAAGCCGCCAGCGGAATCCTCGTTTTGGAATCATCACCCAGCCGTTCAATCTGAAGCTGCCCAATCATCTCCACGGTGGACACATGTTTTTCTTTCTCCGCCGACTCTTCCTCCGGAGCAACCTGAATCACAATCCCGCCCCGACAGGTAATCAAAACCTCATTCTCCGCCGGCTTTAACGGCTCTGCCGCTGGTTCGTCGGCCAAGGTACCCTGTTGTTTCCGCTCGGTCGCAGCCGTTGGAGTTTTTACCGGCTGTCCCATTGACTCGGGATTTTCCGAAGCCATCCGTTCCGGTCTATCGGAACCGTTCTGCCAGAGAATCTGTCGGATGTTCACCTGGTCAGCGCCGGCCACCACCAGCCGCGTACCGTACTGAACCACAACATCCTCTCGAAGACTGCATTGATAATAAAGCGGTTCAGAATCCGCCGGCCTGGCCTGAGGTTTATCAACCTGAGGCCCATTGGCAGACGCCGGGGCAGTACCGGATTCCTGATTGTCTGAATTTCCTGCGGTGCTGCCGGTCCCCAGTCCTGCCGCCTCTTTGATCAGCAGATAATCCAGATTCCGCACTTCCAGATATTCCAACCGGCTCAACCGCGGGTTGTAAATGAGCATCAACCCTTTGCCCTTTAAGTCCGCCTCCTGGGAAACCACCCGAACCGGCCCTTCGGTAAAGAACTCTGACCGTTCGCTGTTGTAGGTTAAATCCTCCAGGAAAATCCGGGTTGCGGATTCATCCTCATCGGCCCCCGGCCGGCGAATTTCCAGCGTCACCTGCTCCCGAAGTTCCACATTGGACGGCACCTGACCGCCCGGCTCCATCTGAATCCGGCCGCGCCGGGCGTCAATTCGGCAAACAAAACGGTCTTCGTAACGGATCAGATACGGCGATTCGACAATCCAGTACGAAGCCCCCTCCGGAGGTGTGAGCAGTTTTGAAAAACCGCCGATTTCAATCACCCGTTTGGTTTGAGGGTCCCGACGCACCCAGCGGCTGTTTTCCACCAGCTCCACCGACGTTTCGGCAATCGGCGAGCTCTCGGAAGCGGACCGCTTCGGCAAATCAGGTACCGATACCGGAACCGGTTCCGGGCTGGGAATCGGAGCCGAAGGGCTCAGCCGGCAAAAAAACCAAAACACAAGGGCGGCCGCCGCCCCGCCCGCAGCCGCTAATCCGAATCTTCTGATCCATTTTCGACCGGTCATCTGTTATACCTGATACTGCTTCAAAAGTTCTTCCCAGCGGCCGGTGATGCGCAGCAAATATTCAATCACCTCCGCCACAGCTCCTTTTCCTCCGTCCCGAAGCGTCACATAATCCGCATGCCGCCGTACTTCCTCCGGTGCATTGGCCACCGCCACGGCAAATCCGACCCGCCGCAGAATCGGCAAATCCATCAAATCATCCCCCACATAGGCCACTTCATCCGCTTCCAGCCGCATTTCCGCCAGCATCTGTTCAAACGCAGGCAGTTTTTCCCCGCAGCCCTGCAAAACCAACGAAATCTGAAGCTGCTCGGCCCGGCGGGCTGTCGCCTCCGACTGACGACCGCTCAGCAAACCGCACAGCAGTCCCGCCCGCTGCCACATTCGGATTCGGTGCCCGTCATAGACGTTAAACCATTTGCTCTCGGAGCCGTCCGGATGAATCAGAAGCCCCCCATCCGTCAGGACCCCGTCCACATCCAGAAGCAGCATACGAATTCGATTCAGATTCACTCGGGCTTTGGCCGCCATCTCAATCCTTACTGAACAATTTTCAAACTCACAATATCCTGTACATCTATTAATCCCACCGGCCGCTCCTGCGCATCCACCACCGGCAGCTCGTCAATTCGATATTTATGGAAAATCGCCATTGCCTCCGCCGCCAGCGTCTCTTCCGTCACCCGCTTGCAGGGCGATGTCATCAAATCCGCCGTCCTGCGTGCAAAGACCGCCGCGCCAAACCGCGTCATCGCACGCCGAAGGTCCCCGTCCGTAATAATCCCCTTCAGCTTGCCGTCTCCGTCCACAATCATCACCGCCCCCCGGCGTTTCAGCGAGGCCGTTTTGTTCAGCATTTCTTCCACAGTATCCGTCTCGAGGGCCAGCGGCAGGGTCTCGCCCCGCTTAAACCACATCGACTGGCCCACGGTAATCAGCCGGGCCCCCAGCGCCCCGCCCGGATGAAAGCGTGCATAATCCTCAATCGTAAAATTCCTCGCCTTCATCACCGTCAGGGCCAGGGCATCTCCGAGGGCCAGCATGCAAGTCGTCGAAACACTCGGCGCCAGCCCGTGGGGACAGGCCTCTTCCTGAACGCCCATACACAACACCAAATCGCTGTAGCGGGCCAACGGGGACTGCCCATCTCCCACAATGCTTATCAGGGGAATCTCCCGCTGTTTGAGCGGCTCCACCAGCCGCAGAATTTCATCGCTTCGCCCGCTGTGGCTGAGCGCCAGGACTACATCCTCCGGCCCGACTCGGCCCAGGTCGCCGTGCAGCGCCTCCGTCGGATGCAGAAAATGGCTCGGTGTCCCCGTCGACGCCAGTGTGCCGCTGATTTTCTGACCGATCTGGCCGGCCTTGCCGACCCCCGTCACGATAACCGAACCGCGGCAGTCATAAATCCGCCGCACGGCCTGGGCAAAAGCCGCCGATTCAACCAAACAAACCAAGCCGGCGATTCCGGCCGCTTCCGCTTCAATCACCCGTCTGGCATAGGCCAAATCCGGCTTTATGGATGAACAATCTTTTGATTTTGTACCATTCCGATTCAAATCTTCACCTCATTGCCTCGCGCATCATAGCAGATGATTTTCGGAGTCTGTCCATCTGCTTTCCAGTCTGCATGGACCGCAATTTCCTTTTCGTTTTCGCTTTCCAGACGCACCAGGACCGACCGTTTCTGATTCTGAAGAAAGTCCGCCACCTCCGGCTGGACGCGCAGCTCAATCTTCTGAATCTCTTTGCGGGCCGCCGCGGTCTGCAGCAGACGAATCAGCTCAATCGCCTGCGATTCATAGCTTTTCACCATCCCCCGCCCCTGACAATGCGGACATTTCTGATAGGTACTCAGCTGAAGCGACGGACGAATGCGCTGCCGCGTCAGCTCAATCAGACCGAACTGACTCATCTTCAGGGCACGCGAACGAGCCCGGTCGCTCTTAAGCGCCTCCCGAAAAACCCGTTCCACCTCCCGGCGATTCTTTCCATCCCGCATATCGATAAAATCACAGACAATCAGTCCGCCCAAATCCCGCAGTTTGAGCTGACGGACAATTTCCTTGGCTGCTTCCAGATTAATTTTCAGGGCCGTCTGCTCGGCGTTATCCTGCTTGCGGTACTTGCCGCTGTTGACATCAATCGCCACCAGCGCCTCGGTCTGCTCAATCACCAGCGAACCGCCGCTTTTGAGCGGCACATACGGAGACTGAATCTTTTCAATCTCCTGCTCAATCCGGAATCGGCTGAACAGGGGCACTTTCCCGTCATAATAAACCACACGATTGCACATCCGCGGCTGCACAATGCCCAGAAAATCCTTAATCTTCTGGGTGATGGCCTCACTGTCGCAGTAAATCTTGCTGATGCGGCTGTCGAAAATATCCCGCACCGTCCGGATCACCAAATCCGACTCCTGATAAATCAGCGCCGGCGCCTTTTCCGTTTCGCTGCGTTTGAGAATCGCATTCCACAACCGGGACAGATACGACACGTCGTTCTGCAGCTCCCGCTTGGTCGCCATCTGCGCGGCCGTGCGGATAATCAGTCCCGACTGCTTGGGCAGCTTGAGGGTCGAGGCCAGCTCCCGAAGCCGTTTGCGCTCCGCCTCATCCTCAATCTTCTGCGAAACCCCCACCTGATTCATCCAGGGCATCAAAACAGCATACCGCCCCGGCAGGGAAATATAGGTGCTCAGCGTGGGCCCCTTGGTGTTGATTCCCTCCTTAATCACCTGAACGACAATTTCCATCCCCTTCTTCAGGCATTTCTGAATCAGTGGACGCTGGGTCACTGACTGCCGCCGGCCGATTTTTTCCTCCTCTTTGTCCTGTCCTTCCGGAAAATACCGCGGATGCAGGTCGCTGATGTGCAGAAAGCCGCTCTTGGGCTGCCCAAAATCTACAAATGCCGCCTGAATCCCCGCCTCAATATTGACAATGCGGCCCTTATAAATATTGCCGACCGTGCTGGCTACATTCGCCCGTTCAATATACAGTTCCTCCAGCACACCGTCGTCCACAACAGCGATTCGGCATTCCTCTCCCTCTGAAACATTCACCAGCATTTCACGTGCCATCTTCACAAACCCCGCTGCTTAATTGCTTATCCAGACTACATTGTTCCTTCGCGGCGATCCCGAAAGGTCTTCCCGCTTTAGTCCCAGCCAATCCAGCATTTCCTCAACGCGAAGCGTCCCTTCCGGTGCAATCCGGCAGCTCAGCCGAATCTGCTCGGAATCTCCGCTGATCCCCTCCAGATACGAATGAAAATCCAGCGTCTTGTTTTGCTTTCGGGGCGTCTGCCTTTTCCGCAGAATTGGTTCGCCCGACAAAAGCTGCTGATGAGCTCTGTGCAGCCGCTCGAGCCAGAAATCCGCAGAAATCCCCAGCGCCCGCTCAAAAACATAATCCGCCCGCACCGCCCGCCGAGGACTTGGTCCTGCCGGAACCTCAATCTCCCTGATTGCGCAGCCCGCCGGCAGCATCTGAGCCAGCCCTTCCGCTTCAGACGGAGAGCATACTCTTTCCAATTGAACCCAAAGCACTTCTCCTTCGCCCTCTACCCCCACCGCACGCGGCAGGGGAAGCGACAGACGCGGATGCGGATTAAAACCGGCACTGTAGGAGACCGGAAGTCCCGAGCGGGCCAGAGCTCGAGCCCACATCGTCATTGTTTCACGATGAGAAAGAACACACAAGTCCCCCCGAATGTCAAACACAATCACCATTGCCGTCCGCTGGGTCATTTGAATCCGCCTCCGCAGTCCGCCTCAATATTCCACCGGCAGAATCCGGCCGGCCGCATCTCGAAGCAGATTTTTAATTTGACGCTGCGAATCCAAGGTCGCCACTTTTCGGGCCAGCAGATTGCACTCCTCAATGGTAACCGAACAGACAATCTTTTTGACCTCCGGAATCAGCGGGGGAGCCATCGACAGCGTTCGAACCCCCATCCCCAACAGAAGCATCACAAACTCCGGTTCCGAAGCCATTTCTCCGCAGACACTCAGCCCGATGCCGGCTTTGTTGGCATCGTGAATCACACTGCGAATCAGATACAGCACCGCCGGTTCCGCCGCCGAGTACATTGTGGAAACATGCTCATTGCCCCGGTCCACCGCCAACGTGTACTGAATCAAATCATTGGTGCCGATACTGAAAAAATCACTCTCCGTAGCCAGGAGCCCCGCCGTCAGGGCCGAACTGGGCGTTTCTATCATAATTCCCACCGGCATCTGCGCATTGTACGGAACGCCGTACTCATCCAAATCCTCCATCACATCCCGCAGAATCATCTTCGCCTGGCGCAGCTCCTGCATCGTTGTTATCAGCGGAAACATCACCCGCACATCCCCCAGCGTTGAAGCACGAAGAATCGCACGCAGCTGAGTTTTAAACAGGGGCAGGTTCTGCAGACAGTACCGAATCGACCGAAGCCCCAGCACCGGATTGGCCTCCTGCGGATGGCGGTTGGTATGCGGCACCTTGTCCGCCCCCAGATCCATCGTCCGGATGACAATGGGCTTGCCGTTCATCAGTCGAGCCACTTCCGAATACGCATGATAATGGTCATCCTCCGTGGGCTCGGTACCGCCGTACAGATACAAAAATTCCGTCCGATACAGCCCGATGCCCTGACCGCCCTTCTGCAGGACTACCTCCGCTTCATCCGGAAACTCGACATTGCCCAGCAGGGTAATCGGCACACCGTCCCGCGTAACCGCCGGAATATCCCGAAAACCGTCCAGTTCATGCTCAAACTCCGTGAAACGCCGGGCATGGGCTCGATACTCCTCCAGCGTGGCCTCATCCGGGTCAATGACCACCACTCCCCGATTGCCGTCAATAATCACCGTGCTCTGAGCCGTCACGCAGCTCATCAAATCCTCCAGAGCCACCACGGCCGGAATTCCAAGCGAACGAGCGATGATCGCCGTATGACTGGTCCGTCCCCCTCGCTCTGTCGCAAACCCCTTCACAAAAGTTTTGTTGAAACTGGCCGTCTGGGTCGGTGCCAGGTCATGGGCTACAATAACCACCTCTTCCCGCAGATGCTCCACTTCTTCAGCCACCTTGCCCAGCAGATGCGTCAGCAAACGGCGTTCAATATCATAAATATCCGCCGCACGCTCGCTGATGTACACATCGTCAACCTTCTCAAAGTGCGAGGCAATCTCCCGCAGAATCGTCGAAACGGCATACTCCGCCGTCACCAGCTCCTTCTCAATGTAATCCGTAACCCGCTTAAGAAACCGCTTATCCCGAAGGAAACGCATATGCACCGCAAAAATATCCCGAATCGCCCCCTCTTCAATCCGTTTCGCCGTTTCAATCTGGTCCAGCTCCCGAATGGCATCCGCAAACGCACGCCGAACCCGCTTAATTTCCCCGGCTCGCTGAGAGGCCATAATCGAGCGACGGGGAATTCGGTAATCCTTCGAATCAATCACCATCGCCCGGGCAATCGCAATGCCCGGTGAAACGGCTATTCCTTTTCGCAGTTCCATTTCGGCAGGTTATCCTTCCTTCTTGGCTTCCGCTGGTTTGGACGTTGGAGGAAAATTCTTGGCCACCAGTTCTCCCAGAGCCGCAATCACCTCCGAAGCATCCGGTCCGACAGCCCGTATTTTCAGACGACTGCCGCATGCGGCCGCCAAAAGCGTCATTTCCATCACACTTTTGGCATCCGCCTGGACCGAACCGTGAGAAACCGTAATGGCGGAGCGAAACCGGCTGGCTACATCGACAAACTGAACCGCAGGCCGCAAATGCAGACCTTCCTCATTTTGAATCTCCACCTCAATTTCCGCAACCGGTTCACTCACAGCACATTCGCCTCTTTCGGAATATCTTGTCTTCGCTTCGACCAACTGTCTAAATGCTCGGATCAACTTGCATCTCGAATCACTTCCGTAATCTCCTCCACCGTCTGCGCCTGACGAAGAAATCGGCGAAAATCATCCTGGTTCAGATTTCGGAAGAGAATCTCCATCGCCTGAAGATGCTTATCGGGATTGTCCTTGGGACTGACCAGCAGAAGAACTGTATAAACCGGCTGCTTATCCAGCGACCGAAAGTCAATTCCATGACTGCTGCGTCCGACGGCCGCTACCGGTTCCGCAATCCCGTCCGCTTTGATATGCGGAAGAGCCACACCCTTGCCCATACCGGTGCTGGCTTCATTTTCCCGCTGAATAATGGCCCGGGTCAATTTTTCCGGGTCATTGCGCCCCAGACAGCCGCTCTGATGAAGAAGTCCCACAAGTTCCCGGATTGCCCCATTGCGGTCCTTGGCCTCCAACTCCGGGACAATCGCCGAAAAACACACAATGTCTGACAATTTCATATTGACTCCTTAACCAAAAGGCTTCTCCGGCATCCGGACAGGTACTTGATTCTGCCGATCGGCGAACGTTTTACGCCACATCTTCACGCTCCGGCTTGCCAAACGGCTCCGGTTCGGAGATTCCGCTTCGTTTATTATCACGCTGTTTTTCTTTTTTCTTTTTCAGTTGACGAACCATCTTATCAAACGCCGCATCCAGAGCCGTATACAGCTCCGGCCGCATCTCTTTGGCCGCGATCAGGGCCTCATGTTCCACATGGGCAATAACTTCAACTGTATAATTCGGACCTTCTCCCTCCTCAACAAGCACTTCTACACGGGCGATATTGCTGTGAAACCGCGGCAGTTTATCCGCGCGTTTCTTCGCATGCTCTCGAATGGCATCGGTAATTTCAATATGTCGTCCGGTAATCGTAAAAAGCATCGACATCCCCTTATCCATAAAAAGTTTCCATTATGGTACCGCCTGTTTTTCACGTTCTTCCTGCAGGGCCTGCTGAAATGCCCGATGTTCTGTAGGCGTAATCACACCGCCGCTGATCACAAATCGAAGGGCTTCCTCTATCGTCAAATCAATCTCGATTACGTCTTCCCTCGGCACCGTAACTACATATCCGGTGAACGGAGTCGGAGAGGAGGGGACAAACACCGTCAGATACCCTCTCGGATTGTTCCGAGTCAACCCCTGAAGCCCCTGTCCCGTCACAAGCCCCAGCGACCAGATACCCTTGCGAGGATATTCCACAGCAACGACTCGGTTGAAAGACAGCTCTTTGCGAATCAGAAAGAAATCGGTCACCTGTTTGATATACGGATAAACCTGCTTAATCAGAGGGATTTTGAAAAAAATCTTTTCAAAAAAATGCCACAGCGTTCGGCCGGCCATACTGGCAAGAAAGGCCCCGAGAATAACCACCCCAATAATGGTAATAATAAAACCGGAGATTTTGCCCGGGCCGTACACCCAGAAGGATTCCAGGAACTCCCTTTCCCATTCCGGATTCAGATGCAAAAGAACCCATACCAATGCCTTATTGACATAAATACTGATTTTGTCCTGGATAAAGATATAACACTGGACAAAAATCCAAATGGTCAGGATTGTCGGCAGCAAAGCCGCCATCCCCCTGAAAAAATAGGTCCTGAAGTTTCGCAATGCCTGCATGTCCGGTTTCTACCCTAACCATCCCGGGTCGGGCCGAAAAGTTTATAACAATCACGACGGCCGTGACAGTTTTCGTTCTGCTTCCCTGCCCCACTTCGTCCGACAGGGTTTTCCTGAACAACAGGTCCAATGACGCTCGAAGGTCCAAAGGACTCGCAACTCTTTGTCTCGCAATGGGCTGAATGTATCCAAACTATTCCGGTACGTCAATAAAAAATATGTTCTTTCGTCTTAGGCAAATAGTCTGCTTTTAAATGGATAAAAACCCCGGGAATCGACCCGAATAAAAACAGAGCTCTCTGGCAAACGGCCAATGCCGCGGCCGACTCCGCACTGGCCCCTGCGGAGTTCACAAAAAGCAGAACAACCCCTCCTTCCAGAATGCCCAGACCCGCAATGCTCACAGGAATAACCCCGATTACCCATACCAGCGGGAAAAAGACAAAATAATGCTTCAACTGCCCGCTGACTCCTAAATCCATCCCAATCAGCCAAAAACTTACAAAAGTCAGACTTTGAAAAAGAACCGTAATAAAAACCATAAGAGGAAAGAGCCACCACTTTTTGAAATAAACAGAGATAATCTCTCTGGTATAAAGGAATAATTTCCCCCCTATTTTTTTTAGAAACTTGAAAAACTGAGTAAATCGGTCCCTCGTCCTCCGGCTAAATAAAGAAAAAACCAACAAAAGCACCAAAACGGCAAGAAGAACATAAATCCATATTTGATGAGAGCTTACTTTCCATGAAAGTTCTTCTCTTCTCCCACCCAAAAAAGACCGGCCCCTAAAAAAGACAATGAAGGAGACTGCGGCAATCAGAAAAGTGGAAAACAAACCGGTAAATCGGTCTGCAAAAACACTCAGTGCAGACAACCCTCGTTTATCCGTGTGACGGGTGACATACCAGGCCCGGACAAAATCTCCGCCTGTGGAACTCGGCAGAAAACCGCTGAAAAAAAGTCCATGAAAATGAAGCCGCACCGCCGACCGAAGCGGAATCGCAATTCCCAAAGCCCGAAGAAGAATCCACCAACGGAAAGCCATCCCTGCCTCTGTAAGAATCTTAGCGGCTGCCGCAGTACAAATCACCCACCCTCTTAAATGCCTGAAGGATGAAATAAACTGTTGATAATCCAGATTTTTAAAAATCAAAAAACAGGCGACTGCGACCACACAGAGCCGAAGGAATAAATGAAACCGCTTTCGTACCTTTTGTTTCCTTTCTTCCGGCAATGAATCTTCCTGATAAATGCTTGTTTTTGCTTATCATAACCGGTAAAACAAACAACAACAAGACGTTCAGAAAAAACCTTTTGTCTTTAGGAAAGGAATAAACCCCGTGGCAGCAGACATTCAACTGGAAGAAGGTCTCCAATTCATCCCTCGTTTCGATGCAAACGGCCTGATCACAGCGATAGCCCAAGATGCCCGGACCGGCCAGATTTTGATGGTTGCCTACATGAATGAAGAGGCCCTTAAGCTGACTATCAAGACCGGAAATGCCGTTTATTACAGTCGCTCCAGAAAAAAACTCTGGAAAAAAGGAGAAGAAAGCGGTCATGTTCAAAAAGTCGTCCAAATTCTAACTGATTGCGACCAAGATTGTCTTCTATTAAAAGTGGAGGTGAATCAGGGACAATGCCATGTCGGCTATCAATCCTGTTTTTATCGGGCTTTAAAAAAAGGAACCTCTGACCAGCTCGAGTTTGTAGCTCAAAAGGTCTACGACCCGAAAGAAACATACAAAAAGAAATAAGCGCTTTCCAAACAGCTTTCTAACATCTTCTTAATCATAATCCAACAATTTGAAAGAAAATGGGGACATAAAAAAAACCTAATATCGAGGAAACAAAATGGTTCCCAAAAAGATTTTGATTGTAGAAGATGAAGAAGATGTTCAGGAATTGATTCAATACAATCTCCGGAAAAACGGTTTTCTTTGCGAATCTGCATTAGATGGGAAAACTGCGTTAACGAAAGCAGATACATACAAACCGGACCTTGTATTGCTTGATTTAATGCTCCCCCGCATTGATGGACTTCAAGTTTGTCGAAGTCTCAAGAGCAGCAGCACCCTGTCAAAGATTCCCGTCATCATTTTGACCGCAAAAGGAACAGAATCGGACATAGTGGCCGGGTTGGAGGCAGGAGCGGATGACTATATCACCAAGCCGTTTAGCCCGCAAGTTCTCTTGGCCCGCATCAAAGCTGTGCTTCGTCGAGCAGAAGCTCCGCCGCCAGGTGAGAATGCAACAATCAGGATACACAATATTGAGATTGATCCGGGCCGACATCGAACCTTTGTAAACGGCAAAGAAGTGGAGCTGACCTCTACAGAATTTAAGATGCTTCACTTTCTTGCTGCTCGTCCCGGCTGGGTTTTCACACGCTATCAGATTGTCGATGCGGTACACGGCCCAGATTATCCTGTTACAGACCGTTCGGTTGATGTTCAAATTGTCGGCCTTCGAAAAAAACTCGGAAAAGCCGGCGACCTGATTGAGACCGTTCGGGGAGTCGGATACCGCTTTCGTGAGGAAGACTGAGCACTTTTTATGGCCAAACGGCGACCTCTACTTTGGCAAATCTATCCGGCAGTTCTTGTCCTTCTGCTGCTTTTTCTGGTTGTTCTCTACGGGCTGCTCTCGGATATCCTCACCAAAAAACTGCTTGAAGAAAAGAAAAGTGAATTGCTGATTCGGGCGGCTTTTGTGCAGTCCATGCTCGCCCCGTTTGCAAAAGAACCGCTCGATCCGCCTGCCATTGACCGCCTTTGCAAAACACTCGGTCATCAGACCTCAACCCGAATCACCATTATCAGCCCTGACGGCAAAGTTTGGGGAGAATCCGACAAAGACCCCGCCTCTATGGAAAACCACCTTTCCAGGCCGGAAATTCAGCAGGCCCTCCGCGGACAGACCGGATTTGACATCCGTTCAAGCAGCACTCTCCGTGAACGCTTTTTGTATGCAGCCGTTCCCTATGCTCCGAATAACCAACTCGTCTTTTTCATACGGACGGCCGCTTCCATTCACCAAATCGATCAAATGCTTGTCCATCTTCGCCGCAAGATGCTTCTGGCGGGCATTCCGGCCTCTGTACTGCTTGCCGTGCTGCTCTGGTTTGTCTGCTGGCACCTGACCAGACCGCTGAAGAAAATGGAGGCCGCCGCCAAACAGCTGGCCGAAGGAGATTTGAACGTCCGCCTCCCGTTGGCATCAACACGGGAGTTTGCCTCTTTAGCCAAAGCGATGAACAAAATGGCCGAAGAGCTGATTCGGCGTCTGGATCTTATTACGGCCCAGCGAAACGAACAGCAGGCCGTTTTAACCAGCATGAGTGAAGGAGTCCTGGCAATCGATACACAAAACCGCTGTATCAGTATTAACAATGCGGCCTGCCGTCTTCTCCAAATCTCCACTGCAGAGCCGGTCGGACGCACGGTAGCCGAAATCATCCGCCATACACAGTTCCACGACTTTGTCCAAAAGGCCCTTTCCAGTACTGACTCGCTCGAGGAACATCTGACGGTTTATGAAACGGACCAATCCCGTTCCATCCAGGTTCGCAGCAGCGTCCTGAAAGACCGTGCCGGAAAGCGATTTGGAACCCTGTTTGTTCTTAACGATATTACGGACATCTACAAAGCCCAGCGGGTCAAAACCGACTTTGTCGCCAACGTCTCTCACGAGCTGAAAACCCCCGTTACCAGTATTAAGGGCTTCATTGAAACGCTGCTTGACGGGGCCAAAGACAATCCGGAAGACCTTCAGCGTTTTCTTGAAATCATGCGGCGCCAGACAGAACGGCTGAACTCCATCATTGAAGATCTTCTGACGCTTTCTGATATCGAACAGCAGGCGGACAAATCCTCAATTTCTATGCAGATAACCGCGATTTTGCCCCTGCTGAAGGAAGCTGCGGAGTGCTGCCGGCACCAGGCGGAACGCAAAAAAATCGCCCTGCAAATCGACTGCCGGCCGGATTTAACGGCAAATGTAAATACCTCTCTCTTCATCCAGGCCCTTGTCAACCTGATTGATAATGCTGTGAAATACAGCGAAGAGAACTCCTCCGTCTTTATCCGCGCCTTTGCCGAAAAACAAACAATCTGCATCGAAGTGCAGGACCAGGGCTGCGGAATCGCCAAAGAACACCTGCCGCGGCTCTTTGAGCGTTTCTACCGGGCAGATAAAGCCCGCAGCCGCTCCTTAGGCGGAACAGGCCTCGGATTGGCTATTGTCAAACACATTGTCCAGGCACACGGCGGCTCTGTCCGAGTGGAAAGCACGGTAGGCAAAGGAAGCACTTTTTTCATTATACTCCCCTCAACCCAATAATTCTTTTTGGGGTTTTCCGCTGTTCTTGTTTTTGCAGCAGCATCGACGCTTCATCTTTTTTCGGACTCTAAGAAAGAGCTATTCGTTTTCTTACCAAACCCTCCGTATTTTCCCCCCAAGAAAATTCAGAAAAAAAGGAAATTTGCCGATAATTTTTTATCCGAGAACGGCCATCTTTGAAAACGAACCGGACGTTTCTTTCAAAAACTATCAGGCGTGTCTTCAAGCGGTTTGAACACGCAACTATTCCTTTATGTGGAGGTACAGTTATGACAGGAAAATGGAAATGGACATGGACGGCGGTTTTTGCAGTTCTGCTTTTCGGCACCGCCTGGGCCGATGAAATCAGCGAACTGCGAAAAGAACAGGAAAAACTGTACAACCAGCTGGCCGAAATGAACAACCGCCTGCTCAAGATGGAGGCCGCCCAGAAAGAACAGGCCCAAAAGCTTGCCAAAGTAGAGGAAAGCGGCGGCTTTGAAATCCCCGAGACGCTCAGCTGGCTAGAAAAAATCAAACTCTACGGGGATTTCCGCTATCGGTATGAGTGCCGCGACCGGGATTGGAGGTCTGACCCCAAGGACGACCGTCACCGCATTCGCGCCCGCGTCGGCGTGCAGTTCAAAATCAATGAGGAATATCTCTTCGACTTTCGAGTAGCCACTTCTGAATTCCTCAAAGATGAAAATGATGCGATTATCCCTGGTTCCGCTGCAAACGCCGCCAACCAGACCCTCGGCGACTATTGGGCCGGCAAAAACCTCTGGGTTGACCGGGCCTATGTGTCGTATACGCCGAAAGCCGTTGAAGGCCTGACCATCGCCGCCGGTAAAATCTACAATCCTTTCTACGTCGGCAAGAGTGATTTAATCTGGGACGGCGATGTCAATCCGGAAGGTATCGCCCTCCAGTACACCAAGCCCTGGACGGAAAAGGATGAACTGTTTGTCAATGCCTTTGCCGGCTATGTCGAAGAAAACGGCAGCTCCGCCGACAAGCGGATGTTCGGGGGACAAGTCGGCCTGGCCCACACCTTCGAGGATAAATCCAAGGCAACGTTAGGGGTATCCTACTACGACTACTCCAACGTCGAAGGAACCAATCTGCCGGCCATCAATGACCAGGTCATCGATAACGGAGCCGCCGGCAACTCCAATGACGGCACGAACTACCTCTATGATTATAACCTCTTCAATGCTTTTGGGCAGTATGCCTTTAAACTGGGCACCTATCCGTTTGCCGCATTCGGTGACTATGTCGTCAACACGGCCTCCGGCGTAAAAGAGGATACCGGCTGGCTGGCCGGCTTGACCTTTAACAAGGCCAAAGACCCGGGGACATGGGATTTCACCTACAGCTATCGCGACCTCGAAGCCGATGCCGTGCTGGGTGCGTTTGCGGATTCCGACTTTGCAGACGGCGGCACCAATGTCAAAGGGCACAAGTTTAACTGGACCTACATGCTCGCCAAAAACACGTCTTTCGGCGTCAGCTACTATCTGGCCGACAAACTGTCACAAAAGCCCAACGAGGATTACAAGCGAGTCCAGTTTGATTTTATCGTAAAATTCTGATTTTCACTGCTTCCTAACCGTTTCCTAACGAAACGCTAACAAACGTCCTGTAAGGTACTACGTGTGCTTTACAGGACGTTTACTTTTTAAACAATATGGAAAGGGAAAAAAGATGATGGTTCGTCATGGAAAAACAGTTCTGTTCTTCATCGGACTGACCCTATGGGCGGCTCAGCCAGTCTTGGCCGCAGAGGGCAAAACGCTTCAGATTGACGGCTCCACCACCGTAGGTCCGCTCGGAGACGCGTTTGCAGAAGTATTCAAAGAACTCCATCCGGACGTTTCGATCACCGTCAAAAAAACCGGCAGCGGCGACGGGGCGGCTGCTCTGATTGACGGCCGATGTGACATTGCCATGATGAGCCGATTTATGAAGGACAAGGAATTCCAGCAGGCCGTTGAGAAAGGGGTTTTCCCCGTAGCGCATGTCATAGCCATGGACGGAGTCTGCGTTGTCGTTCATCCCTCCAATCCCGTTACAGAACTGCGCACGGAACAGATTCGCGACATCTATATGGGCAAAATCACCAATTGGAAGGAACTGGGCGGTCCGGATATGCCGATTGTTCCCGTCAGCCGCGATACCTCCAGCGGCACCTATGAATCCTTCCACTCTATGGTCATGCACAATGAGAAGATGGCCGCCAACGTCGAGTACGTCAATTCCAATCCGCAGGCCCATGCCCGCGTCCGCAGTACGCCCGGAGCCATCGGCTACGTCGGCATCGGGTTCCTCGATCGCTATGTCAAAGCTTTGAAAGTGGACGGGGTCATGCCGACCCGTTCTACGATTGCCAAGGGGATTTACCCGGTCAGCCGGCCTCTGTTTCTCTTCACCAACGGCTATCCCAAACTCGGTTCCATCATCCACGCATTCTGCACCTTTTATCTGACGGAAAAAGGGCAGGAAATCATTGAAGCCAAGGGCTTTGTCCCGGTAACGGAATACTAACCCTCTCATTTTGATTGTTCGGTTCTCTGAATATGACAACAGCAGGCAGTCAATCCGACGCAGCGGTCCAATTCACACGGCCGCTGCGTCTTACATTTCGAGACGACCTAAGCAGTACCCTGCTGTCGTGGCTTGTGAAATCTTTTCTGTTCGTCGTTACGTTTTGTTCCGTAGCGGCCGTTCTTCTGATATTTGTTTTTGTCATTCGCCAGGCAGCCCCCTTCTTTGCGGAAAGCAGAGTTTCCCCCCTCGAGCGGCTCACAGAATTTTTCACCAGCCGCCGATGGTTTCCGGAACACCAGGCCCATCCGGAATACGGCATTCTGGCCATCATCGCCGGGTCTTTTTATGTCACCATTACCTCCCTGCTGATTGCCGTACCGACCGGTCTTCTGGCCGCTGTGTTTCTCAGCGACATCGCCTCCTTCCGCACCCGTCAAATCTGCAAACCGCTCATTGAGATTTTGGCTGCTATTCCTTCTGTGGCTTACGGCGTTTTTGCCGTCATGGTCGTCGCACCTTGGCTCCAAAAAAATATTGGTTTCCCGACCGGCACCAATGCACTCAATGCATCCCTGATTCTTTCCGTGATGGCCATGCCGACTATCATCAGCGTTGCGGAAGATGCTCTAAGCGCCGTTGGGCGAGAAATTCGCGAGGCCTCCTATGCCCTGGGAGCGACCCGAGCGGAAACGATGCTTCGCATAGTTATTCCTGCCGCTCACAGCGGCATCCTGGCTGCCGTAATCCTCGGAATGATGCGTGCCGTCGGGGAGACAATGGTTGTCTGGATGGCCTCCGGCAACGCCACCCAGATTCCCTCTCCGTGGTGGGATTTGTCGCAATCCGTCCGCACCATGACTGCCACCATAGCCGGCGAACTGGGCGAAGTACCCCAAGGCACAACTCATTTCCATTCCCTTTTCGCCATCGGCCTGGTTCTGCTGATTTTCACATTCTGTCTGAATCTGCTCAGTGAACATTTTATTATGCAAATGAAAAAGCCGAAGCGATGACTCTCTGGCGTCAAATAAAAAATACGCTCTTTACGGCCCTGTGCAGCGGTTCTGTTCTGTTTCTGGCTGCTACTCTGATGATTTTTCTGCTTCCTATGCTCTGGAAAGGCAGCAAAGCAGTCTTCTTCCGAAAGACCGTCGAATTCGACAAAATGCAGAAAGAACTGTTCAAACGGGGACATGCGGAAGACCTGGAAAGGCGAACGGCACAAACAAACCAGGCTCGCCAGGAGGCGCTGGCCCTGCTGGAGCATTTCAGCCGGGGGATCGATACGGCTCTGTTGAGTCGGGAAGTGCGTTCCGCTTATCAGCAGCTCGGCCGCCATCTTCGTTATCTGGAAGTCTCGGATGACGAGTATGCCCGGCTCCGCGAGCAGGCCAAGGATATTCGCGATGCCTTTCTGCAGGCTCTGGAAACAACGGACAAAGCGGAGGCGGAATCGCTGCTGGATACCGTCGATGCCCAGCAGACCAACCCCCGCTTTCAGAACAGCCCATTTGAAGTGGTTTTTTCGCTTTCCAAACAGTACCGGCAGATTCTTCAGGAAATTGACCTGTCCCGACGGCCCGAATACGCCGCGGAACTGGATATTGTCAAAACAGAAATGCGGAACCTGTTCGGTCCACTGCCCGGCGAGTCCATTCCGCCTCTGCCGCAGGACCGTTTCGGAGCCACCCGCTGGGATGTGGCTCAAAGACATCTTCAATATCTAATTTATCAAACGAAATGGGTCCCATCCGGTAAGGATGACAAACGGCTGATTCCCAAACAAATCCGTCGAGATGACCCTGAAGAAGGAATTTTCGGAAAAACAGAGCTGGCTCCTCTGTTTTCGATGGTGGAACAAAATCTTGCCGCGATGCTTCAGCCCCGTCCGACGATTTACTGGCGTTATTTTCTGGACGATAGCACGGCGGGCCACTACTTCGGCGGCGTCGGTCCGGAAGTCCTCGGCACCCTTCTGCTGACCGTCCTTTCGATGTGTTTTGCCGTTCCGCTGGGCGTTCTGTCGGCCGCCTATCTGGTCGAATATGCCGCAGGCGGAATCACAACCCGGATTATTCGAACCTGCATCAACACCCTGGCCGGTGTGCCCAGCATTGTGTACGGCCTGTTCGGTTTGGCCTTTTTCGTGCTGCTGGCCGGAAACCCCAGCATTCTATCCGCCTCAATGACCCTGGCTCTCCTGGTGCTGCCCGTGATAATCCGGGCCTCCGAAGAAGCCATCCGAGCTGTTCCTCAGTCCTACAAAGAGGCCTCGCTGGCCCTGGGAGCGGGCAAATTCAGGACGTTTCTTACGGTTACCCTGCCGGCCGCCGGACCCGGAATTCTCACCGGCATCATCCTCAGTTTAAGCCGCGCCGCCGGTGAAACTGCTCCGATTCTCTTTGCCGGAGCCGTCGCTCTGGGGCCGATCCCCGATATCGGCCTTCATCTCAAATGGCTCTTTCAGCCAACCCGGGCCCTTTCCTACGGCTGCTATGACATTACCGTCGGCGACCGGCTGGCGATGCAGGTACCCCACAATCAATTCGGAATGGTGATGACGCTGATTCTGCTGGTCTTGCTACTGAATTTGGCGGCTGTCCTCCTGCGATGGCGAATGAGCAAAAAACTGCAAGGACTTTAAAATGCTGCTTTCCTCGGATAAAATTCAGAAAAAACAACAACTCCTGAGGCCGAACATGGAACGACTTTCTTCACAAACTGCTGACCGACAGCCGGGTCCTATCCGTCTGGCCGACCCGAACAGGAAACCGGAACTCCAGCAAACCATTCGGCCCGAACGCGTCATTATCCGCTCCAAAGACTTCAGCTTTTACTACGGCTCCAAAATCGGTGTCGAAAAGATTACAATGGATATTGAAGCCGGTTCCGTCACCGCCATCATCGGTCCCAGCGGCTGCGGCAAAAGCACGTTCCTCCGCTGCATTAACCGAATGAACGACCTTATTCCAAACACTCGGGCGGAAGGCCTGCTGGCTGTCGGCGGCCAGAATGTCTATGACAAAAACACCAATTTGGTCAACCTCCGTCAGCAGGTCGGGATGGTTTTCCAGAAACCAAATCCCTTCGCCAAAAGCATCTATGACAACGTTGCCTACGGCCCGCGTCTGCAGGGTATTCGGCGGCGCTCCGAACTGGATGCAATCGTCGAACAATGCCTCCGGGATGCGGCCCTCTGGGAGGAGGTCAAAGACGACTTGTCCAAATCCGCCCTGGCCCTCTCCGGCGGACAGCAGCAGCGGCTGTGCATCGCCCGAACCCTGGCCAACAAACCCAAAATCATCCTGATGGACGAGCCCTGCTCCGCTCTTGACCCGCTGGCGACCGCCCGAATCGAAGACCTGATTGCCGCTCTCAAAGGAACCTATACCATTGTGATTGTCACCCACAACATGCAGCAGGCCGCACGCGTCAGCGACCGCACCGCCTTTTTCTGCCTCGGCAAACTCATCGAATACGGCCGAACCGATGTGCTCTTTACCAACCCCGCCAAAAAAGAAACCGAAGACTACATTACAGGCCGATTCGGATAAACGAAAGGAATCCGGACATGTCCGTTCATCTCAAACGCGAAATCGACCATCTCAAGCAAATGCTCCTGGAGCAGTGCTCACGGGTCGAAGAGCATCTTTGGAAATCGGTCAGGGCCGTTGAAACCTGGGACGGAACACTGGCTCGACAGGTTATCGACCGAGACACAGAGATTGACCGCAAAGAAGTTGATATTGAGGAAGAGTGCCTGAAAATGCTGGCGCTGTATCAGCCCGTCGCTATCGACCTGCGTTATATCATCACAGCCCTGAAAATCAACAACGACCTGGAACGCATCGGCGACTTGGCCGTGAATATCGCCGAACGTGCCGAATACCTGTCAGCCCATGAACAGATTGAAATTCCCTCCGACCTCGAACGGATGGCGGTAAACAGCCAAGCGATGGTCCGTCAAAGCATCGATGCGCTGGTCAATCTCGACTGCAGCACAGCCCATCGCGTCTGCCAAAGCGATGATGAGGTGGATGCCCTTCATAAATCGATGTATGAGCACATTCAGGAACGAATCCGCCGACGCCCGGAACAGATGGAATCGCTGATGCACCTTCTGTCCGTTTCACGGCATTTGGAGCGCATCGCCGACCACGCCACGAACATCGCCGAAGATGTCATCTACCTCGTGGAAGGTCACATTATCCGTCATAAAAAGCAGGACCCTCGTTAAGAGAGCCGCTTACCGAAGCCATTCATCAGAGAATACAGCCCAATCGGCGCCGTCAATCGCACCGTCCCGGTTGAAATCGCCGCTGCTGCTTTCCGGCCCCAATCCCCCTGCAAGCCACTGTCCGCAGAACAGAGCCAAATCCTCCAGCCCGACTTGACAATCCCCTGACAAATCCGCCAAGGGCCGCTCAGACTGAAGCACAAAATGACAGGCCGTCAGGGGCGGAATGCTGTAGGAAAATGTATTATTGACAATCGGCGAAACGGGCGTCCGCTCCGTAATGGAGGCGCTGGAGCCGTCAAAGGCCCACACACGACCGGATGTATAAAGACAGGGGCTGGTAATTGTAAAACTGCCGCTGATGGCTTCCGTCAAATGCTTGTTCAAAACAATCAGGCAAAGCCGGTTGTTGATTCCGGAAAACATTGATGCATAAATGGAACTGTTGACTTTGTCTGACATCGAAGCGGCTACCTTTACATCCCCGAAGGTTGAGCCGTTTCCGTCATAATTTCGGTACAGATTAAAGGCCGCATTCGTATAGACTCCGTTACCGCCCCAGTACGTCGCCAGATAAACGCCGTATTTTCCGAATAGTCCCAGCACATCCGCCTGAGCGATCCCGCCGGAAATATGGTTTTCCCCGCCGTAATTGTATTCCGTGAAGGCCAGTTTTGTTCCCGGATAATACGTCTGAATGGAATTGAAAATCTTCGGAAGCAAAGGCAGATAACTGCTGAACCATTGCCCAATCCAGCTGTTTTCAATATACCCGCTGTCCCACAGCGTCCGCGGCGCCTGCATCCGCGTGATGTAGTTTGTCTCCGTCGCCGCAAAATCGGTAATCCGGACATCATTGTCATCCCGTGCCTCCGGATACCAGTGCACATCCAGCACATCCAGCAGCCGCCGCCCGCCGGCCAGTTCCGCTGCCTTCATCTGAGCCAGATAATAATCGATAAACCAGGAACAGCTTCCTTTGACGCTGTTCCAGTCCGGCGCATCCTGCAAACTCAAAAACGCCGCAAAGCCATACAGAACCGGCCCGGTAATCTGCGCATACGGGTCCACATCCTTGACCGCCGCCGCCAGTGCTATACTCCTGCTGATCAGCTCCGCACAGCCCACCTTGTTCGGATGAATCCGCGGATGCGTATAAGCCCACAGGGCCGGCTCATTGTCCAGCGAGTAAAACTTGACCCCCGTCGGAGTGTTGGCGTTTCCGAAGGTGGTCACCAGATAATTGACAAATTCATCCATATACACATAGTTGTCCGTCGTATTCGGGCTTCCCGCCGGCACACAAAACGGGGCATTTTTCTTATAGACGACCTCTTTCCAGCGGGAGGAGGGGGCCGTTTGGGCTTCCGTAACCGTCCCCCAGTCATCCGCCGACACATAACCGGCCATCTGTAGCGTCAGAACCGATGCACGCCCGGCATTGATATCCGCCTGTCGAAAATCCGCATAGACCTTGCCAGATATCAGCTGCTGATTCCACGGCAGATAGCTGGACATATACCGGTCGCTCGAGTGATTCCAGTCGCTGCCTGCATTGGAAAAATTATTTTCCCAGTTATACCCCGTTGTGCGGTTGCCTCCCATCCGCCGAACCGTCAGATTCCCGCAGGTTACGTGGTCGAAATTGGCCCCGTAAATATAGGGACTGATCATCGCCCGCCCGTTTTCCGTATTGACCGTGTATGTCACACTGATTGCCCCGTTCCCAATGGCTGCCAACCAGCCGACAGCCAAACCAATCCAAGCTGCTTTCCTCATCACCGGATTCTCCCGCTGTTTAATCCCATTCACTCTAACTTACTCATCGCCCCAATATCGGGCAAACTCCGAAAAATCCTGAAAGTCCACCACTCCGTCCCCGCCGGCCGGATAAATATCAGCCGACAGATTCTCCGTCTGCAGCCACTCCCCCGCCAGAATAACCAGGTCGGCAATATCCACATCCCCGTCCGGCTCAAAATCTCCCGGGACGGAATTCGTCTTGTACAACCCATACAAATACGCATAGAGAGCCATTTTGCCCCGCATGGTTTGCTGAGGGGTAAATTCCGAATGAGCCCATACATATCTTGTATTGAAATACCCTTCCGCTCTGGGCCAGTTCGAATAAGCCGGATAACACTTCTCCGTCATCCAGCTGGGTCTTCCCATAATCATCCCGCTGTACCAGTCGTCAGTATTCAAATAGGGAGTATGGCCGGGATGCAGGCCGGGTGTTCCGTCATCCCGACCCGATGTATAAGCGTTTTCGATACTCCGTTTGCCGGCCAGACTGGTCGAAGCGGTTGTCATATAAATGATGTTCAGAGAATTGCGCCCAAGCCCCCAGTCCGCTTCCAATACAAGGGCATTTTCAAACAATTCTTTATCGGAAGAAGTGTCGGCAACTGCATGGGCTGCTATAGACCGCTGCACATTCTGGATTGTCTTGAAATATCCTGAATTGTATCCGCAGTTGTAGTTTTCCGTAGCCCGGCGGGAAGGCCGAGAACTGATGTTGTTGGCTTCTACGTTTTTGGCCTCATTAATCAGAGACGCCTTCATTCGGCTGTAAAGAGCCGGATAGCGAACGGGCTGTCTGGTTTTTAAATAACCGGCCACAGCCCAAAGCTGATTGAAACTCGAGTTGGCGACCGGCGACGTATTCGTCGTCGATTCACTCAAAGCATTCACCACATCTTCATAAGCCGGATCTCCGGTCACATTGTACAGATACACCGCCGCCGTCATCTTCAGGTCCTTGCCCCGGAGAACGGCATACCCTGCATCCACACTGGCATTCAGCATCGGGTCCGGCAGGGCCGAAGCATAATTGTATGCGGTAACGGCCGCCTGGGTATACGTCTCTTTCAGGTCATTCAGTCCGGCAAGCATAAAACAATACGCCAGCATCGAAGCATTGGCAGCGTTCGCCCAGGCGGCAATCGGCGTATTGCCCGCCTGGTACAGAATATTGCTCCCGTTTGGATTGGTCAGTCCGTAACTGTATCCATCTCCGTCACGGAGCCGCAGCCAGAAATCCACTTCATTTCTGGCCTCATCCAGAAGGTCCGGAATCCCGTTGCCGCTTTCCGCTATGCCGAGATTGTCATCATTTAACCGGCCGTCCGTCAGAATATACGGCAGAAGCATATCATAAATAATGGAGATATGTCCCAGATGCCTGTCCCAGTCCAGGGCATCCGAGTGGCCGCCGTAGGCATTGTTGTTCTGGGGGCTGCCCGGTTTGACATAGGCCGCCCAGGCATTGGGATTGTCCCACGGATCCCCGCCGGTAAACGTCCCCCAGTTCGGATGAATAGGCGACATCGTCGTGATATACACCCTCGTACTGGGCGGAGAAACGTTGGGAATATAAAGAGGCCGGCGGGGAACCGGGCTCATGTTGAGATTGTCCTGACCGATGCGCATATAAAAAAAGCCGAGTACACTGACCCGGAACGGCTCAAAATACACATCTTTTTTGATCTGGAAATCCTCGCTGCACCCGACCCCTTCAATCGCAATCCGGTACGTGCCGGGAATCTGAAATCCGGTAAAATCAGCTTTCCAGACATTGGAGGCCGTTAAATTATACCATCCGACATCATTGGTGCTGCTGTTTTTCCAGAAGGCAACAGTCCCGACTTCCTGTGAAGTCCCGCTGTCTACATTATAGATATACACCTTATTTCCGACAAAAGACGAATAATCACGAGCTCCCCCATCTCCCATCCAGATATACAAATCAACCGCTTTGACGCTACTGTCATCCAGATACCCGACCAGGTTTACATGCACGGCCTCCGAACGGCTGCTGAATATATCGAACGTGACCGTCCGGCTGAGCACATCGGAATTTGTATTGGGATTGATTTCAACGGTATAACTGGTTCCCGGCAGCATCGAATACGGCAGCTTCAAATAAATAGTATGTTCCATCGTATATTCATAATTCCAGTCATTGGCTGCGGTGTTCCAGTCCATCTCCGCCATACCGTTCAGTTTTGACTTCCGCCAGCAGCGGGTCGGATTGACCCCGCCAGTCCCGTAACGGGCATCCGCAGCTGACTTGATCACCCAATTGCCTGTGGAGACGGCATTGGCTGTATTCAATGCGGCACCATAAGAAACGACATAATTATTGGCTGTATTATGATCGGAGGTATAGGCCGTGCTTCCAAGCCCGTCATCGACAAACTTTACCTCCCCGTCCATAAAGGACACCATCAGGTAGTCCTTGTCGACAACTTTTACCTCAACAAGTTTGGCTGCAATCGCATTCAGAGAAATGAAGCAGAAAAAGAACCACAATACGGTAAGTTTTGTTCTCATAGGCCGCCTTTTTGAATGGGTTCTCCGTTCAAACTCCAGTTAAAACAACCAGTCGGAAGACAGGTCCGCCGCTTCCGACATCTCATAGGGATTCAGCCATCCCGATGCCAAAACCGCCAAATCCTCCAGATTCACCTGACAATCCAGGTTCAAATCTCCATACGCACAAAGCGTCGGCAAAGTCAGCTCGATATAATCAAAATACATCCACCCCCAGAATTTCTCAATCGCAATCGTATTACTGCCTGCCGACAGCCCGACCTCTACCGTCTTCGTCAGCCAGGTTTGAGTCTGTGCATCATCAAAAACCAGCAGCATCTGCGGACCGCCGTTAATCCGCAGATACTGCGTTTTCGGCGTCCCATAATAAAGATTGTACCGAATGGTCATCGGATACGTTCCTGGAGCAGGCACCTGAACCGTCCAGGTAATCGTCCCATCGTCCGTCATACGAAGATACTGACCGCCGCCGGCCGAGGAGGAATTGCGGACAACAATCGTGCCTGTATAAACAGCCGCCTCGGCCTCATATCGCTGCGGCTGCACCCCGACACTTCCCCCTGCCCGCAGAAGGACCGCTTCCGAAGTCCCTTTGAGATTCTCGCTGTCTGTCGCACGAGCCGTCAGGATATAGGTTCCCTCCGGCACACTGCTCCAGGTAAACTGATACGGGCTTTGGGTATCCTCCCCTAATTTCGTGGCTCCCTCATAGAACTCCACCTTCGCAATCGAGCCGTCGGAATCCTCCGCCTCCGCCTCCAGAGTCAGATTCACATTCGCCGGGATTCGAATCGGCCCCGCGGGCCAGACCATTCGGCACACCGGCGGCAGCGGGTCCCCTTCCAGACGAATCAGAATATCCTCCGGATGGGCCGACGAAACCGCCAGAATATGTTCAAGCATTTGACTTTGAGGAACCGTATCCGTCCACGACCATGCCAGCGCCCCCGCATAGCCGTTTTGATAAAGGGTCTCATAGGACTGATTCGTACAATACGTACAGTTTGGATAGAACTCCGCAATCACCAGCGGCTTATCCAGCCCCCAATACGAAGCCGGATGCAGAAACGGCGAATGAGCCGCTCCCGCCCAGTCATAATAATGAATGCAGTAAAAATCCAGCGTCCCGTCCGCATCCCCGCCGGCGGCAATCAGCCGTGCATCCGTATAATAATTGGTATGCCCGTCCACATCCGTCCCCGCCTGCATATCCCAGCACCCGCTGGTCACCGGCACTCCCGGCGCCGCCCGATGAATCGCCCCCGCACACCGATTGACAAAGGCCTGAATCGCCGACATCGGAACCCGCCGAATCCCCGACCAGCCGAACTCATTGCTCATCCCCTCCGGCTCATTAAAAATCTCCCACGCCAGAATCGCCGGATGCCCCGCCAGAGCCGACACCATCGGAATCAGCGCATTATCAATGTAGGTTTGCCGATATGTCGGGTCCGTCAGAATCGCCATCGACCGGTCCGTAATCGCCGTCCCGTAAGATTCCCGCAGCATATCAAACGACCACAGACACAGCATCAGAGAAATCCGATGCTCCCACGCCAAATCCAGAATCGCTTCCAAATCCGCAATGGTATTCGTGCCGGGTCCCGTCACCGCAAAGCCGTTCCAGGCCGGTGTATTGGCTCCGTTGGTATGCAGCCACAGCCGCATACAGTTTGCCCCGCTGGACTCCAGCTGCGAAAACACACTCTCAAAATGAACCAAATCCGGGGTAGCCGGGTTCGGTCCGATATCGTCGGCAAAATGATGCCACGCCAGATTCAGTCCATTCAGAAACAGATTCTGATTATGAAAAGGAATCCGAGAAAACTCCGCCCCGCTTATAGACTGCAGCGACAAAACAACACCCACAAACCAAGAACCCGCGTACTTCATCACCGGCCCTCCGGGGGCATCTGCGCAGGCAAAAAAGGGCCGCCGGACTGCTTCCTTCGGCGGCCCTTTCGTCCACCCCAATCAACAATTCCTCTTTCCCTTCGGCCTTTATTGCCTCTTGCGAAGCAGCGGCAGGGCTCCCAGACCCAGCAAAGCAATCGTGGTCGGCTCCGGAATCAGCTGAATATTGTCAATATAGAAATTCCCGGCGCCGGCAACAGGATTCTGCTGGAAGGAAATCACAATCTGGAACCAGTCCAGGGCATTGTAGCTGGGAATTTCCAGCCGATACGTCTTGAAGGCGTCACCCGCCCAGGGACCCCAGTCAGTCGAGGTCGGCAGTCCCGTCAGCCGATCCACCGCTGTGGCCGTCGTCCACTCCTGCCACCCGCTGTTGCTGTTAAATGCAATCTTATCGGCAACCTTGGTCCAGTTGCTGCCCGACCACTCATTGGCATACATCGTCACATCGAAGGTCAGAATAACGTTGTTCATCAGTCCCGGGGCCGAGGGCGCATTCCACTGCATCTTCCAATATCCGCCGTCTGAAAGTTTCACAGCCACGCTGTTGTTTCCCCGCGTAACCGTTCCCGGCACTGAACCAATCGTAAACGAAGCTCCGCCTTCCCAGCTCGGACCCCAGTTATCCATCCCGGCTTCAAAATCGCCGATCACCACGGCCTGGCTGACGGAGACGAGCCCCATCGCAAACAACATCAGCAAACATTTCTTCATCTTGTCCTTCTCCTTTCTAAGAATCGTATTGAATTCGAATCATTCTCAACTGCCGTAAACACCCTCACACACTCTCACACGCACACTTTTTTTAAAACTTCCAAACCCAAAAACACAGAAGGCGAGGGCCTTGCCTTTTTATCAGCAAGACCCTCGCACCTTATTCTCCTCAGTTACAGGCCTCAAAGATGTTCGAGCAGCCCAGCCAGTTGACCGCCACTTCGGCCAGGTCATACAAATCCACCCTGCAGTCGCGGTTATTCCCGCCGATGCCGTTCGGCCCGGCAATATCACCGTAGAAATAATAACCGCCCGCTTCAATCGATGCACGGCACGAATCCATATTCAAAGTCACCTGAACCGTATCGGTGGAGGTAAACTGTCCGTCATTCACCGTCAGCCGGAACACATACGGTTCCGCCGAACCTTCTTCGGTCGTATTCGCCAGTTCCGTCAGGGTTACCGTTGTTACGGCTGCATTGGGATTGGCAATCGTCACTGCAGGTCCCGCCGTCTGTTCCCATAGATAACTCAATGGTCCCGGCTGACCGTCATCCGTTGAAGCGCTTCCATTGAGCGTCACCACCACACTCGGCTGGCCGCCCAGCCACCGATACTGATCAGCCCCTGCATTCGCCGTCGGCGGAACATTCGTCGAAGCCGTGAATGTCCAGAACGCAAGAGGAACTGTGTTCGGATCGCTTTCGATAACCCAGGTATACTTGACCCCATTCGTCAAAGAAGGCATCGGACAGCTGCTGGTCGCACCCGGATTCGTTTCTGTATAGATGTTCGTCAGCAGGTTTTTGTATGTGTCCGGTGAAAGGATTGTATTGGGGTCATTCGGGTTTTCCACAGGGGCACCGAACCATACCTTCACCCAGTTCAGCGAATTTGTCGCATTCTCCCACGACAGTTCCGTATCATATCCAATCACCGCCACGCCGTTATTCGCCGGATGGGGATTGCGCGGCTCATCCAAGAAACGCACAGCATCAATGTAGTACGGCCCGGGTGTAGCACAGTTAAAAGACAGGTTAATCTGGAAATAAGTCGCCCCCGTCAAATTATAGTTGGAAATGTCAATGGTCACCGTCCGGAACATATCCCCGTCCCAGGCACCCCAGTCCACCGGAGCCGGCCCGCCCGTCAGACGATTGGTCCAGTTTGCCGTAGTGGTTGTATATTCCACCCATCCGCCGCCGGGCGCATTGCTCTGCAGGGCAATCTTCTCGCAGAACCGCGTCCACGGCTGAGTCGGCCAATCCGCCGCAAAGCAGGTAATATCAATCTGGAGTTTCCCCAACCGAGCCGGAACAGAGGGGGCTACCCAGCGCAGGGGCCAGAAATTCGTCCCGTTATGATACACCCTCAAACATTGAGAACCCGATGTCACTGCACCCGGCTGTGTACTCAAACTGAGAGTCGGAGCAGGAGACCCCGTCGCCACAAAACCATCCAAACCGCTTTCAAAATCCGCCAACATAACCGCATAGCCGGCAGACACCCAGCCCAAAATCATCAACGCCGCCAAACATTTCCTCATAACCACTCTCCTTTCCTAAATTGATGAATAGAACGTTGATTTGGCTAATCTTCGACACCCACGACATGTCAAAGTGATGATGCGCATTTTCGTTCCTTACTATTACCCATCCCGTTTCATTGTACAATTATCCGAAAATCCCCCTTTCAAGTCAACCCAAAAACCTTAAAAAAAGCCAAAAATAATATTTGCGTAAATATTTGTTTGATTTTTAAAAACTCCCCTTGTATAGTCCGATAGTATCTCCGTTTCTCCTCAAGATGCGGGGTAGGACAAAGAACTCTTAAGTCTTTGAATCAAAAAAACTTGTATTCTGGAACAACAATACTATAAATGTCCACAATAAACATAGATTAGAATCCTTATTTCTGGAGGTCAGTCATGAGACAAACTAAAGTCCAGAAATTATTTTTTGCGGTATATTCAATCCTCCTTCTTTTGAATATCGGCTGCCGTCCCACACAAAGGACGTTCCTGCCCCCTTCTCCTTCAGCAGAAGAGTTGGCTGCCGTTAAGCAAGCCCTTCAGCAAACTTTTGAACAGGCCCCCAGAAAGCAGATTCCATCAGAACTGGGGGGGATTCTCGAACGGTCCTATCCCTATCATCCGCCCCAATATGTTCTTGTACTCCCCCACCGAGCCGCCGTTTCCAAAGATGACTTGCGGACCTACTGTCAATTTATTCCGGGTGAATCCTTCATTTTGACCGCCTGTGATAAAATCAGTCCTGACGGCATTCTGTGTATCTTCTCGACCCACGCCGTGTATTTCCTCTCCGGCAAAGCATACGCCTGCCTGATGAACCGGCCTTCTTTGTACAGGGCCTTTCCCGACCCTCCGAAAGCCGCCGTCTTTCTGTATGAACAGCTGGCCGATTTGCCCCGTCAGGACACAGCCGATGAAACCGTCATCACAGCTCCCGATGGGTGGAAAATCCGTCTGTCGAAGCGGTCCGGAATCCCGGATTGCCTCGACGCCGTCCTGTCCTATTTGAAAGCCCCTTCATCTCTCACAAAAACCCAGAAACCGCCCCTGGAGTTTATCAAGGGACACACCCTTATCGTACCTCCGCTGACGAACGACACAGTTGATTCTTTCCAGGAATCCGTGCGAAAAATGGCCCAAACCAACGCCGACTATGTCTGTCTGGCCGTAATGGCTGATATGGAAACCTTCAATACCCCTCAAATCCTCTGGGGGCCATCGATTGGATTCTCGGATGAAATGCTCTGTCAAGCCATCGAAATCGCCCGCCGAAATCGGCTGAAAATCATCCTGAAACCGATGGTCAACTGCCGCGATACCATCTGGCGGGCCTGGATTGACTTTACAAAAGAGGACGGCCGCCAGGACCTGGCCGCCTGGCAGACCTGGTGGGAACAGTATCGGTCTTTCATCCTTCACTATGCCGACATCGCCCAAAAAACCCAATGCGAAATGCTCTGTATCGGCTGTGAGATGAACTCCACGGAAACCTTCGAGCAGCAATGGCGTGAAGTAATCACCCAAATCCGAAAACGCTACAGCGGCCTCCTCACATATAACGTCAATCACGGACGAGGCGATTCCGTCCGTTTCTGGGATGCACTCGATGTAATCGGAATGAGCGGATACTACCCACTCGGTTCTTTTATGCAGCAGGCCGGGATTGAAGGAGTCGAACAGCCCGATTTTCAGCCGACCCTCGAACAGCTCAAGACCGCCTGGCTTCCCGTCCGGAAAGAACTTCAGGAACTCTGCCGAAAATGGCAAAAGCCCCTTTTCTTTATCGAAATCGGAGTCTGCAGTGCCAAAGGTGTTTCACGAACTCCCTGGCAGCATTCGACTCCGGAATTAATCTATGACGGACAGGAGCAGGCAGACTTTTATCAGGCCGCTTTTGAAGTCTTTTGGGATCAGCCCTGGTTTATGGGATTTACCTGGTGGGCCTGGCCTTCGTCTCTTTATCCGTGCGAACATGCTTCGTATCAGGTCAATTTCGAAATCTACTGCAAACCCGCAGAAGACATCGTCAAAGAATGGTACAGCAAAAACAGACCTTTCTCTTTCCAGGTGGAATAATGCAATTGTCCGCTCTTCTTTTTATCCTGTCGGCCGTTATCTGGAATGCCGGCTGCAGCCGCAGTCCGCAATCGCCCGAGGGCACGCCGCCGAGTCATCCGCTCCCTGCCGCATCCGCCTGCCTCTCAGACGGCCCTTCCGACCCCAATGCATCGCCTCAAGCCGCCGCACTGTACCGCAATCTCAAACTCCTCTCCGGCCGTGCCGTTCTCTTCGGTCACCATGAAACGCTCGCTTACGGCATCGGCTGGAGGAATCATAACTGGGACAGCGACATTGCCCGGGTCTGCGGAGACTATCCGGCGGTTTTCGGCTGGGACCTCGGAGAAATCGGACATCCGGCCAACATCGACCATGTCCCCTTCGACCGAATGAAAACCTGGATTCGGCAGGTTTATGAAAAAAACGGCATCAACACCATCAGCTGGCATATGCGAAACCCCGCCACCGGCGGCAGTTCGTGGGATAAAACCCCCGCCGTCTCCCGGCTCCTGCCGGGCGGCGACCTTCACGAGACCTACCGCCGGACACTCGAGCTGGCCGCTGCATTCCTCGATATCCGCGGTCCGAACAACGAACCGATTCCCATCATCATGCGGCTTTTCCACGAACACAACGGAGACTGGTTCTGGTGGGGACGGAAGACCTGCACCCCTGAGGAGTTCATCCGCCTGTGGCGGTTTACGGTCGACTACTTCCGAAACGAAAAGCAGATGCACCAGCTCCTTTACGCGTACAGCCCCGACATCTGCAAAAGTCCGCAGGATTACCTCGAACGTTATCCCGGTGATGAGTACGTCGATATCCTCGGAATGGACAATTATTACCATTTTCGCAACAGAGAGGCCCTCGAACAGGCCGTCTGCGACCTTCAACTGCTTGCCCGAATCGCTGCGGAAAAAAACAAACCCGCCGCCCTCACTGAAACAGGTGTCAACAAAATGCCTGACCCAAACTGGTTCACACAGGTTCTCCTTCGGGCCCTGACCGCTGATGAATCAACCCGCCGAATCGTCTGGGTCTGTCTCTGGAGAAACGAAAGTCCCCGCCACTTCTTCGCCGTTTATCCGGAGCATCCGGCCGCCGAAGACTTTCGGGCCTTCTTTGCCCATCCCTTCACATTGTTTCTAAGCGAGCTGCCTGAAATGTACCGATAAATCCGAGCTTTTAGAGAAGCCTCTCCTTCTGCAGCCAGGTCTGATTTCGCTCAATTAACTCGATCCGCTGCCGCACACACTTGCTTGTTCGTCCGCCGTCTTCCGGCGTATTCAGCGTGTAGTCCACCAGTGCCTCCAGCGGACAGGTTGCCACATGCAGCCGTGTATCCGACGAGCCGTAATAAAGGTAAACAGTCCCTTCCTCATCCAAAATCCAACCGTTGCTGAACAGCACATTGGAAACATCGCCGACCCGCTCCGCCCCCCGCGGGGCCAGCAGATATCCCCCCGGACGATGAGTCACTTTCCACGGACACGTCAAATCCGTCATAAAAACATACAAAACATACCGAAGCCCCGCCGCCGTATTCCGCACGCCGTGGGCCAGATGCAGCCAGCCGTATCGGGTCTTTATCGGCGCCGGCCCCAGCCCGTTTTTGACCTCCTTAATCGTATGGTACCGCTTTTCATCGACAATGATTTCCTCCGTGAGAACGGCTTCTTCGATGCTCCGGCAGGTCCCCCAGCCGATTCCGCCGCCGGAGCCGGTCTGAATAAATCCGTCCTGAGGCCGGGTATAAAACCCATAACAGCCGTTGACAAACTCCGGATGCAGCACCACATTCCGCTGCTGCGGCGAGGGGGTTTTCAAATTCGCCAGCCGCTCCCATTTCTTCAAATCCTTCGTTCGTGCAATCCCCGCCTGAGCCACGGCGGACGAGGTATCCTCCGGCGGAGCCGCAGGGTCCTTCGACTCCACACAAAACAGCCCGTAAATCCAGCCGTCTTCGTGTGCCGTCAGCCGCAAATCATACAAATTCGTCTCGGACTCATCCAGTTCCGGTATCTCCAGAGGCCGTTCCCAGAAGCGAAATCCTTCAATCCCCGACTTGCTTTCCGCAATCGCAAAAAAAGACTTGCGGTCCGCCCCTTCCACACGAGCCGCCAGCAGAAACGAATCCCCTATCCGAATAGCGCCGGCATTAAATACGGAGTTCACGGCCAGCCGTTCCAGCAGAAACGGATTGTGCTGCGGGTCAAATTCATACCGCCACGACGGCGGAATATGGTCCCGCGTAAGCACCGGATGCAAATAGCGCTGAAACAGTCCTTCTTCCTCTGCCGGACGATTTTTCCGCTCAATCAGCTGATTATACTTTTCATAAAGACGGCGAACCGCCTGGGGGTAATTGTCAATTGTCTTCATCGTACTGTCTGTCCGTTCAAAACACGTTCCTTCAAAATCATTTCCAGCCGCTGAATAGTCTCCATACAGGCCCGGCTGTTGTGATACGGGCACTTCCACTCCGAAACCTTCGGCATGGACAAATCGGGCTTTCGCCGTGCATCCAGCTTCCAGAACCACTCGCCGTAGGTCCGGTCAATCTGATAATCTTCAATAAACCGCCACAGTCTCCACGCCGCCTCCAGATACTCCTGTCGGCCGCTCAGCTGACAGGCATTCAGAAAGCCGACCACCGCTTCCGCCTGGCACCAGAAATGCTTTTCCGCATTCGTTCGGCCTTTTTCATCCCGCTCATACAGCACACTGCCGTCCGCATCAAGTCCCTCCCGCAAAACCGCTTCCGCAATCTCCAGCGAAACCGCCGCGGTCTGCGGCCCCCGCTTTTCCTCCCCAAGCACCTGAGCCGCTCGGTACAGCAGCCAGCTGCCTTCAATATCATGCCCAAACGAAACACGTCGGGTCAGCCATTTCCAGTCCCGCTCAAAAAACAGACCAAAATGATGCGTCTGACCGTCGAGAATAAACCGCTGGAAAATCTCGAGAAGCTCCTCCAGCCGCCTGCCGACCTTCCCATCAGGCCGAACCGAATACAATTCCGTAAAGGCCTCCAGCAAATGCAGGTGTGCATTCATCGATTTGGGGGCCACCAAATCCCCCTCACTAAGCTGCTGTTTGGCCGCCAGGGTCCAGTCCCGCTCCATCACCTCCCAATAGCCCCCATACTCCTCATCCAGAGCCTGTTTCTCCAACCGCTCAAAAACCTCCATCGCCATCGCCAAGGCCTTCGAGGTTTGCGTCAAACGATAATACTCCGCAAGTCCGTAAATCAAAAACGCCTGCCCGTAGGTTTTCTTCTGCACCCGGAGCGGGCCTTCCGCTCCAACCTGCCAATAGGCCCCTCCGTACCGTTCATCCCAGAAATCTCTTCGCAAAACCTCAAAGGCATCATGGGCCATCGCCTCACACCGGCTGTCTCCCAGAAAGCGAGCCAGTGCTGAAAAGGTCCACAAAAGCCGCGTATGGAGAATCAGCCCCTTCGGCGCTTTTTCATCCACCACCAAATCATTGCTCATCCAGCCGACAAATCCGCCGTTCTTGCCGTCCCGCAGATGCGTCAGCCAAAACGGCAGAATATTCCCGTTCAGTTCCTTCTCGACTTGCTTTAAAAACTGCCTGATTGTCGCTTCATTCATCGCTTCTCTCTCTTATCCCGCTGCAGACTCAACAGATTCCACTTCGTCTCCCAGACGATCATACCAGTTCCGCTTCAGAAAAATCGACGTTGCCGCCAGCACCGCCCCCGAAATCCAGAATCCCTTCCAGTGCCGCAGCACAAAATAAAACGGCAGCGTGCACAAACTCAGTTGCCAGACAATCCCAACCGCTGCATTCACCATATCCTGCCGAAAACAGCGGTTCGGGACAAATGCAGGATTTTCCTCTCGAACAGCCCGCAAGACGGGACCCCAGAATCCCCACGGACGTGTGCGGACATAAAACCGCTTCAGTACCTCCGGGGCATCCGGCCGGGTCATCAGAGACACCCCGATGGATGCCGCCAGACTGATGCCGAACAGAAGCGGGAACGTATACAAAGACGGACGCCCCGGCAGAATCAGCGGAAAGACCAGCGACGCCGCCAGACCGGCCGCCATTCCGGCAAAATATCCATACCCGTTAAACCGCCACCAGTGCCACTTGAGCACATTCGGCGCGATATACCCGCCATACAGCCCCGCTACAATCCACTCACAGATCTGATGAATCGACTTGGCCGTAAAGCCCACCCCGATTCCGGCCAGAACAATCAGCAGGGAACTGATATAACTCATCCGAACCAGCCGCTTGGACGAAGCATCCGGCCGAATATACCGCTGATAAAGGTCTTTGACCACATAGGAAGCGCCGGCGTTCACCGTGCAGTCAAACGTGCTCATAAACGCCGCCAGCAGACCCGCCAGCACAAACCCCAACAGACCGCTCGGAACAAAATGATTCAGCACATACGGCATCACCTGTTCAAAATCCACCCGCGAGCCCATCTCATTCAGCGTCTGCCGATAAAACACCAGCCCGAGCACTCCAATGGAGGCCACCATCAGATACCGCGGCACAAACAGCGATACACAGGTAAACCAGCTCATCAGCCCGGCCTCCCGCGGGTTCCGCGTCGCCAGAATCCGCTGCATATCATAATTCGGCGCCGGTCCTGCCATGCTGGCCGGAATCCCCTTAAAAAGCATCAGCAGCACAAAAACCGTAAAATACTCCCAGCCGTCCTGGGCAATCTTTGTATTGCCCGCCTCCAGCAGCCCTGACCAGTCCAGATTCAGTTTCCAGCCGAAAAACAAATCCGCCCAGCCGGCCGGAACAGAGGCCGCAATCTGACCGGCTGTCGTTCTCGTCATAGCAATCCAGGCAATACAGACACCCGAGGCGGTCAGAATGGCGTACTGAAGCAAATCCGTCACCACCACGCTGTACATCCCGCCGGCAATCACATACACCGTCGTAATTCCCATCAGGACAATCGCATAAACCGAAGGCGGCCAATCCCAGGGGAAAAAGACCGCGGCAAATTTGCCGATTCCCTGAAACGAATACGCCAGCATACTCACCACGCTCACCAGCGCAAAGACGACTACGCTCAGATGAGATAAAGTCGCCCCCGTTCCCTGACCGAACCGAAAACCAATCCATTCAGCCCCGGTCATCACTCCGGAACGACGCAGCCACCGGGCCAGATAAATCATCAGAAAAACCTGATTGAAAATCGGCCACAGCCACGGAATAAATACGCTTTTCATCCCGTAGATGAAAAAGAAGGTCACCAGCCACATCGTGCCGGTTATATCAAACATCCCCGATGCATTGGCAATCCCCAACAGCGGATACGGAATCCGATTGCCCCCCAGAAAATAGGAATGAATGCTCTGGCCCGCCCGCCGCGAGCACAAAAACCCGATTGCCAGCACGCTCACCAGATACAAAACAATTATGCCGATGTCAATTGCCGTAAACTTCACTTGTTTTCCCGTATTAATGCTTCAAAAAAGCAGAAAACCCCTCTCGCCGAAAACAAACACGGAACTCCCTGCCATGAGGATGGCTTTAACGAATCCTCCCTCGGCACCGGAAAAACCGAATAGAGCCCACGGAGGCAGCCGGTTAAAACGGCCACGAATAAATCAGCGTTTCCTCCGGCAGCACATTCTGAAGATGCCCGTCCACAAACACCGCCTTGGAATACCCCAGATACCCGTCGGCATCCTTAGCACGATGAAAACTGCCCATGCAGTCCACAAACGTCGGCGGCACCTTATATTTTCCGCCTGCATTATCAATCGTGGCCTTCGCCGCCGCCGGATTGATGCTGTACAGCAGACAGTCATTCAGAGGCGTCTGCGAAGAAACCCGTACAGTAAACCCTGTATAAAGCGGACGCGGATTGGAACTGGGAAGCGTATAGGGGTTTTCCTCTCCGTACGCAAAGACCTGAGAAGGAGACTTCACCTGAGTAATCCTTCTGGCAAAGACAGAGGCCCTCAGATACCCCAACGGTCCCAAAAAAGGATTCTGAGAATACGTAAACTGCGGCACAATCGGAATCGCCGGATTGTGCGTGCCCAGCCCGCGGGCACAGTTGCTCTTCTGGAGGGCAATCCGCTTAAAGGCCGGACAGGCACGAACCCGATCATCCGTCAGATACCGGATAATCAGTCCATCCGGAATAATAGCCGCATTGTGCCAGACACAGTCAAAATTCATCAGCGAACTCGAACTGACCGGAAACGGACTGGCCGGGTCATTCCGCACCAGATTCATCAAAAGCCAGTCTTCTGCATCCGGAAATGTCCCGTTATTGTCATTGCAGTACGCAGTCATTCCAATCCCAAACTGCCGCAGGTTGTTCTCACAAAGAACCTCCTGCGCCCGCTCTTTGGCAATTTTCAAAGACGGCATCACAATCGTCAGCAGCAGGGCGATGATGGCAATCACCACCAGCAATTCAATTAAAGTAAATCCATTTTTGCGACTCATAAAAATCTCCTTAAACAGAGCCGTCTTCCGTTTTCCAAAAACCCCTCTTCCTTACCAACTTCACTATAGAAAGGCGAACAAGTAATGTCAATAAAAAATATTTGCGTTAATATTTGCCCTTCCCTTTCTATTTGCTGCTCAGCCCCTTCCGCCGCCGGGGGAAAGCCTGTCTTTCTGACATCATATACTCAAATCTGCCTTGCACGTAAGTAATTGAAAAAGAAAACATTATATATCTTTCCTTCTCAAAAAGAACCGTTGTCAAGACAATACACCTCCTCTATGTCCTGATATGTTGTTTCTACTTTTGCGGTAAAATCCGCAAATTTCCTCAAATAGTTGTTTGCCAAAAAACGATAAATCGATAGGATATTCAAGAGAATCTGAAATCATGTACCCAGGAGGATATCCAAGTACAATGAAACCGAGGACACAAGTCAGCTTAAAACAAATCGCCGCCGAAACCAACCTGTCTATTTCAACGGTCTCCCGCGTCCTGCGCAACAAAGGGGAAATCTCTGAAGAAACCCGACAAAAAGTCCTTGAGTGCGCCAAAAAACTCAATTACCGCCCCAATCTTCTCATCCAGGGAATCCAGACGGGACGAACCGGAAACATCGGCATTATGGTTCCCCCTTTCGATGAACACTGGTCCCGCGTTATCGAAGGCATTCACGATACCCTCGTCGAATACGACTATGCCGGGATTATGCTCTGGGACAGCTGCTTCGGCAAAATCCTCTCTCAGAAAGAAAAAGAAGCTTTTATGCTCAAACAAATGCACCGTCTCATCGACCGCCGGGTGGACGGCGTCATCCTCTGGCCCCGCGTCAGCGAAGTGTACGGAGCGCATTTGGATGAACTCGAATCCAGAAATCTTCCTGTCGTCACCATCGATCACGAACTGGATTTTTCAGACTCCGTCATCACGGATGAACGGCTCGGTGCTGAACTGGTCGCCCAGCACCTTTATCAGCTCGGCCACCGGCGCATTGCTCATCTGTCCGGCCATCAGGAGTGGACCTGGGCCAAACTCCGCCGTCGCTACTTCGAAGAAGCCCTCTCCGCCTACCCTGATGTCACCTACATCCTCCAGGTCGGCTCCGACTTCGTCGAGGAAATTCCCCCGCTTATCCGTCAGATGCTCGAAAAAAGACCTACTGCCGTCTTCTCCTTCTCCGACTGGGCCGCATTCGAAATCTATAAAGTCGCCGCCGAAATGGGGCTGCGCATCCCCGAAGACCTGTCCGTCGTCGGCTACAGCGACTCCAACAAATTTACCCAGCTAATCCCGCCTCCTTTGACTACCGTGCGTCAAAAATCCCGGCAGATCGGCATCGAAGCCGCCCGCATCCTGATGGAGCGGCTCAGCGGCAAAGAAAAATCCGCCAAGCGAGTCCGTACGGTTATTGACTGCGAACTGGTCATACGAAAATCCACTCGTGCCATTTAAAAATCTTTCTTGCTCTCTCCGGCAAAACTCGTTATAAAAACAAATGAAAATATTTGCGTAAGGAGTTTTGCCATGAAAACTGTTCTTCCTGTTTTCTTTGTCTGCGGTTTGCTGTCCATCACGGCGGCTCAGAAATTTGAAGGGCTGGCCCCGACTCCCCCGATGGGCTGGAACACCTGGAATACCTTTGCCGGCAACATCAGCGAATCCCTTATCAAAGAAACCGCTCAGGCCATGATTGATTCCGGAATGCAGAAGGCTGGCTACATCTATATCATCATCGATGACTGCTGGAGCGCCAAAGAACGCGATGCCAACGGAAACCTTATTGCCGACCCCGCCAAATTCCCAAGCGGGATGAAAGCCCTCGGAGACTGGCTCCACGAAAAAGGATTTAAGTTCGGTATTTACGGCTGTGCCGGACGAAAAACCTGCGGCGGCTACCCGGGCGGACGCGGCCATGAATTCCAGGACGCCCGAACCTATGCCTCCTGGGGCGTGGACTATCTCAAATACGATTGGTGTGAAACCGGAACCGCCGATGCCCGCGAAACCTACAAAATTATGCGGGACGCCCTCTATGCCGCCGGACGCCCCATCGTTTTCAGTATGTGCGAATGGGGCCAAAACAAACCTTGGGAATGGGCACAGGAGGTCGCCCACCTCTGGCGAACCACCGGCGACATCGGCCCCTGCTGGGACTGCAAACCCAAAAAAGAATGGGAAAACAGCATCAAAAGCATCCTCGACCGGCAAGTCGGTCTCGAAAAATACGCCGGCCCCGACCACTGGAACGACCCGGACATGCTCCAGGTCGGCTGTGAAGGACTCTCCCTCGAAGAATCCCGCTCCCATTTTACCCTGTGGTGCATCCTGGCCGCCCCTCTCATTGCAGGCAATGACGTCCGGAATATGAACCCGGAAATTCGAGACATTCTCACCTGCCGAGAGGCCATTGCCGTCAATCAGGACCCGCTCGGCAAACAGGGCTTCCGAGTCTTCTGTGCCCCTGAAAAAGAAATCTGGGCCAAAGAATTGTCCAACGGAGACTGGGCGGTCTGCCTGCTTAATCCCGCCATTCAGCCCGCCGAAATGACCCTCCCGTGGAAAGACCTGACGTTCCTCAAAGGCACCTTCCGCGTTCGAAACATCTGGAGCAAAAAAGACCTCGGCACCACCGAAGAGACCTTCCGCGGAAAAATTGCCCCCCACGGGGTGGCCTTCTTCCGACTGAGCCCTATCACCCCGTAAATTCATACGGGCAAAAGATTATTTCGTATTTCTTCCGGGAATATAGCCCCGAACAAGAAACTTAAAATCATCCGAGTTTGTATTCGTATAGGAAAACCACGTCCGTTTGGGATCGGCCGCCGACGCAATAATATCCGGGTCCGTCCAGGTATGAATCTCTCCATGCCCGTCTGCATAGCCGAAGCCGCTGCGTTTGCGATGCCAAATCGCCAGCGTATCACTCTGCGGGGGCGTCCGCTCCATCAAAAAGTTCCAGCTGCCCATCAGCCAGCCCCGGTTGTCCGTGGATTCAATAAAGACAAACTTAGAACCCGGCAGAACAATGTCCGTCATCTTCTTGACAGCCCGCCGGTCATTGGTCGGGTTCCACGCATTCAGCATATCCGAAACGGAATAACTGCAGTAGGAATAATTGTCCGGATACGGATTGGCATCCTGACCGCTCAGCCCGTTCGGCACCAGAATTCGGCTCAAATCCCCCGGACAATGGTAGGCCGCCGGGTCGCCCACATAATCAAAAAGAGCTCCTCGCATAATCCCCAGCTTCTTATGCTCCAGGGTAGGAGGACAAGGGGCCTGCGACGGCTCCCCCATATAATGATAGGTTTCATCCTGCGGACAGTCCACCCAATACGGCTGACGGTTCCCGAGGGTTCTCAAATCCAGCCCCTGCTGACCGGGATAGCGGGGGACATCTCCATTCACCAGCTTGGACTGATTATTGTTCGCATAGGAATGATAGGCCTTCGAAAGTCCATTCAGGTTCGCCAGGCAAACCGCCATATGCGCCTGAATCCTTGCCCCTTTCAATGCCGGAATAATAATCGAAACCAGAAGCGACAGGATGGCAATCACCACCAGCAATTCGATCAGCGTAAATGCTGTCCGAATCTTCATACCTACCCCTTTCCCACTCAGTCGCTTCCTCATCTCCCGCAGGATTCACTTTACACAGACCGAAAGAAAAAATCAATATTAATATTTGCGAAAATACTTGCACTGAAAATTTTTCGCTTTCCTTGCTCCAAATCAAATCCTTCCCTATAATATCTCCAATTCGTACCGGAACCGGAGAAAACTTTTTTCGAGAAAGGATTCACAGATGGCACGCCTAACGGAACAAGTCCAAACCGCCGATTGGAAAAGTGAAAAGCACGTACCCGTAATCGAAGCCCCTGACAAGGTCAAAGCAGACGAAATCTTCCGTGTCACCGTCAGCATCGGAAAAGAAATTGCCCACCCGAACAAAACCGAACACCATATCCGGTGGATTTCCCTCTATTATCAGGAAAACGGAGGCAAATATCCCCGCCAGGCAGCCCATGTTGAGTTTACCTGCCATGGTGAATCGATCGAAGGTCCGGACAAAGGCCCCTTGTTTACCCATCATGAGGCCACAGCCGCATTGAAAATCTCGAAATCCGGCACCTTATACGCTCTGGCTTACTGCAACATTCACGGTCTCTGGCAGTCGGAAAAACCCATAACGGTTGTCTAAAGAACCGCCTTTCCTTTCCAAAAGAGACGCAAGCAGGGATTCTCTGGTTGACAATCAGAGAAAAGGTGGATACTTTTTTCACTTTACGGCCTCTTCAGGCCGTTTCTAAATGCATCCAGACTTACAGAATACGTTTAGAAACGATAGAAAAAGGGAGTTTCGAATGCCGAAAGTAACATTGATTAAAGGGGATGGAACAGGTCCCGAATTGGCCGAAGCAGCACGGCGATGCATCGATGCCCTCGGGGCCCCTATCGAATGGGATATTCAGGAAGCCGGCACGGACATTATGGCAACGGCCGGTACCCCTTTGCCGGAAGCAACGATTGAATCCCTTCGAAAAAACGGCATCGGGCTCAAGGCCCCGATTACCACTCCGGTCGGGACCGGTTTCCGCTCGGTTAATGTCCACCTTCGCCAGCTCTTTGACCTGTATGCCTGCGTTCGTCCCTGCAAATCGTATCCGGGGGTCCGCAGCCGATATGAAAACATTGACCTGGTTGTTATCCGGGAAAATACGGAAGACCTCTATGCCGGCATCGAATTCGAAAAAGGAAACCGGGAAACCCTCGAACTGATTGACTGGCTGAACAAGCACAGCAAAAGAAAAATCGGCCCCAACGCCGGCATCAGCATCAAACCTATTTCCGTAGAAGGAACCCAGCGTATCGTTCGGTTTGCCTTTGAATATGCCCGGAAAATGAACCGAAAAAAGGTTACTTCCGTCCACAAAGCCAACATTATGAAACACACCGACGGTCTGTGGCTGGAAGTAAGCCGGCAGGTCGCCGCCGAGTACCCTGACATCGAATTTGAAGACCGAATCGTGGACAACATGTGCATGCAGCTGGTGCAAAAACCCGAACTGTATGATGTGATTGTCCTGCCGAATCTGTACGGAGACATCATCAGCGACCTGTGCGCCGGACTGGTCGGCGGGCTGGGTGTGGCCCCGGGAGCCAACATCGGTGAAAAGGGAGCAATTTTTGAAGCGACACACGGCAGCGCCCCCAAATACAAAGGACTCAACAAAGTCAATCCCACCGCGCTGATTCTCAGCGGAATGCTGATGCTCCGGCATCTGGGATTCACAAAAGAAGCCGATAAACTCGAACAAGCCGTCGCGGCCGTCATCGCGGAAGGCAAAGAGGTCACGTACGACCTTAAGCCCGACCGGGATGACCCGACTGCCGTCGGTACCCAGCAGATGGCCGACGCCATTATTCGAAAAATCCGCAGAGGATAGTCCGTGGATTTGAGGGAACCGGTTTGAACGAAACGGCATTTCGTCAACTTGTTTCCGGCAAAGTCAAGGGAGCAGGACCGGCCCTCCTCCGAACAGTACTCAGAGCGGCCTCTTGCCCTTACGGCTGGGCGGTTTCCGTTCGAAACCGGCTGTATGACCGGGGACGGCTGGCATCGTATTCCGTACCCTGCACCGTTGTCAGCATCGGGAACCTCACAACCGGCGGCACCGGAAAAACCCCGCTGGTAATCTGGCTGGCCAATCAGCTCCTGGCGAAGGGCCGTTCCTGTGTCATTCTCACACGCGGATATCGAACCGCCCCGGATCGCTTTTCCGATGAACCGGCTCTGCTGGCCAAGGCCTGCGGCGGTGCAGAAGTTCTCGTCAACCCCGACCGAGTCCAGGCGGCTCGAAAGGCCGTCGAAAAATATCATCCGGACATTCTTCTCCTCGACGACGGCTTCCAGCATCGGCGTCTGCGCAGAGACCTTGATATTCTGGCCGTAGACGCCTCCTGTCCGTTTGGGTACGGCAGACTGCTGCCGGCCGGTCTCCTGCGGGAACCTGTTTCCTCCGTCCGCCGCGCGCACATCGCCGTGATCACACGGTTTGACCTGGCCACGGAAAAACAGATTGCCGACATCGAACAAACCCTCCGCCGATTTCAGCCGAACCTGGCTATTTTTCACGCCGTCCATAAGCAGCGGCAGGCCCGCACGTTTCAGGGCCGCTCCATTCCGGTTGAACAGCTGGCGGGAAAAAAGACTTTTGTCTTCTGCGGCATCGGCAACCCGACCGCATTCCTCCGCAGTCTCGAGTCCCTCGGCATTATCGTATCCGGTCGGTTCCTCTTCGAAGATCATCACCCCTATACGCCGGATGATATGGATGTAATTCTTCGCCAGGCGCGCAAAAGCAATGCGGATGCAATTCTGACCACCGAAAAAGACTGGGTCAAAACCGCCCTTCTGATCGGGCAGGAGGAACCCATTCCTTTTTATTATCTTCCGGTTGAACTGGAATTTCTGACAGACCCGGAACCGATTGTTCGTGCCGTTCTCAGACAAATTGAAGCCAAATATCAGGAGCAGAAATGAGTTTTGCACACTTGCTGAAAACCGTAACCCATCTGGGCTCTCCGACGGTGCTGCTGGCCGGCGACTTTATGCTCGACAGTTATATCTACGGCGATGCTCTTCGCATCAGTCCCGAAGCCCCTGTGCAGGTTCTGAAAGTGGTGGACCGGCAGTACTGTCCGGGCGGGGCTGCCTCCGTCGCCGCCGACATTACGACCCTCGAAGCCCGCTGCCTGTGCATTGGAACGGTGGGAGACGACAACGAAGGACGCCGCCTGCTCGAACTGCTCAGCCGCCTCAACGCCGACTGCTCCGGCCTGCTGACCGTCCGCGACCGGCCTACCATCAGCAAACAGCGCATCATCGGGCTGGCGCAGCACCGCCACCGTCAGCAGCTGCTCCGCATCGATGACGAGTGCACCAATCCGTACACCCCAATCCAATACGAACAGCTTTTCGACTTGTTCCGGCGGCAGCTGACATCCTGCGATGTCGTTTGCCTCCAGGACTACAACAAAGGGCTGCTTGTCCCGGACTTTTGCCGTCGGCTGATTGAAGCCGCTCGAAAAGCGGGGAAAAAAGTTCTCGTCGATCCTCCGCTTCAGTCCGACTATTCCAAATTCACCGGCGCCACCGTCATCACCCCCAACCGCAAAGAAACCGCCGCGGCCGTCGGATTTCCCATCGAAACCATTGACGATGCCGCCCGGGCTGCCGCTTTGCTTCACGAGCAGCTTCAGCTCGAAGCCGTCGTCATCACCCTCGACAAAGAAGGGGCCTACCTTCGCACCGATGACATCGACCAGCACATTCCCACCGTGCCGCGCGTTGTCTACGATGTCACCGGAGCCGGCGATATGATGCTGGCCGTTCTGGCCGTCACCCTCGCCGCCGGCTGCGACTGGATTACCGCCCTGCAGATTGCCAACATCGCCGCCGGCCTCGAAGTGGAAAAATTCGGTGTGGCCACCGTCTCCATCGACGAAATCGTCAATGAAATCATTTCCCGCTCCAAAGGCAAGACCGGCAAAATCCGCGACGACTGGTCCGTCCTTCTCAAAGAGCTCCAGCTGCGCCGCCGGCAGAAAGAAACCATCGTCTTTACCAACGGCTGCTTTGACGTGCTCCATCGCGGCCATATCGAGTACCTGAATTTCTGCAGGCAGCAGGGAGATGTTGTAGTCGTCGGCCTGAACTCCGATGCCTCCGTGCGGGCCCTCAAAGGTCCGGACCGACCCATCAACAACCAGCATGACCGAGCCGCCGTCCTGGCCGCTCTTGAATCGGTCGATTATGTAGTCTTTTTCGACGACCTTGACCCCCTGCGGCTCATTCAGCAAATCCGTCCCGATGTCCTGGTCAAGGGCGCCGACTGGGCTCAAAAAGGGGTTGTCGGGCGGGAATTCGTCGAATCCTACGGAGGGGTCGTAAAACTGGCACCTCTGGTTGAAGGCAAAAGCTCCACAAACATCATTCAGCAAATCCGCAGCGGCCAGGCCGGCAGCCGGCAGGAGGCAACCCCTCATGACGCAGAATAAAGCGGTATTTCTCGACCGAGACCAGACCTTGATTGAGGACCCCGGCTACATCAACCATCCCAGCCAGGTGCGGCTCCTTCCCGGTGTCGCACAGGCCCTTATCCAGCTGAAAAAAATGGGGTATCTGCTGGTTGTCGTCTCCAATCAGTCCGGCGTCGCCCGGGGTCTGGTGACCGAAGAAGTCCTCCAGCAGATTCACCATCAGCTCAAAAAACTCCTGGCCGACGAAGGGGCCTATCTGGATGCCATTTATTACTGCCCCTTTCATCCGGAAGGCGTAATCCCCAAGTATCGATGTGAAAGCGACCTGCGCAAACCCAATCCCGGCATGCTCCTGAAGGCCGCTCAGGATTTATCGATTGACCTGTCCCGTTCGTGGATGATTGGGGACTCCTTTCGGGATATCGAAGCCGGCATCCGCGCCGGCTGCAAAACCATCTTAATCGAATCCCCCGTTCGCCGTCTCCAGCCGGGCCCCTCCGACCCTGTTCCCGACCGAAAGGTCGCCAGTCTGCGCGAGGCCGCCAATCTGATTCGAATGCTCGAGCAGTCATCAAAACCAGTTGTCCCTGCCGCCCAAACGACGCCTCAGACCGACCCGACAACGCTTTACACCCCGCCGACTCAAAAACCGGAAAAAGAAAAACCGGCTCCCGCCCCCGAACCGCAGCCGGTCTCTGAACCGCCGCGTGTTCAGCCCCAGCCGGTCCATGCCGCCGTCGAAGAAACTCCCTCTTCCGACAGCCAGACACCCGAGAGGTCCGCCGATGAAGAAAGGGAAGAATCAAATCCGCTTCCCGAACAGGCGCCTTCAGAAGAAGACATTCTGCCCCAGTCCGCTCATCCGGACATCCGTTCTGTCCTTCAGGAAATCCTTCGCCTGGTTCGGCTGCAGCATCGCGAGCGGATGTATGAGGATTTCTCCTTTCCGCAGATGCTGGCGATGATGACCGGTGTTTTGTCCGTTTTTTGCCTGATTCTGAGCATCTGGTTCTGGTTCGACTCCGCCAAGTCACCCCTTCCGGCCCAAATGACCCTCGGGTATGCCGTCGCCCTGCTGCTGCTAACCGTTGTCCTGCTGCTGATTCGCAAATAAAAGCAACCTTTTGCAAGAACGGGTGTTCTGATGGCTGAAGAAAACATTCTCATCTGGCTTCCCTCTCCGTTAGGCGATGCCGTCATGGCCACCCCCGCTCTTCGCGCCTTTCGCACCGGCTTTTCCTCCGCGCCCATTACCTTTCTGGCCTCTCCTGCCGTCCGGCAGGTCTTGAGCCCTTCTCCTTTTTGCAACGACTGGCTCGACCTTCATCCGTCTTTCGTGAAAAACATCCGCTCCATCCGCCGGGGGCAATTTCAAACCTGCATCCTGCTGAAAAACTCCTTCGGCTCGGCTTTGACAGCGGCCCTTGCAGGCATTCCCAACCGCATCGGCTACGCCCGCGACGGACGCACCGGACTTTTGACCCGCCCGGTTCGGCCGCTGAAAGACTCATCGGGACATTTTGTCCCCCTGCCGGCAATCGATTATTATCTGAACATCGCCCGCTTCCTCTGCCTGGAGGCATCCGACCGCACGATGGAACTTTCTCTGGATGACGGCGGCGAAGAACGCCTTCGCCGGAATCTGCCCGCCTTCTTTTCTCACAAAGGCCCCAAAGTCATTTTGGTTCCCGGCGGGGCCTTCGGGCCGAGCAAATGCTGGCCGCCGGAACGCTTCGCCCGAACCGCCGACGTCCTGAAGGAACAGTACGGGGCTCTGGTCATCGTCTCCATCGCTCCCACCCCCGCCGAACAGCAGATTGCACAAACCATTCGTCAGCTGGCCCGCAGCCCAATTCTCTGCACCGCCGATATTCCGCTGAATCTTTCGGACCTGAAGACCCTGATTGCCCGGGCGGATTTGGTGATTACCAACGACACCGGTCCGCGCCATATCGCCGTTGCTTTCAAACGCAAGGTCATCACCCTGTTCGGCCCTAACAATCCCCAATGGACGCAAACGGGCTGGTCCGAAGAAATTCAAATCGTCGGCCAGGGCCCCTGCGTCCCCTGCGACAACCCCATCTGCCGCCAGAAACAGCACTACTGTATGGAATCCATCACCGTCGAACAGGTATTAGAGGCCGTCCGGCGGCTCTGGAAGGAACCCTGCCGATGAACCAGCCGACCCTCACAGAGTTTGCAGAAGACTTCTGGGCCGCTCCTGACTGGCACGAATCCCTTCGGCAGCTCGGCCTGACGACCTTCGATGCCGTCTTTTCTTTCCGGGCCGGGCAATCGCTGACAAAACCCAATCTGTCCGCCTTTCGCAGCCGCGACCGCATTCCCGTGCCCGGACGCAAGGCCCTTTATCTGAAGCGCTACTGCCGGCCGCCGCTTCGGCATCAAATCGCCGGCTGGCTTCAATGGGGCCGACGCGTCTCCTGCGCCGACCTCGACCGTCTTCCTGCAGAGCCCCTGGCACAAATCGGCATCCAGACTCCCAAAATTGTTGCCTACGGAACCCGCTGGGGCCGGCTGTTTGAGAAGCAGAGTTTCATTATCACAGAGGAAATCTCCGGCTCATCTTTGGAAAAACATCTTCCGGACTGCCTGACTGATTTAAATCCCGCGCACAATCCCGCCCCGCGCCGGCAGTTTTTGAACCGGCTGGCGGACTGGGTGGCTGCATTTCACAGCGGGAATTTCTGCCATCGCGACCTGTACCTGTCGCATATTTTTCTGACGGAGGATGACCGGCTGGTTCTCATCGACCTGCATCGAACCTTTCGTCCGCGCCTCTTCCGGCATCGCTGGCGTCTGAAAGACCTCACCCAGCTGTATTACTCCGCACCGGGACAATGGATTAGCCGCACCGACCGGCTTCGCTTTTATCTTCGTTATGTCGGCCGCAGCAAACTGACCGCCGCCGACCGCCGTCTGGTCCGAAAAATCAAACGAAAGGCCTGGCGCATCGCCGACCGCGATATCCGCCGAGGCCGCCCTGTTCCTTTTGCCCAATAGACTATGGAAGCAAAATCCCTCCGCATCACAATCCTGGCTGAACAGGCCGACCCCGCACGCGGCGGCGCCGAACGCAGCGTCCGCGAACTGACGGAAGAACTGAATCGACAGGGCATTGAAACCACCCTGCTGACCATCACCGGAATCCCCGACGGCAGTTCTATCCATTCGCTCTTTCCCGACAGCCGCGCCAGACGAATCCCTCTGTCCCGCATCGAAGCGGCTCTTCAGGAGTATCTCAAAACCCATCCGTGCAGTCTGCTCCACAGTACCCTGCCCGTCCGCGGGGCCGATGTATATCAGCCGCGCGGCGGCAGCTGGAAACAGGCCGTCCTCCAGCACGCCGAAAGTTATCCGGACCCCATCCGCCGCTTTCTGAAAAAACGCCTTCATTTTCTCAATCGCCGACGTACCCAGTATCTCCTTGCTGAACACCGTCTTTTGACAACCGATGAAACGGTTGTCGCGGCCGCCCTGTCCGAGAGCGTCAAAACACACTTCATCCGCCATTACAATCTTCCGCCCCAGCGGATTGCCGTCATTCCCAACGGCATTCGTCTTCCGGAAGCCCCCGCTCCCGAAACCGTCGCGGACTTCCGCCGCCGAATGCTGGCTGCAGCAGGTCTGCCTCCGTCCGCGGACGCTGTTGTTTTCCTTTTTGCCGCCAACAACTTCCGGCTCAAGGGGCTGTACGACTTCATCGCCCCCTTCGCCGACGCCGTTCGAAAAAGCCCCGTTCCACTGCTGCTGGTCATTGCCGGCAGGGACAACCCCCGCAAGGCCCGCAATCTCGGCTGGCTGGCCGGCATCGAGAAAAACCTGATTTTCACCGGCCCGCTGCCGAACCTCTCAACGGCGCTGGCCGCCGCCGATGCCGCCGTCCTGCCGACCTGGTATGACCCCAGCTCCCGCTTTATTCTCGAAGCCCTCGCGATGGGCAAACCCGTCCTCACGACCGCCCTCAACGGCGCCTCCGACTTTATCCAATCCGGCCGTCACGGCATCCTCGTTGAACACCCCCGCAGCCGCGGGCAAATCACCGACGGCCTCCTGCAGCTGGCCGATGCAAAGGTCCGTGCCGCCTTTGCCCAGGCCGTCCTTCAGGACAACCTTCAAGAGCAGGTCTCCATCCGCCGACACGTCCGGCAGCTGATTTCTCTTTACAAACAGATTCTCTCCCGCAAAAATACGTCCCTATGAAATGGCTGACGCTGATTGCCGCTGCGTATCTGCTCGGTTCGATTCCCTTTGGGCTGCTGATTGCCCGGCTTCACGGAATCGACCTTCGCCGTGTCGGCTCCGGAAACATCGGAGCCACCAACGTCGTGCGCGCATTGGGCCGCAAGTGGGGAATCATCTGCTTCCTACTCGATGTATCCAAAGGGCTTTTGCCGATGCTCATTCCGCCCCTGACGGGTCTGACCGGACCGTCGCCGTCCGATAGGGAGCTTCTCGGCTGGCTGGCCGTCGGCACCGCCGCCATCCTCGGCCACATCTTCCCGGTGTATCTGGGTTTCAAAGGGGGCAAAGGCGTCGCTACAAGTCTGGGGGTGGTTCTGGGACTGTGGCCTTATTTTACAGTCTGCGGTCTGGCGGCCCTGCTTGTCTGGCTGGCCGCCGCTGTTATCTGGCGGTATGTATCGCTGGCGTCTATCCTTGCGGCGGCGGCGTACCCGCTGATTCTGCTGGCCGCTGTGTGCCTACTGCCCGGCTGGACCTTTGCGAATCTTTGGCCGCTCTTTTTGGTTGCCGTCCCGGTGCCCGCTCTGGTGATTTGGCGTCATCGGGCCAACATCCAGCGGATTCGTGCCGGCACCGAAAGCCGCATCGGCCAAAAGAAGCATCAGCCGGCCGCATAAAGCCGCCGAACCTCCCGGCCCAAAATCGCCAGGCCTTTTTCGACGGTCTGTTCATCCGCCGCATAACTGATTCGAAGGCACTCCTGCCTGTGCGGCCAATCCTCAGAAAAGCCCGGAAAGAAATAATGCCCCGGCACGACAATCACGCCCTGTTCCTTGAGCCGCCGATACAGCTGCTCGGACGAAATCGGCAGCCCGCGCAGCCACAGCCACAGGAAGAAGGCCCCCTCCGGCTTGTGCACCGCATACGGCAGCCCTTTCAGATGCTCCTCCAGACACGACAGGGCGTGACGGCACTTACGCTCATAAAACGGACGAATCACCTCCCGGCTGAGCCGTTCGATCTGCCCGCTGCGAATCAGCTCGGTCCCGATGGAGGCCCCGATGCCGCTGGGCGTGAGCGTAATAATTGCATTCATCTCCGCCACCGCCGCGGTAATTTCCTTTTGCGCAATCACAATGCCGATTCGCGCCGACGGCAGCCCCAGCTTGGATAAACTCATGCAAACGATTGTATTCTCATTCCAGAACGGCGCCGCATCCGTAAAAAGAATATTCGGGAAGGGCAGCCCGTAGGCATTGTCCAAAATCAGCGGCACCCTGTGCCGACGGGCCAGTTCATCCAGCCGCCGCACCTCTTCATCCGTGAGCACATTGGCCGTCGGGTTGGTCGGACGCGATACACAAATCGCTCCCACCGTCTCATCCACCCGCAGCGAGTCCAAATCCACCCGATACTTAAACTGATGATCTGCGACAAATTCAATGCGCGGCCTGTACGAAACAAACAAATCCTCCTCAATCCCCAAATCCGTATATCCAATGTACTCGGGCACCATCGGCAGCAGAATCCGCTTTTTTGTTCCTCCATCAAACGTTCCGCCCAACAGATTAAACAGCATAAAAAACGCCGTCTGGCTGCCGCTGGTCAGGGCGATGTTCTGGGGCCCAATCGCCCAGCCCAGCCGCCTTCGGAGCATTTCACAGAGCGCCTCAATCAGGGCGGGATTGCCCTGGGGCGGGTCGTATTCCCCCACCACTTTTTCGAATGCCCCCGACTGCGACAAAATTCTCTCCGTCGCCTCATGACAGGCCCGCTCGACCTCCGGAATATGCGCCGGATTGCCGCCGCCGAGCATGTACACCGGCCCTCGCCCGGTCCCCGCCGCCAGGTCCTTCATCAGTTCTCCAATGCCCGACCGACACGCCAGTTTCTGCCCAAATTTCGAAAACTGCATCCGTTTCTCCGCAAAAAACTTTACAGTACTCTCCCTTTGCACCATACCATACCGGCTTATCCTCCGCAATCCCCGCCCTCCAAAACCTTTGCTCTGACAAAAAAACAAAAAATTTTTTGACTTTTTCCGCCGAAAATCATTAAAATAATTTGTAGAAAAACAGAAGAAGGTTAAGAAAAGGAAAGCAGGAAGAGGAAAAGAAACAGAAGGAGATTTAGCCAATCCCATTTAAAATCCCATTTTGGGAAAGGAGAGGAAAGATAAAGTACCATTTCATTGCCCTGATTTTGTTCGCTGTTTTGTTTGCAGCTGCGTCCCCTGTTATGGCCGTTACCGTCACTGACCCATCCTACCGCGTTGAAGTCTTTGCAACCTACAGCAACCCCAACTTGGAAACAGTCGGTTTCAGCATGGTTTTTGATGACACCGGCAACCTGTATATTCCTCATATCAGCGGCCATATCTACAAGGTTTCTCCGGATAAAACTTCCACCCTTTTTGTCGCGAATGCAGGAACCATTCGAGATATGGTCTGGGCAGGCGGCACCGCCTACGGCAACGTCTTTTTTATAACCGATCAAACATCTAATAAAGTCAAAAAAATCAACACCAATGGAAACATCACCGACTTTGCCTTCATTTGGAAAACACCCGTGGGAATGGAAATTGACCGAGTCGGTCACTATGAAAACCGTCTTTACGTTGGAATGAATGTTTACGATCGAATTGATTATGTCCTTCCCAACGGCGCCACCGGCACCTTCAGCTATTTCCCTTATGACAACAACGGCGGTGTAGAAGGACTTGCCTTTGATCCGGGGCTCCGTTATGGCGGTTTGATGTATGCAGGCATTTTCTCCAACTCTTCCACAGCTTATCGCGGCGTGTATGCTCTCGATCTCTACGGCTACGAAACGGAATTCAGCAAAAACCTTGCTTGGGCTCAACAAATCGAATTCGACCCGGGAACAAACTTTGGAGGGTTTATGTTTGTTATGGGCGGAGATGTCCTTGGCGGGGAAAGAAAGCTATGGAAACTCGATGAAAACGGAATTGCTGCTCTGTTTGCCCAAACAACGATTTGGCAGCTGGGCGCCTTCTGCTTCGGGCCGGACGGAGCCATGTATGTTTCTGAATTTGACTACAACGGCCGTATCAATACCATCAGCCGGATTACCCTGATTCCGGAGCCAGCGTCTCTTTTCTTGTTTTCAGTAGGACTCTTTCTCCCGATTTTAAGAAAAAATCACAAATAAAAGGGGGATCTTCTGCTGCAATTTCAAAGGGCCGGATTCTGCTTGTTTTTCCTGACCGGTTTTATACGATAGTAGATGAACAGCGGACTTGTTTGGATGGAGATCATGAAGCAGAATCTGAACCCTTTGGAAACCGATTTTCTTGAGTTTCTTGCAGAAAGAACGGGCTGGCCGTTTGAAAAAGCGGCAACACGGTTTTTCAAACTCAGGAACGACTTAAATTATTTTAAGAAAAAACAGTTTATCCAATCAGATGGAATCATTCAGCAGATTTGCACCCTATTCTATGACAATATGAATCAGGGGGATTTGCTCGAAATCTACCGTTTTTTGGCCCCAATTCATCTTCTCGTTTTCCTGTCCTATTCCTATCCCAAAAAAATCTCTGAACGATTTCGGGATGCATGGAGACTGTTACAGAAAAAAGAATATTCTCAATTCATTGGTTATCTTAGACGTTATTTTACCCAGAAAATAAAGAAAGAATCCCCAACGGACACAATTCTAAAACACACATCGGCCCCCTCAGTTCTCGTCGATTACGGCTGTGGAATGGCTCATTTATCTTTTGAGATTGCAAAACGAAATCCCTCTGTCCACGTCATTCTGGTAGATATAGACTCTTTGATTCTTGAATTTACCGCCTTTCGTTTCAGAAAGCATAAAATCAGCCACCAAATAATAACCATTACAAAAGAAAACCTGCACCCATCCCTGCCCCCGCATAACATTTGCCTGGCAGATGAAGTGATGGAACATCTCGTGCAGCCCCTAACCGTTTTCGAAAGAATCTATACTTCAATGATAACGGGCGGCCTTCTTTACGGCAACTTTTCAGACCATAGCGCCGGTCCCCTCCACATCACTCCCAACCTCAGCGAACTTCGAAGGAAAATCGCCGAACACTATGAACCTGTTGAAACAAAACTCTATCGAAAAATCCGCTAACAACAGAGATTCCTCTTCTTATTGATCTCATCCCCCAAGCATTTCTATCAGCTCGCGGGCGTTCTGCACCGCATAGGCCTGGTAATCATTATTGAAATACGCATACACATCAAGACCTTTGTTGATTTGCTCCCGCAGCCAAACGGCCCATTCCTCCAGCATCGCCTTCGTGTACAGCGTCCGATACCGCTGTGTCCTGCCGTGAAAGCGAACATAAACAAAACCGCCGACAGCCCGTTTGGGAAACGGCGGCCCCAGTCCGTCCGCCAGACACAGCCCGCATCCGAACCGCTCCAGCATTTCCGGCACCGGCTCGGCCATCCAGCTTTCGTGGCGAAACTCAAAGACAAACCGAAAGGCCCTCCCAAGTTTTTCCTGCAGCCCCGCCAGCACCTGCAGATAGGCCTCCAGCCGCGGCTGGTCCCGATGCAGTCCCGGCGGCAGCTGAATCAGAATCGGCCCCAGATGCTCTCCCAGCAGCGCCGCCCGCTCGAGGGCACGCTCGGTCGGCTCCGCTGCATCCGCCAGCCGTCTGCGGTGGGTTACCTGCCGCCACATCTTCACAGCAAAAACGAACCCCTTCGGGGCCTTGTCTTTCCAGCCCTCAAAGGTCGCCGCCGGAAACAAATGATAAAAGGGGGCGTTCAGCTCCACCGTCGAAAAATGCCGGGCATAAAAGCCAAACCAATCTTTTTTCGAAAGCCCCTCCGGATAAAAACGCCCCGGCCAGTCCTCATACGACCACCCTGACGTCCCCACCCAAATCCGCCCGTTCTTTCTCCGGCTCATTGCGGCTCATCCTTTTTGTCCGCTGGATAACCCGGCTCTTTGACCGCCGGGTTATTTCTCCCCCGTTCGTGAGCCCGTCATTCCGCTCACCTTGCCGGTCATCCAGCCCACCAGCACATTCTCTCGGGGATACAAGTCGGGCACATACGGCTTGATATCCAGCACGGGGCTTCCGTCCAGCATATCCACCCCGCGAATCGTCAGGAATCGTCCTTCCCTCTTTTCCAGCCGGACCACCGACACGCCGATAGGATTTGGCCGAAAAGGAGAACACGTGGCAAACACGCCGTGGGGCTTGTCATCCCACGGCGGACAGGCAATCAAATCCGCCCGCTCAACCCGATGCAGATAAAACAGCACAACCAGATGGCTGAAGCCCTCTACATCCTTCAGCCCTTCCTGATAGTCTTCAAAAACCTCCAGGACCGCCGTGTATGCCTGCGCCCCTGCGGCCTGACGGGGTGTCCCCTCCCGCTGACGAAACGGCGTATGCAGAACCCCAATCGGCTTGAAAACAACGGATTCCATAGAGGCCCTAAACCAGCCGTACCGATACAATCTCCACCGGCTCCAGCGGCACATCCTCATAGCCCTGCCTGCGGCCGGTCTTAACCGAAGCAATCCGGTCCACCACCTCCATCCCCTCAATCACTTTTCCGAAAACGGCATACCCGATTCGGTCCGGCTGCGGTCCCCGGTAATCCAGAAAGTCATTGTCCCGATGATTGATAAAAAACTGGCAGGTCGCACTGTCCGGCTCTGACGTCCGCGCCATCGCAATCGTCCCGCGTTTGTTTTTGAGCCCGTTGGACGCCTCGTTGACAATCGGCTCATAGGTCGGTTTGGGCCGCATATCCTTCGTCAGCCCGCCCCCCTGAATCATAAAATCTTTGATAACCCGATGAAAAATCGTCCCGTCGTAATGACCGTTCTGAACATACTCCAGAAAGTTGGCCGTCGTAATCGGTGCCGCCTCTTCATCCAGTTCCAGCTTTATATCGCCCAGCGTTGTCTTCATCAAAACCTGCTTCATATCCGCTCCCTTTGCTACCGCACTCGTTCCACACGCTCAATCACCACCGGCTCAACCGGCACATCCGCCATTCCGTTCGGCAGGCGGGTGGTCGCCACCGTTGCAATCCGATCCACCACATCCATTCCGTCAATCACCCGGCCGAACACCGCATAACCGGGCTTGTTCGGCCCGTCAAAATCCAGAAACGGATTGTCCACCTGATTGATGAAAAACTGGCTGGTTGCACTGTTCGGCTGGCTGGTTCGGGCCATCGCAATCGTCCCCCGCAGGTTCCGCAGCTGCGGCCCGCACTCATTGACAATCGGACTGCGGGTGGGCTTCTGGACCATCTGAGGCGTAAACCCGCCGCCCTGAATCATAAACCGCCGAATCACCCGATGAAAGATTGTCCCATTGTAAAACCCGTCATCCACATATTTGAGAAAGTTTTCCACCGTCACCGGCGCCTTATCCGGATACAGCTCCAGCACAATGACCCCCATCGACGTCGTCATCCTGACCTTGGGATACGCCGGCGGAATATCTTTCTTCTCTTGAGCTGCCGCAGGGGCCGAAACCGGTGCCGGTACTGACGGCTCAGCCGCCGGCTCCTTGGCGGGGGTAACCTCCTTCACCAATTCCTCCACGGCCGAATCTGTTTTTACCTTGTCTTTTTCATTGCAGCCGACAATCGCAATGATTCCAAACACCGCTCCAATCCAAAAAAGACTTGTTTTCATAGACCCTTCCTTTGCAAACATTTTTTCTCTCTCGGACGCATTATAACCGGTACAATACACTGGACAAGGAAAAGATAATATAAATATTAGAGACAGGATATGTTGTATTATATATAACAATAAATAATCATTATTAATCATATAAAGATAAGATAGAAAACATATATGTTCTTTTTTGTTGCAAAAAGTGAACTTCTTTCGTAAATTGAGCATAAAGATTCAATAAGCATTTTGCTGCCAAGGCACATTAACTATGAAAACTGAACAAACAATCGAGCCGTTCATAAACGAACAGCAGATTGCAGAAATCCTTTCGTCTGCCTCTGCCAAAGATGCCTCGTCCGTCCGCGCAATCCTGGCCAAGGCCAAAGAACTCCACGGTCTGGAGCCGGAGGAAATCGCCGTTTTGACCTCCATCAGCGACCCGGAGCTTCTCGGGGAACTGTTCGAAACCGCCAAATCCGTCAAAGAAACCATCTACGGCAGGCGTCTGGTTCTCTTCGCCCCGCTGTATATCTCCAACCTCTGCTCCAACGAATGCCTCTACTGTGCCTTCCGAGCCCGAAACAAAGAGGTCAAACGCCGAGCCCTCACGCAGGAGGAAATCCGACGGGAAGTAGAAATTCTTGTCAATCAGGGACACAAACGAATCCTGCTGGTAGCCGGAGAATCCTATCCAAAAGAGGGGTTTTCCTATATTCTCAAGGCCATCGAAACCATCTATTCCGTCAAAACCCCGACCGGCGAAATCCGCCGGGTCAATGTCAATATTGCCCCGCTTACCACGGATGAATTTCGCCAGTTGAAAGCCGCCCGCATCGGGACGTATCAGCTGTTTCAGGAAACCTACCACCGCCAGACCTATCAGAAGGTCCATCAGGGCGGCAAAAAAACGGATTACAACTGGCGGGTTACCGCGATGGACCGGGCGATGGAAGCCGGCATCGATGACGTGGGCATCGGGGTGCTCTTCGGCCTCTTCGATTGGCGTTTTGAAATCCTCGCTCTGATGCAGCACATCCATCATCTGGAGGAGCGTTTCGGCGTCGGGCCTCATACCATCAGTGTGCCCCGTCTCGAACCGGCCGCGGGCTCCGATATGTCCATCCACCCGCCGCAGCCCGTCAGCGACATCGACTTTCGAAAAATCGTCGCCATCCTCCGCCTAGCCGTTCCCTACACCGGAATCATTATGTCCACTCGTGAGACCCCCAATATGCGTCGGGAAACCTTCGCTTTGGGTGTTTCTCAAATCTCCGCCGGCAGCCGCACCAATCCGGGCGGTTATGCAGAAGGCAAAGAAGTCCTGGAAGAAGCCCAGTTCTCGCTGGGCGACCACCGTCCGCTGGACGAAGTCATCTTTGACATCACCCGGCTCGGCTATATCCCCTCCTTCTGCACCGGCTGCTACCGGCTCGGACGCACTGGGCAGGATTTTATGGACTTGGCCAAACCCGGCCTGATTAAGCAGCACTGCGACCCCAACGCCCTGTCCACGTTTCTCGAATACCTGCTCGATTACGCCTCCCCGCAGACCAAAGAAGCCGGACTGGCCCTGATTGACCAGGCCCTTGGGCAAATGGAGCCGCTGACGCGCCGGCGCACCGAAGCGATGCTCCGGAAAGTCCGCTCCGGCCAGCACGATGTGTACTGTTGAAAGGAACAACTAATGACGCAGGCAGCTCCCAAAGGATTTCGGCTTCATATCGGCATCTTCGGCAGACGCAATGTCGGCAAATCCAGTCTGCTGAATGCTCTGACCCGACAGCAGGTTTCCATTGTCTCCGACCAGGCGGGCACCACCACCGACCCCGTCGAAAAACCGATGGAGCTGCTGCCGCTGGGGCCTGTGCTCTTTATCGACACCGCCGGCATCGATGATGTCGGGGCCCTGGGCCAAATGCGCATCGGAAAAACCCGTCAGGTCTTTGACCGAACGGACATCGGTCTGCTGGTTACGGACGGCATCTGGGGCGAATTTGAAGAACAGATTGCCCGGGAACTGTCCGCCCGGAAGATTCCGCTGATTGCCGTCTTCAACAAAACGGACCTGGCCGAGCCCGCCCCGTCGATTCTCGAGCAGCTGCAGCATCGTTCCATTCCGTTCGTCCGAACAGCCGCCGCATCCGGCTTGGGCATCGAGCCGCTTCGGGAGGTCCTCATCCGCACCGTCCCCGCCGAGTTTATCAATCAGCCCGTGATTGCCGCCGACCTTGTGGGGCAGGGCGGCCTGGCTGTGCTGGTTGTGCCGATTGACAAAGAAGCCCCCAAAGGCCGGCTCATCCTCCCGCAGGTGCAGACCATTCGCGACCTTCTCGATCACAACGCGATGTGTATTGTCACGACTGAAAATACTCTGCCGGAGGCCCTCGAAAAACTCAAAACACCGCCGGCCCTGGTTGTCACGGATTCCCAGGCCTTCGCCAAAGTCGCCGAAATCGTTCCTGCCGGCGTCAAAATGACGGGGTTTTCCGTCCTTTACTCCCGTCTGAAAGGAGACCTGACCACCCAGATGCTCGGCGCATTAGCCGTCGATGCCCTTCGGCCGCACGACCGTGTCCTTATCGCCGAATCCTGCACGCATCACCCAATCGGCGACGACATCGGACGCGTGAAAATCCCCAAATGGCTCACCCGACGTGTCGGCGGGCCGCTGCAGTTTACCACCGTTCAGGGACACGACTTTCCGGAAGACCTTACCCCATACAAACTGGTTATCCACTGCGGCGCCTGTATGGGAAATCGAAGGGAAATGCTCACCCGCATTCTCCGCTGTCAGCAGGCGGGTGTTCCGATCACCAATTACGGGCTGGTTATCGCCTACACACTCGGCCTGTTCGAACGCGCCCTCGAACCGTTTCCGGAAACGCTTGCCGTCTATCAAAATATGCTTGGGGAGCTTCAGAAAAAATGACCGTACAGAGGAACAATGCGCTCAAACGCCGGCTGCTGAACGGCTTTTTTATGTCGCTTCTGATGGCCTCTGTCATGTCGGCCGTCATGACGCTGGTCAACACCGGCCCAGGCCCCGGCTTTTTCCTGCGCTGGATGCGGGCCTTCTGCATCGGCTTTGCCGCCGCCTATCCAACCGCGTTTCTCTGTGCACCGCTCGCCCAGCGTCTGACCGACAGACTCCTGAACGCCGACGTTGCAAAACAGAATGAATCCGGAACTGACAAAATCTGAAATCGAGTCCCGGCTCCGTCAGACCGACCCGGGCGAACTGGAAAAACTCTGGCAGACCGCCGACCGGGTGCGCCGCGAACATGTCGGCGACGCCGTTCATCTTCGCGGTCTGCTCGAAATCTCCAATTACTGCCGCCGCTGGTGTACCTACTGCGGCCTGTCCCGACACAATCGCTCTTTGCCCCGGTACCGAATGACCGCAGAGGAAATCCTCGACGCCGCCCGGCAAATCGCCGCCTTCGGCTACGGGACCGTCGTCCTGCAGGCAGGAGAGGACGACGGCATCGAGGCCGTTTGGCTGGCCGACATCATCCGCACCATCAAACAAACGACCCCGCTGGCCGTCACCCTCAGTCTGGGCGAACGCTCGCTGGAGGAGCTGCGTCTGTGGCGGCAGGCCGGCGCCGACCGCTACCTTCTGCGTTTTGAAACCTCCGACCCGGAGCTCTTTCGGCTCATCCACCCGCCGCTTGGCGGACAGACGCTTTCCCGCATCGATATCCTTCGGCAGCTGCGTTCGCTGGGCTATGAAGTCGGCAGCGGGGTGATGGTCGGCATCCCCGGACAAACCTACCGCTCGCTGGCGGAAGATATCGATTTGTTCCGGCAGCTGGACCTCGATATGATCGGCGTGGGCCCCTATATCCCACACCCCCACACCCCGCTGGGGGAAGGCCGAATCAAGCCCTCCGTCAGTCCTGCTGAACAGGTGCCGAATACGGAAGAGATGACCTACAAAGTGATGGCCCTGACCCGACTCGTCTGCCCGGAGGCGAATATCCCCAGCACAACCGCGCTGGCAACGATCAATCGGGAAAGCGGACGCGAGCTGGGGCTACAGCGCGGCGCCAATATTGTCATGCCCAACTGTACCCCGCCGCATTATCGGCAGCTCTATGAAATCTATCCGGGCAAGGCCTGCATCAATGAAACCGCACAGGCATGTCAATCCTGTCTGGCCCAGCGCATTCGCTCTATCGGACGCACCATCGGCACCGGTCCGGGCTGCCGGCATCGCCGGACACCCCCCTGCGACGCTCAATCCGAGTCAGCCGCCGCCCGCTCCGCCCCGAACCGATAGCCCGGCGCTTCGGTTCTGGCTGTTTGAAAAAGCTGCTGCATCTTTTTCGTTATAGGCAGATAGTCTCGGGATACATCACGGCTTTCCATCGGGTCCAAATTCAAATTATACAGCTCAATCGGCGGATTTGACTCCTGCGCCAGATTCCGCCGAATGGCCTTCCATCGGCCCATCCGGAGCGCCTGGATGCCGCCCGCCTCATGGAGTTCCCAGTACAGATAAGGATGTTCTTTCTGCCGATTTTCCTCGCCCAGCAGGACCGGCAGAAACGAGATGCCGTCCAGTCCCTTTTCCGCCTCCAATCCGGCCAGCTCCAGACACGTCGGGTAAAAATCCCAAAATGCACTCACATGCTCCGTCCGCCCGCCCGGGCGAATCACCCCCGGCCAGCGGACGAGCATCGGCACCCGTATCCCCCCTTCATACAAATCCCGCTTAATCCCCCGCAGCGGCCCGCTGCTCTGGAAAAACCGCGGGTCCGCTCCGCCCTCCTGATGCGGCCCGTTATCGCTCGAAAAGAACACGACCGTTTTCTCATCAAGTCCCAATTCCTTCAGCACCGCCAGCAGACGGCCGATTCCCTCATCCATCCGCGTAATCATCGCCGCATATCCCTTTTGCGGCTCGGGCCAATCTTCCTGTGCATAAGGCCCCCAGTCCGGCACCTCCATCCCCTTGACCCCCGCTTCATTGTTCGCATGCGGAATCGTCAGGGCCAGATACAGGAAAAAAGGCCGGGAGGCATTTTGCCGGATAAACCCCTCCGCCTCCTCCACAAACAAATCATGGGAATAAACCGCCCGATTCGTCGAAACCCCGCCCGGATGATTCGGTCTTCCGGCCGGCCGCTCGACGACATTCGGCAGCGGCACCTTTTCTTCATTTCGCCACAAAAATTCCGGATAATAATTATGGGCATGCTGCTGATTCAAATAGCCGAAGAAATAGTCAAAGCCCTGCCGAGTCGGAATTCCGGTTGAGCCCGCCTCTCCAAGCCCCCATTTGCCGATGACCCCCGTCGCATAGCCCGCCTCCCGAAGCCGCCGAGCAATTGTCACATCCTCCGGCAGCAGCGGTTTTCGGTCGTTGCCCCGTATCCGTGCATGTCCCGTGTGCAGCCCCGTCAGCAGACTGCATCGCGAGGGGGCACAAACCGCACTGCCCGCATAATGCTGCGTGAACCGAAGCCCTTCCTGCGCCATCCGGTCCAGATTCGGCGTCTGAATCCGCCGCTGGCCGTAGCATCCCAAATCGCCGTATCCGAGGTCATCCGCCAGAATGAACAGAATGTTCGGCCGCTGAACGGGCGAACGCTCCGACGCACGCCTCTGCCCGCCGCAGCCGGCCAACCCCATCGCCCCGCCGAAAGCCGCCGCCGAAACGGCCTGCCGAAGAAAATCCCTCCGATTCACTTTGCTTTCTCCGCACCAAACACGGTTTGGGCCAGATAGTCCGCTGCAATGCGATGTCCATCCGGACTCCAATGTTGGTCATACGTGTAGTACGCCCAAACCCCTTCTTCAATCTTCTGCCGCAAAACTTCCGTCAAGCTCACAAACCGAATCCCCTCGTTTTGACAGAACCCCTTGACAACCTGCTCAAAGATATCCATCGACGGGATAAGGTCCTCCAGCAGAGTTTCCGCCGGCGGCAGATTTTTTCGCCTCAGGGCCAAAAACGCCCGCACCTGTTCCGCAGAAAGCCGGTCTCTGACACTCTGCAAAAGCACGTGCGGCTTATCCGGCGCGTACACAACCACCAATTCCGCCCCCTGAGCGGAACAGAGTTCCTTCATTCGCCGTAGAGCCGCCTGCGTGTGTTCAAATGCCGCCGACCTCGAAAACTGCTCCGGACGCACCCAATGGTCCAGCACCCGTTTGAGTTCAAACGCATAAAAATGGCCTGAACCGGCGGGCACCTCCAGCGGCAGCCACGACACCGGATACATCGGATGAGAGGGCTGATTGAGCTTTTCCGGCGCGTCCCAAAACCGCCGGCTCCCCACCGGCCCCAGCGTCCGAATCAAAAACGTCTGAATCCGCCGCCGCAGCGGTGAGCCCTTGAAAATCACATCCCCCAGAGAGGCCCGACCGGGCCTTTCGTCCCGCTGGAAATTGCTGTCCCGAAAATCATTGCCCTCGTACAGAAGACACAGCACCCACCGGGGCTTCAGCGCCAAACCGAACCGTTCGAGAACCTCCAGATACCCCGCCGCACTCGTGCCGGACATACCCAGATTATACACCGTCCTGCCCGTCGCCTGACCCAGCAGCACCGGCCAGGCCTGTTCATCCGAAACACCGGACCCTTCCGCAAACGAATCCCCCAGCACCACCGCATCCGCCTTGTCTGTCGAGGCGGGATTGCGAAATCCCCGGGCATCCGTGGAGAACACATAGCGTACCGGAGGATAGCCGCTCGGGGCATTCGGATAGGTAAAAGCCGACACCGGCTCATCCACGAAAACCCCTTCAATCCGCTGGTGCGGCGGGCGGTGATAACTGGCGCCGAGCTTCTGATACGAACTTCGCTGCACAACCCGCAGCAGAACATCCGCAAACACCACACAAAGAAGAATGGAAAGAACGACCGAAATCGTTTTGAAGGCATCCTGTCGTCGCTGGCGAGGGTCCTTGACTTTGCCCATCCAAATCCCCCACAGCAGCCAAAGACAGACAGGAGTCAAAATCAGCTGTGCCGTCACCTGCCCCACACTGTAGCGGCCCAGCAGAACCTCCCGATGCTGCGCCACCCAGTAGGCCAGGGGCACCGGCTTTAAATACAGAACCGCCAGCCCCCCTGCAATCACCGCCGTCCAAAAAACTCTCCCCAACGTCGGCCTGTTCATCCTGCACCCACCTTCTAAAACAGCGGATACAAAAACGGCGCCACGGCCGTACCGCTCAGCAGAACAATCAGCCCCAACAGCAGCAGCATCAGCAGAATCGGCAGAAGCCACCATTTCTTATTGTGTTTGAGAAAATCAAGAAACTCCGCCAAAAGTGTGGTTCGGCCCTGCCGGGCCTGCTCCTCAAACTCTTTCCGCAACGAAGAACCGCTGGACTCTGTCATAAAAACCTTCCGAAAACATTCTGTTAAAACTGGCGAAAATAACGGCGGGCCGAAAACGAACGCGTACACCGCACCCAGTACGTCTCGGCCTGTTTGTCCCATCGGCGGTGCAGCACATCCCGACCCATCAGCCGAAATATCAGCCCGATTGGGGTCAGAATCCCGAAATAAAACAGAATCATCACCGCATGACTGATCAGCCAGCCGATTGGAAAGCCGACCGCCGTCAGCAGGACATAAAACGGCCACAGCACCTTCGGCACACTCAATCCCGCCGCAAACAGCAGCACCCCCGCTGCCGCCATTCCCCATGCCGCCTTCGCGGGCAGTCCGAACCGCCAGTGCAGCAGATACCCGAGCACCGGCAGCATCACCAGACACCCAAAACCGAACTGCCGCAGCGTCTTCTCCGACGGCTTCCAGTTGATTTCCATTATCGCCATCGCCGCGTATCCTTCCGCTCAATCCAAAGCAAACTTCGCCAGATATTCATCGACCTCGTACGATTTGGCCTGCGGCTGCTTCTCCTTCCGCAGGACTACATTTTCCATCACCAGCATATCCATATTGGTCGCCAGAAAACACCGGTACGCATTCTCCGGCGTACAGACAATCGGCTCGCCCCGCACATTGAAGCTCGTATTAATCACCAGCGGACAGCCCGTCTTTTCCTCAAACCGTTTCAGCAGCCGATAATACCGCCCGTGCCGCTCGGCATCCACCGTTTGAATGCGGGCCGAATAATCCACATGGGTTATCCCGGGGACACAGCTGCGCCGCACCTTCAGCAGGTCCAGCCCAAACAGCCCGTCCGTCTTTTCCGTCGCAATCCGTTTTTCCTCCCGCACCGGAGCCACCAGCAGCATATATGGACTGCTGCATCCATCGCCCAGCCCAAAATACTCTGACGCCCGCTCCGCCAGTACACTGGGAGCAAACGGCCGGAAGGATTCGCGGAACTTAATCTTCAGATTCATCTTCGACTGCATCTGCTCGTTCCGGGCATCGCCCAGAATGCTCCGCGAGCCCAGCGCACGCGGCCCGAATTCCATCCGCCCCTGAAACCAGCCGACTACCTTCTGGTCGATCAGGGCATCCGAAACGACCTCCAGCAAATCTGACTCTTTTTCATAGACCTCGTAAACCGCCCCCTGCGAATCCAGATACGCCTTGATTTCCTCCGTTGTAAAGGCCGGGCCCAGAAGTGAGCCGTTCTGAATATCCTGCGGGGCGGGCTTTCGCGGATTGTCCAGGAGCTGATGCCACACAAAGAGTGCCGCCCCCAGTGCCCCGCCCGCATCCCCCGCGGCCGGCTGAATCCAGATATGCTCGAACGGCCCTTCCCGTAAAATCCGCCCGTTGCCCACACAATTCAGCGCCACCCCGCCGGCCAGAACCAGATTCTTCATCCCCGTCTGCCGATGCGCATAGCGGCTCATCCGCAGCATAATCTCTTCGGTCACTTTTTGAATCGAGGCCGCAATATCCATCTCCCGCTGGGTAATCTGCGTTTCCGGCTTGCGGCGCGGCCCGCCGAACATCTCGTCAAATTTCGGACTGGTCATCACATCCGAATAACAATAGGCAAAATAATCCAGATTCAGACGAAAAGAGCCGTCCTCCTTCAAATCGAGCATTTCGGACATAATTTTGTCATAATAAATCGGCCTGCCGTACGGCGCCAGCCCCATCAGCTTGTATTCCCCCGAATTAACCCGAAAACCGGTAAAATAGGTAAAGGCCGAATACAGCAACCCCAGCGAATGCGGAAACCGCAGCTCATACAGCATCTCAATCCGATTCCCGCGTCCGGCACCGATGCTCGCCGTAGCCCACTCCCCCACGCCGTCCATCGTTAAAATCACCGCCTCCTCAAACGGCGAGGGGAAAAACGCACTGGCCGCATGGGATTCGTGATGTTCGCAGAACAGGTACCGGCCGTTGTATTGATAATCCAGAGCTCGGTCCATTTCCCGCGGCAGATGCAGTTTTTGCTTCAGCCACAGCGGAATGCTCATCAAAAACTGCTTAAATCCCCGCGGGGCATAGGCAATATAGGTCTCCAAAATCCGCTCGAACCGAACCAGCGGCTTTTCATAAAAAACCACATAATCCAGCTGCGACGCGTCAATTCCTTCTTCCTTCAGACAATAATGGACCGCATTCACCGGAAAATTATGGTCATGCTTTTTCCGCGTGAACCGCTCTTCCTGTGCGGCCGCTGCAATCCGGCCGTCCACCACCAGCGCCGCTGCACTGTCATGGTAAAAGGCCGAGATTCCCAAGATTCGAATCGGTTTCTTGTCCTGTTTCTGTTCCGCCATATCTCACCTGCAAGACGGCTGCTTTCGAAACATACTATATCCGCTCTATGATTTCCAGTCCGGATTTGTTTCACAAAAACCTTTTTATTTCCGTACAAGAACCTCTTATTTTACCTAATAGACAGAGTATGTCCTGTTTGTTTTTTCTTCTTTTGTTTCCTTCTCTTGACAATTACAAAGAATTATGCCATAATAAGAGTATTCAAATGCTCCTTCTGCCGCCTGCGGTTAGCCCTGCCAGGCCTCCCCGGCCTGGTCCTCCTTCTCCGCAGGCGGTTTTTTTTCTGCCCTCAATTCGTCCTTTTCAAAAACCCATTTTCTTTTACAATAACTCGTCTTATGGCTCATTATTACACAATCGCCTGTAAGGCGCTGAAACCCGAAATCGAGTTTTGCCTGGCCAAACAGCCCCAAAACTCGCTGACGGTCGATTGGATGCAGCAGGGACTCCACAATACGCCGGAGGAGCTGCGGACCCAACTCCAGAAAAAGCTGGATGCCGTCCCGGATGCCGATGCCGTGCTGCTCGCCTACGGCTTGTGCGGCGGAGCCCTTCGCGGACTTCACTGCCGCCGCCCTTTGGTCATCCCCCGTGCCCATGACTGCATCAGTCTGCTCTTCGGCTCCCGAGAAGCACACGAACAGTACGTTCGGGAACACCCCGGTTCCTACTTTTTCAGTGCCGGCTGGCTGCAGGAGGCCCCTGTCCCCTCCGCCCAGAACGACCGCCGTCTGCTGGAAGAATACACCGCTCTGTACGGACCGGACAATGCGGACTATCTTCTCCAAACCGAACTGGCCTGGCGGAAAAAATACAAACAGGCCGTCTATATCAGCTGGAACCTGCCGGACAGTGCCAAAGACCGCCGAATTGTTCAGGATTGTGCCGCCTATGCGGGCTGGAACTATACCGAAATCCAAGGCAACCCCGACTGGCTCTGCCGGCTCCTGAACGGCCCGTGGAATTCCGAGGACTTTCTCGTTTTGAACCCTAACCAGTCGGTCCCGGAGGACCTTTCCGGACTTTGCCTGAGGGAACCGCAGCCATGACGCTCCACTACTTTCTTGTCTGCAAGATTCCGGCCTTTTTCTTCGTTTCCGCCGCTGTCTGCATCTTCGGCCTGGAAATCCTCCTGCTGACCTGCCGGCTCCGCCGTCTGAGCCCGCCCCGCTTTCTCACCCGCCGCCGAATCCTTCTCCTGCATCTCCTGACCCTCATCGGCCTGCTGTGTCTTTTGTGGGGAACCTTTGTTGAACCTTACCGGCTCCAAACGACCTTCATCACCATCCCAACCCCGAAGCTGCACGGTACCTCCATCCGAATTGTCCAGATTTCCGACCTTCACTGCGACCGCAAACCGCGGCTGGAGCCCCGCCTGCCGGATGCAGTCAACCGGCTCAACCCCGACGTAGTCGTCTTTACCGGCGATGCACTCAATGACATCCGAGCCCTGCCCCTGCTGTACCGGACACTCTCGGCCATCCGGGCCACGCTGGGCAAGTTCGCCGTTCGAGGCAATGTGGACAACCGGCTCTTCCCGGGAGTCCCGCTGTTTGAAAATACCGGTTTTGTCGAGCTGTCGATGGATGCGCTGATTCTCGAAAAAGACGGTCAATCCTTCGGTCTGTGCGGAATCGACCATGCCGAGGGCCGACGAAGCTGGGAGGCCGTCCGGCAGCTCCGGCCGGACCTGTTCAACATCCTGCTTTTCCACAACACCGACCTGGTGGATTATCTGGAGAAGACGCCGGTCGATTTGTACCTGTGCGGCCATACCCACGGCGGGCAAATCGCTCTGCCGCTCTGGGGGGCCCTCGTAACCCAGTCCCTGCACGGGAAAACCTACGAAGCCGGTCTCTACCGCAAAGACCGCTTTTATATCTATGTAAACCGCGGTCTCGGAATGACCGGCGGCTGGGCGCCGCGCATCCGCTTTTTAGCCCCGCCGGAAATCACCGTCTTCGATATTGTCCCTCAGAATGCAACCCCATCATTAAAAACATCCGAACCAATTCGAGAGGAACCTGCTCCGTGAACTGCTGTGAATTTTTTATGATTGCCGCCATTGCCGTCGCCCTTGCGATGGATGCCTTTGCCGTCTCCATCGTCAGCGGGTCTGTCTTTCGCCATCTTCATATCCGCCACGGCATCCGGATGGCCCTTTTCTTCGGGGCCTTCCAGTCCTTGATGCCGCTTTTGGGCTGGGCGGCGGGCAAAGGGCTCCAATCTCATATCCAGCCCTTCGACCACTGGCTGGCCTTCGGCCTGCTGACCTTTATCGGCGGCAAAATGGCGTTTGAATCCCTCAAAATCGGCAAAGTTGAAAAGGCCCCGTCCGACCCGTCCAACCTTATCGTCCTGCTGGCCCTGAGCATCGCCACAAGCATCGACGCCCTTGCTGTAGGACTGACGCTCTCGCTGGTTACCGAGCACATCTTTTCCGCCGTTCTGCTCATCGGTCTGATTACCTTCGTCATCTCCCTGCTCGGCTGGGAAATCGGCAAACGCATCGGACGCTTCTTCGAAACGCAAATCGAGCTGGCCGGCGGTCTGATTCTCATCGGCATCGGCCTGAAAATCCTCCTCGAACACATCCTGTCCTCCTGAACCCGCCGAAATTTCCGCTTTATCCCCGTTTTCCGGCTGCGTATAATCACAATTCCTATGGAACGACGAATCTATCGAATCATCGATGCCGACTTCAACCGTGCCCGAGAGGCCCTCCGCACGATGGAGGAGTTCTGCCGGTTTGTGCTGGATGATTCGGTCCTATCCGCCCGGGCCAAACAGATGCGTCATCACCTGTGCGTACAAATCGCCCGGCTGGATGCCGAGAAACTGTTCGCCCAGCGAGACAGCCAAAACGATGTCGGCCGGACCCTGCAAATCGAATCCCCGCAGCAGCGCCGCACATTCACCGATGTCTTTCTGGCCGCCGCCAAACGCGCCTCGGAAGCCCTGCGGGTCCTGACCGAAACGGCGCAGCTTGCTTGTCCGGACATCGCCGGCCCGCTCGAACAAATCCGATTCGACGTTTATACGCTCGAAAAAGACGTCCTGTGCCGGCTGCCTGCGGTACGATTCCGCGACGTGCGGCTGTATGTGCTCATCCCCGCCCGCAAAGACCTGTCCGACAGCCGCACGCTCGAACTGGTCCAGCTGTGCATTCAGGGCGGAGCCGACGCCCTTCAGCTTCGCGCCGAGGACATTCCCGACGCCCGGCTCTTTCGTCTGGCCGAACAGTTTGCCGCCCTCTGCCGCTCGCACGGCTGCATCAGCATCATCAATGACCGTGCGGACATCGCCGCCGCTGCAGAGGCCGACGGCGTCCATCTGGGCATCGAGGACCTGCCGGCGCCGCAGGCCCGCAAGCTCTTTCTCAAACCCGCCCTCATCGGCCTGACCGCCCACAGCGAAGAGGAAGTCCGCCGGGCCGTTGAATCCGGTGCTGATTATGTCGGCATCGGCCCCTGCTTTCCCAGTCCCACCAAGCCCCAGCTGACCCCCGCCGGTCCGGACTATATCCGCCGGGCCCTGGCTATCCTGAAGGATACCTCTGTCGCTCACGTCGCCATCGGCGGCATCACGCTCGACAATCTGCCCGGCCTGCTGCAAATCGGCGTCCGCGCCGTCGCCCTCTCATCGGCCGTCTGCGCCGCACCCGACCCGCTGGCCGCCTGCCGACAATTCAAATCGCTCTTGAGCTCGCTCCAGCCGGCGTCATAGGATAGCCCCGCCCGCGAGGACGGGAAAAATTGGCAGACGTTTTTAAAACGGACAACGGGCCGCAAAAAGAGAAAAGAAAAAACCGCTCATTTCAACGCGGATACCAGCGTCTCATATTCCCTGCGGCTGATGGGAAGCATACACCCGTGACGGGCCTTCGCGGGCACCTCATATTTGTTCCAGTCCTTCACCGGGGAATTGCCGTAGGCCTGATACCAGGGCCCCTCCAGTTTCTCCGCTATCGAAAGTCCATACGAAATCCCCGGATACTGCTCATAGTACAGATACCAGATTTTCCCATCCGGCGAAGGAATCAGCATCGGCGCCTCGCGAAAATTCGGGCTGACCGGCGGGCCGGGTTTTGAATACGGACCCAGCAGATGGCGGCTTCGGCAAATTCGGATCGTCTTTCCAGTCGGCCAATCGAGCGTCGGATACCGCTCATCCTTGATAACGGCATAATAAAATTCGCCTGCTCGGCGGATAATCACATCAATAGTAGCCATATCCCATCCGAAAAGTTTCTTCGGGGGACTGGAAAACGTCTTCAGGTCCTTGGAGAGGGCGTAAATCGTCCGCTGGCCCGCCCAGTACGGCTCTGGAAGGTCGGTCGGCCCCAAATCATGTGTCGTATGCCAGGTTAAAATATACTGAGCGGACGGCTCATCATAAAAGAGCTTCGGCGCCCCGACCCGCATCAGAGCCTTCGGATAATCCGGAATGCTTCTCAGGTTCGGCTCATATTGGCTGTATTTGCTCCAATGGAGCAAATCCTCTGAGACCCAAACATGAATAACCAAATCCTCATCGCGTCGGTTCCCAACCAGATAATACCGCCCGTCGTGCCCCCGGCAGATATCCGGATGCCCCCGGTACTCCTCGAACACCCGCCTGCCGCCGTTTAAGAGCGTCCAGTGCAGTCCATCCGGACTCACACTGTAATACAGCCGGCCGTAATCGCCTTCCATCATATGCGCAAACAGGTAGGCCTCATACACCGGCGTTTGTCCCGGCTTGATCTGTCCGGGCGGGTCCGGCATCTGAGCAGCCGCCGCATTCCACAGCAAACAGACCGCCAGAGTGAAACACCCCTTTCTCATCGGGCATACTCCTTATTGGCTCTCTTTGCACAGAACCTGATGCAGTTCCCGTAATTTCTCCACAGACATTTTAATGACCTCTCGGTCATACGTCATCAGTCCGTTGACCTCCCCTTCCACATCGGTGGTCTGGGTATAGACAGCCCCCGATACGCCCTGCTTTTTCATCTCGGCAATCTGGTTAAACTTGTAGATGTAATTGTCCAAAAGTTCCTGCTCACTGTGGTAGGTCTGATAACCCCAGTTGCGCATCTTCGGATTCCACAAATGCCCTTCGATCGGATAACCGATGCCGCCGAACTCCCCGATGACCGTCGCGCGGTCTTTCTGGATTTCGGGCCGCGTCAGGTCCTTCTGATACGTATGAATGTCATAGACATCGCCGCAGGGACGCAGGGCCCAGCCGCTGACGGCATTTACCAGTCGAGTCGGGTCATACGCCTTCAGCCAGTCACTGATGCGGCAGGTGTCATACTGACCCCAGCCTTCATTAAACGGCACCCACATGACGATGCAGGGTGCATTGAAATGCTGGTCCACCATCCGCCGCAGCTCCCATTCAAACTGGGCCGCATGCTCTGACCGCTGATTCAAATCCGGCCCGTCCGCCGGAACATGCTGGATGTGATGCTGGCGCCTTCCGTCCGGCTCCGGCAGCACCACCATCCCCGACGGCATATCCTGCCAGACCAGAATCCCCAGTTTGTCGCACCAGTAGTACCATCGCTGGGGTTCGACCTTGATGTGCTTGCGAATCATATTAAAGCCCATCTGTTTGGTAATTTCCAAATCGTATTTCATCGCCTCATCCGAAGGCGGCGTATGCAGGCCATCCGGCCACCAGCCCTGGTCCAGCGTGCCGTAGTGGAACAGCGGCTTGTTGTTCAAAAACAATTCCTTCCCGAATTGCCCCTGTCCCAGACTGATTTTGCGCATCCCGAAATAACTCGACAGCCGCTCGAGGACCTCCCCGGACGGCCCGAGCAGCTCCAGTTTAACATCGTACAGAAACGGACTGTCCGGGCACCACAATTTCGGACTGTCTATCCGCAGGGTCAGCGCCTTATTGACAGCGGTCTGTCCTTCCGCCGCCGGTTTTTGGCCTTCGAACACAGAGATTTTGACAGTGTATTTCCGATAATCCGGTTCCCAGGCAATCGGGATGAATGTCACCTGATTTTTGTCAATATCAGTTGTAATTTTGATTTCGCGAACGGCAGCCGCCTCGGGAATCGGCTCCAGCCAGACTGTCTGCCAGATGCCGCTGACGGGTGTGTACCAAATCCCCTCCTGCGGCATCTGCTGTTTGCCGCGGGCCTGTGACTCAGAATTCGTCGGGTCCCAGACGGAAACAACCAGCTCCTGCAACCCCTCTTTGAGATACTCCGTAATGTCAAAACTGAAACGGTCATAGGCCCCGCGGTGCGAGCCGACATACGCCCCATTGACCCAGACGGTCGTGTCCCAATCGACCGCTTCAAAATGCAGAATGACCCGGCTGCCGGCCCAGGACGGCGGCACCGTAAAAGTCCTGCGGTACCAGATTCGGTCCTTCGGCGTCACCGTTTGTCCAACCCCCGATAAGGCCGACTCCACACAGAACGGCACAAGAATCTTTTGAGTAAAGTCCTTCGGCATCGGGGCGGTTTTCGGCAGCAGGGCAAAATCCCACAGCCCGTTTAAGTTCAGCCATTCCGACCGCACCAGCTGCGGACGGGGATACTCCGGCCAGACCGTCTCGGGTGTCAGGGCTTTGCCCCAACGGGTCATCAGCCCGCCGCTTTTGGGCTGCCAATTCGTTTCTGCGGCCTGAGCATAAACTCCCAGTCCCATCCCCATCAAACAGACCATCCATTCTGTCTTTTTCATCCGTTTTTCCTTTCGTTTTCCATCGTTTTTGCTGCTTGGAACAATTCTTATGCTTTGTCTTGCTTTCCTCGTGCCTGATTATAGCGCTGCAGGGTATCCAAAGCCGCACCGGGGTCATTCTGCTCTTTCATCCATCGGTCCAACTCCTCCGACAAGCGTTTTTTGATATCCGCATATTGCGGATTATCCGCCAGATTATTCAGTTCATACGGGTCGTTTTCGCTGTCGTAAAGCTCCTCCGGAGGTCGTTTCAGATACCGGTTCACCAGCTGATAGGCCTTATCATCCTCCGCAGCGGCCAGCATCCAGGAACTCCAGTAATGGGTGTGTTTGTGTCCCATCGGCCCCATTACATATCTCTGAATATGAATGCGCTCCGGCAGAAGATTGCGGATATAACGATAGCGGCTGTCCCGAACCGAACGAATCGGATAAGGACCCCCTTCCGGAATATTATTGTGCATTCCGTAGGTATATCGGCGGTGTCCATCTTTTTTCCCGGTCAGCACCTCCAGGAAGCTGGTCCCGTCGAATTGCCCGGTCGGAACGGTTCCACCCGCTGCTTCTATCAGCGTCGGCAGAATATCCGCATATTGAATCATTGCTTCCGTACGAACGCCCGGTTTCACAACCCCCGGCCAGCGTAGCGTTATGCCTGTATGAAGACCGCATTCATAATTGGTCCATTTGCAGCCGGGAAACTGCGACCCCTGCTCGGTAGAGAAAAGAACAAGGGTATTGTCCGCCTGACCCGTTTGTTCGAGCGTATCCAGAATATCCCCCACTTGTTGATCCAGCACCTCAATCTCCGCCAGATAACTTGCATAATCCTGACGGGTCTGGGGCGTGTCCGCAAGATTTGCGGGCAGCTTCAGTTTTTCGGGGTCAAAATGACTCGCATCCCCGACGGTCCAGACCGCATGCGGAAGCACCAGCCCGACAATCAGACAAAACGGCCGGCTTTTATCCGCTTCCATATAGGCCCGAATCCCGCGGCAGTCATAATCGGCCGTTTCTGCAACGCAGTTGTCCTCAAACCCTTCGACCTTGTCAAACGGAAAGCAGCTTCTCGGCGATACGTGCAGTTTCCCAGTCAGACCGACTCGATAGCCCGGGTCTCGCAGAAAATGACAGATGCTTCGGGTGCCGATGCGGGCGGGAGCATGATTCCAGCAGCAGCCGCTTCGCATCGGGTACAGACCTGTGTAGAGCTCCGTTCGGCAGGGAACACATATCGCCATCGAAAGATATGCTTTTGAAAAAGTCATTCCCTCGGAGGCCAGCCGGTCGATACGGGGAGTCCGGACATTGACGCCGCCGTACAGAGGAAAATCATTGTAGGTGGCATCATCCGCCAGAATCATCAGGATATTCGGTTTGCGGCGATTTTCGGCGGCAAACAACCCGCGCGACAAATAACCGGCCGTCACCGCCGCCGACGCCGTCTTGAGAAATGCACGCCTATCCATTGCTTCCCTCTCTTCATAAATGTATCAGCCACCGTGTCTTTCGACAATCGGCGCCGGCAGACGAACTCCCCGGCTTGCCGCGCCGTGCAGATTGCCGTCCGCATCAAACCACAGCCGGTCCAGACAAAGAAAGCGAGCGAAATCATTTTCCCGACTGGTTTGCTTCTGATGATACAGATGCCACCAGTTTCCGGCATCGTCCCGAATCACACAGCCGTGGCCGGGCCCGAAAACATCTTCTGACCGCCGGATAATGGGATTGTGTACAGCCCGACGGAAGGGCCCCATCGGATTGTCCGCCGCGGCATAGCCGACCGCATAGTCCGGATAGGCCGCGTGAGAGCCGCTGTAGAGCAGGTAATAAACTCCGTTGTGTTTGAGCATCCAGGGGCCTTCTGTCACGGCGCCGTGTTTTTTTTCCCAGTCCTCCTGCGGTTCCAGAACGACCTTCGAAGGCCCTGAAGGTGTTCGCGGAGCGCTCATCGGCTGAACCGTAATCCGGAAACCGGGAAACTGTACATAATACAGATACAGCCGGCCGTCGTCATCCCGAAACAAATGAGCATCAATCGCGTTTTCAAATAAATCCTGCGGATTCACGAAAGGCCCCTTTGGGCTGTTGGAATCGGCCACCCCGACAACCTGCCATTCCGGATTCAAAGAAGATTGAGCCGTATAATACAGATAAAACGTTCCGGAAACCGGGTCCTGCCATACATCCGGCGCCCAGCTTCGCGGGCGGCTGAAAACCACTTCCCCGCGCGTCCAGCTGACCAAATCTGCAGACGTCCAATACCGATAGCCGCCTCCCCGAACATCTCCCGTCGCATAAAGATAAAAAAGTCCGTTGTGCCGAATCACCGTCGGGTCCGCCAGCCGCACATCCAGAAGCGGATTTTGATAGGTTTTTTTCTGCGGTTTCGCGGCAGTCTCCTTCGCACAGACTTCATCAGCCCCCCACCCTGCCAGGAAAAGGAAAACCAGCCCCGCCAAACCGTTCATCCCTGAAGAAAACTTTCCCATTCTTGCCGCATCCTGACGTCTTGAGTCCCTCCTCCCTTGTCTATCGTTCCAGCCCAACCGAATCCGCCCATGCCCGCAGTTCCTCCCAGAGTCTTTGAGCCGTCTGCGGGTTCCGCTGGGCCAGATTCTCCCGCTCGTTCGGGTCATCCGCAAGGTTATAAAGCTGCCTGTTTTGACCTTTCAAACCGGCCAGCAGCTTCCACGGCCCTTCTCGTACGGCCAGGACCGGACTGACATTTTCCGGTTTGCCCGGTCTGGGGTCATTCGGATAATACCAGAAAATCGGTTCTTTTCTTTCGATGTCCGCCCCGAGGAAAGCCGCACTCACATCCTCTCCATCCAGCTGCACACCCGACGGAAGACTGACGCCGGCCAGCGTACACAGCGACGGGAACAAATCCGCTCCGCAGACAACGGTTGTCTGATTGACCTTTCCCGCCGGGATAATTCCCTTCCAACGCAAAATAAAAGGCATCCGGATGCCTCCTTCGTACAAACTCCACTTGCGGCCTTTGAAGTCCCCGACGGAACCCGGCGGCAGCCATCCTTCTTTGTAATAGTTCGCCCAGTCCGTCGGTCCGTTATCGCTGGTCAGAATCACCAGCGTCTTTTCCTCCAGTCCCATTTCCGCCAGCCCGTTCAAGAGCCGCCCAATCTGGCGGTCCATCTCCTCCAGCACGGCATAAAACTTCTGCACATACGGATTGTCGGAATACGGCCGAAACTTTTCCAGCTGTTCGGGGGCGGGAAGATGCGGGTCATGGACATCATTGAACCAGACATTCACATAAAACGGTTTGTCCTGGTGCCTGCGGATAAAATCCAATGTCTGGTCCACCCGGATTTGCGTAATCTGGTGCTTCTCCACCCATGTAATTTGCCCCCGTCCGAGTCGGGCACTTTGATTGGAAAGACCGTCGCCGCGAATCAAAAGCCGATCGCCGAGCCCTTCAAAGGCAACCGAAGATTCATCAAAACCGTACTCCGTCGGAAGCGGAGCATCTCCCACATCGCGTCCGCCGCCCATATGCCATTTACCGAAATGGGCCGCGGCATACCCTGCCGCTTTGAACTGACGCGCCAGAAACGGAGCGCTCGGGTCCAGATAGTCTGCCATCCGGCGCTTCTGATTCAGCTCCCGCCGGTCCAAATAGGTAAAAATACGCCACCGGGCCGGATACTGGCCTGTCATCAGGGCCACACGCGACGGCGAACAAACCGGCGAGTTCACATAAAACTGGGTAAACCGAATCCCTTCCCGGGCCAGACGGTCTATATTGGGCGTCGGAATCGTCAAAGTCCCCCCGTAGCAGCTCGGGTCCGCATAGCCCATATCATCGACCAGAATCATCAGGATATTCGGCCGGACCTGTTTTGCCTTTTCCGCAGACAAAACAGACCTGCCCGCCAAACAACCTCCGAAGGTTGGGACAAACAGCCCGGCTCCCAAGGAGCCCAAAAAATCGCGTCGAGTCAGAGAACGCATTTTCACCGCTTCCTCAACTCAGAAGAACCCGAAAAGACCGCTGCCTGCAAAGAGAGGGTGCGGAGCAATCTCCTCATACCCCCTCCCTGCAGGCGGCAGATAAAAACTCATTCAGCATCCATTCAACTGATTGTGCATCCGCTTTTCTTTACAGCTTCCGTCGAGGCCGCAGAACCAGCGCCCCCAGTCCAAGCAGAACCAGCGTCGCCGGCTCCGGAACATACACCGCAAAGACCTGTCCCAGCTGATTGGCATACCCGGGCGTCTGAATCATCGGCACGGCGTTCATCCAGAACAGCTGCGGATACAGTTCCAGCGCATGATTGGTCCCGTTGTCCTCCAGCAGTCCGCCCAGCCATCCGTACTGGTCCGAAGGTATCGGCGACACACCCAGAAAACTGACCGAACGGTTTCCGTCCAGATTCTCCGCGCCGGTGGAATTTGTAATCGTGTACAAGCTTCCGATTCCATTGATGCTGATATAAAGCTTTTTGTTCACAAGGTCCATCGAGGCATAAACGGTGTTCTCCTGACCAAAGTTGACGGGGCCCGCCGAAACCGCCATCGACTTGCCCAGACCGCCCTCATTGGCGAAATTGGTATCATTCAGACTTGTCGGAACAGCGTATCGGCCGTTGTCCGCCTTGGATACGAAAACCAGATTCCCGCCGGCCAGATACAGACCTGTTCCATTCGATGTTCCTCCGTCCTCGATGACAATAACCGGACCGGCCGTTGCCTGACTGACATCCGGATTGAACCGCGCAGCCAATGTGATTTTTCCGCCGGTGATATCCGCTACTTCGTTAATAACCGTGCCGTTGCGGGCCATTGTGTAAGTCCCGAGGGCTGTGCTGTCATCCAGACTGGGAATAATCACCCCGCCGGATGCAATCCCTGCAAACACTGCCGCCGTCAAACAAATTGTACAAAGACCTTTCATCTTTCCTTTCCTCCACAAAACAGTTAGAAATCCTTTAAAAAACCTTTACATACTCCCACACGCATTTTCGGCAAAAAATCAGCCGGCAAAGTTCTGACAGGTTGGGTCGGGAATATTGCACCCCAGCCATTCGACAACAAAAATGGAAAAATCCTCCAAATCAACCCGGCAGTCCAGATTGAAATCAGCCGGACTGAATCCGAGAGAACCGCAGTCATTGTCTTCGATATTCACCCAGACGGGATTCAGAGAAATCCCATAATAGGGAGAAGACGGGTCTGTCAAAATCATCAGTTTTACTTTGGTATCATGAACCGCCCGCTCCATCTGGTCGTCATCAAGGGCCGCAACAGTAAAACTTTGCGGGCTTTGCCAGTCGGACGAAGTAAACACCCTCTCGGTCGGCAATACCTGAACCTGTGCCGGATTCAAAACATCCTCGGCCCGAACCGTTACAGGATAAGCGCCCGGATTGAACGTCAGTGCCGCCTCAATCGTATCCCCCCCGCCGCCTTCCCGAACCGTCGTATTTCCGCCGCTTTCTGAAACCAGAATAGATGCACCCTGGAAAGGAATGCCGTACTTTGTACTGAGGTATTCGGCCGTCTGAGAAATCTGCTGGAGGGAAAGCTGGGCGTTGTAAACCAGAATCTCCGCCAAGTCTCCATTGTAAAAATCGGGCCACCACGCCCCGGCTGTATCCACCCCGTTGCCGATGGAAAGATGGTTGCCGGCGGAATCAAAGGTCATCACATTGGCCGGGTTGTTGCACGTCAGCGGTTCGGCAATCAAATCATTCACGGCATAATACAAGCTGTCGTGCCGCCCCCCCTGAGCCATCCGCCGGATGCCGATATGATACACACCGGCACTGATAGGATTGCTGCCGGCCGGACTGAGCGCATAGCCGTTATTAAAGCGGCAGCCCGAAGAACCGCTGGAGACATCCACCGCCATCATCCGAGAGGCCGTACCGGCGGCTGCACCGATTTGGGCCGCCCGCTCGACCGACCCGCTGCTGCCTCCGGTGCATACGATAAAAATCGTCAGCCCCGCCGACGGATTCGGCAAAACCCACTGATACGAGACCATCACATCCTGCTCGGCACGAACAAACCGAACTGCGGGCTTGCCGTTGATTTGGTTGGTTTTATAAGTCGGGGTGCCGTACCCGCTGACAGTCCGCACGGTCCCGTCCACAGAATCCCCCGTCGCCGAGTCCGGCCAGACGGTCACCGCGCCGCCGTCCGCCAATCCCGTCAGTGCGTCCGCTTTCAAATGAATAATCAGATCCTCCGTCACCAAATCGGCCCGGACAACCCCACCCAGACAAAGCAGCAGCACTGCTTTCCAAAATCTCATCTTATTCTCCGTCAATTCAAACCGTTCAAACGTTTTACGGTCGATAATCGGTGCAATCTCCTTCCGGAAAACTGCACCCCAGCCATTGCTGAACCAAAACAGACAAGTCCGCCAAATCCACCTGGCAGTCCTGATTGATGTCCACGGCATCGTAGCCCCACAGCCCGCAGTCGTTTTCCCGAATCGTAACCGTCAGAGGGTCCGGATGGCGTCCGAAATACGGTGAAGCCGGGTCCGTCTGCACCTGAAACATCAGCAGTGTCGTATGAACTCTGGGTTCTTTGACCTCATCATCCGCCGCCGTGACGACAATCGTTTGAAAACTCTGCCAGCTGCCAGCATCAAAGACAATCTGGGAAGGAACAGCCAGGACCTGAGCGGGAGTTGACGAATCCGCAATCTCAATCGTAACCGGATAAGCCCCCGGATCGCTGGTGAGACGAATGGACATTGTATCGGAAGCCGCGCCTTCCTGCACAGCCGTTGCCCCGTCCGTCTGGGAAACCAGAACGGTATAAGGAAAAATTTCGTCAGGCACCGCCGCGGCAAAAATCTGCCCCTGCTGGTTGGTATAACCGGCCGTCTGCACCATATTTCGGGCATTGGTCCAGAACAGCAGAGGAAACTGCGCAGCCCCTGTCTCCACAAGACCACCCATATGCCCGGCATTAATGGTTCCGGAACCCAGAAAACTCACCGACGTGTTGCCGTCCAGATTCTTCGAAGCATCCGAACCGGTAATCGTGTACACGCGGACAGTTCCGTTGATGCTGCTGACCAGTCTGCCCGCCGCGGCATTAAACGAAGCATACACAACATTTTCCGCACCGAAGTTGACCGGCCCCAGCGTAATCGCCAGCGCGTTATCGCTGAAGTCGGTATCGTTCATGCCTGTCGGCAGCCCCAGCTGGTTATTGCTTTTGGCCGCAAAAATCAGATTGCCGTCCCCCAGATACAGCCCCGTGCCGTTGGTGGTACCGCCGTCTTCAATCACAATGGTCGGCCCGCCCGTCATCATACTTTCATCCGGATTGAAACGGGCCGCCAGGGTAATCTGTCCGGTCGTAATCTTGGCATGGTCGCCGGCCGCACCCGCCCGGGCAGCCGTGTAGGTAACCAGTGCCGTGCTGTCATCCAGACCCGGAACAATTTCACCCGCCTGCACGGCGGAACCCAACCCGACGGCGGCAAGCCATCGCAGGAAAGTTCCCGCCCCTTTGCCGAATATCATTTGACCCCCTATCAATATTTTCACTTTCCGCAAATCCGCCGGAGGGACCGGCTTTAATCGGCCCCTCCAACGGCACTTTGACGCAACAAACAGTGCGGCTCTTATTCCTCAGCAGGATACAATCCGGAATTCAGCCACGAAGAAGCCAACACGGCAAAATCCGCCAAATCCACCCGGCAATCCGGCTGGTCACCGGCCTGACCGCCGCCAGCCACATCCAGACGAAGGTCCAGATGGTTCGGATTCACACACACCCGCTGCTGCATCACCGGATAGTACAAATCAACCACCTCCGCCCAGCTGAGGGCATAGTTATAAATCTGAATATCATCGAGATAGCCGTTAAACGGAGACAGCAGAGCACCGGTGGTCAGGTCTCGTCCGAGGGTACCGAAGTAAACCGGATAGAGAGCTTGCGGAACCGCCTGACCGGCGGTGCTTCGGTTAGCAACCTGGCCGTTCAGATACATTACGACCTCGCCGGCCTTGGCCGTAATCACCAGATGCACCCATTGGCCAATCGGCAGCGGATCAATCTGAAGGTCGCCCACACCCGGGACGCCGCCGATCTGAAGCCGTCCGTTATCCTGCCGGATTTCAATGTAGTAATTGGCGACAAAGCTGCTGTCCGTCCGCTGTCGGTTGGCAACAATCCCCTGCCAGGCGCCGTTCGGACCCGCCCAGTTGATCCAGACCGAAACCGTGGTTTCCCCTGTATTCTGAGCGGTCGCCCAGACCCCGGAATCGCCTCCGGCCTGCGGCTGCCCGGCAGCGGTCATATCCAGCGATTGTCCGCCGAGAGTTCCGGGCGTACTGCTGGAAAAGACCGGAGCAAGCGTCGGCGTTGCATGATGCCCTTCCCCGCTTATATCCAGATACTGACCGTTGTCATAGCCGCTGCTGTCGCTGTTGAGGGTCCAGTGGGCTACTTTGCGCTTCACCCCCAGCGTCGCGGAAGCAGAGGCTTCGCTGCCGCCGCTGTTGGCAATTGAGCAGTAGTAGCTGCCTTCATCGACCTTCTCGATATTGCGAATGGTCAGCGTCGAAGCATAGGTGATTCCGTTTGTCGGTATCGTGACAACCGAAATATCCGGGTCTGATGTGCTTAACGGAATATCCGGGGTGCCGACCCTGTACCACGTAACCGTCGGAGCAGACTGAGAGGTAAACTCACAGGTAAAGGACGCCTGACCGGCGGGAAAAGCCGCCGCAGGAGCCGGAGAAACCGTCACGATCGGCTTGGAAGGCGTTGCCGTAAAGAACCAGATCGGACCGACCAGATTTGCCGGGTCGCCCTTGCTCTTGCCCTGAATCTGTTCCTCAACACGCCAGCAGACTACTTGGTCCCAAGTGAAGGTAAAGGGAACCGCAACCGGGTCGCTGCCGGCCGGAACAAACGTTTCATACAGCGGAGGAAGAAGCAGATTGGGCTCTCCGTTCTGTACCTGATAGACCGTCACAAAATGACCGGTCACTTTCGGATTCGGATTGCTCATATTGTTCGGGTCTCTGGCCGGAGTAAACTGCAGCTGCGTAACGGTCAGCGGATTGACATTCGTCGCACCGGTGGCCGGCACAGGATTGTGTGCCCGCAGCTCGAGAGTCTCGACATTCGAAAAAACCTGTCCCAGCTGGTTGGTATAGCCGGCTTTCTGGACCATATTCCGGGCATTGTTCCAAAACAGCAGAGGAAACTGGGTTGCACCCGTCTCGCAAAGACCGCCCATATGACCCGGGGTAATTGCCCCCGAACCCAAGAAACTCACAGATGTGTTTCCGTCCAGGTTCTTAGAGGCATTGGAGCCCGTAATCGTATAAACCCGCTGCAGACCGTTGATGCTGGTGACCAGTTTGCCCGCGGCGGCATCAAACGAAGCATAGACTACGTTTTCAGCGCCGAACTTCACCGGGCCGATGGTAATGGCCAGAGCATTGTCGGAAAAGTCGGTATCGTTCATACTGGTCGGCAGCCCCAGCTGGTTATTGCTTTTGGCGGCAAAAATCAGGTTGCCGTCCCCAAGATACAGCCCCGTGCCGTTGGTGGTACCGCCGTCTTCAATCACAATCGTCGGACCGCCCGTCATCATACTCACATCCGGATTAAACCGGGCCGCCAGCGTAATCTTGGCGGTGGTGATTTTCGCATGGTCGCCGGCCACACCCGCCCGGGCGGCCGGATAGGTCACCAGAGCCGTACTGTCCGCCAGTCCCGGGACCAGCACACCCGCCGAAACAGCCGTACTCAGCCAGCACACGGCCGCAGCCGCTGTCATCAGCCCCATTCGAATCTTCATACTTTTCATCGTACATACCTCCTGATTTTAACCGGTTTGTTCTTTCTGATTTCTCCGTCTGTAATTTTCTCTGGCACATACCCCAAGTATGCGCCGCTGTTTTCCTGTGTTCTCTTTATCCGCGTGCTCCGCGAAGAATCACCCGGTTTCCGTCCGTCCAGTTATCCCGGTAATAAGTGGACACCTCAAACGTGTCGCTGATGGAAGCCATCTTCGCCAGCATCTTGCTGCGCAGTTCATTCTTTTTGTTCTGATACGAGGGATTGTCCGCCAGATTCGTCATCTGATACGGGTCATTAAGATTATCAAAGAGCAGTTCTTTCCCATCGACCTTGTACTGGGCATAGGTAAACTGCTTATCCCGAACGGCCCGCCACTCGTAGCCGTTCTCCCAACTGGCACAGGCCCCTGTATTCTGCAGAAACGCAAACTCCGGCTCCGGCCCACTCTGTCCCTGCACCAGATGCGACAGATTCATCCCTTCCACCCGAGACGGAATCGGCAGCCCCATCAGCCCCAAAAAAGTCGGCATAAAATCCGCCGACGAAATACAGGCATCCGAAACCTGACCGGCGGGAATCCGGCCCGGCCAGCGAATCAAAAACGGAATCCGGGCCGCTTCTTCATAAAAGGTGTTCTTGGCCGCACGGCCCTGCGAGCCGAACATTTCTCCATGGTCGGATGTGAAAACCACAATCGTATTATCCGCCAGCCCCTCTTCGGACAAACACCGCATCAGCCGGCCGAAATTCCAGTCCAGATTCTCCGTCATCGCATAATAAATCCGCCGCCAGGTTTCCAGATTCGCCCGGTCCGCCGCACTCAGTTCCGCCCAGCTGTCTGCATACGGCTCATCATTGACCGGTTTGTAATTGGGCGGATTGGGCAGACTCGTATTCGAAAAGTGTGCATAGTACTCCGGCGGCACATTATCAACCGACCACGGAGCATGGGGAGTCCCCCACGACAGAATCATCGCAAACGGACGAGAGGTTTTTTTCGCATGGCAGCGAATCCAGTCCATTGCCAAATCCGTCTGTCCGTCCGGTTCATAGACACCCGAGGGGAAATAAATCTTTTCCTGCGACTCCGTATGATAATAGCTTCCGTAATAATTATGATGGAAATTATAGGCCGCCCAGAAGCCGTTGAAGCCCAGCCGATGCACACCGCGAGGCACAAACGAATTCTCCGGATTCAGGTGGTCCCCCAGTTTATTCGCGTACAGATGCCACTTGCCGATATATGCCGTATTGTAGCCGGCTCTCGTAAGAACATGGCCGAAACACTCCTGATACGGATTCATCCGCAGTTCATTGATAACCATCCCGGTCGTCGTTACATATTTGCCCGTCATCAGCGTTGCCCGAAACGCCGAACAGACCGGCATGCTGGCCACACAGTTCTTAAAATTCATCCCCTCCTCGGCAAAGCAGTCCAGATTCGGCGTCCGCGCATTCTCGGCACCGGCGTAATTTGTCCCGTTCCAGTACCTCGCATAGCCGCAGTGCTGCGTTCCCAGCTGGTCCGCAATCACCACAATCAAGTTCGGCCGACTTGAGCCGGAATCCCCCCACACGGAGGACGTACACCCTCCCAAAACCAAGCCCGCCGAGCCGGCAAGGCCTGTTTTCAAAAACGTTCGCCGATCCATCTTCATTCAGCACCTCCGGTTGATAAACAGACTCTCTTATTTGTACTTGTTAATCCAACTGGGCCACGTCCCCCGGAACCCCTGTGTATCAAAGGCCTTATGCCATCTCAGCTGCCAGAGCTGCTTGAGGCCGACCCGCTCAGCCGACATATCAAGAAACAGAACATTCACGCTCCCGTTATGCCGGTCCAGACAAAAACGCCTCATCTCATGAGCGGTCAGACAATTGTTGAAAAACTCCTCATAGGTATTGGGCAAGGCCGTGTATCCGTGCGGGCTGCCCGGGTCGTCAAACGGCTGGTCATACCGCCAGTCCCGCGGATGACCGCCCCAGCGGAAGCAGTCCAGAAACAGCGGAATCTGACTGGTTCCCTGATTGACATCCGACCGCTTCCAGTGATAAACCAGTTCACGCCCCCATAAAAGTCCGTCTCCGTCTCGGTCCCGGTGATCATACGTCCAGTTGTTCACGCCGTAGCTGCTTTTGAACTGCTCCTCCGGAGAACCGGGGGGCACCACCTGCCAGGCATAGGTCCAGCCGGGTGCGAGAAACTCCTCTTTCGTGGCCGCCGGGCACATCCGCATCTCCTCGCCACCGCCCTGGTAATACGGTTTCAGCGGTCCGACCCACAAAACCTGCTGATTATTGGCATCGTAGGGATCCGGAAAGCGGTTTTTGTAATCCGTCAAATAGAGATTCCAAAACGCTCCCCACTGCTTCAGATTCGAACGGCAAATCACACCGTGCGCCTGCTGCTTGGCCCTTTTCAAAGACGGGACCAGTATCGCCAGCAGCATCGCGATAATGGCAATCACCACCAGCAGTTCAATCAGAGTAAACGCTTCTTTTTTCCGCACCCGTCGCCGCATGTTCATCCTCATTTCCGCATCCTTTCTGCACCTATTCAAAAACCAGACAGGGCTCTCCAAACACCGACCAGTCATTAAACGAAGTTCGATTGTCATATTCCGGGCTGCCTTTGCCCCCGTCCGTGGTCACCAGAGTCAGGAACCGGTCCTGATTCGACAACGGCACAGAAATCGTTCCACCCTGACGCACCTGAACGCCTTTTCGAACAAACCGGACCTGACCGTCCACCAGAACCCAGAAATCCGCATAGGCGGGGCATCCTCCCCCGTCCAGATACTCATCTGCAATTCCGTACACAGCCCGAAATTCCCGAATCATTCCCGGATACGCCGCGCGGATTTTCTCCAAATCAAAAGTAATCCCCGCATTGCCGTGCATAAACAAAGCCCCCTTGCCGGGAATCCCGTATTGGACCTTGTTCAGCCGGATGGGACGGGTCAAAAGGGTCTGGTCCGGATAGATAATGCCGCCCCACCCCAGACTGGATGTGTCCGGAAAATCTCGGAACAAATGCCCGCGGCTGGTGACTTGAACCGGCCCGAACTCCCCGTCTGGAATGAAAACGCCGTCAATGAACGGATTGTCCCGGACCGGATGATACTGATGATCGCTGACCATATGCGTCCCGGGGCGAATTGTGGTCGAGTCTGTCGGCAGATAACTGTCCGCTTTCCACCGACCCGTTGTGGTATCAATACAGGAGCCGTGAAGCCCCGTTCCCAGACCGTTGCCGCCTCCTGCTATATCAGCCAGACAAAGATTTTGTCCTCGCCAAACCCATTTCGATTTGGAATTGATAGCACGGACAAAATAATCCGATTGACATTCAATATCCGAAACCTCCCCGGTTCTGCCGGCAATCTTCTTGGCGTGTCCCTGACTGATTTCCAGATTCACTCGGCCGCTTCGGCCGGCAAGCAGCATCGTCTTGCCCTTGAGCACATGCACCTGTGTACTGCCCCCAATGTCCGCCTGCACGCCGAACTCCGTCCCCAAATCAATAATTTTCGCATCCGGAGTGTATATGGAAAATCCCGCCGCCTCCCCGGGAGCTCTTACATAGACCTTACCGTACTGGAGCCCGATTCGGTCCGACGCCAGAATCTGAAATTCCGCCGGTCCCTCCAGCACCACCTTCGCCTGATTGTCAAACATCAGCTCCGCATACCCCTCCCGCAGGAGCCACTGATCATCCCCTGTCGCCAGTCGTGTCCCTTTCTCCACCGGACTGACTCTATCCGCCCACTTGGCATTGATGCTGTCCGAGAGGGTCGCCACCTCCACCCCGCGTCCGAGCGAGGTCAGAAAGCCGTACGCAATGACAAAAACCAGTGCTGCGGCTGAAACCAGCAGCGACACAAGGGAAACCTTATTCACCCTTGAAGCATGCGGACCCCTTCGGGGCTTTTCCGCTTCTTCCACCAGCGGCGGGCAGGAGGGAATCTCCAGGGCCGGAGCAGACCGCTCAAAGCTCAGCAGTTCGTTCCACAGCTGCGGATTGGGCCAGCTGTCTTCTGCCGACGTCCGCTCCGAAAGGATTCCCAGATGGTTCATCCCCACATAGGAAGCAATGAAATCATAGTAATATTCCCGTGCTGCTTTATTCGTTTTCAGCAAATTCGTCAGTACTTCAAACTGTTCCGGGCTAATCGTCCCCTCGAGTGAAAGGACAAACAGCCCCGTCAGCTGTTCGACAAACTGCGGCTCCTTCTTATTCATACGGTCTCTCCAAAAGCAATCCGCTGCCGAATGCACTGAATTAGTCGGCTGTGAATCTTCGAAATCCGCTTAAAAACCGCCGCAGACGTAATGCTCAGCCGTTCCGCAATCCGAGCCAGCGGCAGATTCTCCTCATACCGCATCTTCAGAAGCCGCAGTTCATCCGAGATTAACTTTTTCAGACACTCCCGAAGGGCATCCATCCGCTGTTCAAATCGGCTGTCGAACGCTTTCATTTCCGCATCGAGAATTTTCTGCATCTCTTCGTCGAAATGAAGGCCCCCCTCGCTTTTCTTCTTTTTGTAGTATGACAGGATTTCAAAGCGGGCAATCATAATACTCCAGGCAAGAAAATCGCTACCCGGCTGGTACCGGTCAAATTTCTTCCAGAGTACAAAAGTCGTATTCTGGAAAACATCCTCCGCATCCGTCCGGTTGGGGATATAACAAAGAATAAAGGAAAGAATTCGGTTCTGATTCGGCAGAAAAACCCGCAAGAAGGCCTCTGAAGAATCCAATTTTTCTACGGTGTTTTTGTCCATAATCTTCTCTGTTTACTCGTTCCTCCAATGAAACATCCTCAATTCCCCTCTTATTAACCGTTTTCTTTCCAAAAAAATGCACCTGAAATTCGCTCTTTTAACCCCCTTCAGCAAACCTGAATATAATATATACTATGCCTATAATGTCCTTATTATGCTTATACAAAAACCCTGCAGAATAGACGAACAAACCCTTAAGGATCCTTAAGTGCTTGTCCACAAAAGACTTGATATAACTTTCAGCCCCCAAACAAAGGAGACGTCTCAGAGCGAAAAAGAATCCTTCGGTATGTGAAAGCGAAGGACAAGAGACGAAGTCAGTGCAATACCATTTACGCAACAAATAAATGTACCGCTTATGGAAATAACGGCAGATTCAATAAAAAAGGCCTCTTCATCGAAGAGGCCTTGAGAAACGCACATCAGTAATAAAAGAATAGGATTTTAGTTTTTCCTGCGAAGCAGCAGACCGCCCAAACCGAGCAAAGCCAGTGTGGCCGGCTCCGGAACCGTCGAAACGACAACGGCCTTGGAGGCAATCGAACCAGCCGGGTCGCTGACCGGCCCCAGAACCGCAAAGCCGACCTGAGTGACCGGCAGAGCAATCGGGTTCACCGTCAGGGTCAGGGTATTCAGACCGGGGGTCAGATTCGCAGAGACCATATTAATCGTGGCCCAGCCGCTGGCCGGATCCAAAACCTTAATAAACGCCTTTGTGCTGTACCCTTCCGCTGCCAGGTTGTTGCTCAGCACCAGATAATTAAACGTAACTGTCTGGCCGGCCAGACCGCCGTACCATTCCTGATAGAAGTTGCCTTCCATCATTTTATTGGGGGCGCCGTTCACAACCCAATACGGATCCGACGGATTCCAGCAGTTGGTGTTCGACTGAAGAACCAGTGTATTCCCCGCAAAACCGGCCCGAAGGTCCGCTGTACCCCATGCACTGCCCCATTGATAATTCATGCTCATATCAAAAACATTCATCCATCCATACCAGGTGGCACCGGGGTCAACCCCATTGACCACCAAGTCTGCCTGAGCGGCTCCCATCAAACAAAGAGCAGCCAAAACGAATACTTTTTTCATCCTCATTTCCTCCACACAAAAAAGTTCCTCTTGTTTCGAACCGCCGTTTCCATCCGAAGGCAAAACGACCCGTTCCTCACACACACTTCACCGCCTTCTTTCGTTCAATGAGGCCGTATCAAAGGTGTTGTCTTACAGCTTACTGAGAGCATTAGCAATCGGTTTCTAACAGCATAATTTACGCTTTTGCAAAACAAAAGTCAATCCCCTTTTTTACAAAAAATTCAAAAAATCTTTCCGGCCATCCCCTCTCCTGTTTTTCGCTGTTGCTGCAACGGCTTATGGATCGGACCCGCCGCTTTCACAAGTGCTTTTTTTCAAATAAGTTGTGCGGCATCCCCCCGTTTCCAAAGGGATTTGGGTCCGAAAAAATTATCCTTCTCATATTTGATAGCAAGCGTTTGCTATTCAAAAATTTTCAGGAATTTTCGCTTTTTTCTCTTGCATTTTTCCGATACAACAAGATATAGTAAACACTTGTCTGAACAGCTTACTGAGCGGTTGGCAAATGGCATCGGTTCGGTTCAAAAATCATAAAAATCAGGAGGTTTGTTTATGACCAAAACAGCATTCTTTCTCGGAGGGTTCTCCTTCAGACACTCGGCAGGCATACTGGCTGCTCTCATCCTTATTCTTGCAGCGGCGCCGGCCCATGCCCTCTTTCTGGTAAACAACGGCGGTTTTGACATCAACGCCGCAGACTGGAACGCCGCCGGAGGCGGCGGACCCTGGGCTCCCGGGCATGTCGCTACAGGCGGAAATCCCGGCGGATATCTGACCCTTCAAGGCAACGATAATACCTGGTCCGTCTGGTATCAGGTTATCAATGAAAACCTGAATGTCTGGGGAATTCCTGTGGGAACCACCATCACTTTCGGAGCCGACATAATTAACCTGGCAACCGTCGCTGATTCGGCCGGTTTGAAGATTGAAGCATGGAACGGGGCCAAAATTGAAGAATTTCCAGCCACTTTTACGGTTACTCCCTCCTGGCAACGGTATTCCGCCCAGTACACAATTCCCCAGAATGCCTTAAGTTTAAAGATGGTTCTTACGAACGTCAATTACGGCAAAGGAGCCATTGCACGATACGGCTTTGACAATGTCTTCTTTGCGATTCCGGGAGGAACCCCGGCACTCAAGCCGGTCCCCTATGTGGGCAGAGGACTCAATCCGGCCAATCCGATTCTCAGCTGGACCTATCCGGACCCCAATCGTCCGGACGATACCCTCACAGCCGATGTGTATGTCCTTGAAAGCGATGTTCTGCTTTCCACAGAGCCCAATCTGGGGCCGGTCCTGGTGGACCCCGGTGTTGTGAAAGTGGCCGATGATATTACGGCTTCGAGCGTCAATCTGCTCACGGCCGGTTATACGGTTCAGCAGGACAAATATTATTACTGGGCTGTTCATGTCAACGACCCCACACTGGGAACCATCAAGGGCTTTACGTGGTACTTCCAGACCTTCGATGCTCCCCCGGTCAGCGCCAACGCCGGCGCCGATCAATATGTCTGGCTGACGATGAACGACGGCACCCCCACAGACGGCAAAGTGACGTTCACCCTCACCGGCTCCTATGTAGATGACAGCAAGAGCCCTGTAACGGTGGCCTGGGCCCTCGATCCGGCCCTCACCCAGACAGACCCGGCAACACAGGTTGTCATTCACAATCCCAACAGTCTGACGACTCAGGTCACGATTGACAACACCGGCTGGTTCTTCTTTGTTTTTACTGCACAGGATCAGGTCGGCTCGGCATCAGATGTGGTGAACGTAGGAGTGTATGCAGGCGCCTGCGAAGCAGCTTATCAGGACCCGTCGGACATCCAGACCCGCTATCCGAACGGACACGGAGACATCAACGGCAACTGTGAAATCGACCTCGAAGATTTAGCTATCCTCGCCAGGAGCTGGCTGGACTGCATGAGCGGAAAACTCGGCTGCACACCCTAAAAACCAATAAACACCGCCGAACAGCATAGATTTTACCCCGAAGAGAAGGCCGGAAAAAAACCGGCCTTCTCTTTCATTCAAAAAAATATGCACACAAAAACTCAAAAAACCGCCGCCTTTACGCTGATTGAACTGCTGGTTGTCATCGCCATTATCTCTCTTCTGCTGGCCGTCATCGTCCCCGCTCTGCGAAAAGCCAAAGAATCCGCCCGCGCCGTCGTCTGCCGAACACACCTGAAAACCCTCGCATTAGCTAACGAACTCTATGCCTCCCGCTGCGACAACTGGTACGTGCCGGTGATTGACACCACGATGACCGCCCGCGGTGAACCGACCTGGAACTCCAACACCCTCTTTCGCGAACTGGTCGGTCTTCAAAGCGCCTATGTCGGCAGCAGTTATGTTCTGCCGCCGGATTATCTGTGCCCGTCCGACACACAATCCAACGAGACCTACTGGAATCAGGCCGGCGTCACCTATGCCAATTTCGTCAGCTACGGCTACAACCTGACCGACTGGGGTCCCGACTCCCGAAGCCCCGTCTCCTGGAGCGGCAATATACCGGTGAGCACCTGGTCCTGCCGCTTTCGAGTCGGAACACTCCGCACCCCCGCCGAAGCTATTATGTTTGCCGACGGCGGCGACATCTGGGTCCGCAAAGCCGGCGCTGACTACAAAACCTATTGGAATCAGTACGGGCAGGACATCGTCAAATACCGCGCCCGCAGTATGTGGCATCCCGTTTATTACCGACACAAGGAAGGCGCCAACCTTTCCTTCTTCGATGGGCACGTCGAATTCCTCAAAAAAGAGTCCCTCTTCTTCTACCAGAACAACTCCAATACCCCCGACGACGGTAGAAACAATCAGATTTGGTTCTGCATCCCCCAAAACCGTCCCTAAGTGGCTCTGACAAAATCCATAGTTATTCCCGCGAAAATCTTTGTCATTCCCGCAAAGGCGGGAATCCAGCCCTTTAGGTATGCTTTCGTTCGATGTTTAAACCACTCAACCGACCGGAGGTCAGTCTGGCCTATTCCTGATTCACGCCGGCCGTTTGCCCCTTCGCTTTTCCAAAATCTGTCGGATTTCGTTGGCTCTCGTTTCGTCAATCTCATACGTATAAATCACCGCCATTGCCAGCGCCGAGGTCGCCAGCGGAATCCCCACATCAAACACCCGCAGCCAGAACAGCGCCGCTTCCGGCTGAGCAGCACCGAGATTTACATCAAAGCCCGACAGCCGCAGCAGAATCCCGGCCAGCAAACCGGCCGCCGACATCCCCACCTTCACCATCCACCAGTAAATCGCCCCGAACATCCCTTCCCGACGCTGTCCGCTTTGCAGTTCATCATAATCGCACACATCCGAAATCATCGAGCCCATCAGGGTAAACAGCGACCCCGTCCCGAACGCCACCAGCGGAGCCGCATAGAGCAGCCAATTCGGATGATTCGGATTATACCCGACCCACTTCAGGGCGTATCCCACCAGCGACAGCCCGATGGTGCAGAAAAAGGTCGGACGCTTGCCGATTCGTGTCGCCACCCAGCCGGTCAGCGGAATCACAATCACCAGGGTGACCGCCGACATCAGCGTGCCGTATAAGCCCTGAAGATGACCGCCCAGCTGGTCGCTTCCGCGGTACACATAATAAATCATCACATACAGAGAAAACGACACACCCAGCTGATAGCCGTTGAATACCAAAAATGTCGCAGCACAAAGTTTCACAAACGGCCGGCATCGAAAGGTCTGCCCGAATGTCTTGAAAAAATCCAGCAGATTCTTCCATACGCCGCCCGACGTCTGCGCCGCCGTCGGCATCTGGGCGAACCGCTCTCGACAGAAAATCGCCGGCACCACCCCCAGCACCGCCACCGCCGCCCCGATAAAGACCGCTAAAACCCGGGCCCCCTGCACTTTATCCGTAAAAAGTTTCTCGTCGGCCATCAGCGCATAAAACCACGGTGCAATCAGCCAGGCGGCCTGCCCTACCGTATTGGCGAAGGTATGCAGGCGGGTGCGTTCGTGATAATCCGGCGTCATCTCATAGCCGAACGCTACAAACGGCGTCGCATAGACCGTGTAGGCCCCGAAAAACGCCAGCGAAGCCGTCAGAAAAACCCAGAAATAAAACGCCTGGCTGTGTCCGGCCGGCAGCTGCCACATCAGAGCAAAAATCACCCCCGATGCAATCGCCCCCCAGAAAATGTAAGGACGCCGCCGTCCCCACCGCGACCGCGTATTGTCCGAGATGTACCCCATCACAGGGTCCGTCAGCGCATCAAACGCGCGCGGGATAGCGGCCAGCAAACCCACCAGCACCGGGTCCACCTTCAGCCCCAGATTCAGAATCACCGCCATTGCCGGCAGGGCCGCCGCCTGAAGGTTGTTCACAAACATCCCCACCGCATACGCCGACTTCTGCAACAGCCCAATCCGGTCCTCGGGGGCTGTTTTTGAGGAAGAACCGAAAATCATCTGTCTCCTTTCCGTTTCAACAGGGCCGCCGCTCCTGAACTCTCCAAGCGTCAGCATAAAAAAAGCCGGCGGTTTCTGTCAAGATTTCTCTTGACGAAAAAACAAAATATTTTAAAATAGCAAACGGTTTTTATCGAATTTGCCAAAAACATCTTCTCAGGAGAAATGTCCATGGCTTCGTCCTTTTCAATCCGCCAAAGACCGTCCCGAACGGCTGTATTGTACCTGGTCTGTTTTTCTTTGCCGTTTTTCCCCGTCCGCGGATCGGCTCAATCCTCATCAGTCAATCCCACTGCTCTGACAGGCCCTTACTCCGTCCAGAAAGATGAAAACGGAAAATACTGGTTCGTCGATTCCGCAGGCCGACGATTCCTTTCGCTCGGCATCAACAACATCAACGCCGAGCCCTTCCGTCCACGCCCGAACACCCAGTATTACAATCCCGTCCCGACCCTTTTTAAAGGGGATTTTAACGCCTGGAAGCAGGAGGTTCTGCAGCTGCTTCGGGACCACAGGTTTACCACCATCGGCGCCTGGTCCGACGGACGCCTGTATGACGGCCCCATCCCGGGCACCATCTGCCTATATGTGGCCGCCCACGGCTCCGACCGCTGTCTGGACGCCCTTCGTCCGGACTTTGAGAAACGCGTCCGCCAAAACATCCAAACCGTCCTCGACCGATACCCTCACAGAAACAATCTGCTCGGGGTCTTTCTGGACAACGAAATGCCCTGGTACGGCCATGCTCCCTGGGGCGAAATCCCCAACTCCACGCTCCTCGAAGCCGCCCTGGCCCTGCCCAAAGAGGATGCCGCTCATCAGGCCGCCGTCAAATTTCTCCAGCAGCGATACACTTCTGCAGAAAATCTCAGCCAAACCTGGGGCAAGCCGCTCGACTCCTGGGACAACCTGACCGCCGACTATGCCCGCTCCTGCCTGAGTCCGGCGGCCCATCAGGACCGACAGGCCTTCATCGGTTATGCCGCCGACGCTTTCTTTCGCATCTCCACCCAAATCGTTCGCCAAATGATGCCCGGTGTGCTCATTTTAGGCACCCGTTTTGCCGCTTATGCTCCTCAGCCGGTCATCGAGGCCTGCGGACGGTATTGCGATGTTATCTCTTTCAATGATTATCGCGCCGCCCCTGCAGCCGATCCGGATATGATTGCCCGCTACTGGATTTGGGGCGGACAGAAACCCCTGCTTATCACGGAATATTCCTGGCGTGCCGAAGAAAACACTAGCGGCAACCCCAACACCGGCGGTGCCGGCGCCGTCGTGAAAACCCAGGCCCAGCGTGCTGAAAACTATCAAAAATATGTCGAAGACCTTTTGTCTTACTCCATCGTGATTGGGGCTCATTGGTTCGAATTTGCCGACCAGTCCCCGCAAGGCCGGTTTGACGGCGAAAACTCCAATTACGGCATTGTAGATATTTATCATCGCCAGTACACAGAATTGCTCGCTGCAATGAAGCAAACCAATACACGAATCGCCGAAATCCACGCTAAATCTCCAAAAACAGCTCCGACTGAACTACCCAAACCCAAAAAAGTGCGACTCGAAATCGCCCAGCGTCCCGAACGCCCCCCCTTCATCAACCTGCTCCACGCGGAACCGCTTAAAAATCCCGAACTTTTTCAGGCACCGGATGCCTCTATCCGTCTGGAGGCCCTTGCTCAAAACCAGGGCGTCCAGGTTCTGCTGGAAACCGGATGCGACTGGGGCTGCGGCCTGCTCCTGTTCGGCCCCAAAGACGCCAAAAGGGCTCAAGGACTCGATTTCGCTTCTGATCTGGACGGCTACAGTGCTGTCGAACTCGATGCTGAAATCCCGCAAGCCCTTGCTTTTCAATGCTTTATAGACGAGGCGGGAGTCGACCGCCCTGACGCCGCCTCCTATGACACCCGGGCCGGCGACGATGCCGAAAGTTTCATTTTCCCCCTCATTCACGGCAGCGGAACCCGCAAAATCTACCGGCTGAACCTGACGGAACTGGAGCCAAGAACCGCCTGGGGCAATCAAAAAGGGGCCGGCCGAGTGGACCTGTTCGCCCTCAAAGGCATTGGCCTGTACTTCCCCGGCAGTCAGGGAAGCCACACGGTCAAACTTTATGCCCTCAAACTCGTCCGATAATTCTCCGCCCTGCCCCGCGGCCTTTCCCTCAAAAAGAATCGTTGACATCGGACATCTGAAAAGATATAATACTTGCATAAGCAAACGGTTTCTAATTGCGTTTTTGAACAGGAAAACAAGAAGGAACTTTCAACGATGAAATCGACGGCTCCAAGTTTGAGTGACGTAGCCGCCCAAGCGGGCGTCAGCAAATCCACCGTCAGCCGCATCCTGAACAACCGGCTCGGAAACGGCTTCTCCGTCAAAGAGGAAGTGCGGCAGCGCGTCCTCGAAATCGCCCGCAAACTGAACTACCGCCCCAACCTCATCGCCAAGAGTCTGACGATGCGGTCCACCAAGATGATTCACATCATCGGCGGCAATCACGCCCTCAGCCAGCTCGGAAACATCTATCAGACCGTCGTCAACCACATCACCGAAGTCATCGACTCCCAGGGGCAGGGTTTTGACGTCACCGTCGATATGTCCAAACACAGGCCGGACGAAAGCGAAATGCCCGCCTGGAAAATCGACGGAGCCGTCATCCTTGCCCGCTGCACCGAACCGACCATGGACGAAATCCTTCAATTGGGCATCCCCTATGTCGTCATCAACGGCCCCGCCCCTGCAGGCGGCACCTCCGTCGTCCCCGATGACGTCCAGGGAACCCGCCTGGCCCTCAAACATCTGATGGAACTGGGCCATCGCAAAATCGCCTATACGCCCCCGCCCCGAAAATATATGATGGTCGGCCATTCGAGCATCACAGACCGCCAGGAAACGTATCTGGCCCAAATGAAAAAAAACGGCCTCGACCCCATCATTAGCCCCCACGATGTCCTCGACGATACCGAAAAACTGCTCCGGGATTTGGTGTTCGAAAAAAAGGCAACCGCCATCCTGGCTTATGGACATATGGAAGCCCTCAACCTTCTGCAGGCCGCACACTCCCTCGAAATCCCTGTCCCCGAACGGCTCAGTGTGATGTGCTTCTGCGACCATTATGCCAACAGAATTATGAGCCCGGGGTTGACCTTTATTGACCTCGGTTCCGCTCAAATGGGAACCCTCGCTGCCCAACTGCTTCTTGAACAAATCACGCAGCCCGAAAAGCAAAAACCCAAACGGGTGGTCCTCGACGAAACGCTCTGCGTTCGGAGCACCACTGCACCGCCTCCTTCGGACGAACAGCTCGCTTGAACAGGGAACTCTATGAAAACCAAAATCGCCAACCCAAAAATCGCCCAGCCGAAAACAGAGCCGCCCTCCGGCTGTCTGCTCGAGTCCGGCGGTGCCTTCCGCATCGACCAATATGACAGTCGGCCGGCCTTTGCCGGATTCCTCCCCGGAATCGGCGGACCGGACGGTGTGCCTCTCTGGTGCCTCTATGTCAACCGCGGACAAGCCGTCTCCTCTTTCGGTGTCGCCAACAAAAATCACGCCATCCTCGAATTTCTGCCCGCCAACTGGGCGTATCAGATGACGCCGATCCAGGGCTTCCGCACCTTCTGCTTCGCTGATGAGGTCTTTTTGGAACCCTTTGGCCTTCGCAGCCGCCCGGCCGACAGCGTTCGGCGTACTCTTTGGATCGAGATGGACCGCATCAAAATCCGGGAAGACAACGAGCCCTTCGGCCTGCGGTTCGAAGTCGTCTATTTTTCTCCCGTCAATCAGCCGCTCGGCTCACTCATTCGTCTTCTGACCGTCTCGAACCTGACCGCCAAAACCAGAAAACTCTTCCTTCTCGACGGGCTGGCGCAGATTCTCCCGGCGGGCTTTACGGAACTGGGCATCAAAACCATGCGCCGAATCTACGAGGCCTATGCCTCTGTTCGGCTCATTGACGGCCGTATCCCGTTTTATGCCGCTCGGGTTCGGGTTCACGACGAGGCCGAAGTCGAAGAGGTGCAAAGCGGAAACTTCTACGCCTCCTGGCTCAGTGACAGCGATTATCTGCTGCCCATCGAACCCTATTACGACCCCGACGTTGTCTTCGGCACCGACCAGGACCTCCTCCTGCCGCGGCACTTTACCCCGCAGGGGCTGCCCGACCGTTCCCGTCAGGTCGGGGAAAACAAACTCCCCTGTGCTCTGACTCCGGTGCAAACCGCTCTGGGACCGCAGGAATCCCTCGTTTTGGTTTCCATTGCCGGAATGGCTCCGAACGAATCGCTCCTGAAGGCCTTTCTGGCAACCTTCCAGAATCTGTCGGATTTCGAATCCGCCTCTCGGCAGAGCCGCAAAACCATCGAAACGCTCACGGCTCCCGCTTTTACGCTTTCCGCCGATCCGCGTCTGGACGGCTACGCCCGTCAGAACTTCCTCGACAATGTCCTCCGCGGGGGCATCCCGTATTCGCTGCCTTCCCGCCGGGGACCTGTCCTGCTGCATCTGTACTCCCGAAGACACGGCGACGCCGAACGGGACTACAATTTCTTTGACCTGCCGGCATGCCCTCTGTCCAGTGGGGAAGGGAATTACCGCGACATCTGCCAGAACCGCCGAAACAACCTCTGGTTCTACCCCCAAACGGCGGATGCAGAAATCCGGATGTTTGCCTCCCTCCTCCAGCCGGACGGCTACAATCCTTTGTCTGTCAAAGGATACCGGTGGCTCTGGCCGCAAAGCGAAAATCCTCTGCACATCTGTCCTTCGGATGATTCCGCGGCACAAGAGGCCTTCGCATCCATTCTGAAACGGCCCTTCCTGCCCGGAGAACTCCTGGCCTGGGCCAACCTGTATGCCCCTAATCTTCCCGCCCGGCACTCCTGGCTTGAACAGATTCTTTCCCGCTGCGACGTTCATCTGGAGGCCAGCGGCCACGAAGGCGGGTATTGGATTGACCACTGGACCTACATCACCGACCTGCTTGAATCCTATGAGACCCTTTACCCGGAACGCATCCAAACCATTCTCACAGAGCCCGCCGATATCGAATGGTTCTGTGAACCGGCTCAGGTTGTGGACCGCCGACAAAAATATCTCCTGCGGAAAAAAGGGCTCCGGCAGCTGCACGCCGTTCAGGATGCTCCCTGTCCGCCGGTCCCTCTGCCGCCGGTGACGCTCTTCGGCAAACTCTGCGCCCTGCTGGCCCTCAAAACCGTCTCGCTCGACTTTGAAGGCCGCGGCGTTGAAATGGAAGCGGGCCGGCCCGGCTGGAACGATGCCCTCAACGGCCTGCCCGGCCTGTTCGGCTCCTCCACCTGTGAGACGGCGGAAATCTGCCGGCTGACCCGCTGGCTCCTGCGCATCCTCCCGACAATTCCCGACACCCGCTTCCCAGAGGCCGTGGCCGAACTGCTCGAAAATGTCCTGGCCGATGTCCGTTCAGATTATTCCTGGCATCGAGCCGCCGATATCCGGGAGTCCTACCGCCGAAAAATCTATCAAAACAGCTCCGACAAAACCCGGCTCGTCAAAGGAGCCGTACTCAAAAAACTGCTGCAGGGCATTCTGGCCCGCTGTGAAAAAGCCGTTCAGGAGTCCATCAACCCCCAAAACGGCCTCCTGCATACGTACTATTTTCATATTCCGCAGCCGTCCTCTGCCGGCCGCCTTGAAGACATCCGCTCGTTTGAGGCCCATCCGCTGCCGCTCTTCCTCGAAGGGCAGGTCCACTGGCTGCGCATCTGCGATACCCAAACCGCCCGCCGCATTTCCGCCGCCGTCCGGCAAAGTCCTCTGCTCGACCCGCAGCTGAAGATGTACAAACTCAACGAATCGCTGGAGTCCTGCTCTCCGGAAATTGGACGGGCTCGGACTTTCACGCGCGGCTGGTTCGAAAACGAATCCGTCTGGCTTCACATGACCTACAAATACCTCCTTGAACTGCTCAAGCACGGCCTGTATGAGGACTTCTTCGAGGATGCCCAAACGATGCTCGTGCCTTTTATGAAGCCGGAGGTGTACGGACGCAGCATCCTCGAAAACAGCTCTTTTATCGCCTCCTCCGTCTGTCCGGACCCCGAGGCCCGCGGACGCGGCTTTGTCGCCCGCCTGTCCGGCAGCACTGCCGAATTTATCCACATCTGGCTCCTGCTGACCGTCGGTGCCCGGCCTTTCCGACTGGATGCCGGCCGGCTCCTTTTTGAGCCCGCCCCGGCCCTGCCCGGCGAGTGGTTTACCCGGCAGCCGCACACAATTCGATGGAAGGACCGTTCTTTCCTGATTCCGGAAAACGCCTTTGCCTGTGCCCTGCTCGGGGATATTTTGCTGGTCTATCACAACCCGGCTCGAAAAAACACCTACGGACCGTCATCCGTCCGGCCGGTTCAGTATATTCTGGATGAACAAATAACAATCACAAATTCGTATTTGCTTGACGAAACAGCCCAGAAAATTCGTGACCGAAAAATCGACCGTATCGACATCCATTTGGGCTGACAAATTCCGGACAACTGACAACTGACGACTGATAACTGATGACTGATAACTGATGACTGATAACTGATAACTGACTCGGGGGTATCCAATGCTGCGAACCGCCTCAATCTTCTGGCTTTTAACTTTCGCCTCTTTTCTCTATGGGCAAAACCTGCTGGTCAACGGCGATTTTGAATCCGGACTCATCAAAGGCCACTTCGCCAACGGGTACCCCGACAACTGGCAGGGCTGGGGTACCAACGGCTGGCATCATTCCGACGTCGGCTACCGCAAAGACAATTACGGCATCGCTATCTGGGACAACGACACCGGCCTGTCCCAGTCTGTTCCCGTCACCGCCGGTATGCAGCTCCAGGTCTCCGGCGAGATGATTTCCCACACCATCGAAGTCCTCGTAAACAAACGAGCCCTGATAAAAATCGAGTTCTGGAACGGCCCCGCCCCCTCCGGCACAAAAATCTCCGAAACCATTGTCGGCACCCTGACACCCTCTCACACCGCGGGCACCTGGTACACCTTCACACAAACCCTCACCGTGCCCGCATCAGCCAACTTGGCCCGGCTCCTCTGCTATACCGTCTCTACCGGCTCTCCCTCCACAGGCAAGGCCTTCTGGGACAACCTGTCCATCGAAGACGGCCAGGTCATCAATGACCCCGATTACAACCTCGACCAAATTATTAATCTGCTCGATTTCGCCCCGCTGGCTTCCGCCTGGCTTACGGAATCGGCTTCCTACAACCTCAGCGGACAAAACTGGCTCACCCTCGAAGACCTCGACGTCTTCTGCTCCCGCTGGCTGGACAGCCCGCCCCAGTACCCCGGCTATCGGTTTGTCTGGTCGGACGAATTCGACGGCACCTCCATCGATACCGCCAACTGGACATGGGAAATCGGCGCCGGCGGCTGGGGCAACAACGAACTGCAGTACTACACCGATCATCCGGACAATTCCTATATCGAAAACGGCTGTCTGGTTATCGCCGCCCGCAAAAATCACCTCGGAAAGGAGTACACCTCCGCCCGGCTCAAAACCCAAAACAAACGTTCCTTCTGCAAAGGCCGAATGGAAGCCCGCATCAAGCTGCCCGTTGGCGGAAAAGGAATCTGGCCCGCCTTCTGGATGCTCGGAAACAGCGTCTCCACAATCGGCTGGCCTGAATGCGGCGAAATCGACATTATGGAGGCCATCAATTCTCTCTCCAGAATCTATGGAACCCTCCATTACGGCAGCAGCAATCCCTACATTCACGACTCCAACGGCGGCTCCTACAGTCCCGCCCAAAGCCCCACGCAGGATTTCCACATCTACGCAATCGAATGGGACACCAATCAAATCCGCTGGTACTACGACAGCATCAATTACTACACCACCTCTAACTGGTGGTCCAACGACCCTTACCCGGCCCCCTTCAATCAGCCGTTTTTCTTCATTGTCAACATCGCCGTCGGCGGCAACTGGCCCGGTTATCCGGACAGTACCACGCCCTTCCCCCAGCTGATGTACATCGACTACATCCGGGTTTACGAAAAAATCAACTGAACAAAGCTGACTTACGTTCGATTCTGATGCGCCAAATCCAGCAGCAGCCAGTCATCGTCCGGCACCATCTTCTCCGTCACCGGGTCCCACCGCTGCGGGGCCTTGTTCCCCCGATGGACCTCCTCTAAAAACGGCAGAAGCGGCCGCTTGGGCGGATATTTCTCTTCCAGCCGGTCTGTCGGGTCCGGCACCCATCCAAACGCATCCCGATATTTGGCAAACCCAAACCCGTCAAAGAAATTCTCGCTGCCGATCAGCGGCATATACCACAAACTCGGCACCCCGCGAGGATTGGGCTTAATCGGCACCTGACGCTCCAAATCCGCCAGAAGACGCTGGCCCTTTTTATCTTTCTTTTCTTCCAGATGCCGCCGCAGATGCTCCAATGCCGTAAAGACTACAGGCGGACTGACAAACAAAACCGGCTTATGCTGCAGCGACGCCACAATAATCTCATGCGGCGTGCCCACGCTGTAGATATTCGTCGGACTGTAGGCAATCAGAAAATCGCTGATGTCCACCATCCGCAGGTCCAGATGCATTATCTCCCGAAACGTCTGGCAGCATTTGCTTCGCGCCCGACGCCCCTCCTCCGTCGGCTCAAACGTCCATGTCTCCCGCAGCCGAACCGTCTGCTCTCCCTCCCGCCCGTATCCGTACATCCCCTGCACACTCGGCTTGGACCACGGGTCAAACACCGTCACCCCCAGCTCCTTGAGAAACTGTCCGACCCGCACCCGCCAGCCCCATTTTTTCTCCATCTTGCGGCTGTGAACAAAATCCATCGGGCCCGACAGATACACCCGCGCATTTTCCAGAAATCCCTTCTTCGCCCACGGAAGAATCGAATTTTTCTTCGAAGCATTCTGATTTTTCTTGGCCATTCTGAAATACTCCCATTCTTGTTACGGCAGTTCCAAATCCGCCCAAACCAGCCGATGGTCCGAACTGACATACGGCGGCCCTGCGGTCAGCCTCGACAGCGGGTCGGCCCGCTCCGGCCAGAAGACCTCCGCCTTGATAACCTTCAATTCCTTTGACGGCAGCACATAATCCAGCCGCAGATTTCCCGGCTGCCGACCGGGCGGCGACTGATACGTATCCAATTCCGCCGGCCCCTTATGCCCTTCGTTTACTCCTCCATCCAGCCGCGCCGCCTCCGCCGCCCCTTTCGACGCAGGCCGCACATCCTGCACCCGCGGGTGATGAAGGAGCGACAAAATCCCCTCGTGCAGCCCGTCCCCATCCTGCGGGTCGGCATTCAAATCCCCCAAAATTACAAAGAACGCCCCTTCCTCCAGTCCTCCACGCCGGCTGGCATCATCATAAATATAGCCGCTTTTGTCTTTTGTCAAATAATCCGCCCAAAAGCGAATCTCATCGTGATTTCTTCGTCCGTTGCGGTCCTCCGCCCCGTCAAAGACCGGCGGCGTCGGATGCGACGCCAAAAAATGAATCACGCGGCCGTGTACCTCCACCGGCACGTCCCAATGGCTTTTGGACGACAGCCGCAGCCGCTCCAGCACCTCCGGCGAATACCACATCTCCTTCTCCGCTCCGGGCTTTTTCGGAAGCAGCGCCCCCGGCATATCCTTCCACAAAAACGTTTGAAACGTCCGAACGGCCTCCTTCCGTATCGGAAACCGCGAAAGGAGCACCATCCCGTACTGCCCTTCGAACCGGCCGTAGCCGAAAGCGTCCTCCGGCCCGTCCGTCCGCCCGTCGCCGTCCAAATCAATTCCGCTGGCCAGCCCCGTATTCACCGGCCCCGTAAACACAAACGGATAGACCAGCGGCTCCTGCCCGCTCTGGGAAATCTCCAGATATTCCTTTTGAAAAATCCCTATGCCCCTTCCTTCGGCGTCCCAGTCGAACTCGTTCAGCAGCACCACATCCGGCCGTACCCGCTGAAGTATCTCCGCCACAGCTTTGCCCTGCGGATTTTGCCCCCCGCGCAAATCCTCAATCAGCCCGCCCGCCTTGGAACGGGTCAGCGAACAATTAAAGGTTGCCGTCCGAATCATCTGGGCCCTCACCGGCAGCACCGCTGCAAACAGCCACAGGAAAACAGTCCATTTTCGCATAGCAAACCCCATCCTATCATCTTTTTCCATTTCGCACAACCCGCCCCGTCTGCTTGCGGCAGTTCGGCCGCTTCCGGCTCAAAAAAAAGGGCCGACGCCCCGCGCCGGCCCTTGTCCATCCCGCAAACCCCTGCTCCCTTACAGCCCGCAGTCCTCTGCCGGCTGCAGGTTGCACTTGAGCCATGCATTGGCAAATTCCGCAAAGTCTGTCAAATTCACTCGACAATCCAGATTCCAATCAAACTCAGGCAGTCCGCCTGTGCAAATCGCCGGCTTGCTCGGATCCGGATACTCCACAGTCGCATCCGCAGGGGCTTCCACAGTCAAATCATCGATCAGCCCGCCCTCGCCGTTGGCCGAGTACGCTCTTGCCGTAATCACCAGCCCGACCGGTATCCGTTCAATTCCCTGCCAATCCATATAAGGAGCATTATTGAATACCCACCGATAGCTCAGCTTGCTCCAATCCTCACCCGGATAGGCCTCAAAGCCCCCTGCCGAACCGGCAAAACTGTTCAAATCATTCTCATCATAGATGTAATGCGCCCACAGGCGAACCCCCCCGCCGGTCTGCCCGGAATACCGTTTGGCCCAGAACGAGGCCTTCACAAAATCATTCTTCGACAGCCCTTTCACAACCGCCAAATATCCCTCCGGCGTAATCGGCCCATTCCGGTCCACATCATATCCCCGGTTCATTGCCTGCTTGAGCGTGCTCAGCGTGTACAGTTCCGTGGCATCCCACAGGGACAGGGCCTTGCCGTCTCCATTATGCGAATCAAAGGTCTCCAGCTCCGCACCGACCATTCCGAATGTCCCCAGCAGGACATTCTCCTCCGAAGACGAACTGCTGAAATTTGCCCACGAATAGCTGCTGACTCCATAATCCGCCTGTTTATACAAATCGCCCGGGAAAATAATGGTTGCATGAGACGGAGCAATGACATTCACATCATCAATAAAATAGGGCTGCTCCGTAACCCCTTCCGTCGGACTGTAAAGCCGTGCACAAATCATCAGCGCATTGGCTGAACCGTCCCCGGAGGCAAAGGCCCACGTATGCTCCAGACGGCTCCACGCAGAAGCCCCGCTGTACGTCTCATTGCCGCCGGCGGAACCCAGGGAACGAGTAAAATCGTCTGCATTTGTATAATAGGCCCAAATCCGCATCGAAGGAGAAGCATTCGGTGTGTCATCATAGGCCGAAAAACCTGCTGTCACCAAATCCCCGTCTTCCAGTCCGGTCACCAGCGCCAGGCACACCTCCGGTGTCCCTTCCATCGGATACTCCGTCACTTTCAGAGAACGGCTTCCGCTGAAAACCGGGTCAGGACTGCCGGTATTCTTCGGTTCATAAACATTGCCTGAAAATCCGAGAACATCTGCAAAACCGTCCTCCCAGCCGTACGAACGAGTTTGAAGCGCATTCGGGTCATCATTCAAAATCGCCTGATACTCCGGTGTCCCCGGAAAAGCAATTGTAATCCCGGGGCGTTCCGGTACGATCACTTCCAAATCATCCACATAACAGACATCCCCCGGATCCCGGTAAATCCGAGCCAAAATCATCATGCCGGTATTCGGAACACTGCCCGCAGTAAAGGTCCACACATACGACACTTTCTTCCAAACACCGGTCGTCCCGATACCCGCACTGATGCTGTCTCCATCTGAGAAATAGGTAGAGTAAGTCATATCTCCATTCTTGGTATAATTGGCCGAAATACGGCATCCGGCCGTCGGACTTGCGTTGTACCGCCAGAAACTCGCCTGAACAACGTCTCCTGTCTGCAGTCCGTTAATCCAGCACAAATACGCCTGTTCTCCATAAATAGCGTCGTTTGTATAATTATCATTATCGATCATTTTCACACTCTGACTGCCGCCGTGCACAACCGTTGTGTCAACAGACTCCGTGACATCCTGAGGGCGGTATTTGCCCAGCAGCGGTCCGCCGCTCCCGACATTTTCCCAGCCGTACCGATACAAATGGCGGTCCGCATATCCCAGAATACTCATTCCCAGAACCATCATCCAACAAACCGTCTTTTTCATAACCAATTCCTCCGAAAAAAGTGTTCCCGCTCTCCCTTCACTCATTCGTTCCGACAGCTCCACTGCGGCTCCAGTGTGCACCCGAGCCATTCCTCAAGAAAAATCTCCAAATCCGCCAAATCAATCCGGCAGTCTTCCGCAAAATCCAGTCCTGAAAAAACCGTACAGGTTGTTTCCTCATAGCGATAGGTTCCAAACGGAACAATCTGGGCAATCTGCTCGGCCGTTTTTCCATCCAAAATATCATTGCCCGGAATAGTCCAATTGTCTGCTGTCCAGCCGCCGTCCGGCCCTGTCTGATTTCGGCGATACAAAAAACTGTCTTCATATCCAAAAGCAGAAGTCGGCCAATAAACCTGATCGACAACGGTTTCTCCCTTCAGCAAACGAAATGCATCATTGCCGTCACAAACAATCAGAGAACTTTCCAAAGCATGATTGGCAAAATCTCCTTCCATACCAAAGACGGTATTGAATTTCGCCAGTCCGCTGTTCAATGTGCCGATCAAATAGACAAACGCATTAGTATAAACACCGCTTAAGGAGATACGGTCCGACCAGGGCTGTCCGCCCAGCGACCGTTCCAAGGCATATTCCGACAAATCCACTGTCCCGTTTACATACAGTTCAATCGCACGCGGGCCGCTGCTCAGCGTTCCATCCAGAATCCCGGTAATCACCACTGCCGGCTCCGTAGCGGGCAGTCCCCCTTCGAGCGTCTCCCCATCCAGCCACCCGCGCGCAAACAAGGCCAAATCCGCCAGATTCACCCGACAGTCCCCGTTCAAATCCGCCGGCGCCGTCTGCCCGCACACAACCTCCGTCGGCTTCGGCAGCCGCACCTGAGCATGCGAGGGCACGGTAATCCGCAGTGCATCGAGCGCCCCGCCGCCTGAAAGACTGCAAAGTTTGGCCGCAATCAAAATCCCTTCGCCCACCTGTCCCTCAAACGTCCAGGCCCCCTCCAGCGTCCCCCAGACCATCCCGCTGAGATTCGAGTCCGCCCCTGCCGGCCCCACAATACTGTCCAAATCCCCCGCATCCCCCAGCCGATACGCCCCCAGCCGAATCCCCCCATCCTCCGCCGCAAAATGCCGCCCCTGACAGCTCACCTGAACCGTATCCCCCGCCAGCAGCCCCGACACTACTGCCAGATACACTGCACTTTCGCAATCACCCCCGTTAAAAACCTCCAGACAGCGCAATCCTTCATTCGGCTCATTCTGCACAGCCCCATAGACGGCCGTCCCCGACGAGCCCAGCACAGCGCTCGGGTCATAGCGGCTGGAAAAATCCTCCCAGCCGTACTCAATCGTCTGAACGGTATAGCCGGGCACCACCGTATAAGTTACATCCTGCACAAACAGCGGATTTTCCGCTCCCTGGCTCGACGTGCTCACCACAATCTGCCCGCTTTGCGGCCCCACACTCGACGCCGTCAGCGTCACCCATCGCACCTCTTCGGCCCCGGCCAAAACGGACCCCGCCGCTGTCCCGCTGACAGCCCCGTCGGCCGTCAGCACATAATCCAATTCACCCGCACCCAACGGCACGGAAACCGGTGCCGTATTGGCAATCGTCACCGGAATCTGAACCGGCTGATTGTACAGAACCTCCGCCGGAATCGCCCCCACGCTCACCGTCATCTTCGCCGGTATCTGATAATCGGCGACAACCGGCAGATGGTCGCTCGTCTCCGTCAAAGCCGTCAACACCGCCGGAGCCGCTCCGCTGCCGCTGGTAATCTCCCCGTTAAGCGGATGCGTGCCGTTGTTGCCGAACACCCGATAGGAACCCGAAAGAAAACTCAGCCCCTCTCCATCCAGCATCTCATTGCTGACCAGCTGAAAATCAAACCGGTCATCCATCCCGCCTGTCACCTGCCCGCCGTAGCGTTCCGTCGTCACAGGACTTTGCGAATGAACCAAAATGAATGCCGGATTGTCATGCCAGTTTCCAACCATCCCCGCCGGGTCAAAGGCCTGTCCCGCCCCCGCCGCCGTCAAGACCGACCAGGCCGGCTCCGAAGCCGTATAAAGATTCAAATCCCCCGCATAAAGCAGATGCACCCCATCCCCCAGGGCATCCGAATTGGTCCGAATTTGTCCCGCCTCCACCGCCCGCCGGTTCTGATTCTCAGAATCCGATTCGGCCTTAAAATGGCTGTTGTAAATATAAAACACCGCTTCCGGTCGAGTGTATCCGACCGGCCGAAACTTGTACCGAATCGTCGATCGCACCGCCCCATCCGACGACGGCATATTCACCTGAACTTCCTCCAGCAGCACGACCGTCTGGGTATTGTAAACCACACCGGGCCGACCCGCACCTGTCGTAGCCCCGTCCAGAGTCCCCCGCGCATAGACCCCCGCTCCGTAAATCCCATTCAAAAGATTGACAAGCTGCTGTGTGGTCGTGCTCACGGAAACCTGCTCCTGCACCAGCAGAATATCCACAGGCCGCACGATGCCGTTTCGCTCCTCGTTTCCGATGGCCTCCAGAATGGTCCCCATTCCGGACCGGACTGCTCCGCAGGTATTATAGGAAACAATACGAAGGGCCCCCTGCGCTCCCCCCAGCCACAGAAGGACAAGGCATCCGACGATTTGCCGCCTCCTGCGGCCGCACACATTTGCTTTAAACATCCGCTGCCAACTGCTTCCTGATAACTGATAACTGATGACTGATAACTGATGACTGAAACCTGTTTACTGAATGGTCCCCTCCGCCGCATCAACCGCCTGCATCGCCAGCGCTCCCACCGTTGTAATCAAGGTCCCTTTCGGGAAATAATAGCGGACGCGAAGCGAACCGAGCATGTCCTGCGTTTCCACGTGCCCGTCGAAAAAGACCAGATTAATCCGCTTGTTATGCCGATACGCCAGCCGCATCGCGGTTTCTGACAAACTCCACGTCGAGGTATCCGTCAAGCTCGTCCGCCGCAGAAGATACGGGTCTCCGTTCCGCCGAAATACCGGCCCCTGCAGCATAAAATTGCCCCCGTCGTTCTGATAGGGAAGATTGTTGAAACTCACACCCCGCTGCTCATCAAAGTAACGAGCCCCCTCCACAGCAAACACCTTCATCGATGGCGTACCCAGTTTGGTCAGCTTCGGCTGATAGGCCCGTCCGATCCGGGCATAACTGTAAATCTCCTGGTCCGTTACGACCCGACAGCCCGAAATCTGATACTCACTGGACGCCCCCTGACCGCCGCTCGGGTACATATGAAAGCCCAAAACCGCCGAATAGCTCGAATACGAAATATCCTGCGGATTCACACCGGCAATCGCGCTCGGATACACATAATCGTTTTTGACCCGATTCGACGGGCACCGCAGTTCTTCATTGAGCAAATCCAGCAGCCGCTGCAGCGGTTCGGCCGCCAGCCCCAGTTCATCCCCCATCATCGGCGACATCCAGTCCACATTCTGATACGGGCTCGTGGAACCGTATCCGGCACCCGCCGAATAGACCTTCGCCCCGCTGGTGCTCGGGCCGGGTATCCACTGGTCCCACGCCGCTGAATAGAGATTCAGCCCGCTGCCGATTCCCTTCATATGCGCCCGGCAGACTACACTTTCCGCCGCCTGTTTGGCCCGACGAAGCCCCGGCAGCAGAATCCCCAGCAGCATCGCCACAATCGCAATCACCACCAGCAGCTCTATCAGCGTAAACCCCAAAGAAGGATTGGTTCGTGTGCTTCGGACAGCTCTTTTTAGCGGTTTCTGGGATTTCATAAAAGGTCTCGCAGGTTTTTCGGTTCCCACTTTTTTGCCGGCAAGCAGCAAAATCTCTATTTCCTGTCTTCTTATGGATTTAGGGTTTTGCAGCCGGATTTTTCTCCGGCTGCAACCCCTTTAATTTCTTCCCTGCACAAAACGGCAGGTTCGGTTAAAAACCTGCTAAAAACACCTTATTTCCGACGGACAACAGCCAGCAATCCGCCCAGACCCAGCAGAGCCATCGTCGCCGGCTCCGGCACAGCCGCCTCGGCGTATGTTGTAGCCACAACCAGATTATCCACCGTCAAACGCAGTGCACCGCTGCTTCCCTGGCGAAAAGCATAAGCCGTGTTCGCATTGCCTGTATACCAGTTCTGGGTCAGGACTTCTGTACCGTTAACCCACATCGTGCAAAGGCCGGTCGTAAAATTGTAAGATGTAACAACTCGATAGGTCTGTTCTACATCATAAACATAGCCCGTCAAAGCCCCGGGATAGGCTGTAACTCCAAACAGACCGAACGCAAACTTGCCGCCGCTTGCCATATCTACACCTACGCGGGCTGCAAAATTGCTCGTTCCCTGAAGGAAATGTGCAAAATAATCTTTTCCGAGGGAAGCCGCCCCGACAACTACGTCAAAACCGGCATACCAGACATCTCCCGCCCCCATTGTCACTCCAACCGACTTATTCACATCTTCCGCCGAAGTGCTCTGAGTGATCAATTTTACAGTTCCATCCACCACCTGCACAGGAGCAGCGCCGGCGCCACTGTGAGCCGCCCAGCCGCCTTGCCCGACAAGGTTCCCGTTTGTGTAGGAATTAAAATTATCTGACATAAGAACAAGAGCAAACCCGGGACTTGCCAAAACCGTCAACATCAGAAGAAATCCAAGCTTTTTCATCTTTCCAACCTCCGTACAAAAGTTTCCTCGTTTCCTGTTCAAAACAACCCCACACACTTCACACATTCTCGAGCACAAACGCTGTGCTGTCAAGGTCTGAAACCTACTTTCCGATTGTTAAAAACAAATAAGCATCCGGTTAAGTTTTCCGCAAATTTTCAGCAACGTTTCAGCAACACTTCCAAAACCCCTTTACTCTTCCAGGACAATCACATCCGCCGGATTGACCCCGCACAAAACCTCTGCCCCCGGCCAAAGTCCTTCCGCCCGACCGGAAAAAACCGTCACCGTCCACACAACCCCCGCATTCAGCCGCACTTCTATCTGGCTCAATTCGCCGTAATACGCAATGCTTTGAACCGTCCCCGCCAGAAGGTTTGGGCGATTTCTATCCGCAAAATCTTTTATGTCGTGAATCTGCACCTTTTCCGGCCGCACGCAGCATTTCACCGCCGACCCCGCCGCCCGCTCTGTTTTCATCTCAGACGCCAGAACCCCCGCTTCCGTGCGAATCTTCACGGGATTGGTTTGCAACAGATTTCCTGTTAAAAAATTCGCCTCGCCGATAAAATCCGCCACAAATTCATTTTTCGGCCGCTGATAAATCTCCTGCGGCCTGCCGATCTGCACAATCCGCCCGCCGCACAGCACGGCAATCCGGTCCGCCATCGACAGCGCCTCTTTCTGGTCATGCGTCACATAGACCGCCGTCGTCTGCGATTCCTTCACCAGCCGCCGCAGTTCCGTGCGCATCTTCGCCCGCAGCCGTGCATCCAGATTGCTCAGCGGCTCATCCAGAAGCAGACACTGCGGCTGTGCCGCCAGCGCCCGTGCCAGCGCCACCCGCTGCTGCTGACCGCCCGAGAGCTGATTGGGCTTGCGATGTGCAAACGCCTCCATCTGCACCACCGCCAGCTTCTCCAGCGCAATCTGCCGCCTACGTGCCGGCTCGATTCCCTGCATTTGCGGCCCGAACTCCACATTCTCAATCACCTTCAGATGCGGCCAGAGCGCATAATTCTGGAACACCATCGCCGTCCGCCGCTTCTCCGCCGCCAGCTGCGTCACATCCCGTCCGTCAAACAAAATCCGGCCGCTCGTCGGCTCCAGCAGGCCCGCCAAAATCCGCAGCAGCGTCGTCTTGCCGCAGCCGCTGGGCCCCAGCAGAAAGAAAAACTCCCCCGGCTCAATCACCAAATCAATCTTCTCCAAGACCGGTCCGCTTCCCGCCCCCTGTGCATAGGCCTTTGAAATTCCTTCCAGCCGTATCTCAATCATATCCGCCGCTTCCGAACCAGGATGATATTTTGTAAATTGTTATTTGTTCATTTCCACGGTTGACTTGCTTATGCCCGGAATACCGCCCCCAGCCGCTTGCCCATCAGCACCGCCGCCGCCGCCAGCGACCCGCCCAGCACCAGCATCCCCAAAAGCCCCAGCGAGGCCGCAATCTGCATTGCATCCGTATTGGCCGAATACGCCTGCGTATAAATCTCTTTGGTAATCGGATAATGCACCCGCAATTGCGCCAGCACCAGCGAATCGCTCACCTCCAGCATCGCATAGGAGAAGGTCAAGAGCCCCGACGCAATCAGATTGGCCGCAATCAGCGGCACCGTAATCCGTCGAATCGCCTGCCCCGCCGTCGCCCCCAGATTCCGTGCCGCCTGCTCCAGCGTCTCCGGAATCTGCTGCAGACCCGCCGTCACCCCGCGCACCACAAACGGAGCCCGCCGAATCGTGTACGCAATCACCAGCAGCATCGTCGGATTCCGCATCGGCCCAATTGCCTCAAGCAGCCGCCCCGGCGCCGTCATCGCAATATACCCCGCCGCCAGAATCACCCCGGGCACCGCCAGCGGAAGCATCAGGCACAAATCCAGGACCCTGGCCCCCCGCAGTCGGCGCCGCACCAGCATCCACGCCGCCGCCGAGCCGATCACCAAATCCAGCGTCGTCGAAAGGCCCGCATATACCAGACTGTTCAGCACAGCCCGGCGAGGTTCCGGCTGCCGCAGCACAAACAGCAGATGATCCAGTGTGTACCGTTCCGGCAGAATCGTCTTAATCCACTGCCCCGATACCGCCGTCAAAACCACCCCGATATGCGGCAGAATCGCCAGCAAAATCACCCCGCCGAAAAACACCCACGCCCCCAGCGTCCCCCAAAAGCCCAGCCGCTGCCCTGCCGACGCGGTACTGGCCTTGGCCGATTCCGCTCCGCTCGAGCGTCCAAAAACCACCTTGCCCAGCACATAAAAAAGCACCGACAGCACCAGCATCACCAGAACCAGACTGTACGTCCGCCCCGAGACATCCGCCCGGGCCAGCTCCTTAAAAATCCTCACCGACGCCAGCTCCTCATATCCCACCATCAGCGGCGTGCCGATATCCGTAAACGACCAGATAAAGACAATCGAGCCGCCCGCAAAAATCCCCGGACGCAGCAGCGGCAGCGTAATCCGGCGAAACACCGTCCATTTCCCCGCCCCCAGATTGCGGGCCGCCTGGGCATACGCCGGGTCCAGATTCGCCAGGGCCGCCGACAGATTCAGATACAAAATCGGAAACAGATTCAATGTCTGCAGGACCGTCACCACCCAGAACCCCGACCCCAGCCAGTCCGGCGGGCGCCCCGAAGACAAATCCAGCACCCCCAGCCGCTCCAGCACCAGATTCAAAATCCCAAACTGTCCCAGATACCGCTTTATCGACAGCGCCCCCACAAACGGCGGCAGAATCAGCGGCACCAGCAGCAGCCCCGTCAAAATCCCCTGTCCTCGAAACTGATACCGCGTGCTCACAATCGCCATCGGCATCGTCAGCACCAGACACAGCGCCGTTGTCACACACGCCAGCAGAAAACTGTTGGCAATCTGCCCCAGCACAATCCGATTGGAAAACAACCGCCCCAGCCAGTAAAAACTGAACCGCCCCTCCGCCGTCAGACCTGCCTGAACCGCCTCGTACAGCGGCCAAAAGAAGAACACCCCCACAAAAAGGAAAATCAAAACCTCCGCCGCAACCAGCGGGTCGGCCTGCTCCAGATACCGCCTCCACAACGGCCGCTCTGTTCCCGTTCGTTCCATCCGTCCCTATTGAAGAATCTGCTGATACTGCGACCGAAAATATGCCGTCCAGTCGGTTCGAATCCGCTCGGCGGCCGTGCGGTCCTTCAGCTGCTCGGCTATCGCATAAATCTCTTCGACTGTATCAATATTCTCCGGCAGACGCGTGAGTACCGCGACCAGCGCCGGGTCCATCTGCCGTTCCAGAATCCGCTGTTTGGCTTCCCGCAGCAGCGAGGCATTTTCAATTGCCGCCGAATACACCAGTTCCGCCAGCACCCCGTACCGCACCTCACGCAGTTTGGCATCGATTTTCATTTCGGTGCCGCCCTCATAAGGATTGGCCGCCAGCACCGCGCCGGTTGTTCCATATGCCTGATAAAAATCCTTTCGAATCGGCGTGCGATTCAGCCGATACCGCTGGGGGCCGTCCGGATGCCCCGCCGGCAGTCCCCAAAGCCCCTGTCCGCGAGGCGACAGAACAAACGCCGCAAACGCCTGCGCCGCCTTTCGATTCGGCGGATTTTTCAGCACCGCAATCGGGTCCGGCGTATAAGCCGTCTGTCCCTTCGGACTTACATACCCCAGTTTCTCGGGCGCCTCAGACGCATACATCATCCCGTAAAAATCAATGCACACCGAAACCGCACATTCCCCCAGACTCGGCGCCCGCGCCGCTGTGCCGGAACTGTCCGTAAATTTCTTGGCATTCGATAAAATCAGCAGCAGTTTGGCCCACCCCTGCGGCCAGCTCGGAGCCGTCTGGACAATCATCTCATTGGCCGCCGCCTGTGAGCCAGACTGCGTCGGGTCCGCCATAATCACCAAATCAAAGTATTCCGGACGTCCCAAATCCTCCCACGAGGTCGGCTCCGCCACATTCAGCCGCTTCAGCAGTTCCTTGTTATACAGAAACCCGAAACTGCTGAGCACATTGCCGCACCAGGTCTTCCGCGGGCTGTACATCTCCATCCCGCCGAACACCGCCGGGATGTTTTCCCACACATCCTCCCCCGCCTCCAGCGGCTCCAAAAGCCCTTCCGCATCCAGATATTGAAACGTGTACTCCCCCCCGCCGAACAGCACATCAATCCCGCAGCTGTCCGCCTTGGAATAGACATTCCGAAGATACTGAAGAATCGAACTGCTTCCGCCGCCGACATCCCGCCACTGGAACTCGACATCCCAACCGTACTGTTCTTTGGCATAGGCCCGAAACGCTCGGCTGAACTCGTATTTGATATTCTCATTGTGCGGCGTAATGACCGACAGCACCACCTTGCCGGCTCCGCTGTCCGCCGGCTTCCTGCCGCATCCGAACAGCCCAAAACACACCGCCGCACAAAGAAATCCCACCGCCCATCTCATCCGCCTCATTTTGTTCCTCCCTGCTGCAGATTCTCGTTCGGCTCATCCGACCAGACCAGCCGCACTACCATCGGATAATGGTCGCTGGCGACCGCCGCAATCGGGTCATCCACCAGGTAAATCTCCTTCATCCGCTCCGCCAGGGCCGGACTGACAAAAAAATGGTCCAGAAACGATCGATACCGCGGCGGCTTTAACTCGCAGTGATAGGAAGCCGCTTGCGGGTTCTTTTTCCAAATCACCTCATCCAGACACACCAGTTTCTCTTTCCCTTCTCCTTTCCTCATCAGCTCCACCGCATCCTGCCCCGCCGATTTCTCATACGAATCCAGCCCGAAATCATCGTTGAAATCCCCTCCAATCAGCAGATACTCCGTCGGACCGGCTCCGAGCAGCTCTCCGCAAATCTGACGCGTCCGCACCAGCTCCCGAATCCGCCATTCCGTTACCGATTTGCTGTTGTCCGATTTGCTCTTGGCATGCGTCGTGCCGATCCACAGCCGCCGTCCTTTCGGCGTTTCCACCAGCACAAATGCAGGCCCACGCGAAAACAGCATCTGCCCGCTGACGGCGTCTTTTTCCTCTTTAAACACCCGCTCCTGCAGCACGCGAAAACCCGACTTGATCAGCATACACAAATACTGGCCTTCCGTATTGCCCTCAAACGATTTGACATACGCATACCGCCCGCCAAGCCGCTCCCGCACAAACAGCTCCAGCATCGGCTGTGTCGGCCCTTCCTGAATCAGCACAATGTCCGCATCCATCTGCGGCAGTTTCATCGTCCGGGCAATTTCATACAAATCCTCATCATCCCGATAATACTCGGTGGTGTTGCGGCTGCGCTCCGGCATCATCTCCTGGTCAAACAGCATCATAAAATTCTCGATATTCCACGTTGCAATCACCACCTCCTCGCCGGCCGGCTTCGTTGTTTGCCCTGCTGTGACTTCCCCGGCTGCGGCACAGCCCGCCGTCAAAACCACAAACCAAATGGACCATCCTATCACCACCGCAGGATTCTTGCATTTCATCGATGCCATCCTTTCTCTCTTCAAAAGGCCTGATTTCTTCGAAAATACACGGATAGTTGAAAGCCAAATCTGCTTTTTTGCAACCTTAATTTTCAGAACTTTCCCCCCTCTTTTTCTTCCGTTTTTTCTTCTTGACTCCAAAAACAAATTCTGGTATGATTCCGTATAACTTGGTTACGGGAGAAACTCTTTGAGAATGCATAGTCCTTAATAAAAGGGCTGATTTAGCATAAAGCCGCAACGAGCGCGTCAGCGCTGTCCGTTGAAATTTCACATTATCTCTTCCCGGATGTCAGTCTATGCTTTTTCTCCATTCCCTTGGTGGGGAATGTGTATATTTAAAAAGAATAAAAAGAATATAAACCTTTATTTTAGAAAGACTTAAATATGAAAATGCTGCCGTTTACAGCCGGGTTTATGCCGGGCCGTATGCTCACGAAAGATAACCTCTATGAGTTGTCGAGCAAGACGATGATTTGTATCGCCATCTCGACAATCGTTCTCGGTGCCTGGGCCCAGAGGGACCAAATCGAAGGGGTCCTCGAGCGGCTTACCGCCCTTCAGTGGGGGATTGCCTATCTGGCTGTCGCCCGTACCCTCTTCGTAATCAACGTTGCGGCCCTGTTCTGGCGTTTCTATCTTGTCCTCTTTTATAAGCCCGCCCGGACCTGTACGGACAGCGAATTGCCGACCTGTACAGTCATCATTCCTGCCTACAACGAAGGCCGTCACGTAGCCGACACCATCGACAGTGTGGCGGCCGGCGATTATCCGACCGACAAACTCCAGATTATTGCCGTCGATGACGGCAGTGCCGACGACACCTGGGAGTGGATTCAGCAGGCCGCCGCCCGGCATCCCCATCTGGTCACTCCGCTTCGCCTCAAACGAAACAGCGGCAAGCGAAAAGCCCTGTACGAGGGCTTCATTCGAAGCCAGGCCGACATTGTCGTCACCATCGACAGCGACTCCATTATTGAGAAAAACACCCTGCGGAATCTCGTCAGCCCCTTTGTGACCCAATCCAACGTCGGCGCCGTCGCCGGCAATGTCCGCGTCCTCAACCGGCATCAGGGCCTTATTCCCAAAATGCTCGATGTCTCCTTTGCCTTCAGTTTTGACTTTATCCGCGCCAGCCAAAGCCAGGTCGATTCCGTCCTTTGCACCCCCGGTGCCCTGTCCGCCTACCGCCGCGACCTCGTGATGAAAGTCCTGCGCGCCTGGATGAACCAGCGGTTCCTCGGACAGAAATCCAACATCGGCGAAGACCGGGCCATGACCAACCTCATCCTCAAGCAGGGATTCGCCGTCAAGTTCCAGTCAAACGCCGTTGTCTTCACGCAGGTCCCCGTCCGCTACAAGGGCTTGTGCAAAATGTTCCTCCGGTGGGCCCGCAGCAATATCCGGGAAACCATCGAAATGGCACGCTTTGTCTTCAAGCCCTTCCGGACCAACCGCCTCGGAGCCCAGCTGAACTTCCTCCACAGCGTGATCAACCTGTTCGGGGCAACCTTTATGATTTTCGGCACGCTCGGCTGCATCCTCTGGGAACCCCAGGTCTTTCTGGCCCAAATTCTTCTGGGTGCCGAACTGATGGCGATTATCCCCGGCGCATTCTATGCCTTCAAGTACCGCTCCAGCAACGCCCTCTGGGCCTTTGCCTACTCGCTGTTCTGGCTGGCCGGTCTGGCATGGATTAGCCCCTACGCCCTTTTGACCGTCGGCAACAACAAATGGCTCACACGCACCCTGCCCGCCGCCGGCACCGTCGCCGTTGCATCGGCCCCCAAACAGCCCTCTCGCACCGGCAGCATCATCTCCCACGACCTCCTGCCTGTCTAAAAACAGCCCTTGAATATAATCTGGCCATTCTTGGACCCCCGAAAGGGAGGCCAATGAATGGCCTGTTTTGTTTTCTGCCTGATTTCCTGACCGGATTTGTGGGTTGAGTTCGCATTTTATCCCGTTTCCCTCTTGCACGGCCTTTCGCAGCATTCGATAATCTTCTCAAAAAAAACCACTAAATCCGAAAGGTCCGTTATGCCTGCAGCAAGCTGCTGTGTCTTATCGAGTCTTCTGGTCTCCGCCCTTCTTGCCCAGCCGCCGGCCGTTCATAACGAATTCCGTCCGGGCGAACGATGGCCCGACACCGACGGCGTCCATATCAACGCACACGGCGGCGGTTTCCTCTACCACAACGGCACCTATTATTGGTTCGGCGAACACAAAGTCGAAGGCCGCCGCGGAAACAATGCCTGGGTGGGCGTCCGCTGCTACTCCTCGAAAGACCTTTACAACTGGAAAAATGAAGGCGTCGCCCTGGCCGTTGTCCCGGACAACCCTGCCCACGACCTGGCCGCCGGATGCATCCTTGAACGCCCCAAAGTCATCTACAATGCCAAAACCGGCAAATTCGTCATGTGGTTCCACCTCGAGCTCAAAGGACAGGGCTACCGTGCCGCCCGCTGCGGTACAGCCGTCAGCGATACCCCGACCGGCCCCTATACGTATCTGCGAAGCTTTCGGCCCAACGCAGGCGTCTGGCCGGAAAACGTCCCCGATGAACGAAAGAAACCCCTCGACGGCATCGAGAAAATCCGTTTCTCCGGCGGCGGCCTGCCCGAGGGCTATACCATCGAGCAGCTGAACATCTTCGCCCGCGACTTCGAAGGCGGCCAGATGTCCCGCGACATGACCCTCTTTGTCGATGACGACGGCAGGGCCTACCACATCTACGCATCCGAGGAAAACAGCACCCTTCACATCTCCCTTCTGACCGAGGATTACCTTGCCCCTGCGGGCCGATACATCCGCGTCTTCGAAGGCCGGTATATGGAGGCCCCCGCGATGTTCAAACACAACGGCCGGTATTTTCTGATGATGTCCGGCTGCACCGGCTGGGCCCCCAACGCCGCCCGCTCCGCCGTCGCCGACTCCATCTGGGGGCCCTGGAAAGAATTGGGTAATCCCTGCATCGGCGAAAACGCCGACAAAACCTTCTTCTCCCAAAGCACCTACATCCTCCCCATACACGGCAAAAAAGATGCTTTTATCTACATCGGCGACCGCTGGAACCCCGAAAACGCCATTGACGGCCGATACATCTGGCTGCCCGTCATCCTCCGGGACGGCCGCTTCGAAATCCGCTGGCTCGACCGCTGGTCCCTCTCCTGGTTTGATAAAAAAGAACAGCCCTAAACCTCATAATTAAACGATGAGCCCTCCTGTTCAGTGAACAAAGGAAAAATCTTCCCATCTCCCCCGCTTTCCTCTATTGAAAGTTTGTTTAGAATTTAGATTTTTAGGATTTCGGATTTTTGCGGATTTCCCCCTCCCGCCGCTGGCAACTGGTGTCTGGCCGCTGGCATCTGGCTGCTTTTTCTTCATTCTTAATTCTTAATTCCCCCTCCTTTCCTCCCTAACACCTGACAACTGTTCCCTGATGCCTGACAACTGATGACTGATACCTGATAACTGATGACTGATACCTGCCTACCCTCCCTCCACGTACCGCTTGACCGTCCGCCGGTCCAGTCCCGCCGCCTTTGCCGCCTCCCCATAGCTGCCGTACCGCGCATACAGATCTCGGCAGTACTGCCGCACCACCTCCTCCGCCGTCAGCGGCCGCCCCTCCGCGCCCGCCGCTCCCCCCGCCCCCGGCTCATAATCCCCCCGCAGCACCACCCGCCGAATGCACTGCGCCAGCTCCCGAACATTCCCCGGCCACTCATACCCCCGCCCCAGCCGACGCTCTATCACCTCCAGCACCCGTCCCACTATCCCCTCATCCGCCTGCCCCACTATCTGCCCCACAAAATGACGCACCAAAGACGGCAGCTCCTCCTCGCTCTCCTCGATCCGCTCCTTCAGCGACGGCACCCGTATCACATCCGCACACAGCCGATAATAAAAATCCTCCCGAAACCGCCCCCGACGACGCAGCTCCTCCACCGGCTGATTCGTCGCCCCCACCACACGACCCAGAAACATCCGCTCCTGATGACTGCCCACCGGCCAGTACCGACGCTCCTGCAAAACCCGCAAAAGCTTCACCTGCACATTCGGCCGAACCTCCCCAATCTCATCCAGAAAAATCGTCCCGTGCCGGCCGCATAGCGAAAGCACACCCCCGTAATCCGCCACCGCCCCCGTAAACGCCCCCTTGGCATGCCCGAACAATTCCGACTCCAGCAGCGTCGGCGTAAACTGCGCCAGATTTACCTCCACCAGCAGCTTCGTGAATGGAATCACAAAGCAGTTCTTCGCCGCATCTGCAATTATTCTTCGAGAGGGATGCCGGCTTTATAAAATATCCATAAATTTCAGATGATATTTTTGTTCGATTTCGAGAAAGACACGTCTCAAGTCCTCAGATTGCCAGTCATTGCCTATGCAGAGAGCGTCTTTGGAGGCCAAACGCACCCCATATTCGTACAGATCACCGTCTCTCTCAACGATATAGCACAAAACGGCCCGGACGGATTCACCGGAAAAACCCGGCCCCTCTTCGATATCAAAATGGACCAGCTTCGTTAAAAGATCCTCATCCTGAATCGCTTCTTTCCCCCAAAGTCCCCTAACAGGATATTCCCCCTGAACCCATCGCATAAGCCACCCCTCATCTCTGCCTGCAAAAACATCCTGACGTGAAAGTCGCCGCAGTATTTTCTTGGGACCGATAAAAAATTTAATTTCTGCGTTTTCCGTTGTTTCCCCGCCAAACAAATAAACAGCCCTCACATGGCCCAGTGCACAGGTTTCTCGTAAAGCAAAAAGACTGTCAACGATTTCACCCGGTAATGGCTTAGCAGGAAGAATTTGATAATAGATATAACTGGCAAATAACACAAGAGTGAGCACTACCGGAGCCGCAATCTTTTTTTTAGATAGTTTCATAACGGCTTCCTTTTTTCTGCCAGGCCTGTTTCTACCGATGATCGACAGTTTCTTGGATATTCGGCGTGCACCAATGAGAGCTATAAGCATCCGCTCCGACAATCTGCCAATTGTCTCTCATTTCAGTGCCCCACAAAAGATCCTTACAGTCATTGTCGCGGGCAGAGCCAAACGACACCTTCCGGGTCCAGGAATACGCCATTAGCTTCCTGTATTTTCCGTACTCGCCGCGAATTTTATTATTCACCACATTATCATACATGGGAATACTGCACTTCCATCCTAAAAAAACACTGCCGCCCGGCGGCTGATGTGAGATGAAAATCCCCAGCTGAGCAGGAAACTCATTCGTCTTGCCGTGTTCACAGCCGTCAAAAATGACAACCCCAATAGGTTTTTCAGACATTCGTACACCTGCTCGCAAAGAGATGCTGCTTTCATGTCTCCAAAGCTTTTTCAGACCGGGAGGCCTTGTCGCTTCATCATAATCACTCCAAAGATGACTGAAAACCCTCTTGTTTCCGAAATAGCATACTTGCCGGGGTGCTTCAAGCCACAAATCATCATTACCATGACTAAAGTGATACCAGAGATCGGAATGATACAAAAAGTAACCAACCGTAAAAAGATTGCCATATCCATAAAACCCTTTTTCGAAACACTTCAGCTGCATATCCGGCCCTATATATACCACATTTAATTTCAACGGATGTAAATCTCGATAGGTTTCCTTGAGCAGAATTTTGGGAACCTCCATCCCTACAAGGTCGCTATTCCCAATAGATATAACCGCCCTTGTATTGGCCCAGTAAGTTGAATCCGTTTTGTTTAAGTCAAGAGTAAGCAAATCCTCCCATTCGGCCCCAGGATTTGTTGTGGATTCGCCAAGCGCTTTCTGATCGTCTTTATAGGCGGCGATTCGATAAAGCTGATAATCATCCGCAAATACTTCTTTCGGTATTGCGACGTTCCCTGATGCAGTAATCTCCTGCGCATAGACAGCTGAGGCCAATGGATGATTCGGGTCGTTTGGATCCTCCAGACCATTGAATATCGCAAGAATATAAGGGGAGTCCCCGACAACGGAAACCGGCAGAATCGTATCTTCATTTAGACAATATTTGAAATCCGAATTAACGGAAATCCCATTGTCAAATTCGAATGAATACGGCCTGGAAGTTATAAAATCCCCATCCGCCATCAGAGCCCTGAAAACATACCGTGCCTGATTTTTCAGCCGCCAGGTTTTTTCATAAAAATGGGGTTCTGTCATTTCCTCAAAATCATAATCAATTGTGGCCGCCTCTTCCCCATCCCGTTCAATTCGAAGCGACACAACGGGTTCCCGCGGCTCCACGAATTCGAATGTCAAATCAAGGAGCCCCCCAGCCGTCACAACAGTGGTAGAAAGCGGCTCACCGGAGAACTTGACAACAATCATCCCCTTCCCTTCCTCACCGGTTCCCCGCAGAAGCCACTCTTCCGACAACAGCACCAAATCCCCAAGCCCGATAAACAGATCCCCATCGACATCCAGGATGGAATTAGGTTCATAGTACAGCGGGTCATTCGGGTCTTTCGTAGGCCAGTCATTGGGATCAAGAGACAATCGCCAGTCTCGAGCAAGGACGGCAAAATCAAGCAAGTTGACAAAATGATCCCCGTTGACATCGGTTTTCAAAATAATTCCTTCATCATAGTAATCTTCGTGCGGATAATGGTATCCAATATCTTCAAAGACGATGTCGGGCTGTCCCGTCACAAGAGTTGTTTTGCCGATAAGAGGACTGTCAAAGATATGTCGGCTGCCGGCATCGAACACACCGCTTTCCGGCCAAAGAAAATAAAGCATATCCCACTGGCCATATCCGTTATCCACATAAAAATGAAACGGATCATAATAAGGTTCATCGGGAATCCAGATGGAATTTGAGTCTTCGAACGGATTTCCCGGATTGGCGGTGGAAATATTGTGAAAAAATGCGTTATTCTGCCACAGCGCCGATTGCCATCCCTCCTGATGAATCCCCGCTACACAGCTGGAAGTTATCAGACAATCCCTGATTTCAAATCGACCCGCATTTTCCCTCTCTTTTGTCCCGTGTACAAAAACACCGTAATCATGGGCATAGCCGTAATAAAAACTGCCCGTAATGGTGCAATTATCCATATACAACCCTGAACCGGCAATCGCATCGGATTCCATACCGTTTGGGTCTGCCGGACCGTTAGGGTCGCTCAGTCCGTTGGGATCATAGGGGATTGTCTCCATATAGTAAGAAACGGCTGTCCAGTAGGAGTCATCAAAAACACAGTTGTCGATCAGAACGGTCCCAGGAAGGGCAACAAGTCCATCCATACACCATTTAAAAACCGTATCCGAAACACAGATGCTCCCATAATCCTCTAAAAACAATCCTTTTTCCGCCGCCCGGACTTCATTTTCATCAAAGAGAAATTTTGATGGCCTTCCTTTTACAAAAATTCCCTGCCAGCCGATCAAATACTCCGGCAGCGGCCCGAAATACACCTTCCGGGCCGTTAACGCAGACCCTTCTATAAGATAAATGCCGGCATTTTCAGAAAGCGGTACAACTCGGCTTCCCTCCCGAATCATCAGAGAGCCGGGAACTCCATTGGTATCGTACACATAAACAGGTCTGTCCAGGAAAATCGTCCCTTCCCATACATGCTCCCCGGCAAGATGCCACGGCTCATTCGGCTCACTCAACAATCCCTTCTGAAGAACGGTGTCCACTCCCAAAGCAGCCCCCTCGTCCTTCCCGCTGCCGGATAAGAATTGTCCATCCCGCCAAAGGCATGGCTTGTTATGCTCCCTGTTCTTAGAAAAAAAGAGCAATGCTCCCATTGGCTGATTCACAAGTGAGTTTTTTGCTGAACACCTCTTTAAAAACTTCGACAGTTCCCGCCTGAATTCCTTCTGAATTCGAATATCTTCGGCAAAGTCCGGATGTCTCTTCGAAAGTCCTTCAACCAATTCCTGTATCCTCTTTTCCTTCTCCGCCAACCCCAGAGACTTCTCTGGGAAAACAGGACTGGCAGCCGTTTGGGCATCTGTCGTCGCCGCTCCTGAAGCCGCAGTTGCTTCCCAAGCCGCCTCTGCAGAGAGATTCATTTTGCCCTCTTTGACGTCTTTCATCATTTGCAGAATCGCCAAGATAAGCATATCCCTCGAAGAGGTTGTTTCGCCCAAAGCGGAAATCTCATTTGCATCTGCAGGAAAAGCCGAAGAGTTGTCCTCATAAAGAAATTGCAGAATTTCAGACAAAACAGCCAGTTGGGCCTGTTGTGCTTCCGTCAGCACATCCTTCTCCGCAAAACTAAAAGAAATGAAAACCGCAGAAAGTATAATGCACAGACCCTTCTTCACCGTTCCGGCTTCTTTCTTCTCAGAAGACCTCCGCATCTTATTTCGCCTCCCTTCGCCCCCTAATCACCAAACGCCTCTGATTTATCCCCCTCCTGTCAACAAAACCGCTTTGTAGACCGAATATATCTTGTTCTGGCCCTTACATAAACCTTCCTTAATTAAAGTCGTTTCTGCCTCCTCTGCAATTGATAGGAAAAATCGGAAAATTTCAAAGTTCCTAATCCATTCTGCTCAGCAAACACACTGAAATCCTTTTTGATTCTTGCTCTGCTACTGGCTGTTTCCTCTATAAATTCTTTGGGATTTCAAATTTAGCTTTTGTTTAGGATTTAGATTTTTAGGGTTCGGATTTTTGCGGATTTCCCCCTCCCGCCGCTGGCAACTGGTGTCTGGCCGCTGGCATCTAGCCGCTTTTCTTAATTCTTCACTCTTTATTCTTTATTTTCCCCCCTCCTTTCCTCCCTAACACCTGACAACTGTTTCCTCATGCCTGATGCCTGATAACTGACGACTGATAACTGATGACTGATAACTGATGACTGATAACTGATGACTGATACCTGCCTACCCTCCCTCCACGTACCGCTTGACCGT